>SXGS01766530.1_pt1 | contig 12683 bp, 12 predicted proteins | sample 3174681 | NCBI WGS metagenome assembly SXGS01 (sample SAMN11356861, study PRJNA531348) | freshwater metagenome | isolation source: freshwater sample F1-80 | place: China: Fuxian Lake, Yuxi | collected 2017-12-25
AGCGTGGTCTGGGGATCGAAGCGGTAGGCCGGGTCGATCTCGGGCACATATTCGGTGCGCGTCTTGAACCCGTGGACCACTATCGCGGTGTCGAGGCCGAACACCTTTTTGACGTTCACTTTTTCGGTCGGCTTCATGCCTTCCAGGGCATTGGTGTCGGACATAACGGTCATGGGATATCAGGCTCGCCTGCGGGAGGATTTGATTGAGACTCCGGGTTCTAGCACGGGATGGCCCCGCGCCTAGTGCGACGCAACGTAAAGTCTGCAGCGGGCCTGAACAGGGGGGTGACAGGTGGGGGGCGCCATCCTAGCCTGACGGGCAGGATTTCAGGGGATGCAAGATCATGCTTTCAGCGGGCGCCAGAACGCTTTGGACCGGGCTTTTCCTGTTGTTTGCGGTGGTGGCATCGCCGGCCGCTTCGGCGCAGGGGGCCGGCGCTGAGCCAGGGGCCGCCCTTCTCCAGAAGGGGTTGGCATACAAGGCGGGCACTTATGGCGCGCCCGACTATGAAGCCGCCTATGTGCATTTTCTCGACGCCGCAGATGCGGGCGTGGCGGCCGGCTATGCCGAAGCAGCTGCCTTGAAGGAGGCCGGGCTCGTCACCTCCGGCGAGACGGCGCAGGACAATCTGGACGCGGCCTATTTATACAGCGCCGGCGCTGAGGCGGGCTGCTTCCCCTGCATGCTTTCGGCGGCGCGGATGTATGAGACCGCCCCAATCGGCGTTCAGCAGGACCTGGCGCAGGCGCTGACCTGGTATTCGAAGGCCTATGAGATCAGCTTCACCAAATCGGACGCCGAGTTCGAACATGTCAGGCGCGTTTCGTCCAAGGGCTATGAGGCGGCCGTCGCCCTCATGAATGCAGGCGAGCATTGGGACGCCTATCACCAGTTCGAGACGCTGTGCAGCTTCAAGGGCCCCGCCGCCTGCTACAGGCTGGGCCTTTATCGGGGCGCGTTCAACTCGCCCTACGGCAAGGATGAGGCGGCCGCGCTCGCCCCCCTGGCTTTTGCCTGCGACCATCAGGTGCCCGGCGCGTGCAAGTCGCATGCAGAGCTGACCGGCTTTGTCGGGCCACGCTCGGGCTATTCCAATGGGTCGCGGGCCGAGCGGTATTTCAAATCGGTGTGCGACGCGGCAACCCCCGACTATGAAGCCTGTTTCAACGTGGCCTGGCTGAACTATTACACCGATTACGGACTGAACAATTGGGAGACGATCCGCAGCTATTCCGTCAAAGCCTGTTTCCAGGGCGGTCATAGCACCTCCTGCAATCTCGCCATGAAGATGGCGCAGATGCTGGGGCCGCCGCCGGGATCTGTGCGCACAGACTCCGGCGGAAACTGGGGCCGCACGGTGGATGATGCCATCGGGGGCATTTTCGCAGCTCTGGCGAGCGGGGCGAGCACCTATGCCCAGAGCGGCAGTGTCGGCTCTTCGGGAAGCTACTCTTCAGGCAATGCCGGCAGCTCGACCGGAAATGTCGCCGCCTGGCAGGCCAATCGCGACTGGAATGAAGCGCGCCGGGCCACGGCCAATATCGGCACGGCCTATTCCTCTTCCTGCCGGCCGGGGAACGCCTATTGCTGAAGCCTTGCCGGCCCCTGCCCTATTCGGTCTGCCAGACCTTTTTCAGGGTCTCTTCGCGGCGGCTGCCCTTCTTGTAGGCTTCGTAGCGGTCGGGTTCTTTCAGGTAATAGTCCTGATGATACTCCTCGGCGGGGTAAAATTCGCTGGCGGGGATGACCGCCGTGGCGATGGGCTGCTTCAGGCGTTTGGCGTTGGCTTCGAGTGAGGCGCGGGCGGCAGCGGCCTGCGCGCCGTCGAGCACATAGATGGCGGTGCGATACTGGCTGCCCCGGTCATAGAACTGACCCCCTTCATCGGTCGGGTCGATGTTCGACCAGAAGACTTCCAGAAGCTGGTCATAGGTGACGACCGCCGGATCGTAGATCACTTCGACCGCTTCGGCATGATCGCCCATGCGCTGGTAGGTGGGGTCTGGCGTGGTGCCGCCGGTATAGCCGGAGACGACTGTGCGCACGCCGGGCACTTCCTCAAGCTCTGCCTCTATGCACCAGAAACAGCCGCCGGCGAAAACAGCGATGGCTTCGTTTTCCGCGGGTTCGGCCCGGGCGGCAGGCTCGGCGCTGGCCGTCTGAGGGAGGGCCGCGTTGCTGCAGGCGGCAAGGCAGGCGGCGGCAGCCGCGAGAAGGAGGGTACGCATTGGAAACCTTTCTTGCGCGCCCGGAATGGCGCGCGGGATGTAAAGGCAAAGGTATGGAGCGCGGGGGCTGCGTCCAGCCCGGCGCCTTTCACAATGCGGAGAGGCCTGCGGCTTGCCTAGCGGGCGTCGAACACGATTTCGCCAGCCACGACCGTCATCACGGGCTTGGCCTCAAGGATTTCGGTTTCCGGAACCGTCATGAGATCGCGGTCAAATACGGTGAAATCGGCGATTTTCCCGGTTTCAATCGTGCCGAGATCATTTTCCTGGAAGCTGGCGAAAGCCGGTCCGGTGGTGAAAAGCTTCAGCGCCTGCTCCCGGGTGACGGCTTCTTCAGGATGCCAGCCTTCGCCGGAAAAGCCCGTCAGGTCCTTGCGGGCGACAGCCGCATAAAACTCGATTGTGGGGGAGCCGACTTCCACCGGCGCGTCGGAGCCGCCCGCGATGATGGCGCCCGCCTTCAGGAGGCTTGCCCAGGCATAGGCGCCGCGCAGACGGTCGATGCCGACCCGGGCGGGGGCAAAATGCAGGTCGCCGATGGCATGGCTTGGCTGCATCGAAGGGATGAGACCGCTGGTAGCGAGCCGGGCGATGTCATCAGGATGCAGCATCTGGGCGTGTTCGATGCGCCAGCGCAGATCGGCGCCATAGCCCAGCTCCTCGAACTTCTCGAGAATGCGGCGGTTGGCAAGGTCGCCGATCGCGTGGATCGACAGCTGCACGCCGTCTTCCTCGGCATCCATCATCTCGTTGTGCAGGCCGTAAATGTCGAGGATTTCCAGGCCGCTGGTTTCGGGCCGGTCCGAATAGGGCTCGATCAGCAGCGCGCCCCGGCTGCCCAGCGCTCCGTCGACATACAGTTTCACCGCGCGGTTGGTGACCTTGCTGGTCTCATACTGGCGGGTTTTAGCGATCTCGGAGCCATTCGGGTCAAAGGCATTGTAGACGCGCAGCGGCAGGCGGCCGCCTTCGTCCAGTTCCTTCAGCAGCCGGCCATGCTCGCGGTCCGCGCTCATATTGTGCACGCCAGTCCAGCCGCGCGACGCATAGGTCTTGGCGCCGATTTCCAGCGCGTGCTGCATCTGGTCATAGGTTGGCCGCTCGAGGAGGGCCATCACAGGGTACATCGACTCGTCGATGACGATGCCGGTTGCCTTGGAATTCTCGTCCCGCTCGGTGAAGCCGCCGGTGGGATCGGCGGCAATGTCATAGATGCCGGCCGCTTTCAGGGCGGCGGTGTTGGCGACGAGGGCATGGCCGTCCGCGCGGACGAGGATGACCGGATTGTCCGGGCTGACCATGTCGAGATCGGCCGCGGCCGGCATGCGGCCTTCGGGCCAGCCGGTTTCGATCCAGCCGCGCCCGAAGAGGATTTCGCCCGGCGCCATGCCCTGCAACTCGGCTTCCACGCGGGTGACAAGCTCGTCGATGGAGGCGGTGCCTTCGAGATTTAGGAGGAGCTCCCGCTCGCCGATGCCCTGCAGATGGGCGTGGGCATCGGTGAAACCGGGGAACATAACCGCGCCGGCAAGGTCGATGATCTCGACTTCGTCTTCGCTCCAGTCTTTTGACAGGGGCGGAGCGGTGCCGACGATGCGGCCGTCGGGGCCGACGATGACTGCCTCGACCGTGGCAGGATCTTCAAGGCCGGTATAGATGGTGCCGCCGGTGAAGATGCGGGTCTTGCCATCTGCAGCAGGCGCAGCAGGGGCCGGGTCAGTGCAGCCAGCCAGGGCAATGGCGGCGAGCGCGGCGATGACGGTAAGACGCATGGGGTTCCCCCTCCCTCTGTTGCGTCATTTCATGGACCGGATCCCGGCCCCGCGCTACCCCCCGCAACGGGCCAAACGCCTGCCAGACGGCGCCAGTTCGCGGACAGACGCGGCCAAAAAAGGGGACAAATCCGGCCATTTGGGGACAATTCCGGACAATAGAAAACGCCAGACCTTGCGGGGTCCGGCGTCTGAATTTTTGAAAGGCAGGTATGCTCAGCGATATGCCGTGATCGGCACGCCCCGGCGTTGATCCTTGACCTGATACTGACGGCAATCGTCGGTGATGATTTTCGTTTTCATCCTGACGGCACGGATGAGCTCTTCGGCCGTATGGTCACTATCCCGGCAGGATATGAGCTGAGTGAGGCGGACATCCTCGGACTCGGCGAGGTCAAGCAGGAAGTAGGTCAGGCTCTGGGCAAGCAGATGGGTGTTGAGTTGCATGGCCCGCGTGCGGGCATTGCGTGAGCCCTCACCGACCGTTGAGAGGTTGCCATAACGGGCCGCAGCGGCGCCCTTTTGCTCCTCATCCGAGCTGGAGAGGCCAAGAGGGAGGTAATTTGCAGGATCGGTCTGTAACGAGACATAATTCAGGGGGTTCATCTGCCCGAGCGCAACCAGCGCAGGGCCTGACAGAGCGGATACGCCCGCCGTCCAGACGTACCCCTGGTAAGCATCATTCCACTCGGCCTGCGAAAGCTCGTCGATGGTGCCGCCGCCGAAGAAGTTCTGAAGTTTCTCGTTATTGTTCCAGACTTCGACCAGTCCGCCTTCGTACAGGGTGAACGCGCCAAATGCCGCCGTGGAAGCGATCACGCCGGGCGCCGAGATGTTGTAGGCAAAGCTCGCATCATCCTCGTTCAGGCCGGGATACTCTGCGAGGAAGTTCGAGCGAATGAGATTCTCGTAGATCGGTTGTCCAGTGCGGCGGTCGACTACGCGGTAAGTGGCGCTGGTCGTGCCAGCAAAGTGCCGACCAAAGGCATCCGACTTCAGCTCATGAAACTCGATTTGCAGAGCGTACCGCGCGCCGGCTGACGTTTTGGCCTCCAGCCCTGAGCTGGCGAGCGCATTTCGCACCATTGGTTTGAACAAACCCTGATTGGGCTCTTCAAATAGGTAGTCACGCTGGGACATGCCGCTGATAAAATCGAGTTCCAATCCGTGCATCAGGCGGTCCCCGTCACTCCAGCGAATGTAATGGGTAACCGGAAGCGCAGGCCGTTGGCGCTCGATGGTCTGCGCCTCGTTCATGAAGCCCGGCAATCCCATGGCGCCCTGTTTGGCCGACGGACTATTGGCGCACGCCGATATTCCAATGAGCGCCGCAGCGGCAAGTACGAGTTGTTTCACGGTTCGCTCCCAGAATGAAGTTTGGTCTTCTCTGGTTGATAGGTGTGAAACCCTAAGAAAAATTTTAGCTACCCTGGATTTCCAGGCAAAAGAAAACGCCGGACCCTTGGGATCCGGCGTCTTTATCTTGTCAGCGCGTGGACGCGGTGAGGCAGTGCCTCAGGCGGCGACGGCTTTTTTCGCGATGTCGCGCTTGATCTTGAGGGCCTTGTCGGACAGGCCGTCTTCCTTCGCCTTGGCGAGGAAGGCATCGAGGCCGCCGAGCTTGTCGACCGTGCGCAGGGCCTTGGCCGCGATGCGCATGCGGAAATCCTGGTTCAGGGCTTCCGAGTGCAGCGTAACCTGCACGAGGTTCGGCAGGTAGCGACGCTTGGTCTTGATCTGGGAGTGGCTGACAATATTGCCAACCATCGGCTTGGTGCCTGTAAGTTCACATTCGCGGGACATGGGCCTCGCTCCGAAAAAGAGGTGTTCTTTGATCTGAAGGCGCGCGTCTACAGTCTGCGGGGGCGCCCTGTCAACCGCCGGGATCAGGCTTGCGGGCTGAGAAATGCGCTCCCATGTCACGGACTGTCACTTTATGTCAGTGGGCGGGGCCTGGAGAATGCGGCATGTTGAAGGCCGGTTCGTTCAGGCGGCGTTGGGACAGGGCGACTATATGAGACCCCAATAGCGGGCTTTTTGCCTGCCTGACCAATAAGGACGATCCTCCCGATGAAGCGCCTCCTCCTTGCTGCTGCTGCCACGATCGCCATGGCAGGCCTCTCCACCGCCGACACGGCACCTGCCGCCCCCAAGGGCAGCCTGCTGGCGAATGTGAAAGCCGGCGAGCCGATGCGCATGATCTATGAGCTCGACGCGCGGGCGATGATCCTGATCATTCCCGCCACCGGCCGGGCGAGCTTCAATGTGGAAATGAAGCCCAACACCTACACCATCAAATCCAAGGTGCGCACGACGGGCCTGGCCGATGTGTTCGTCAATTATGACATGGAACTGGCCGCGTCCGGCTTTGTGCGCGCCGGGGAGCTGAAAACCTCCGGCTATGTCTCGCAGAACCGCGACGGGAAGAAGAACCGCCGGGTGGAGCTGTCGATGAAGAATGACGGCTTCACGATGACCGCCAAGCCGGCCTTCGGAAACCTGGGCGACCCGGCCGCAACGCAGGAGCAGGCGATCCTGGCCAATGACCCGCTGACGGCGCTGATCACCTTTGCGCTGGAACCGCGCGCCAAGGGGGCTGACCCCTGCGGCGGGCCGATCCGCGTGTTCGATGGCAAGCAGCTGACCTATCTGCACCTCAAGAATGCCGGGACGGCGAATGTGAAAAGCCCCGCCTGGAGCGGCAAGGCGATCGAGTGCCATGTGACCATGGACAAGATTGCCGGCTACAAGGCAGGCGAAGTGAACAAGGACACGCTGACAGGCATCGACGGCCCCCTGCGGATGTATCTGGCGCCGCTGGAAAACGGCAGCCATGTGCCGGTGCGGATCGTTGCCGACACCGACAGGGTCGGCAAGGTCACCCTGCAGGCCCGCACGCTGCGGTTTGAGCCGCTGGAGACGACGGCCGCCGCGCAAACAGGTGGTGCAGGCGGGGGGCGCTAGTCGACCGGCAACTTCCTGAGCGCGGCGATGAGGGCCGTCATGTCTTCCGGCAACGGGGCTTCGAAACGGAGCGTCTGGCCGGTGATCGGGTGGACGAACCCCAAGACCGCCGCGTGCAACGCCTGGCGCGAGAAGGCGCGGGCGGCGGCAAGCGCCTTGTCGTAATTCACCTCAGTGCCCGGCGCCTTCCAGGCCATGATGCCGGTCTGCCGGCCATAGACGGGGTCCCCGATCAGCGGGGCGCCGGCATGGGCCATGGGGACCCGGCTCTGGTGGGTGCGGCCGGTTTCGAGGCGGCATTCGAGGAGCGCCGCGGCGGGTAACCGGGTGGCGCGGTCTTTATAACCGAACGTTTCGACCGCCTTGTAATGGGTGACGGCTCGGCGGGCGGCCGGGCTGTCGGGATTGCGGTGGACCGACATTTTCTTCCGGTCGTTTTCCGAGCGCGCAATGGACGCATCGATCGTTCCCGACAGCGGGCGCGGGGCGCCGCGCGTGACGGCGCGGTAGACCCGGTCAATGTCATGACGCTCGAACAGGGCGGCAAGGCCGGTATGGGCCGCTTCGCTCTTGGCCGCGACCATGACGCCGGAGGTGAGCTTGTCGAGCCGGTGGACGATGCCGGGACGCTCCACCCCGCCGATGCCCGACAACTGGCCCTGGCAATGGTGCAGCAGCGCGTTGACCAGCGTGCCATCCTGACTGCCGGGGGCGGGATGGACCGCCATGCCGGCCGCCTTGTTGAGGATGATGAGGTGGGCGTCCTCATAAAGAATTTCGAGCGGGATGGCCTCAGCCTCCGGCATGGCGGGGACCGGCGGGGGCAGGTTTACCGCGTAGACGAGGCCTTCCTTCACCGGGGCGCGGGGGTTTGTCTCCACCGCGCCGCCCACCGTGACAGCGCCCTCCTCGATCAGGGTCTTGGCCCGGGAACGGGAAAGGCCCTCGGCGCGGGCGCCCAGGAAGGCATCGAGGCGCTGGCCAGCGTCAGCCGCCTGCGAAGTGATCAGGATCTGGTTCATCGGCGCCTTATAGACGAAGCTTTCAGCGCGCGTCATGCTGGTGTCGCAAATTCACGCCATGAGAGCGGCACGCAACTGGGGAGTTCCTTGAAGATGGTACAGGTTACACGGCGCGGCCTGCTGGGCGGCGCAGCATTGGGCACGGTGGCGCTGGCCGCCTGCGGCAAGACGGGCCCGCAGACCTTCAAGGGCGAGGTGGCCTTCCAGCACGGGGTTGCCTCGGGCGATCCCCTGCCCGACCGGATCATCCTCTGGACGCGCGTGACGCCGCTGTCAGGCGCCGGGCCGGTCCCCGTGCGCTGGGAAGTGCTGCGCGCCGGGCAGGAGACGCCCGTCGCCGCCGGAATGACCGAAGCGAGCGAAGCGAGGGACTATTGCGTCAAGGTGGATGCCGCCGGGCTGCAGCCGGGGTCTGACTATACCTACCGCTTCACCGCCCTCACCGATAACGGCGACATTGCCTCCCCCGAGGGACGCCTGCGCACACCGGCCGCCAATGGCACGAGCGCGGTGAACCTTGCGGTCGTGTCCTGCTCCAACTGGCAGTTCGGCCGGTTCAACGCCTACAAGGCGCTGGCCGAAGAGCCCGGCCTCGACGCGGTGGTCCATCTGGGCGACTATCTCTATGAATACGGCATCGACGGCTATGGCGCAGAAGTGGCCGCGCAGCTTGGCCGGATGCATGAACCGTCCACGGAGATTGTTACGCTGGCCGATTATCGCAAGCGCCACGCCCAGTACAAGACCGATCCCCACCTTCAGGCCGCCCATGCGGCCGTGCCGTGGATCTGCACCTGGGACGATCACGAGAGCACCAATGACAGCTACCGGACGGGCGCTCAGAACCACAATCCGGAAGACGGCGAAGGCGAGTGGAGCGACCGCAAGATGGCGGCAGTCCAGGCCTATTTCGAATGGATGCCGATCCGCGACATCACGCCGGGTGAAATCACGACGGCTGCCTGGCGCAGCTTCCGCTTCGGCGATGTGGCGACGCTGCATGCGCTGGAAACGCGCCTGACCGGGCGCTCGGAAAGCCTCAGCTGGGCGAGCGCGCTGGGCAATGCGGCCTCGCCGCTGGAAGTGGGCGGCAAAGCCAGAGCGCTGCTGGAGAAGGCCGCCGACCCGGCCCGCACCATGCTGGGCGCCGAGCAGGAAAGCTGGCTGAGCACGGAGCTTGCCGCGTCTGTCTCTTCCGGCGCGGCCTGGCAGGTTCTGGCCAATCAGGTGATCATGGCGCGCGTGGCGCTGCCCAATTTCACCGAGACGCTGAGCGCGGCGCAGATCTCGGCGCAGGACGTTCCCGAAGTGAAGGGCTTCCTGGCTTTCACGGCGCTGGGCCTGCCCTGGAACCTCGACGCCTGGGACGGGTATCCGGCCGCGCGCGAGCGGCTGTATGAAAGCGTTGCCAGCGCCGGCGCGCGTCTTGTGACGCTGGCAGGTGATACGCATACGGCCTATGCCAACGAGCTTTATGATGCCTCCGGCACGCGCCGGGGCGTGGAGTTTGGATGCACCTCGATCACCTCGCCCGGCATGGGCGCCTATGTGAAGGACGTGCCGGATCTGGGCGAGCAGATTGCCAACACGAACAATGAGGTCGTCTGGCATGACCCGTTCGGGCATGGCTATACGCTGGTGACGCTGACGCCGGGAACGGCGCGGGCGGTGTTCCGCAAGGTGTCCGACATCTATGGCGAAACGTTCAGCACAGAGACGGTTGCCAGCTTCGAGGCGAGCGCGGAGGACGGCGGCGTTTCGCCGCTGAAGACGCTCTAGAGGCCTATTCCAGAACGCCCGACAGGGTCGAGCGGCCGCCATCCATGATCAGGCTCTGCCCGGTCATGAAGGCTGCGTCGCGCGAGGCCAGGAAGAAGGCTGCGCCGGCGATCTCGTCGGCGAGGACCGCGCGGCCAAGCGGCACGCGGCCGAGCGACCAGTGGGTCGCTCGCTCTTCGCTGGGGCGCAGGGAGACGATGGCGTTGACGCGGATGGCGTGCTCGGCAAGCTCCAGCGCGCCGGCCCGCATCACGCCCTGGATGGCAGCCTGGCTGACGGTGTCGGTGAAGCGGCCAGGCATCGAGGCCTGGGCGGCATAGCGCAGCACGAAGGTGATCGAGCCCTTCTGGTATTTGCGCTCGACGCCGGTTTCGGGGAGGTCTTCCTGTTCCAGGAGGCGCTCTGCCACAACGCGCAGGGCCATGGCAGCGCCGCGGGCGGACTTGCCGAGCGCCTTCTCGAACTTCTCCTGCGAAAAATCGAGCAGCGAGTCGGGCTCTTCATAGGCGGGCACGATGACGGCGTGATCGACGCGGCCGAAGGCTTCGACGGCGGCGGTCACGGCGTTGCGCAGGCCGAGGCGGGAATGGAGTTCGCCATGATAGAACTGGATGGTTTCGTCGAGCGTGTCGCGGGCGGTGTCGATCCGGTCCTGCGAGGGGTCTGCGACGAGCACCTTGTGGCCTTCATCTTCAAACCGGCGGGCAATCGCCTCGCCGACTTCGCGGCCGAGCCCCAGAACCAGGGTAACAGGCTGGCCCATGGCTTAGGCTGCCGCGCGGATGCAGGGGGTGGAATGGTTGAAGGGCATGGGTCCCGTTCCTGTCTTTTGGCCGGATGCGGCCTTCCCAGGAACGGGACTGCCGGAAAAGGTCAGCTGGCCTTGAGGTGTCGCAGCTGCTCCTTAACCCTGAGTTTCTGTCGCTTCAAATCCTTGAGAACGAGGCCATCGGCAGAAGGGCGTTTCTGTTCGTCGGAAATCTTCTCGTCCAGATTGCGGTGCTTCGCAGAGAGTTCACTGATGCGACCGATGAGCGACATAGGCAGTCTCCTTTCGTCTCCGGTCCGGAGTGACCGGTGATGCAAGAATGACACAGTCGTGTAGGCAAGTCATGGGTAGAACCACTTATCTTGCCGCATTTTCACCTCAGTGCCCGTCCTTCGGCCTTGCGGCGCGCTTTTTCGGCAAACATCGCCTGATCTGCCCGCGCGATGAGCGCAGCCGGGCTCTGGCCGGCATGCCACTCCACCACCCCGCAGGAAGCGCCGATCTGGACCGGCGCGAGGGCCGAGCCGGTTTCCCCGCGCACTTCCAGGGCGTCGATCGCCGCGGCGAGCTGGACGGCCTTGCGGCGGCTGTCTTCGAGGCCCGCATGGGCGAGGACGATACCGAACTCGTCCCCGCCGAGGCGGCCGACAATGTCGGTTTCCCGCGTCTTGGCGAGGAGAATGTCGGAAATTTTCAGGAGCACGCTGTCGCCTGCGGCATGGCCGTAGACGTCGTTGACCTGCTTGAAATTGTCCAGATCGATGAAAATCAGGGTCAGCGGCGTCTGGAAACGGCCCGAGAGCGCGATTTCACGGCGCACTTCCCGCTCGAAAGCGCGGCGGTTGAAGACCGGGCAGAGCGCGTCATTGTCGGCCAGGAGGGCGGCGTCCGCGAGGCTGGCCCGCAGGGTGTCGGCCTCCTCGCGCAGGGCAATGACTTCTTCGGCAAGCGCCTCGATGGCCGCGCGGGCGCGCAGGTCCAGATGGCCAAGATCCACCCCCAACGCGTCGATCAGGGCGCGCTTTTCGGCTTCGGAGAGCTCTGGGGTGTCTGACGGCATGGCGGAACAATAGCTGTGATCAGGTCTCTTGTAGAGCAGGTGTTCGATTCCTGCCGCAACTTTCCCCTGACAGGACCGGTTGACGGTAAGCGGCGCGCACTTATGGTGCGCGCTTTCCAGCGGCGAGGCAGGCATGGACAAGGCGCGCTCCCCGGTTGTGGGCATCATCATGGGCAGCCAGTCGGACTGGCCGGTGATGCGCGAGGCCGCGAAGATTCTCGAGGATTTGGGCGTCGCTTTTGAAGCGAAGATCGTCTCGGCGCACCGCACGCCCCAGAGGCTGGTCGAGTATGCGACGACTGCCAAAGATCGCGGGCTTAAAGTTATAATCGCCGGGGCCGGTGGCGCGGCCCATTTGCCGGGCATGGCCGCCTCGATGACCCCCCTGCCCGTTCTGGGCGTGCCGGTTCAGTCCAAGGCCCTCAAGGGGCTCGATAGCCTTCTCTCCATCGTGCAGATGCCCAAGGGCATTCCGGTCGGCACGCTGGCGATTGGCGAGGCAGGCGCGGCGAATGCGGGCATTCTCGCCGCGTCGATCATTGCGCTGGAGGACACAAGCGTCGCGGCAAAACTCGACGCTTTCCGCGCGGCGCAGACAGCGGCGGTGAAAGAGGTTCCCGAGGACTGAGCCCGCTTCGCCCCGGCGCGGTGATCGGGATACTTGGCGGGGGCCAGCTTGGCCGGATGCTGGCGAGCGCGGCCGCCCAGCTTGGCTTTGACGTGCTGATCTATTCGCCCGAGGATGACCCGCCCGCGGGCCGCGTTGCCGCGGGCGCTTTCCAGGCCGACTGGGACGACGCCGCCGCCCTGAGCGAATTTGCGGAGGCGTGCGATGTGATCACGCTGGAATTCGAGAATGTGCCGGTCGCCAGCGTCGAGTTGATCGAGAAGGCGGGCAAGCGGGTGCTGCCGGGGGCGAAGTCGCTTTCGGTCTCGCAGGACCGGCTCACCGAAAAAACCTTCCTCAATGATCACGGGATTCCGACCGCGCCGTTCCGGGAGATCAACCGGCTGGACGACATTGTGCCCGCGCTGGAAGCAGTGGGCGGATACGGCGTCCTGAAGACGCGCCGCGACGGCTATGAC
>SXGS01472790.1_pt1 | contig 12682 bp, 12 predicted proteins | sample 3174681 | NCBI WGS metagenome assembly SXGS01 (sample SAMN11356861, study PRJNA531348) | freshwater metagenome | isolation source: freshwater sample F1-80 | place: China: Fuxian Lake, Yuxi | collected 2017-12-25
ATCCACGCCTTCAAAGCCCCGCTGAGCCGCCGGCCGCCCGCACGACGACGCCGACGGTCGCCGTCCGGCGACCGCCGAAACACCATGAAATAATGGGACCGGCGGGATTCGAACCCGAGACCTACGGCTTAAAAGGCCGCTGCTCTACCTACTGAGCTACGTTCCCTTTCGGGACGGAGTTTTTCCGCGTCGCGGGGGTTTGGACAAGGGGCGGAGGCGGCCGGGACGAGGGATTCCGGGCGGAACGACGGGCGGTACAGTGCCCATGTGACAGTCAAACCTGACGGGGCCGCCGATGAGGGGCCGAAAGCGTTCGATCCGCGGGCCGAAGCCGGAACGCCGGAGGTGGCGCGCATCGAGGCGTTCAGCGACGCGGTCTTCGCCTTTTCGCTCACCCTGCTCGTCGTCGCGACCGAGGTTCCGAAGAACTTCGACGGCCTGATGAAGACGCTTTGCGGCTTCCTGCCGTTCGCGGCCTGCTTCGCGTTGCTCTCGTGGCTTTGGTGGTCGCACCACCGGTACTTCCGCCGCTTCGGCAGCGCGGACCGCGTGACGGTGATTCTGAACCTATTCCTGCTCTTCTTCCTGCTCTTCTACGTCTACCCGCTGAAATTCGTAGCCAACCTCGTGCTCGGGCTCGGCGAGTTCGGTCGGAACGCCGCGGTGCCGAAGGACGGGTCGTTGTGGATCATGATCGTTTACGGCGCCGGATTCATGGGGATCTCCCTGATCTTCGCCGCGCTCTACGGGCGGGCCCGCCATCGACGAACGAAGGCCGGATGCGATCCGCGCGGCGCGTTTCAAGCGACCGGCGAAGAGATCTCGTGGTACGCGAACGCCGGAATCGCGTTCCTCTCGTGCGTCGTCGCCATGCTGCCCTTCCCGCAGGCGACGGCGTGGTCCGGATTCACGTACTTCCTGCTCGGGCCGGTGCAGGCGTTCCTCGGCTTCCGTCGCGGGCGGGCCGAACGACTCCGGTTCGGAGACGACGAAGCCCGCCCCGGAATCGGACTTAGACCGTAAGGATCTCTTCCGACTTCTTCTTCAGAATCTCGTCGATCTTCTTCTCGGTCTCTTTCAGCAGGTCGGACACCTGCTTCTCGAACTTCTTCCACACGTCCTCGGTGATGACGTGGTCGGTGTGCGCCTTCTCGCCGTGCTTCAACGAATCGCGGCGCACGTTGCGAAGCGAAATGCGCTGCTGTTCGCACTTGTCTTTCGAGAACGCGACGAGCTGCTTGCGACGTTCTTCCGACAACGGCGGCAGATTCAGGCGGACCTGCTTGCCGTCGCTCGACGGGTTGATGCCGAGGTTCGAAGCTTGGATCGCCTTCTCGATGTCCTTCACGATCGAGGCGTCGAACGGACGGATCGAGATGGAACGGGGATCCGGGGTCGAGATCTGGGCGACGTTTTTCAGCGCCTGATGGGACCCGTAGGCCTCGACCATGATGTTCTCGACGAGGCCCGGAGTTGCTCGTCCGGTACGGATGCCGCGCATCTCTTCTTCTAGATGGGCGACGGCCTTGGACATCTTTTCGCGCGTATCTTTGAGCGCGACGTCGGTGGAGAAGGTCATTTCCGGCTCCTTGGGCGAAGGGCGCACGCCGTTTCGGCGAAGGCCCTCACGCGCCGCTGATGATCGTGCCGACCGCCTCGCCGCGCAAGACGCGGAGCAAGTTCTTGCTGTCGTTCATGTTGAAAACGACCAAAGGAACGTCGTTGTCCATGCACATCGTGACCGCCGTCTTGTCCATGACGTCCAATCCGCGGTTGATGACGTCCATGTAGGAGAGCTTCGAGAACGCCTCCGCATCGGCGTGCTTGCGCGGGTCCTTCGAGTAGACGCCGTCGACCTTGGTGGCCTTCAGCACGACCTCGGCCCCGAGTTCCGCCGCGCGAAGCGCCGCCGCCGTGTCCGTCGTGACGAACGGGGCGCCGGTGCCGCAAGCGAGGATGACGACCCGCGACTTTTCGAGATGTCGGAGCGCGCGCCTCCGGATGAAGGGCTCGGCGACTTCTTGAATGTTGATCGCGGAAAGGACGCGCGTGGCGACGCCCTTCTTTTCGATCGCGTCCTGCAACGCCATGGCGTTGATGGCGGTGGCCAGCATGCCCATGTAGTCGGCCGTCGCGCGCGTGATCCCGAGCTTCGAAAGCTGGGACCCGCGCATGATGTTCCCGCCGCCGATGACGACGGCGACTTGGACGTTTTCGCGCACGCAGACGAGGATGAGTTCGGCCGCGCGGTCTACGGCTTCGACGTCGATGCCTTGGCCGGCGGGCGCGCAGAGCGACTCGCCCGACAACTTCAGCAATACGCGCTTGAACGGTCCGCGCCCGGTGCGCTTCGGGCCGGATAGGTCGTGATCAACCACCGATTTGGAAGCGCTCGAAGCGCTTGACCTTCACGACGGTTCCCATCTTCTTGGCTTCGGCGTCGACGAACTTGCCGACGGTCAAGTCGGGGTTCTTCACGAACGCCTGCTCGAGCAAAGCGCGCTCGGCGATGAATTTGTCGACCTGCCCGCCGATCATCTTCTCGACGATCGCCGCCGGCTTGCCGGACTCGAGCGCGCGCGTCTTGAAGATCTCCTTCTCGGCCTCGATCGCCGCCGCCGGAACACCGGAGCGCTCGACCGAAAGCGGGACGGGGTTCGTCGCGACCGCGTGCATGCCGACGTCGCGCAATAGGGCCGCGATTTCGGGCGACTTCGCCTTGGCGGCGTCGGCCACGTCGGCTTCGATCACCGCACCGGTCTTGCCGTCGAAGTGGACGTAGCCCGAGCAAGTGCCGCCGAGGCGGACGACCGACTTGAGGGTCATGTTCTCGCCGACCGTGGCGATGAGGCCGGTGAACTGGTCGCGGATCGTGCCGCCCGCCGCCGGCATACCGAGGACGGCTTCGACGTCGGTCGAGCCGACGGGGAGCTTCCAAGCCGCTTCGAGGGAGTCGCGAAGGAGCTTCTGAAACATCTCGTTTCGAGCGGAGAAGTCCGTCTCGCAGGTGCAGACGATGGCGACCGCGCCTTGGTTTCCGTCGCCGATCTTGACGGCGACGAGGCCTTGGGTGGTCTCGCGGTCGGCGCGCTTGGCGGCCTTCGTCTTGCCTTTTTCCTTGAGGACTTTGATGGCCTTTTCGATGTCGCCGCCCGCTTCCACGAGGGCGTTGCGGCAATCCATCATCGGCGCGTCGGTACGGTCGCGCAGTTCTTTGACTTGAGCGGCGGTCACGGCGGTCATGTGCGGTCTCCGGAGCCGTTTCGGCTGAGTTCGAGTTTCAATTTGTAGCAAGACCCGCGGGCGAAAAGGTTCGACCGCGGGTCCGCTGGTTCAGGCGTGATCCGCGGCGGCCCTTAGCGGGCCGCCTTGGACGACGCACGAAGGATCAAGGGGTCTCGGGCTTGACTTCGGCGGGCTTGTCGCCCGTTCCGACGACTTCCGTCTGGCCGGCGCGGTAACGACGCGCGGCTTCCTTGATCTTGTCCATGCGGTCGCGGTCGGCCTTCTCGGCGGACTGACGCTCTTCGTTGCGCTTCTTGACGGTGTCGACCTTGCGACGCTCGTCATCGGCGTTGCGTTTTTCCTGCTCTTGCATGTGCTGCGCGAACGCGGTGCCGCCGGCGGCGACCGAATCGGCGAGCTTCGAGAGCAGCAAGCCCACGGAGCGCATGGAGTCGTCGTTAGCCGGGATCGGGAGGTCGATCATCGACGGATCGCAGTCCGTGTCGAGGATGGCGACGATCGGGATGCCGAGCTTGGAGGCTTCCTTGATGGCGTTGTGTTCGCGCTTCGGATCGACCACGACGAGGGCGCCCGGGAGCTTCTCCATGAGGCGAAGGCCGTCGAGGTTGCGGTGGATCTTGCGCTTCTCGCGATTGAACTGGGCCAAGAGCTTCTTGGACATCAGCGCGGAGCGGCCCGACGACTCGATCTCTTCGAGTTCCGTGAGGCGGCGGAGGCGGGTGCGGATCGTGACGAAGTTGGTGAGCGTACCGCCCAGCCAGCGCTCGTTGACGAACGGCATGCTCACTCGGCGGGCTTGTTCGGCCACGACCGATTGCGCTTGACGCTTGGTGCCGACGAAGAGGACTTGCTGGCCCTCGGACGTCAGGCGTTGGAGGAACGTGGAGGCCTTGATGAGGCCGCGCAACGTCTCCTTCAGATCGATGATGTGGATCTGGTTCCGGCGGCCGAAGATGAAGGGCTTCATCCGCGGGTTCCACCGGGAGGCGCGGCAACCGAAGTGCACGCCGGCTTCGAGCAAGTCCTTGACTGGGACTGTGATCATGCGATCGCTCCTGTCCTTCCCGCTTGGTGAGGCCGTTACAAACGACGGTCTCGCGGGCGCACGGACGGAAAAAGGTTCAAAGAGAGGCGCGCCCACCGGACATTCCGGTAGGAGCGTGAGCGGTCAAAGTACCAGCCGAGCGGGGTCGGACAAGGTGTTACGGTCGACGCGCCATGACCGCGCCGAAGCTCTTTTGGGTCGCCGGAGAGCCCTCCGGGGACCTACACGCCGCCGGAGTCCTACGGGAATTACGGCAAAGACTGCCGGATGCCCGCCATGAGGGCTACGGCGGCGTCCGGATGCGCGCGGAGGGCTTCGATCTCCGCTACGACCTCGCGGGGGACGCCGTGATGGGGATCTTCCCCGTCATCAAGGCGCTCCCGCACATCCTGAAACTCCTTTCGGCAGCCGAAGACCGCCTCCGCACCGAGCGTCCGGACGCCGTCGTGCTCGTCGACTATCCGGGCTTCAACTACCGCCTCGCCGCCAAGGCGAAGGCGCTCGGCATCCCCGTCCTCTGGTACATCGCCCCCCAAGTCTGGGCGTGGGGCGCCTGGCGGCTGAAGAAGACCGCCCGCCTCGTCGACCGGCTCCTCTGCATCCTTCCGTTCGAGGAAACGATCTTTCGAGCGGCGGGCGTCGACGCGATCTATACCGGACACCCGGTCGTCGACCATTTGACCAAAGCCCCCCGCGACCCCGCGACGGCGAAGCGCCTCGCCCTCCACCGCGGAAGCGGTCCGTTGATCGGCGTCTTTCCGGGCAGTCGCGGCCACGTCGTCGATTCGCTGTTGCCGGACTTCGCAAAGACGATCCGGCGCGTGCTCGACCGAATGCCGGAAGCGCGTTTCGCGGTCGCGGTCGCAGCGGAGCGTTTCGAACGCCGCATCGCGGACATGTTCCGCGACGAACCGCGCGTCCTATGCATCACCGGCAAAGGTCCCGACGTCATGGACGCCGCGGATCTCGCGCTCACGACCTCCGGAACGACGACGCTCGAACTCGCGGCGTCGGCAAAACCGTTCGTCATCGGATATCGCGTCTCCCCCGTCTTCTATGCGATCGCCAAGAGCCTCATGCGGGTCGACCACATCGGCCTCGTGAACCTCGTGGCGGGCCGCACCGTCGTCCCGGAGCACGTCGGCTTTTCCGACCTCGACGGGCGCTTGGCGGAAGACGTCCTCCGACTCGCCGGCTCGCCCGCCGCGGCGGAGGATCAACGGCGCGGTCTCGCGGAAGTCCGTGCGAAGCTCGACGTCCGCGGCGCCTACGCCCGCGCGGCCGAAGAAGTCGTCCGGTTCGTCGCCTCGCGCCGCGCCTAAGATCGTCGGCGCGCCGCAGAGCGATCAGTCCGGAACGTCGAACGGAAACGCGCGCTTGAGCTCGCGCGGCCGCTGCTCCGGGTGGAGTCCCGCGAGGGCATAAGCGACGCACGCTTCCAGTGCGGTCGGATCCGGACTCATGTTCTTCGCCACGTAGGCGCCGTAAGCGAAGCGGTCGTCCGAACCGGGCGTTTGCGAGTCCTTGTAGAGGAACAGCACGAACGTGCGCGGCGAAGGCAAAAACGCCTTGAGTCGCGCGCGGTTTCGCCGCCCCGAAATAGGCTCGGCGACGCGGACGTCGACGCCCGCCCGCACCGGATCGAGTTCGAACCGCTCCGGTCTCGCCGCGAGAAGATCGAAGAACGTCCGGAGCCCCGCGTCGGCCGGAAGAAGCTCCGGCGCAGGAACGGAACCGTCGGCGAGAAGAATCATCGCATCCTCAGACGGCGACCGACGACTTGCGTTCCGCGATGCGGGCGAGGGCCGGCTTCTCGTCCCAAATCCCGAGCGAGCCGCGCACGGGCCGCGGTCTGAGTTCGTAGGCGAACTTCGGCTTCGCGAGGATCTTCATCGCCTTCAGCAGCAGACGGTCGAGCTTGAAGCCGAGCGTCCGCGGCACGAGATACTGCGCGTCGTCCGGATTGACGATGAGCGACACTTCAATGTTCGGCGCGACGCCGATCGGGATGCCGCGTGCGCGACAGCGCTCGTACATGTGCCGCATGACCGGGACCATGTCGTCGTAAGACGGGCTCGGATAGTGCTCCATATCGGAGCCGACCACCGGCCGGAAAATGCACACCGTCGGGAACGCGCCGAGACCCGTGATGTAGTCGATCGCGGCGTAGGTCGCGGACAACGGCTCGACCCCGGCGATGATCTCGCCCGAGCAAGCGCCCTTCGGCATGCGGCTCTGGCAATACTCGAGCGCGCGGAAGAAAGCGCCTTGACCGACCGTGCGCTCCTTACCGGGCAGGAGCTCGGCGAAGAACTTCGGATCGTGGAACTCGTAGCAGAACGAAAAATGATCGGCCCCGAGGTCGCGGAGCGCGTCGTACTGCCAGAGATCGCGGTCGACCGCGGGCGGGACGGCTTGAACGCCTACCAACGCTCCGACGCGCTCCTTGACGGCCTTTACGTACGGCGCGATCTGCCGGAGCCCTTGGCCGTTTTGGTCGCCGGTATTGAAGTGGACGAACGTGACGCCGGATTCCTCCTTGGCGCGGAGGGCGGTCTCGACCACGTCGTCGATGTTCTTTTGCGCGACCTCGTTGACGCCGACGTTGAATCCGGTCGTACAGAACTTGCAGTTCTCCGGATCATCCCGGTACCAGAACATGCAGGAGTTCGAGACGTAGATGCCGAGGTAGGTCCCCTGCAGGACGCCGATCTCTTTCATCGCCGTGCCGCGGGCCGTACGCTCGCGGTACCACTTGGGCTCCGGCGGCAAGCGGACCGCATAGACTTCGTCGTTCCGTGCATCGTGCACGACGTAGCCCGCGCCGACCTTGCGGAGCGCATACGGGGACTCGGCGGCGAAGTCCTCTTCGACCGGCGCGTTCAACCAGAGATCCTTGAGCGGACCCGGCACCACGAGTTCGAGCCCCGAGCCCAAGCCCGCCCGCGTCCGCGCGATCACCCGCGCATCGTCCTGCAAAGTGCATGAGGGGTCGATGCGCACGCCGCGGCAAAAAAGGTCGATCTGCAGTTCGCCGGGATTCCGACGGGAAACGCTCATGGTCTGCGACCCTAAAGATCTTCGTCGGAAAGGCCAAGCGCCTGCGGTCGACGGCATGCCAGGAAAGCCCCGAGCGCGAAGGGACGGCGCGGCTGCCTTCATCCGGGGTACGATCCGCGCCATGAGCGCACTCATCTTCCTCTGCGTCGCGGCGGGCCTTTGGAATCCGACGCCCTCCGGCGGCATCGTCCTCGGCCCGGAGACCGTCCGCACGATCGCGTTCGAAGACGAGTTCCGTCTCACGGCCGCCGGGAAGGGTGCGGAAGGAATCGCCCGCGGCGAAACGACGTTCGCGCTCCCCTCGGACGAACCCGGGCAACGGATTCTGGCGGGGCCGGACGATCTGCCGACCGGCGCCGACGTCCGACTCGACTTGCACCGGAACCGATTGGCCGTCCTGTCCCTCGCGCCGTTCGACCCCGCCGCCGGGCTTCGCACCGCGTGGAGCGTCCGCGTCGCGCTTGCCGACCGCGAACACAAAGTCCGGCCTGAAGCGCTGCTCGGGCGGACGGCGATTCCGCCGGACGTCCTCTCCCGCTATTTGTTCTTAGACGGTCGCCACGAGACGGGCGACGGAGAACTCGCCCGCGTCGCGGCGGAAGCGGCCCGCGCCTCCCGCGATCCGGCCGACCTAGCTTTCCGCCTGAACGAACTCGTCCGCGAACGCGTCACGTACGTCCGCGACGGACGATGGGACCCCGCGCCGATCGTGTGGCGGACGGGCCGAGGATCGTGCAGCGAATATCACTTCCTCTACGCGACGTTGTGCCGCATGGCCGGACTGCCCTGCCGATTCGTCGGCGCGACGGCCTGGCGCGGCAAAGACGGGGAAGCGACCTACGAGGACACGGTCTATCACCGTTGGTCGGAGGTCTACCTCGCGGGCTACGGCTGGTTCCCGGTCGACGTCTCGCGGAACGACGGCGAGGACGGAGAGCCCGTCAATCGCGCGTTCGGCCGGACGTCCGCCGCCCTGCTGATCCTCTCGCGCGGAGAAGGCGGCGTTTCCGACGCCATGGGCGTGCAGTACGTGGCGCGCTCGCAGACCTACGACGCCAAGGGGCGACCGGTGGATTCCGACGGTCTCCGTTCCGACCGCGCGATCCGCTGGACGAACGCGCCGACCACGCCTTGACGGACTTCGAGCGGATCCCGCTTAGAATTTCGGCGGGAAGATCTTGATCCAGAACGTCGTGAGCGGACCTGCGACCCACGTGTAGATGCAATAGATCATGTAGGCCGTCAAGAACCGACCGGATAGGACGCCCTGCCCTGCGGCTTTGAGCGCGAACGAGACGCCGAGCGCGCCGATCCAAAGTCCGATAAACCCGCCCGGGATTTTTTCGGCCAACAAGGCGCCGTAGTATTGCGGCAGTGCGACGGGACGGCACGAGCGGTCGGCAAGCAGGAAGTGTTCGATGTTGGAACGGTCTTCGGGCTCCAACCGCGCGGCTTCACGGAGGAGGACGCGGGCGCGAAAAGGCCTGCCCGTCTGCAGGAAGCGACGTCCCATCACCGCATGAGATTCTTCGTCGTTCGGCGCGAGGCGCATGGCCTCTTCCGCCGCGGCGACGGCAGGACGGAGCTTGCTCCGTTCGGCCAAGACCTCCGACAAGAGCACTTGCCCTTCGGCGGAATCAGGGGCGAGTTCGAGAGCCCGACGCGCCAGCCGCTCGGCTTTCCGCAGATCGCCGGCGACGCGGACGACTTCGGCGTAACGGCGCCAAAGCTCGGGCGCGGACGCATCGAGGCGAAGAGCCTCGAGCAGAGAAGCTTCGGCGTCATGCAGGCTGCCGCGGCGGAACTGCACGTAGCCCAAGAACCCGACGGCCGTCGCCGACTCGGGTCCGAGCGCCGCGGCGTCCTTCGCCGCTGCGAGAGCGCCGTCTTTGTCGCCGAGTTCGAGCATGGCCGCCGAAATCGCGATCCGCGCTAAAGGATCCCGCGGCAAGGCGGCCGCGGCGCGCCGCGCCAGATCGAGCGCGAGATCGGCGCGGCCGATACGCAGCGCATCGAACGCTGCGGCGACCGCCCGGTTGCCGGACGTCGACGCAACCGCGCCGTCGCGGGCTTCGTCGTCGTGCGAAAAGGCGTCGTATCCGGCGTCTTCCGGATCGTCGTCGGCCCGAGGACCGGAAGATCCGCCGCTCATCGATACGCCCCGGGGCGGTACATCAGAAAGAACTCCACGGCGACCTCGAAGGCGAATCCGATCACTCCGGCGAGGACGGCGGGCCCAAAGGAGTTCCGCGGCGTTCCATCGGCGAACCGGAACGCACGAAAGGCAGGCGCCTGCGACCGCGCGGCGGCCAAAGCCAAGATCGCGGTGACGACCATCAATCCGATCCGGGCGTCCGTGCGATCGATGAGCCGTTCGGATTCTCCGGACGCCGTGTGCGAAGACGCGCTTGAGGCGAACGCGGCGACGACGTTTAAACCGACGCCGAGCGCCATCGCGACGCCGGCGAGCGTCGTCCGGCCCATCCGCTTGAAATTGATTCCGAAGAGCAGTCCTCCGGCGACGGCGCCGCCGAAGATCGAGCCGAAGAACGCGCCGTAGATCAACGCCGTCGGATTCCAGAGCGAGCGGAAGCGCCCGGCGTTCAGCCAAGGCTGGACGGTCGGTCGGAGGAGTTCGTCGTCCTGGCTCATCGGGGGCGCACTCTACGCAGGGACGGCTACGGAGGCGATGAGCGACGCATTCAGACCCTTCGGTCGGAGCCCGGAGATCATCCGCCCTCCCCGGCCCATTCGCGGCGGAAGAGACGCGCCGCATCGGCCGGCGTGCGCGCACGACCGAGCGCGCACATCAATTTGACCACCGCCGCTTCGGCGGTCATGTTCCCGGCCGACACCGCCCCGGCCGTTTTCGCCCGCCTTCCGCCGTCGTAGAGATCCAGATTCACGGCCCCGTGCTCGGCGCCGGAACAGATCGCGACCAGGACGCCCTGTTCTGCAAGGCGCGTGAGCGGAAACACCTCCCGCCCTTTCGGGTCGAGCGGCACGTTCCCTGCGCCGAAGGCCTCGAGGACGACGCCCCGTACGGAGGTCAAATCCAAGCCTTCGAGATGCGAACCGAACAAGCCCGGGGCGAGCCGAAGATGCAAGACCCGCGGATCGAGCGCCTCCTGAAGTCGGAACGCCCCTTTAGGCTTCCGCCAATGCTCGGGGTGGAACTGCAGCGTCGCGCCGGCTTCGCCCAAGGCCGGATAGTTCGGCGAAGCGAAAGCGCGATAGTCGGAAAGGCTCCACTTGCGGGCGCGGTTGCCGCGGAGCACGAGCCCGCCGAACGCGATGACGACTTCCGGCAAGCCGTGTGCGGCGACCTCCACGGCGTCGATCAGGTTGCCTCGGGCGTCGTTCCGGACTTCCGCCAAGGGGCGCTGCGCCCCCGTCAGGACGACCGGCTTCCGAAGCCCCTCGAGCATGAAGCTCAGAGCCGAGGCCGTGTAGGCCATGGTGTCGGTGCCATGGGTTACGACGAAGCCGTCGTAGTCGTCCATCCGCGAGGCGATGAGCCGCGCCAGCGTTTTCCAATGTTCCGGCGTCAATGACGACGAATCGAGCGCAAAGGGCGAGGCCACATCCAGATCCGCCGTCGCGCGGGCTTCGGGAACGGCCTTTAGAACCCCGCGTAGGAAACCCTTAGCCCCGGGGAGCATCCCGAAGGTGCCCCCGGTCGTCACCAACAAAATCGATGGTCGTTTGGTCGTCACGATGAAGCTTCCGGGTCCGGCTTTCGTTTATCAAAGCGTCCCGCCGATGAACGATAGATCCGAGCGGGAACGGATCTTAAGGCTTGCCGCGCGTCGGCCGGGCCCTAAAATGCTTCCGCCACCGTCTTTACGGCCAGAGAAATCACGAGGTTACATGTTTGAGTCGACGGCGCGCCGCCTGTCCTTGGCTGCGCTCGGTGTCGTTCTCCTCGCCCTGCCTTCCGTCGCTCAAGAACGGGAAGCCCCCGTCTCCGAGCGGGTCGCCGGAATCGTCGCCAAGCTCGAATCGGGCGGCGCGACCGAGGCATGGAAGGCCGCTGACGAACTCGCCCGTTTGGGCGACCGGGCGGTTCCGCATATCGAAAAAGCCTTGGACGATGCAACCAAGGACCAAGTCAAATTGGGCGCAGCCAAGGCGCTCGTCCTCCTGAAAGACCGCCGCCGCGGCGCCAAGGCCTTGGTCGGCCTCGTCAAGGACTCGACGGACGACGCCGTGAAGGTGTTGGCGCTCGACGTGCTGATCGAACGCGACGTCGACGAAGCCGGCGAGGAACTCAACAAGCTGCTCGACCAACCGTTCGCCGGGAAGGTGAAGGCCCGCCTCGCACGCGCCGTGCACGCCTTGACGGAGGACCGGCAGCGCCCCGCGAAGTCCGCGTTGATCGCGTTGCTCTCGTCGTCCGAGACGGACGTCCGTTTCGCCGCGGCGATCGCGTTGGCGGAGATGAAAGATTACGACTCCGCCAAACCCGTTCTGGAGGAGTTCCGCGGCGAGCCCGGCGACCGCGGACAAGTCGCGTCGCTGCACCTACGCCTCGCCGAGTACGGTTCGCTCCTCGCCAAGTCGTTCAACGCGGCCGAGAAGCAGAACGATCCGAACGCGGTCTTGAACGAGATCATCCGCAAGATCCGCCTCGTGCATCAGGAAGGCGATCAATTCTCCGAGGACGAGCTCCGCGCGTTCGCCGCGAAAGGCATGCTCGAACACCTCGATCCCTACTCCACGTACCTGACGCCGGAAGAACTCACCAATTGGAACTTCGACCTGAACCCCCAGTACGGCGGGATCGGGGCGTATGTCGCCATGGACGAGAACAACCGCATCTATCTGTCGCGTCCGATCTATTCCGGCCCCGCCTATCGCGCCGGCCTGTTGTCGGGCGACAAAGTCCTCGCGGTGGACGGCTGGGACACGGCCGACCGGCTCCAGACCGAAACGGTCGCCCGCATGAAGGGACCGCCCGGAACGAAGGTCGTGCTGCGCATCCTCCGCCGCGGCTGGAAGGAGCCTCGCGACTTCCCGATCGTCCGCGAGCAAGTGAAGATCCCGACGGTCAACCACGACCTCCTGCCGGGCGGCATCGGCTACATCGAACTCGACACGTTCGGCGGCGAAACGGCCGACGAACTCGAAGCGGCGTTGGCGGATCTCGACCGCCGCGGTGCGAAAGCCCTGATTCTCGACGTCCGCGACAACTCCGGCGGCTACTTGAACGCCGCGCGCGACGTCGCCGGCAAGTTCCTGAAGGGCGATCAGGAGATCGTCTATTGGGAAGGCCGCACCAAGAAAATCGCACCGAAGATCGCGCTCAAAACGAACGAACCGGACAAGGTC
>SXGS01553042.1_pt1 | contig 12677 bp, 10 predicted proteins | sample 3174681 | NCBI WGS metagenome assembly SXGS01 (sample SAMN11356861, study PRJNA531348) | freshwater metagenome | isolation source: freshwater sample F1-80 | place: China: Fuxian Lake, Yuxi | collected 2017-12-25
AGCCCGCGCAGTTCGTTGAACAGGTCGTTCCGGTCGAGCCGAACCCACCGCGCCAGCGTCCCCGCGATCCGCTCCGCCATCTCGGCCGCGCCCGCCTTGGTGAAGGTCAGGCACAGGATCGCCTCGGGCCGACTGCCCGCCAGCAGCAGCCGGAACACGCGCGCGGCGAGCACCTGCGTCTTGCCCGTGCCGGCAGAGGCCGCGAGCCAGACGTGTCGGTCGGGCCGGCTCGCGTCGCGCTGTGCACCGCGCAGCGGGTGGAGGGGTTTGGTCATGCCACGCGCACTCCGATGCTCCCGCGGAAGCGGGAACCCAAGGCCAAGCAATGCGACCGTCGGTTCATGCGGCCCTGGGCTCCCGCGTTCGCGGGAGCAAGTTGTGCTTCGACAACCCTCCCCGTACCCCGGCGAAGGCCGGGGTCCAGTTGGGTGCCGTCAGTGGGAATCATCCGCGTCTCCCGACTGGACCCCGCCCTCCGCCGGGGTACGGGAACGCCCTCAATCACGCCCATACCACTCGTCCCGCCGCATCAGCTGGTCGTACTCGGCGTAGGGCGCCATCTCCGGCACCAGCTTCGCGGTGAAGGGCGCGTCGCCGGTCAGCCACTCCCGCACCGCGCCCACGAAGTGATCGTGCGCCATCCCGACGAAATCCTCCGCCGCAATGCCGCTGCGCCCGCCCACGGGGCTCTGGATATAGCCGAACGCCTCACCCTTTTTCGCCAGCGACCAGTATTCGAAGTCCGTCGCCTGTCCCGCGATCCGCTCGAACCCGCCGCGCTCGGCGATCAGGCCGACAAGGCCGAGCTGCAGGCTGAACCCCGCCGCGACCGCACTGGGGCTCGGCGGCTTGCCGGTCTTGTAGTCGACGATGCCGAGCCCGCCGCCCTTCACCCGGTCGATCCGATCGTACTTGCCCGTCAGCGTGACGCCCACAATCTCGATCGCCCCCGATTCCTCGACGCCGAGCACCTGGCGCCCCTCGGCGACCTGCGCCGCCAGCTCGCCGGCGATCCACTCGACCGCGGCGATCAGGCGCGGGCGCCACAGCGCGCGGACGATCGGATGCGTGCGCGTATCATCGAGCATCGCGTGTGCGCGGGCAACGAGCTTCGCCGGGTCGTGGCGATCATGCTTCGACCAGGCTTCGAGGATCGAGTGTACCGCCGTGCCCCGCCATGCCGCGCTCGGATCGGCATCGACCGGATCGAGCGGCGACAGGCCGAGCATCCGGCGCGCGTAAAAGGCGTAGGGGTCCGCCTTCAGCCGGTCGACCTCGGTCACCGAAAGCTTGCGCGGCCGGTCCTCGATCCGCGGCGACGGGGCGGGCCGGCCTGTGGGCGCGTGCGGCGCCGTGTCGAGCGCGCGCGCCCACCCTGCCAGCCCCGGCGCGGGATCCAGCCCTTCGGCCAGCGCCTCAAGCCGCAGCCAGAAGCGCGAGGGGATCGTCGGCCCCGACCCGTCGCGCCGCGACCGTGTGAGCAGCACCTCGCGCGCGCCCAACCCTTGCGCGAAATCCTGTGCCGACAATCCGATCCGCCGTTCGAGCGCGGGCAGGCCGAGTTCGGTGCGGATGCGCGGCGCCAGCCACGGGTCGGGCGCGGGCAGCGCCGGCCACGACCCTTCGTTCAGCCCCCCCAGAATGACGAGGTCGGCGCTCTGCAATTGCGCCTCGACTAGGCCGTAAAGGGCGAGCCGTGGATGCCCGCCCTGCGGCGGCCGGATCGCGATCTCGTCGAGAAGGCTGCGCATCAGCGGCAGCAGCGCGCCCGCCGAAACCGCGCGCGGCCCCTCCCCGCCATCGGCCTCCAGCGCGGTCAGCAGGTCGGCGGCGGCGCGGCCCTCGGCGCGTGCCCAGGCTGAATCGCCCGCCAGCAGGGTCGCCGCTTCGCGCAGCAGCCGCGCATGGTCATCGAGCGGCCGGTCGCCGCCCTCCGCCATTGCCGCGATCGGGGCCAGACACGCCTTGGCCTCGTCCCACCACGTCCGCGCCGCCTCGCGCAGCGTCGCCGTGCGCGGCTCGCCGGTCACCAGATGGGCGTCGATCCCCTCGATCCCCGGCGCCGGCCGCGGCCCGCGCAGCGCGAGGTCGAGGCGGCGCGCGCCCTCCAGCCATTTGAGCCGCCGCTCCGGATCGGTCGATGCGACCAGCGGGTGCTTGAGAAGCGCCAGCAGCGCCATCGGCGCAAACCGCTGCCCCGCCGCCTCGACGATCGCGAGCAGCAGCGTGCCCGGCGCCAGCATCGCCAGCGGCCGGCCGGCCGAATCGTCGATCGCCACGCCCCACCGCGCCAGATGCGCGGCGACGCGCGCGGCAAGGTTGCGGTCGGGCGTCACCAGCGCCGCGGTCCTGCCCGGCGTCTCCAGCACCTCGCGCAGCTTCAGCGCGATCCCCTGCGCTTCCTCCGCCGGGGTCGCGACGTCGAGCGCGGTGACACCCTCGAACCGCCGCTCGGTGCGGGGCATAGTCGGCCAGCGATGCGTGAGGACGGCGGGCAGCATCGCGCTGTCGATCGCCTTGCCGCGCGCAGGCGGCGCGTCGAGTTCGCTCGTGACGCGCCACGGCCGCACTTCGGCGCGGGCGACGCCCATGCGGTCGAGGAGGAGCTTGAGCGCGAATTGCGGGTGCGTCTCGACCGGGGGCCGCTTGAGTCCGGTCACCGGATCGGGCTTGTGCGGTCCGAGCGCGTCCCAAGCCGCCTCATCCAGTCCGGTCGCCAGGCCCGGCAATACCACGAACCCGTCCGGCAGCCCGGCGACGCAACGGAGAAGCCGCGCGACCGAGGGGACGGGCGAGGTCACGCCCGCCGCACAGACGAACCGCGCGGGGCTGGCCCGCTCCCACGCCCGGCAGGCGCGGTCGAGCAGCCGGCGGCGACGCTCGACCAGGTCGATCGCGCCCAGCCGCTCCAGTTCGCCGGGCCATCGGTCGAGCACGACCTCGAACGTCGACAGTGCCGTCGCCCAGTGTTGCGACAGCTCGCCCGACAGGTCGATGGCGCGGAGAGCGGCGGGGGCGATCTCCTCGACCTGCAACTGGTCGAGCGTGCGGGCAAGGTCGCCGGCCAGCCGCACCGCCTCTGCCGGGTCGAGGCCGGGGCGCGTTTCCTGAAGCAGCCGCGCAAGGATCAGGCGGCGCTTCAATGGATCGACCGCGGGCGGCACCGGCGCGGCATCGGCGGGGTCAAAGAACGGCCCAACCGCCTCGTCCAGATCGGGATCGCCCACCGCGACGATGCGCGGCAGGAGGAGGCCGCCGTCGCTAAGCCGGACGAACGCGTCGTTGATCGCGCGCGCGGCGCGGCTGGTGGGGACGATGACGACGCCGCGCGCGAGGCCCATCGGCTCGCGCCCGAACCGGCGGATCAGGCCGATGGCGAGCGTGTCGGCGAACGCCTTGTGCGCGGGGATGGTAAAGACCTGTGGCCCCCGCGCCCCTTCAGCCATCGGCAAGCAACGCCTCGGTCATGCCGATCGACGACGGGCTGCCGACGTCGAACCACAGCCCCTCATGCGTGACGCCGAACGCCCGCCCCGCCTCGATCGCGCGGTTCCAGAACAGGTTCGTCGAGAACGGCCCCTCGGGATAGTCGCGAATGATCGCGGGATTGAGGATCTGGACGCCGGTATAGACGAACGGCGCCAACCGGCCCGGCGCGCGGCGGCGGACGATCCGCCCCGCTGCATCGAGGTGGAAGTCGCCGCGCCCCGAATGGCCGTTGGCGCTCGCAAGCGGGACCATCAGCAGGAGGACATCCATCCGCTCGGCGTCCCACATCTGTGCCAGCTGGACGATCGCATCGACCGGCCCGTCGACCCACAGATTGTCGCTGTTGACGCACAGGATCGGATCGTCGCCGAGCAGCCCGCGCGCCCCGACCAGCCCGCCGCCGGTCTCCAGCAACTGCGCCCGCTCGTCGGACACCGCGATCTCGATGCCCTTCACCCGGTGCGTCAGATGCGCTTCGAGCACGTCGGCGAGATAGTGGACGTTGACCACCGCGCGCTCGACCCCCGCCGATCGCAGCCGGTCGAACACATGGTCGATCAGCGGCTTGCCCGCGACCTCGACCAGCGGCTTGGGTCGCGTCGCGGTCAGCGGGCGCATCCGCTTGCCGAGGCCGGCGGCCATCACCATCGCGGTTTTCGGCACCGCGACGGCGGGAGTGGGGCGGATGGCGCGGGTCCTGGCCATCAGCGGCTCAGCTCGATCGGGTCGCCGCGCAGGTGCGGGGGGATGTTGGCGTCGAACCATCCGGCGACGGGGGCAAGCGCCGGATGCGCGAGGTCGCGCTCCAGATAGCCCCACACGCGCGGGCACAATGTCGGATAGCGCGGCTTGCCGTCACGCTGCCACAGCCGGGTGAAGATGCCGACGATCTTGGCGTTCCGCTGCGCGCCGAGCACGTGATAGGCGACCGCGAAGCTGTCGTCGGCGCCCACCGTGCGGACATAGAGGTCGAGCATCGCTGCCTCCACCGCCGCGGGCACATCGCGCCGCGCATCCTGCAGCAGCGACACGAGGTCGTACGCCGGATGCCCCGCCAGTGCGTCCTGAAAGTCGAGCAGGCCGAGCGTCTCCGCCCCCTCGATCAGCATCAGGTTTTCGGCATGATAGTCGCGCAGCACCGTGATGCTGGGCGCGGACAGCGGCGCCAGCACCTGCTCCCACGCCCGCTCATATCCCGCCAGATCGACGTCGAGGCCGAGCGCCGGCGCATACCATTCGACCAGCAGCCGCGTCTCGCGCAGATAGACGTCGAGGTCGTAGGGCGGCAGGTCCATCGGCGCATGGTCGCGCAGCCGGATCAGCAGGCGGACAGCCTCCTCATAGAGCCTGAGCTCGCTTTCCGGTGCGGCATCGACCGTCTCACGCATCCGCGCGTTACCGAAATCCTGGAGGAGCACGAGGCCGTGCTTCAGGTCCTCGCCATAGATTTCGGGCGCGGCGAACCCGCGATCGGTCAGCCAGCGCGCCACCGACAGGAACGGCCGCGGATCCTCGTGCGGGGGCGGCGCGTCCATCAGGATCGCGTGGCGACCGGGCGCGACGATGCGGAAATAGCGGCGGAACGAGGCATCGCCGGCGATCGGCTCGATCTCCGCATCGCCCCAGCCGATCGAGGCGAGGAAGTCGCGCGCCGCAGCCGGCGGATTCAGGTCAGGGGCCATCGGCTCTCCCAGCCCAGCGGCACCTCGGCTGTCAAGCGCCGCGCGCCATCCGCGGCGACGACCAGCGTCAGGCGAAGGGCGTCCGGAAAGACGCGGGCACTCACCCGCTCGGGCCATTCGACCAGCAACACCCCGTCATAGCGCGCATCGTCGAGGCCGAGTTCGAGCAGTTCGCCTTCCTCCTCGATTCGATAGAGGTCGACGTGGAGGACGGGCAGTCGCACCTCGGGCGGGGCATAGCTCTGGACGATCGCATAGCTCGGGCTCGGCGCCTCGCCCGCCAGCCCCAGCGCCGCCAGCAAGCCGCGCGCGATCGTCGTCTTGCCCGCCCCCAGCGGCCCCGACAGCGTAACCGCATCGCCGGGCCGCAGCACCGCGGCGAGCCGGTCGCCGAACGCGAGCGCGGCGGCCTCGTCGGGCAGGTCGATCATCGGCGGGGCAACTCGATCGTCACCAGCGTCCCCTGTCCCGGTTCGGACAAGAGCGTCACGGTGCCGCCATGCGCCTCCACCAACTGTTTCGCGATCGGCAGGCCGAGGTCCAGCGCCCGCTCGCCGCGATCCCCCGATCCGTGCCGCGCGAAGCGGTCGAAGGCGTGCGCCTGCGCCTCGGCCGACATGCCGGGGCCGTCGTCGGACACGACGATGCGCGCGCGATCCTTGTCGCCGTCGACGTGGAGCAGGACGCGGCCGCCCGCCGGGGTGTGCGCGATCGCGTGGCGCAGGACGTGCTCGACCGCCTGGCGGATGCGCCGCGCCTCGGCCTGCACCTTGCCCGCGCTACCCTGGACTTCGGTCGCCAGGTCGATGCGCTTCTCGCCTGCCAGCGGCGCGACCGCGGCGGCGGCGCTCTCGGCGGCGTCGCCGACCGCCAGCGCCTCGCGTACCGGCGGCTGGTCGGCAAGCGTCAGGTCGAGCACGTCGTCGACCAGCGCGCCCAGCCGCTCGACCGATTCGAGGATCGCGCCGGTATAGCTCTGCCCCGTCTCGGTCAGCGCGCCGGCATAGCCCGCGCCCAGCATCTCGGCGAACCCCTTGATCGAGGTGAGCGGGGTGCGAAGCTCGTAGCTCATGTTCGCGACGAACGCGGTCTTGACCTTGTCCGCCGCTTCCAGCGCCTCGGCGCGATCCCTCAGCGCCTGCTCGATCTTCCGGCTGTCGGAAATGTCGAGCATGGTGAGCAGCGCGTTGCCGTCGGGCAGCGGCACCGCCCCGAACTCGAAATGCCGCCCGTCGGCAAAGGCGACGCGCCCGCCGCGCTGAAGCCGGTCGGCGGTGGCCGAGCGGACCAGCTCGGCCATCAGCGCCGCGCGCGACGGATTGGCGAGCCGCGGCGCGATGTCACGCGCCAGCGCATCGACACGGGGATGCTCCCCGAGCAGCGATTCGTCGAGGCCGAAGACGGTGCGGAACTTGTTGTTCCAGTGCTGCACGCGCCCGTCGGCACCGAACACGGCGATCGCCTCGAACAGATTCTCGATCGTCGCGGTGCGGACGCGCAGCAGCGTGTCGCGCGCGCTGGCGAGCTGCACCTGCTCGGTCCGGTCCTCGAACACGAGGAGCAGCCCGCCATCGGGCAGCGGCTGGGCGACGACGCGCAGGTGGATGCCCCCGGCCAGCAGCCAGCTTTCCTCGATCTGCGCGTCGGTCGAGGTGAACCAGCCGCGCCGCTCGTTCTTCCAGCCGGGAAAGTCGCGCACCTCGGGGGTCCGCCCGCCCTCGCGCATCCGTTCGAGCACGCGGTCGAACTCGGGCCGGTCGGCCAGCCATTCGCCGCGCATCGCGAACATGCGGCGGAACGGCTGGTTGCAGAAGACGAGCGCACGGTCGGGACCGAACTGCGCCACCCCGGCGGAAATGCGATCGAGCATTGCCCGCTGCGCCTCGCCGAACCGCTTGATCCCGGTGCGCGCCTGTTCCAGCTCCTCGATGTCGATCGCGAAACCGGCGATGCCGCCATCGGCAAGCGGCACGTCGTGGACGCGCAGCATCCGGCGCTGGCCGCCGATCGTCGCGGGCATCGCAGTGGCGCGGGGGGCCCCCGCCTCGCGCGCGGCGAGTGCCTGGGGCGGCGGCGCGCCGGGGGCGCCCATCTCGACCAGCTCGACCTGGCGCGCGACGGCATCGTCGGCGTCCGACGCCTCGACCGCGGCGACATAGGCCGTATTGACCAGCGCGAGGCGAAGGTCGCCGCTGCGATACCACATCGGCATCGGCGCGGCTTCGATCAGGCCCTTCAGCGCCTGATACGCGTCGCGCAGCAGCTCGACCCGTTCGGACAGCCGCTGGACCTCCCCTTGCGTCTCGGTCGCGTCGAAGAACCAGACGATGACGCCCGCATCGCGGGTCAGCGCCGAAGACGCCCGCTCGCCCGCCGCCATGAGCAGCCGGTCGCTGCCCGCGGCGCGGACGGGGACGCGGAACGGAATCGCGGCGCGGCGGGCGCCCTCGACCGCGGCGGCCAGCCGCTCGGCATCCTCGGCCACCAGCCCCGCCTCGCCCGCCGACAGCCCGGAAAGCTCGCGCGGCGCGGCGGCCAGCCCCAGCCAGTCGAGTAGCTGGCTCGACAATTCGATCCGGCCGTCGCCGCGCACCACCATCGCGCGCGCCGGGGCCGAGCGGATCAGCGCCCAGAGCCGGGCATTGTCCGCTTCGACACCCCTCGCCCCGGCACGGAGCTTGAGGCCGAGGTGAAGCGCATAAGCGGCGCCCGCGACCAGCACCGCCAGCACCGCGCCCGCCAGCGCCATTTGCCCGGTCGACTCGATCATGTCCGCCGCCGGGGTGGCGGTGCGCCGTCGCGCCCCTGTTTCATGCGCATAGCCCTAGAGCCGCGGACGATGGGACGGAAGAGGCCATCGCCGCGCTTGCCATTCAGCCACGGCTAATCGACGATGCGGCACAGACCGTCGCGCGCGCGCCGTGGATAAAAGCCGCGGCCCCATGCGTTCACAAATGATCGGGTGCGCCCCCTCGCATCCAGACCGGAGAGTTCGAATGTCCAAGTTCCTTGCGCGTCGGATCGGCCCCTTCGCACTGGTCGTCGCCGGCGCGGTCACGCTGTCGGCGTGCGCGACGCCGACCCCCTATCGCCCGATCACCGGCCAGGGCAGCTACCGCACCGGCTTCTTCGACGAGCAGATCGAGGCGAACCGGTTCCGCGTCGGGTTTGCCGGCAACAGCCTCACCTCGCGCGAGACGGTCGAACGCTACCTGCTGTTCCGCGCGGCGCAGCTGACGCTGGAGCGCGGGTTCGACCATTTCACGCTGGTCGATCGCGATACCGAGCGAAAGACCGACACGCGCGTCTATGACGATCCGTTCTGGGGCGGCCCGGGCTGGGGCGGCGGGTTCGGCGGCTGGGGCGGCTGGGGTCCGCGCTGGCTCTATTACCGGCCGGGCTTCGGCTGGGGCGGCTGGGGCGGTTGGGGTGCAGGCTTCGGCGGCGGCATCACCGACGTGCGCCAGATCGATCGGTACGAGGCGCAGGCCGAGATCCTGACCGGCCGCGGGCCGAAGCCGAAGGACGTGCGCAGCTTCGATGCGCGTCAGGTCGTCGAAAATCTCGGCCCGAACATCCGCCTGCCGGACGAGCGCCGCCGATAGGGCGCTTCAGGCCGTCGGGAAACGGGCGGGGTCATCGGCGACGATGGCCCCGCCCTTGTTTTACGCAGCCTTAGTCCACAGCTTTCTGTAAGAGGCCCGGCAGCGCGACTTGCACAGTCGCGTGCTGCACGGCACCATGAACCGGGCGGCATGTTGCCGCCGCTGGAAAGACCAATGCTCGACGAAGCCGAGTTCGACCGCGAAGACGCCGCCCCCATCGACATGCTCGAAAGCTATTTCGCCGCGCATGGGTGGAGCCACGAGCGCGAAGAAGACGAGATCGTCGCCAAGTTCAAGGGCAGCTGGACCGAGTACGAGCTGCGCGCGATCTGGCGCGAGGAGGACGGCGTGCTTCAGTTCCTCGCGCTGCCCGACATCCGCATCGCCGAGGAACGGCGCGCTTCGATCTACGAGACGATCGGGCTAGTCAACGAACAGCTCTGGATCGGCCATTTCGAGCTGTGGTCGTCGAGCGGCATCCTCCTCTATCGCCACGCCGCGATGATGAGCGACGAGGAGGACGGCGCGACCTTGAGCCTCGACCGCGCCGAACTGCTGGTCGAAACCGCGATCGACGAATGCGAGCGCTTCTACCCCGTGTTCCAGTTCGTCCTGTGGGGCGGCAAGAGCCCCAAGGACGCCATCGCCGCCGCGCTGATCGAAACGCAAGGCGAGGCATGACGGACGGAAACGAACCGGCCCGCCTGTGGCTGGTCGGCGCGGGCAACATGGGCGGCGCGATGCTGCGCCGCTGGGTCGCGAGCGGGATCGCGGCCGATCGGATCACCGTTATCGACCCGGGCAATCCCGTCGTCCCCACGGGCGTGCGCGTCGTGGCCGAAGCGCCCAAAGGCCCCGCCCCCGATATCCTGACCCTCGCGGTCAAGCCGCAGATGGTCGACGCCGTTGCCCCCGCCATCCGCGCGGCGGAGGCTTCGATGCTCGTCTCGATCCTGGCGGGCGTCGAGATCGCCGACCTGCGTTCGCGCTTCGCCGCGCGGGCGATCGTGCGCGCGATGCCCAACCTGCCCGTCGCGATCGGCAAGGGCGTCGTCGCGCTGCACACCGACAGCGACGCAGCGCCGGTGCGCGCGGCGGCCGAGGCGTTGATGACCCCGCTCGGCCATGTCGAATGGGTCGACCCGGCGCTGTTCGACGTCGTCACCGCACTGTCGGGCAGCGGGCCGGGCTTCACCTATCGCTTCATCGACGCGCTGGCCAAGGGCGGCGAGGCGCTGGGCCTGCCCGCCGACCAGTCGCTCCGCCTTGCCCGCGCGACGGTCGAGGGTTCGGCGATGCTGGCCGCGGACGCCGACGAAACGCCCGCGGTGCTTGCCGATCGTGTCGCCAGCCCGGGTGGTTCGACGCGAGAGGGGTTGAACGTACTCGACGCGGATCAGGCGCTCGTCCGCCTGCTGACCGAGACGCTCGCCGCAGCCACGCGTCGCAACGCCGAAATGGCCGCCGCCGCGAGGCGCTGACCGGAACGTCCCGCCCGCTCAACGGGTTGTGGTGGTCATCGGGCCATCGCAATCGAAGGAGCATGCGTGATGACGACCACCACCACCGAGAAACCGACCGCCCATCAGAGCAACCTGGGCGTCATCGCCGGCGCCGCCACCGCGGGCGCCGCGATCGGCATGCTGGCGATGCTGGGCCGCAAGGCCGCGGTACAGGCACCCACCGCGCTCGCCGCCGACTGGGTCGCGGCGCTCACCGCCGAGCACAAGGCGGTGCTCAGGATCTTCGACGCGCTCGAGGCGACCGAGAGCCGCAACACGACCAAGCGTGCGATCCTGCTGACGCAGCTGAAACACGCGCTGGCAAAGCACGATGTCGAGGAAGGCAACGTCGTCTACCCTGCGCTTCGCGAGGCGGGCCGGACCGAGGAGGCTGATCACCTCACCAAGGATCACGGCTATGTGAAGCAGTATCTGTACGAGCTCGACAACATGCCGCGCGACAGTGCCGAGTTTCCGGCCAAGCTGCGCAAGTTCCGCGCCGACCTCGAAAAGCACATGACCGAGGAGGAGACCGACCTCTTCCCCTCGCTCCGCGCCCAGTTGTCGGACGAGAAGAACAAGGCGCTGGCCGCAGCGATGAACAAGGAAGGGTTCAAGGTCGCCTGAGGTTCGGGGGGTGGGGCTTCAATTCCCGCCCCCTTCGTACTCCCACGAAAGCGGGACCGGTATCAACGTTCGTACCCCGGCGAAGGCCCGGGTCCAGTTGGGAAGGCCAGCGTGACATCACGACACGCCCGCAACTGGACCCCGGCCTTCGCCGGGGTACGGGCTACCTTTACAACCGCAGCGTCAGCGACGTGCCGATCACGTCGGCATTGCCGGTGTTCGTCGACACGATCCGCGCCTGCGTTGCCGCCGCGGTGCCCGCGAACAGCGTGTCGGTGCGGTCCAGACGCTCCTCACTCACGAACACGTGCGCATAGCTCACATTGACGTCCAGACGGTCGTTCAGCCGCCACGTCGCGCCCGCCGTTGCCCAGATGCGGTCGCCGTCCGGCACGCGCGTCGTACGGAACGCGTCCTGCGTCGGCGTCGTGTCATAAAGCCCGCCCGCACGCAGCGTCAGGCGATCGGTCGCGTCGAACTCGACCGCGCCATGGCCCGACCAGCTATCCTTGTAGTTCTGCTCGTTGACCACTGCCGGGCGGCCGAGCGGCTGCACCGTGATCGCCTCGAACCGCGACCAGTTGAACCACTGGCCCGTCGCCATCAGGCGGACGCGATCGCCGACGCCGTACAGCGCGCTGACGGTGACGCTCTCCGGGATCTCCAGCGGCGCGCTGGCGAAGGTCCGCGTGTTCGCGCCGGCCAGTGGCCCGACCAGGCCCGACACCTGATAGGTGCCGTCGAGCCGGTGAACGACCTTCGAGCGGTAATGCGCGCCGAACCGCGCCTTGCCCAGGCTCAGCAGCACGCCCGCATTCCAGCCGACCGACAGGTCGTCGCCAGAGATGTTGAGCTCGCCGTCGCCCGCGCCGGGGACGAGGTTGGGGAGCGCATTGCGCAGCTTCACGTCGATCTGCTGGATATCGACGCCGCCGCCGATCGAGACATTGTCGTTGATCGCATAGCCGAAGCTCGGCTGGATATTGACCGTCTTCACCTCCGACTTGATCGAATCATAGCGGCCGAAGAAGCCGGGATCATACTCGACCTTGAGGCCGAAGGGCGCGCTGATCCCGAGGCCGAACCACAGGCGGTCGGACGCGCGGAACGCGGCATAGCCCGTCGGGACGATCACCGGCTGGTCGAAGGGATTGCCGCCATTGTTGCCGGCGACGGGGATCGCCGCCGGGCGCCCCGGCACGGTCAGCGTCGTGCCGTCGTTCGCCTGCGCGCTGTCGACGAACAGCACGTGCGTATTGAGCGAGACCTGGCTGCGCTCCAGCTTGGTCATGCCGGCGGGGTTATAGAAGATGATCGAGGCATCGTCCGCCGCCGCCGCGCCGCCCGCGAACGCGCGGCCCGTTTCCTTGGCCGACTGTTCCTTGAGCGAAAAACCGCTCGCCTCGGCCGCGCCCGTCCATGCCATCACGCCGGCCGACACCGCGGCCAATTCCAACGCCTTACGCCACATAACTTTCCCTCTCGGAAGCGACCCTGCCGGCGTTTTGCCGGTTCGGATGGGGAGCGCCCTTGCACCCGGTCCGTTCCGAAAGGCAACCGATTGATTCGGCGTGTTGCGACGGGGCAACGCCCGCGAGCGGCGACTGATTGCACCCCCCGCCCCCATCCGGTATAGGCGCCCCCTCACCTGCCCCGGCGCGCGGACCCCGCTGCCGGGGCCGATCGTTTCAGGAACATGCGCATGGCTCGCCGCCGTCAGATCTACGAGGGCAAGGCAAAGATCCTCTACGAGGGTCCCGAACCCGGCACGC
>SXGS01756020.1_pt1 | contig 12677 bp, 12 predicted proteins | sample 3174681 | NCBI WGS metagenome assembly SXGS01 (sample SAMN11356861, study PRJNA531348) | freshwater metagenome | isolation source: freshwater sample F1-80 | place: China: Fuxian Lake, Yuxi | collected 2017-12-25
CCAGGCCAGATGCAAGACGCGAGGAACCCTCCTCCGCCAAGGCTTCGGAGGACAGGGGCGCACCCGCCCGCCGAAGCCCCTTGCCTGCGCCGCGGATGTCGCGGCAGGCGGTTTGGGCGCAGGCAGGTCATTCGTGCCTCGACATAATGTCATGATTCCGCCAGCAAAGCCCGAATTTATTTTTGCACGGACCCTAAGCTGAGCTTTTCACGTGGAGCCAGGCATGGACGTGGGGGGATCCTCGGAAATAGGACAGCATGGAGGGGCCTTCGATCTGCCACACATCCCACACGCCGTCGTTCCCGAGATCCTGATTCTTGTAGAAAGCCATGTGGAGCGAATCCCATCCGGCGGTGTCAATACACCGAATCGATTCATCGGCATCCGCTTTGCGAAACGGAGCGAGAATGTCAGCCACGACCTTGCGCGCGTGCTCCTTTTGGTCGCTCGTCAATTCCGAGAAAGGGATGCCCGGCAGCCCGGTTTTCTTGCCCGTGAGTCTGACGGTTTTTGTGCCTTCTTCCCCCCGGCCCCGGCCCAAAAGGGCGATTGCACGCTGCTTGCCATCCAACATCTGGAACACTTCGTTCGCTTTCTTCGCCTGATACCAATACACATTGCCCGGATGATCCGGTTTTTCAGTGTCCGCGCCCGCGGCGTGCCCATAAAAAATCGGGCCCCCGAAAGCGGTGCCTTCCAGGGAGTCTCCATCGCAGCGTCGCGTACAGTGCCGGCCGCTCAAAACAAACTCGAACTTCCCGGTCCCTGGCTCGCCAAAAATGGCGATGGCGCAACCTCCGAATCCTTCCTTGTCCCCGTCGTCCTCGACTTGTTTATAAACTTGCGCCGCGTATTCGGGGCTGTGCAATTTCATGAAAATTTCACGAATCATTGCCTGTTGATCTTTGCTGTAAAATTCCGCGATGGTCTTGTCCGTGATTTGCCAGTTGTTATCCACTTTGGATCGAAGCTCGTGATCGAACGGGAACACGATCGTCTTGCGTTGCGTGTCGGTCAGGCTTTTGTAGAGAGTGGCGACCAAAGTCTCGGATTCCCCTTGATGCCCCTTCGCCCCGGCCTTGGCGGGTTCCCCCCGCAATGGAGTGGATGACGGCAGGGCTCCGAGGGCCGCGGTGGCGGCCACGGTGGTTTTGAGAAAGCGTCTCCGGTTGATTTCGATATCACAGGAGCAGAGAGGCGAGGCTGGGTGATTGTTCATGGGTGTAGGGCGGGTTCAGGGGTGAATGTTACGGGGTTGGAATTCTTGGCGGGGAGGATCTTGACCAACTGTTTCTTGGGTTCTGGTTGGAAGATTGGGCGGCGGCTACACCCGGTTCTCCTGTGGTCCTTGCAGGTTCGAGGTCGCAACCGAATCGTTCGAGCTTAAAATTTAGCATGCCTGCTGGTGGTGCTAGTTTTTCCCGGGGTTCGCTGGCGCGTTTTTTTGTGAAGTTGTGGAGTCCGAAGCAGAGCGTGCAATGGCTGTCGTTGCAGAGGGTGTGGGAATCGGGGCTTTGGATGCGGCGATCGCGGCAGCGCTCAAGGGGGGGAGTTCGTCAAGTTTGCGTTGTGCGTGGGGGCTTCCGTTCTTTGCTGATTTTTGCAGCCACTCACGACCCAGCACTTCGTTCTTAGGAACTCCGTCTCCTTTGAGGTATCTGACTCCCAGATCATATTGGGCTTGGGGAGATCCTTCTTCGGCGCGTTTCTTTTGAAACTCAACCGCCTTTCGGGCCGCTTCTTCCCGGTTGGCTCTCACTTTGTCCGATTCCGGCGCAACCGGCGCAGCGGCCCGGACAGCAGGATAGGCCGGGCCGGGTTGAGCGGGGCGATTGGGCTGCTGTTGATCCGGTTGTTGGGGAACTATTTTCCTCGTCAGTTGGCGGGCGCTGTACTGCGCTTGTACTCCGGCATTCATCGAGACCAAAAGGAGGAGGCAGAAAAGGCAGGCCGAGGGTTTCATCAAGGCAGCATCGCACAACCATCAACGGGCCACAAGCCCGATTCACCGATTCACCGAATGGGGGCCGTCTGGGGCTTGATTTTTCCAGAAGGAGCAGGCACGCTCCCAGAGCTTGATTCTGGGGTCGTTTGAATCAAACGCGCTCTTACAGAGCCCCGCGTGCTTTGGTTGCCTGAATTTATGCCGATGTCCGGACATTGGATTTTGAGAGATAGAGAGAATCAACGAATTAACCACTGATTTGCAAATGGCGGCCGGTTGGGTCATTGTAATCTCTCCTGACCGCCCTAGGATGTCCGAAAACGCCGCTTGGTTAAAACCTTGCGGGGTTTAATTTATGACCCGGGCTCTGGCCTTCTTGTGAAGCCTGGGGGTTTTGGTTTGGCGGTTGCGGTTCCGCCGATGCTCCCCGGGGCGGGAAAAGCATCTCCGGCGAGACATGAGTTCGACGGTATCAGTGAAGCGGACTAAGTATCATGATTGCGGAAACACAAACAATTCCTGAAAAAGGCGCCCAGCGTCTAAAGGTCACCGAATGGAAAGAGATCGTCGCGACTTATCAGCGGCCTTCAGTCAAGCGCGCGGCATGGCAGATGGTGAACACTTTTGGCCTGTATGTTCTGGCTTGGGTGGCCATGTATTTCGCCGTTGCGAAATCCTTCTGGATAGCCCTGCCGTTCGCCGTCTTGGCCGGGATGCTTTTGGTTCGAGTGTTCATCATCTTCCATGATTGCGGTCACGGTTCGTTTCTCAAGTCTCAGGCCGCCAATGATGTGGTCGGTTTCATTGCGGGAACTCTCACTTTCACCCCTTACTACCATTGGCGCTGGGAACACTCAGTCCATCATGCCACATCGGGAGATTTGGACAGGCGCGGCATGGGGGACATCTGGACGATGACGGTTCAAGAATATTTGGAATCTTCTCGGTGGAAACGATTTGCTTATCAATTGGCGAGGAATCCTTTCTTTTTGTTTGTGATCGCCCCGCTGTTTCTGTTCCTCGTCTACCAACGGTTGCCATCCGGGAAAGCGAGCCCGCGCGAGCGTAACTCCGTGTGGTGGACCAACCTGGCGATGTTGGGGTTAGTGGCGGCTCAGTGCTGGATTTTCGGGTTGGTTAATTATCTGATGCTTCAGTTCGTGGTGACGCTGGTGGGGGGATCAATCGGTCTATGGATGTTTTATGTCCAGCATCAGTATGAGGACGTCTACTGGGAACGGCGGGACGACTGGGATTACACGCTGGCGGCGCTCCAAGGGAGTTCCTTTTACAAGCTTCCAAGAATCCTTCAATGGTTCTCGGGCAACATCGGATTCCATCATATCCACCACCTCAGCCCGAAGATCCCGAACTATAACCTGGAGCGATGCCACAATTCGCATCAGATTTTCAAAAACGTGAAGCCCATTACGCTGATGTCCAGCCTCCGATCGTTGCGTCTCCGGCTGTGGGACGAGCAACGCAACCGGCTCGTCGGCTATCGTCATTTACGCGAGCTTAAGCGCCGCGAGCGAGTCCATAACTAGCAGTTGCCGAAGCGGAGTTGGCGCGGCGAGAAATTGCCGGCGGCAGCTCCTGAAGATCCGGCGTCGGAGCCTTCGAGGTCGCCACCGCCTCTAGGTGTTGGCTTGGTGGTTTCCTCGATCATGGGTTTCGTCCGACCGGCGTACATGTTGGATCAATCCATTCGCTTGTCGTGAAAAGGAGGTCCGGCTGAAATCGTTTTCACTTCCTGGTCTGATCTGTTCAAGCGGCTGCCACTTCCCTGACCCCGACCCAATCGCGGCTGCTTCAGAGCTTCCATGAGAACTTGCTCGACCGGCTTGAATGGTTCTGGCAATGGAAGAGACCTTTCACTTATGAGGCGATCGAGCAAAAATCGCGGCACAGCTTTTGCCTTGGCTAAAGCGCGTTATGAGGCGATGGGGGTCGATGTGGACGGGGCTCTGGCGATTCTTGATGCGATTTCGATCTCCCTTCAGTGTTGGCAAGGCGATGACGTTCGCGGGTTTGAAGAACGTGGCGCTCCTTTGGGCGGAGGGCTCGCCGTCACCGGCAGCTATCCAGGGAGAGCGAGGAATCCGGAGGAATTGCGGGGCGATGTGCAAAAGGCGCTTTCGATGGTTCCAGGCATCCATCGATTGGCTCTTCACGCTTCGTATGGTGAGTTTAACGGCCGGGGGGTCGACCGTGACGAGGTGGCTCCAGAACACTTTACTAATTGGGTCTCGTGGGCACGAGGGCTGGGCATCGCATTGGATTTTAACTCCACGTACTTCGCGCATCCTTTAGCGGAAAGCGGGTTCACGTTGGCGCATCCAGATCCGAGAATTCGGGAATTTTGGATCGAGCATGGCCGTCGGAGCCGAGAGATTGGAGCGGCTTTCGGCCGGTCGCAAGGCACTCCTTGCGTGACGAACTTGTGGATTCCCGACGGATGGAAGGATGTGCCGGCGGACCGGAGAGGTCCGCGGGAGCGGTTGGTGGAATCGCTGGATGCGATCTTCAAGAAGCGCTTTCCGGAAGCCACGAATCGTGATTCGGTGGAGCCAAAGTTGTTCGGGCTTGGATCCGAGAGTTACGTGGCGGGCTCTTATGATTTTTATTTAGGGTATGCGGTCAGCAGGCGAAAGATGTTGTGTTTGGACACGGGACATTTTCATCCGACGGAAAACATCGCGTACAAACTGAGCGCCGTGATGCCTTGGCTGCCCGGGGTGCTCCTGCATGTGAGTCGCGGAGTGCGATGGGACAGCGATCATGTGGTGACGTATCAAGACAGCCTCGTGGAGCTGGCGCAGGAATTGGCGCGCAACGATTATCTCGGCACCGTGCGGCTCGGATTGGATTATTTCGATGCGAGCATCAACCGCGTCGCTGCCTGGGTGATCGGCGCGCGGGCGTTCCTGAAGGCGATTTTGACAGCGCTTCTGGAGCCGGCGGGCGAGTTGAGGCGGCTGGAGTTGGCGGGTGATTTGACAGGGCGGCTCGCTCTGCTTGAGGAGGCCAAGCAACTGCCTTGGGGCGCCGTTTGGGAGCATCACTGCGAGCGCCGAGGCGTGCCGCCGGACCGCGAGTGGCTGAGGGACGTCAAGCGATACGAGGAAAGCGTGCTGCTGCAACGTGCATGAACGACTCGGTTCTGGATCTTCGTTCCATTTCGAAATCTTTCCAAGGGGTTCAAGCGCTCAGGGAAGTTTCTTTTGATCTGAAGGCAGGGGAAGTGCATGCGCTTCTTGGGGAGAATGGAGCGGGCAAATCGACCTTGATCAAAGTGATCACTGGCGCTCATTCGCCTGACGAGGGCGAAATTCGGGTGAATGGGCACAAGGTCGAACGACTGGATCCAGGGATGGCACGCCGGCTCGGCATTGCGGCCATTTATCAGCAGCCGGCGTTGTTCGCGGACTTGAGCGTTTCCGAGAACATCGCACTGGCCTTGGAGGCTCCGGCGCCGTTTCGGAGGATCAGGTGGGGCGGGCGGCGGGCGGCTGCCGCGAGGTTGCTTCGACGAGTGGGCGCGCGCATTGATCCTGACGCTTTTGTATGCGAACTCTCCATGCCCGAGCAGCAACTGGTGGAGATCGCCAGAGTTTTGGGAACGGGCGCGAGAGTGTTGATCATGGACGAACCCACGGCGTCGCTGACGCCTGGGGAGGTCTCGGCCCTCCAGGAAGCCATTCGAGTGTTGAAGCAGGATGGTGTGGGTTTCGTGTATATCTCGCACCGGCTGCCCGAAGTGTTTGAGTTAGCGGATCGAATCACCGTTCTGAGGGATGGCACCAGCGTAGGAACTTTCCACGCGGCTAGTTTGGACGAGAGTGATCTGATCCGGAGGATGGTGGGGCGCGACCTTTCGGCCGAGTATCCCGGAGCTTGCAAGCACACTGGCCCTGTTCGACTGGAGGTGCGGGACGTGGGCTGCGTCGCGAGTGGGGTCCCGAAAGTCAGTTTCCAATTGCGATCCGGAGAAATCGTAGGGTTGTCGGGGTTGGTAGGCGCCGGGCGAACCGAGTTGGCTAGAGTGTTGTTTGGCATCACGCCGCCGGATTCCGGGCAAATCCTGGTTGACGGAAATGAGGTGCGGATCGTTTCCCCTAGAAGCGCGGCGGCCGCAGGGATTTGTTATCTCCCGGAAGACCGCCGGCGCCACGGCATCGTGTTGGAGATGTCGTTGCTGGTGAACATTAGTTTGGCGATTCACGATAAGGTGTTTCCCCGAGGTTGGATACTCGAAGACGCTGAAAGACGTCTTGCGAGCCGATTTGTGGGGGAACTGGGGATCAAGTGCGCGGGTGTTGAGGCGCTGGCGGGGTCGTTGTCCGGAGGGAACCAGCAAAAAGTGGCGCTTGCACGCTGGCTGGCTGCGGATCCGAAGGTATTGATTCTGGACGAGCCGACCCAAGGTGTTGACGTGGGGGCCAAAAGGGAAATCCATCGTTTGATTCGGTCGCTCGCCGACCGGGGGATGGCCGTGCTGATGATCTCCTCTGATCTGCCCGAAGTGATTGGGATGAGTGATCGGATTCTCGTGATGCGCGGCGGATGTCTCATGGGGGAGTTTGCACGGGAGGAGGCGACCTCGGACGGCGTCATGTCGGCGGCCTTGGGGAAAGGAGGCGAGGCGTGTTGAGACGGCATCGTCGCGAATGGAGCGTTGTCCTCGTTCTAGCCTGCGTTCTTGGAGGGCTTTGGATGGCTGCTCCGGATTTTTTCAAGCCGCGTCAATTGCTTGCGTTGGGAACGGCGACCGCTCCCGTTCTGGTGGCTGCCATGGGTGTTACGATGATTATTCTATGCCGGCAGATCGACATCTCCATCGGCTCTCAATTCGCTCTTTGCAGTGTTTTCATCGGATTGGCTGCGCAGAAGGGTGGCGGACCCCTGGAGCTGGTGGCTTTGGCGATGGGAGTGGGCGGGGTCATGGGAGCCGTGAATGGGGTGCTGGTGGCGGGCGTTGGCTTGCCATCCATCGTGGTGACCTTGGCGACGATGGCGACCTGGCGTGAATCCTTGAGATGGTGGCGCGAGGGGGAATTCGTGCGCAATCTGCCCGAGACATTTCAATGGTTCGGAGCGTCGCAAATGACCGGGCAATGGCTTGTGATAACGGCAGGGATCATGGTGCTGGGTTGTATGGTCATGATCACCCAATTCACAGCTGGAGGGCGTTTCATGTATGCTGTGGGCTCGGATCCTGAAGCGGCGAGACTAGCGGGCATCCGCCCGATGTGGGTGACGTTTTCCGTGTTTGTGTCGGCGGGAGCGCTCACTGGTCTCGCGGCGGTGCTCAACGCGGTTCGATTCACGGATGTCGACCCCAAAACAGGAACAGGCCTCGAAATGCAGGCCATTGCCGCGGCAGTGGTAGGCGGGGTCTCGGTGGCGGGCGGCCGAGGCCGCGTCCTGGGGGTGTTCGCGGGTGTGTTGCTGCTGGCTTGCGTGGGGCCTGGGTTGGTTTTTCTGAACCTGCCGGCGCAATGGGAAAGAGCGATCCAAGGGGGGATTATTCTACTTGCCGTGGCGAGCGATGGATTGGGTGGAGGCAGGCCTCGTCGCCTCCGGGAACAGCATGAGGAGAAAAAACGGAGATGACAGCGGCGACGCGGGTGAAGGCGCGGCCGAGTTGTTAGGAAGCAAATTATGAACGAGAATCACAACGCTTCCACGACTTCCCAGGGCGGATGGAGGGTTTGGTTTAGGGCGGAGTCAGTGCTGCTGCTGCTGCTGGTCTTGGAAATTGGGGTTTTCTCGAAAACGGGCACCAACTTCTGGACTCGCGAGAACTTTTTTGAAGTCCTCCGGCTGAGCGTGGAGATGGGGTTGCTTGCGGTGGCGATGACTCCTGTGATTCTCACTGGGGGGATCGATTTGTCTGTGGGGTCCCTGTTGGGATTGTGCGCCATATGCTTTGGGAAGCTTTGGAGGGATGCCGGTCTGTCACCATTCGCGGCGGCGTTTGCCACAATCGGGCTGGGACTGATGGCGGGAGCGCTGAACGGGGCGCTGGTGACGAGGCTGCGGCTGCCGCCACTGATCGTGACGCTGGGTTCGTTTTCATTGTTTCGGGGGTTCGCCGAAGCGATCACCAAAGGTGTCGACAATTTCACGAATTTTCCGCCGAGCTTTCTGTTCCTAGGACAGGGATATATATTTGGTGTGATCCCGGCACAGCTTCCTTGTTTCGTCGCGGTTGCGGTTTCCTTTTGGGTTCTGGTTCATCGAACCGTTATTGGGAGGGAGCTGAGGGTCTTGGGCACTTCACCGGAGGGAGCCGTTTACGCCGGGCTCCCGGCGAGTTCGAGAATTCAATTGGTTTACGTGCTTTCGGGCGGAGTCGCCGCGCTATCGGCGCTGGTTTACGTGGCGCATCTGGGCCAGGCCAAGGCGGACGCGGGCACCGGTTATGAACTGCTCGCAATCACAGCGGTGGTGTTGGGCGGGACCTCGATTTGTGGAGGCAAGGGCAGCGTGCATGGGACTCTTTTGGGGTTAGCAGTGCTGGCGGTCATGAAAAATGGGCTTACCCTTTCCGATTTGCCGGGCGAGCTGGGAGGGATTCTCACGGGTGTGTTGTTGTTGACGGTGCTCTCCGGAGAGCTTTTCATGAGATTTCTTTCCCGAAGAATAAGATTGAGAAATCGAGCGCGTTTGGCGTGATGAGTGGAATGCGAAAAAAGGAATTTATGATGAACCTGATTGGACGTGGCCCGAGCCGATGGATGGCCGCAGTGTCCGTGACCGCCGCGTTTTTGGTGGGGTGCGACAAATCGTCGGACACGGCCCCGAGTTCGGGCATGGCCAAGACCGTCACGGTCGCCCTCATGCCGAAGAGCAAAGGGAATGCCTATTTCATCTCGTGCCGGAAGGGAGCGGAGGAGGCCGCGAAGGAAACCGGGGTCAAGATGCTTTGGGAAGGGCCAACCGAGCCTGATCCAGCCAAGCAAAACGAGATCGTAGAGACCTGGATTACCCGAGGAGTGGATGTCATCGCCGTGGCTGCTGAAAATCGAGCGGGGATCTCAACGGCGCTGAGAAAAGCGCGAGGCAGGGGAATCAAGGTTGTCACTTGGGATTCGGATGCCGAGCCTGACGCGAGGGATTTTCTGGTGAATCAGGCGACGCCGGAGGGGATAGGACAGACCTTGGTGGAAGAGGCCGCGAAAGCCATGAACGGGAAGGGTGAATTCGCTATTATCACCGCGTCGCTAACGGCCGCGAACATGAACGAATGGCAGAAGCAAATTGAGATCGTCCGCGCCGCTCGATTTCCCGAGCTCAAAATGGTTGCGTTAAGACCGTGCGATGATCTCAAGGATAAAGCTTTCAATGAGGCCACGGCGTTGTTGAATGCCCATGCAAATCTAAAACTCATCATGGCAATTTGCTCGCCCGCGGTCCCGGGAGCTTCGGAGGCCGTGAAGCAGAGCGGACGTCAGGATGTAAGAGTCGTCGGGCTTGGCTTGCCGAACGACAACAAGCGATACGTGAAGGAAGGGGTCACGCCCTCGGTGATTCTTTGGAACACGATGGATCTGGGTTATCTGACCGTTCACGTGTGCGCCGCGCTTGCGCATGGAAAACTGAAAGCCGGCGATGTGACCTACAGCGGGGGGCGGCTCGGCAATCTTGAAATCAAAGGCGACCAAATACTACTCGGAAAACCTTTCGTTTTCACGAAGGACAACATTGATCAATTCGATTTTTGATTCCGCGCGCCGAGCGGAGTGTGTGTGGGGGGCCACAACGCGTCCCGAGGAGAATCAGTTGGCTTTCCGGCGTTCTTGACCCGATCTCCGATCTTGGGGCGACCTGGGGGTGCGCTGCGCTTTGAAGGGGCCCGGATCTTCCGTGTGCTCCACTATTTGTGCCTTGGGACCGAGTATCGGGTCATGCAAGGGCGCTTTGAGAACCGGGGATTTCGCAAGGGTCATCTTTGATTCGACGAGCCTGAGCACTGCCTCGAGATTTTCATTGGCCTTCTGCAATTGATTCTTTGTTTCCTTCACCTCTGACTCCAAGCTCTTGAGGCGTTCTTTGGCGACAGTCCATAAGATATAAACCATCAAAGCCAAGATAAACGCCGGAGCAAACGCGGCGAAAATGACCAGGTTTCTGAAATTGGAATCCGTCGTTTGGCTTTGGGGGACCATCGCGGGAACGACCGCCGTGGAGGGCCGGGCTTCAGATTTCCCGGGAGATCCGGCGCTCGAGGCGGGATCCAATCGAGCCATCGAGGGGGTGGGGTTCGCCGCGATGATCGGAAGGTTCGTGGAGACGTTGACGGCAACCATGGCGGGCATCGATTCGCTGGGAGCGATGACCACTTGACTGGCGTTGGCGGGAGTGGGAGAGCCTTGCTGCAATTGAGCGAGAGCGCTGGCGTTGCCCTGGCTAGCGGCGATTCTCAACCATCGGGCGGAAAGGTCTTTGTTTGCGGGAGTGCCGCGCCCTTTGGCGAGCATCAGGCCTGTCCTGAACTGGGCGTCCGGATCCCCGTGGATGGCGGAGAGTTGGAACCAATAGAAAGCTTGAGCGTCGTTTTGGGCGACGCCTTCCCCATTCAAAAAGCAGAGACCGAGTTCGTACTCAGCCCTTGGGTGGCCGAGTTTAGCCGCGTTGCTCAAGTGTTCCAGGGCCTTGTCAGGTCTTTTGGGGGCGCCGTCTCCGCGAGCGTAAAGGCCTCCCAGGAAAGCCATGGCATCCGAATGCGAGCTGTCAGCGGCTCGCTCGAGCCATTTCACCGCTTCTTCACTCGCCGTCGCGCCGGCCTCTTGATGCACGAGGACACCGAGTTGGAATTGCGCGTCCGCGTTCGCTTGATAGGCGGATCGACGCAGCCATTTGATCGCCTCTTCCCTGCTTGCCTTCACTCCTTTGCCGCCCAGGAATGCAAGACCCAGCTGCAACTGAGCGCTCGGATCCCAGTTTTCCGCCGCTTTCAAATACCACGAGGCCGCTTCCTCCAGATTTTTGGGGACACCGTCACCTGTCGCGAAACTCATGCCGAGGTTGTACTGGGCTTCCTTGATGTTTTGATCCGCCGCCTTCTTGTAATACGCAACGGCTTTGGCCTTGTCCGAGGGAACGGGTCCACCCGCGTCGAAGATGAGGCCCAGCGTCAGCTGAGCCATGCCGTTTCCTTTTTCCGCGGCGAGTTGCAGCCAGCGGAGGGCTTCTTCGGGGTTTGCCGAAACTCCATCGCCAGTCAGGAGGGCGTGTCCTAGCATATGGGAAGCCTCCGGGTCGCCGGATTCAGCGAGTCGCCGCCACTCGGCTAAGGCGGGGTTTACCGAGGCCGCGCTTGGCGCCGCCTTTTCAGAAGGATCTGGTGGTTGCTGTTGCCCCATCGTCGGCACGGTGACGAATGCAGTCGTGGCGAGGAGAACGATTAGCAACAGGCGAGGGAGATAATCAAACGTGCTTCTTGTCATATTCTGGAATTCCGCTACTATCTGAAGAAAATTGAGCCGTGATGCGAATTTTCTAAGGGTTAGAAACGGAGAAAATCGAGAATTGACTCCTGCGTGGCTAAAGTTTTGATTGATCACTGTCGTCACTATGTCTGTACTTTCTCATATGAACCTCGATGACCTCTATTCCAAGGCCGCCAAGGGCGATGTGGTCTCGCAATACGATCTTGGGATGTTGTTTATCAAGGGTGAACAGGTAGCGCAAGATTATGCTGAGGGCGCGCACTGGCTTCATCAGGCAGGAAAGCAAGGTTCGAGCGACGCGCAGTTTGTCTTAGGAGCTCTTTTCCAGAAGGGGCTTGGAGTCGATCAAAATCCCGAGTTGGCAGTGCGGTGGTACCGGTCGGCGGCTGAGGGAGACCATGCCGAGGCGCAGTTCAACCTTGGATATTGTTACGAGGTGGGTGAGGGGGTCGAGCAGGACTTGGACAGCGCCGTGAAGTGGTATGGGCTCGCCGCAGAGCAAGGGGATCAGGATGCCGCCGATGCTTTGAGGGAGTTGGGTGTTGAGCCGGCCAAAGAGCAGGAAACGCCCGAGCCGGAAACTCCCGTCGCGGCGCCGGAGGAAGCGCCGAAGGAAGAACCTCCACTCGCCGCACAAGCAGTTGCCACTGAATCAATCCAGCCTGTGGCGGCTGTGGAAGCTGTCCAGCCTGTAGAGGCTTTCGCGCCGTCGGAGAAGACCGAACCCGTCCCGCCAGCAAATCCGCCGGCAGTTGTCGAGGCAGCAACTGCCGACTCCTTGGAAGTTTCCGTACAAACCGAGCCTGAGCCTGCCGCAGCCGAGGAACTGCCGAAACATGAAGAATCCGTGGCAGTGGCGGACGTTGAGGCTGCGATCTCGCCTGCCGCTGAGCCGCTGGTTGAATCACCACCGGCTGTCGAGCCTGCCACCTCCGATGTCTCCGCGGCAGCCGAAGATCAACCCGCCCAATCCCCACCGGAGGCGCTGGGATCGGGCGTGGTGGTGGAAGAAGTCGAGCCAGTGGCGTCGGATGAGGTTTCCGAATCTGCTTCCGGGGAAGCTGTTCCGGCTGCTGAAGCCGCAAAGGACACTCTTTCTTCCGATGCCGGAGAGACGGCCCCAGAATCGATCCCCCACGGCCTTTGGTTTTAGCCATCCAAGTCGCGTTCCTTGAGCCAGGAGATGGCTAGGTCGGCGCTCTCTGTAGCATCCTCGATGGCGTAGGTGACGGACTTTTGCCTGACGCCAACCAAGAGTGCTTTGATCGCGACGC
>SXGS01172024.1_pt1 | contig 12674 bp, 7 predicted proteins | sample 3174681 | NCBI WGS metagenome assembly SXGS01 (sample SAMN11356861, study PRJNA531348) | freshwater metagenome | isolation source: freshwater sample F1-80 | place: China: Fuxian Lake, Yuxi | collected 2017-12-25
GACCGGCGATGCCAAAGCCGAGGCGATGAAAGCCAACGCTCCCGAAGCCGCGGCCAACGCCCTCGAAAACGCCAAGAAGAACATGGAAGCCGCCAAGGGCCAACTCGACACGCCTAACGCCCAAGCTGCCCGCGAGCCGCAGGCGCAGGCGATCGCTGATTTGCAGGCCGCGAAGAAGGCCGTGGACCAGCAGGCCGCCCAGCTCGCCTCTGAACTCGGTCAGCCGATGGGCAACGATGAGAAGGCGATGGCTGCCGCCGCGGCGGCGATTGATCAAGCCCAGCAGCAGCTTAATGAGGCGATGGCCCAACTCCAGCCGCAGGCTGCCTTGGCCGAGCAGTTGATGCAGAAGCAGCAGCAGATTGCGAAGGCGCTCGGGGAGATGGCCAAAGCCGCCCCGGCCGAGGCTGCTGTCCAGGAGGCGAAGCAAGCCGCCGCGCAGGCCGCACAGCAGTTGGCGGAGAATAATCTGCCGGGCGCGATTGAGAACATGAAGAAGGCGCAGAAGGGCATCGAAGCCGCACAACCCGCCGGCGAGAAGCCCCCGGGCCAAGGGGAAAAACCTAAGGGTCAGGGCGAAAAACCGCAGGGCCAAGGCGAGAAACCTCCCGGCCAGCCGCAAGGTCAGGGTGAGAAGCCTCAGGGCTCGGGTGAAGGTCAGGGCGAAGGGCAGCCTTCGTTGCCGCAGCTGGGCCAGATGCAGGCCGAGGCTGTCCAGATGGCTCAGCAGTTGGCCGCGATGAATGCCTCGCCCGCCACACAGCCGCTCGAGAATGCCGCCAATCTTGTCAGCCCGGTCGCTGCAGGTACGCAGGGGCCGTTGCCTGCCGCTGCGCAACAAGCCGTTCAGCAGGCGCAGCAGGCGCTCGCCAATGCCGCCGCCCAAGCCGCCGCCAACGCCCCGATGCCCGCCCAGGCCAATGCCGCCGCCGCGCAACAGGCGCTCGCGCAGGCCGCCGCCGCTCTCGCTCTCGCGCAAGGCGGGGTGGGTGCGCCGCAGATGGCGCAGCAGGGCCAAGGTCAACAGCCCGGTCAACAACCTGGCCAAGGCCAGCAACCGGGTCAGGGTCAACAACCCGGCCAACAACCCGGCCAGCAGCCGGGTCAAGGCGAACCGGGACCGAAGGGCACTGGGGATCTCGGCAACTGGACTGGCTCGGGCGGTGCCGATGGCCCGCGCCGTAATGTGAAAGGCCAATCCACCTTCATCACCCTGCCCAAGCGCGACCGCAACGCGATCCTCCAATCGCAGGGGGAGAAGTATCCGGAGGAATACGGCCCGCTCGTCGAGCAGTTCCTCCGCAACCTGTCCGAGTCGGGCGGCCGGAAGTGACGTTTATGCCCCGGTTGTTCCCCATCGCTGCCGCGCTCTGCGCGGTGTTCACCGTCGTTTCCATCGCCGCGCCCGGCGCCGGGCCGGTCGCCAAGCGCGACACGGTCGTGGTGGATGACAAGACCGAAGCGGTCATCAAAGGATCGCTCAAATGGCTCGCTGCGAATCAGAAGGCCAACGGCTCTTGGGCCACGAGCGGTGAGGAGCAGGCCCACCCCGTCGCCATCACGGCTTACACGCTGATGGCTTTCCAATCCGCCGGCCATCTGCCGGGGGAAGGCGAGTACGGCAAGCAGGTCGCCGCCGGATTGCAGTATCTTCTCGATCAGATGACGGCCGAGGGCATCTACGGCCAGCGCCCCAGCGGCCAGTATATGTACAGCCACGGCATCGCGACCATCGCGCTGGCCGAGTTGTACGGGCAGACGCGTTCACTGGTCGTCCGCCAGAAGCTCGACCGCGCCATCAAGCTCATCATCAGCAGCCAGAACGACGAGGGCGGTTGGCGTTACCGCCCCATCGCCAAGGATGCCGACATGTCCGTGACCGTGCTGCAGGTCGTGGCGTTGCGCGCGGCGAAGAATTCCGGCATCGAAGTGCCGCAGAAGACGATCGATGACGCGGTGAAATACGTGAAGTCCTGTCATCAGGCCAGCAGCGGCGGGTTCGGCTACCAGCCCGGCGGCGGCCCCGGTTTCGCGCGCACGGCCGCGGCGATTTATTCGTTGCAGGTCTGCGGCCTTTACGACGATGCGCAGGTGAAGGCCGGTTCCGATTATCTCTTCAAAAACAGCGGCGAAGAACAGGAGTGGTATGTGTACGGTAACTTCTACGCCGCGCCCGCGCAGTACATGATCGGCGGCGAGACGTGGGAGAAATGGTACGCGCAGATGAAAGAGAGATTGATCAAGTCTGCCAAGAAGGACGGCGAAAACTACTCGTGGGAATCGAAAGGCCGCGGCGGCGTCGGGCCAGTGTACACCACGGCCGTCTTTACGATGATCCTCGCGATGCCCTACCATTACCTGCCGATCTACCAGCGGTGAACCCCCCGTAGGATGCGCCGATCCCGACTCATCTTCCTGGTCGCGCTCGGGGGCGCGTTTGCGGTGCAGGCCGATTCCGTTCAGACGCACGCCGGCCGCACAATCGAAGGCCGGATTACGGTCGAGGCTGATGGCTTCCGCGTTGTTACTCCGGATGGCAAAGGGGAGATCATCCCACTCGCGCAACTGAAACGCGCCCGGTTCGCCGCGCCGTCCGTCGTTCCAATCCCCGCGTCCACCACGAATGCCTCCGGCACGCTCGCATTCACGAATACCTTTCCACGCGGCACTGTGCCGATCGGGATTCTTACGTGGGGCGGCGCGTTCCTCGCCGGCGGCGTTCGTGGAGCCGATGATTCGGCCGTGCATCTCGCTGATCCGCCGGCTGGGTTCACGCTCAGCACGGCGAACACCGCCGCCATTTTCTTCCAACCGATCACGCCCTACCGCGCCAGGGTGCTGCGGGCGTCTCCCCCCGGCGTGCTGCTCGCGACCGGCGATTTCGTCGAAGGCGAATTCAAGTCTCTGGAGAACGGCCGGATCAAACTGACATCCGTCCTCTTCGGCGACCGCAGTTTCGAGGCGGTCCACGAGGCAGCCGTCCTCGTTCTACGCAAACCTTCGGTGCCGATGGAGCAGTTTGAGGTGCAGCTGCGCAACGGTTCCATCTTGTTCTCGCGCGCTCTGCGCGCCGAGGCCGGTGTGCTGGTTCTCGACGATCCGTTCCTGCGCGATCTGCGCCTGCCTGCGGCGCAGCTCGAGGAGATTGCCTTTGGCAAGCCCACCAACCGGATGGCGCGCGCGTGGGCTGTATGGGAATCGCTGGTCGAGCCGGAGCGGCGGTGGTTCGAGCAGCAGGAGAAGTTGATCGCCAAGGTTGCCCTGGAACAAGCACTGCGCTCGCGCAGTCATGGCGAGTTGATGGAGCGTGCGCGTGTCGCTGCTGAAAGAGCCGCCGAGAAAATCCTCGTGCTCGCCAACGCCGAGCGCGAGATGGACGCCGTGCTGCAGATCGCAACCGTGGCCGCAGCGGCGCACGAACAGGCCGCAATTGATTTCGCCAGCAAGGACAAGATACATATCGAACTGCGCCGCAAATCCACTCTGCTCGCGGCCGAGGTGAAATCCAAAGCCGGCACGTTCAATGCCGCGAAGATTGAGTTCGATCGCGTCGCTTCGAAGGTGAAATTCGACCGCACGATTGCCGAGGCAAATCTTGCGAGCCAGCGTCGTGCCACCGACGCGGTCGTGAAAACGGCCGAGTCCCGGCTGAAGAGCACGCGTCATTTGAAGGAGATCGCCGAAAAGTCGCTCGCCAGCAGCAAGAATTTCGTCGCGCAGTACACCGAGTCGCTGGAGAAATCGCGGAAGAAACTCACCAAGGCCGATCAAGATGTCGGCGTGCGCAAGGAACGGCTCGCCAACGCCAAGGAGGCCGAGAAAAAAGCCGAGACTGCTGGCAAACGGAAGGAGGCCGAAGTCGCGCGGATCGCGGCCGATAAGTCGCTGGCTTCGATGCAGGGGTTGCGAACGCTGGCGGAGGCGAGCGTCAAGGCGGTGGCTGGTACGCTGATGGGTTACAAGAGCGATGAAGCGATCCGCGCCAAGACTTTTGCAGAGCGGGTCGCGAGTTTTGAGAAAGCGACGGCTGATCTTCTTGTCGCGCAGAAGAAGGCGAAGGAAGATGTGGTTGCCGCCGAGATGAAACTGGCGAAGGTGATCGCCGATAACGAGAAGCTGCTGGCTGAGACGCAGGCGAAACTCAAGCTGGCGGATGCCGAAAATGTGATCAGCTCCAAAGCGGCGATCGAGGCGCTTCTCGCCGCCGAGAAGGCGTTGACTGAAAACAACAACGCTTCGAATGCTGCCTTCATGGCGAAGGCGACTGCGGCCAAAGCTCAGGCCGAGATGGCCCGGAAACGGGATGCCTTCAATGCGGCAAAAGTTTCGGCCGATCAGGCGCAAGCAGAGAAAGCGGCGGTGGCGCGGTTGCTTGCACAACAGGCCGCCAGCGGCCTTCCGAAATGAGCGAGGGCGCTCTTCATCGCGTCGGCCCTGTTTTTGCCGCGTTCCTTTTTCTCCTCCTCCCGGTCGCCGATGCCGGCACCGTCCGCACGCTCGATGGTCAGACGCACAGCGGCCTTGTTCGCATGGCACCTCCCGGGGTGGTGGAAATCATCCCGATCAAAGGCGCGGCGGTGCGGGTAGCACTGACGAACGTGCTCTCGGCCACGTTTGAGTTGCCTGAGAATCATCCGTTGCTCACGGCGAAGTTTCCGAACGCGGGGCGGGGGACCGGTTTGGTCGGCGCCTACTATGAGAGGCCGAATTTCTCCGGCCGCGCCATTTATCGTGTGGATGAGGCGATTGATTTCAACTGGGGCGCGAGAGAGCCCGTGTTCGATTTGCCTCGGGATTATTTCACCGTGCGCTGGAGCGGCCAGCTCGAGGCGCCGGTCGGCGGCCTCTACACCTTCTGGCTGGCGACGGATGACGGGGGGCGGATGCAGCTCGGCAACGACCTCAAGCTCGAGAAGTGGCAGAAGCAGGAGGCCGGCGAGACGAACGGGGTGGTCCGCCTCGAAGCGGGCCGGCGCTATGATCTGCGCGTGGAGTATTTCGACAACGTGGGCAACGCGCGCGTGCGGCTTCTCTGGAGCGGTCCCGGTTTTGCCAAGAGCGTCGTGCCGCGGAGCCAGTTGCATCCGACCAGCCCGCCCGATTTATCCGAGGCGAAGCTCGCCGTGGCGAACGGCCTCCTCGCGACCTACTTCAAGAGCCGGTTCTTCTTCGGCGACGCCGTGGTGCGCGTGGATCCGATGGTGAACTTCGCGTGGACGAATTCCCCGGCGGGCGAGGTGGCGGCTGAAGATTACAGCGTGCGCTGGACCGGCCAGCTTGAGACGAAACATTCCGAGACCTACACGTTCCACGTCGAGTCAGATGAAGGCGTGCGGCTTTGGGTGAACGGCAAGTCGCTCATCAACGAACTGTTCGTCGTGCCGCGCGGTGAATTGACGGCCCGCCTCGCGCTCGAGGCGGGCGCGCGCTACGAGCTGCGGCTCGAGACGATGAACCGGCAGGGCGGCTGCACGGCGCGCCTGTTCTGGAGCAGCCCCTCGACGCCGAGGGCGGTGATTCCGACGAGCCAGCTTTTCCCCGGCGTGACGCCGCTGCCGTTCCATCGCGTGATGACTGCCGGCGATGACGAAGGGGAAATCCAGCCGGCTGGTGTGCTCACGTGGGGCGGTTCGCTCCTCCCCACACCGATCCAAACGGCCGACGACACGGCGATCCGCTTTGGTCCCGCGCACTCGCCGCCGTCGATCTCGCTCGTGAATGTCGCGCGCCTGTATCTGCAACCGCTCGCGGCGCGAATCACGGAGAAGATTCCCGCGGGCCGCAAGGGCGTGCTGCTGGCCAATGGCGATTTCGTGGATGGCGAGTTCAAGGGGATTGAAGGCGGCCGTGTGACGGTGAGCTCGGTGCTGTTCGGTCTGCAGGCATATCCGCTTCCGGAGGTGTTGGCGGTGGCGTTGCGCGATGTGCCGCGAACACCGCCGGTCGGCACGCTATTGCGCGTGGGATTGCCCTCGGGCGCGCTGCTGCACGCCAAGACGATCGTGCTGCGCAACGGCGCGGTGGTGGTGGAGGATCCGTCGGTGGGCACAGTGCTGCTGCCGGCGGATGATTTGCGTGAGTTGAAGCGCGTGAACGTCGCGCCGAAGTGAGCGCCGGGCAACAAACTGTTGCTGCACGGGAAATTGTTGGTAGGCTCCGGACAGGCTTCGTGCGCGAGTAGCTCAATTGGATAGAGTGTCGGTCTCCGAAGCCGAAGGTTGTGGGTTCGATTCCCGCCTCGCGCACCACTTTTCTTTATGTTTTTCAATTTATGAACAACCGCACGCGGTCTTCGGCAGTGCTATTGGCGCTGGTAGGTTTTGGAGTTTCTGCCATCGCGGCTTCCTCGGCGATCACCCCGACCCAAGACTGGCCGCAGTGGCGCGGTCCCAGTGAGAACGGCATCAGCCTCGAGCGCCTGCCGGACAAACCAAAGTTCGACAACGTGGTGTGGAAGAAAAGTGTCGGCACCGGTTTCTCTTCGGTGGCCGTGGCGGATGGGCGCATTTACACCATGGGCCACCGTGGCCCGAAGGAGGCAGGGGAGGAAACCGTCTGGTGTTTTGATGCGGTGACGGGCCGTGAAATCTGGACGCAGACGTATCCGGCTCCTTTGCTGGACCGTTTCTACGAGGGTGGTCCGGGTGCGACCCCCACGGTCCGGCAGGGGAAGGTTTATACCTACAGCAAACATGGCCGGGTCCATTGTTATCGAGCCGATACAGGCAGCCCGGTCTGGCAGCGCGATATGCTGGCGGAGTCTGGGTTGGAAAAGCCGCCAGAGTGGGGCTTTGCTCCTTCGCCTTATTTCCTGAACGATCAGACGTTGCTCATCGAGGCTGGAAACACTTACGCGCTAGACGCTGCCACGGGGAAGGTTTTGTGGAAGAGCGAGCGCTTCACGCCCGCCTACGGGACACCCAAGGCATTCAAAGCGGGTGACCGGAACCTCGTGGCCGTGATGAAAACCGAAGGTCTGGTGATCCTCGACGCTTCGAACGGCAAGACGGTTGCGACGGCGGAGTGGCAGACAGCGTTCGACACCACCGCCACGACGCCGATCATCGAGGGCAACCGCATCTTCATCTCCAGCGGATACGATCGAGGCTGCGCTCTCTTTGAGCTGATGGGGGATAGTTTGAAGAAGGTTTATGAGAGCAAGAGCATGTGCAATCACATGAACAACAGCGTGCTCTTGGATGGTCATCTGTATGGATTTGATGGCACGGCACACCGCGGGCGCCCGACGCAATTCGTCTGCATTGAACTCGCCACTGGGAAAGAGAAATGGCGGGCGCCGGTTGCCGAAGCACTGGGCTGCGGGGCTGTGATGGCTGCGGCTGGCGGGATGCTATTGATCCTGAGTGAGCGCGGAGAACTGCTGTCCGTTCCGGCGACACCGCAGGGGTTCAAGGCGACCGCTCGAGCGCAGGCACAGGGCGGTCGATGCTGGACCGTGCCGGTCCTTGCCCATGGCCGAATTTACTGCCGGAACTCCCGGGGCGACTTGGTTTGTGTCCGTCCAGAGTAAGTGCGCGCCACAGTAATCTCCTTGGGCGCTGACGTGCGTTGACTGTTTGAATAGCCATAAAGTCTGAGAGTCTCAGCTGTGTTTTAGCCCGTGATACTAGAACTGCCACGATATCGACGAACCGGTGCGCTCCTGTCCGCCATGCTGCTGCAGTGGTCTTGGATCACGGGGGCGGCACCGGTTGACTTCGTGCGCGATGTGCGCCCGCTGCTGGTGAAGCGTTGTCTCGCCTGCCACGACGCCGAGCACGCGAAGGGTGGCCTGCGTCTCGACTCCCGTGAGGCCGCGATCAAGGGCGGCAAATCGAAGCAGCCCGCGCTCGTCCCTGGCACGCCCGCGAAGAGCGAATTGGTCAAGCGCATCACCACGCACGACGCGGATGAACTCATGCCGCCGAAGGGCGGCGCGCTCAACTCGCCGCAAGTCGCTTTGCTGACACGGTGGATTGCCGAGGGCGCGAGTTGGCCCGCCGCGAGCGAGATCAAACACTGGGCCTTTGTGGTGCCGGTGCGGCCCGTCGTCCCCGCCGTGAAGAACAAGTCGTGGCCGCAAAACCCGATCGACCACTTCATCCTCGCCAAGCTGGAGGAACGCGGCTGGCAGCCATCGGCGCGGGCGGAGAAGCGCGCGTTGCTGCGTCGTGTCTTCCTCGATCTCACCGGCTTGCCGCCGACGCTCGTGGAACAGGACAAGTTTCTCGCAGACAACGCTCCCGATGCTTTCGCAAAACTCGTGGATGACTTGCTCTCTCGCACCAGTTACGGCGAACGCTGGGGTCGCCACTGGCTGGACCTCGCCCGCTATGCCGAGACCAACGGCTACGAACGCGACGCCGCCAAGCCCAACGTCTGGCGCTACCGCGACTACATCATCGCTGCCTTCAATTCGGATAAACCCTACGACCGCTTTATCCGCGAGCAAATCGCCGGTGACGAGTTGCCCGACGCGAATGCCGAGACGCTCATCGCCACCGGTTTCCACCGCCTCGGGCCGTGGGACGACGAACCCGCCGACTCGTTACAAGATCGCGCGGACCAAGTGGACGACATGATTCGCACCACGTCGCAGGCCTTCCTCGGCGTCACACTTGGCTGTGCGCGCTGTCACGACCACAAGTTCGACCCGCTCACTGCGCGCGATTACTACAGTCTCGCCGCCGTCTTCGCGCCGCTGAAGCGCACTCAGTCCGGCCGCAGCGACCTCGACGCATCCGCCGGCACGCGCGCGGAACTCAAAGCGCTGGCGGTGCGCGACCAGCGCATCGCGGCGCTGACGAAGGAGATGGATTCCGCGCGCGCCGCGTTTCGTACCGAGTTTCTTGCCGGCGGAAAGTCCGCGTTGCCCGCCGATGCGCTCGCCGCCTTCCGCACTGATGCGAAGCAGCAAACTCCGGCGCAGAAGGAGCTGGTGAAGAAGTTCACGGCACAGTTGGAAACGGAGGTGACGAAAGCCCTGCCCGCCGAAACTCGCGAGAAGATTCGCGCCGCCGAAACCACCATCGCCGAACTGCGCCGTGCCACGCCCGACCTGCCGCGTGGCTACTTCCCAGCCGAGCCGACACCCATTGCGCCCAAGAGCTTCGTCCTACTGCGCGGCAGCGCGCACAACCCCGGCCCGGAAGTTTTCCCCGCCGTGCCCGTGGCGCTTACAGCGAAGCAGCCGGCCTTCCCCGCGCCCGATGAGTTCACCACGCGTCGCCGGCTCACGGTCGCGAACTGGATTGCCAGCGCGGACAACCCGCTCACCGCGCGCGTCCTCGTGAACCGCGTCTGGCAGCATCATTTTGGCGAGGGTCTCGTGCGCACGCCCAGCGACTTCGGCCTCATCGGGGCCGCCCCCACGCACCCCGAGTTGCTCGACTGGCTGGCGGATTGGTTCGTGAAGGAAGGCGGGTGGTCGTTGAAGCGGTTGCACCGGCTGATTCTCGCCAGTGCGACGTGGCAGCAGGCTTCGGGATACGAAAGCAAAAGCGCGACAGGCACCGCGCGTTTCCAAACCGATCCGGAGAACACGCTGATCTGGCATTTCCCTTACCGCCGACTCGAAGTCGAAGCCATCCGCGACTCGATGCTCGCCGTGAGCGGGCGGCTGAACCCGCGCGTCGGCGGGCCGAGTATGTATCCCGAGGTGCCGAAGGAAGCGTTCGCCGGCAGCAGCGATCCGAACAGCATTTGGAAGCCGTTCGACGAAACCGACGCCTCGCGTCGCACCGTTTATGCCTTTCTGAAACGCTCGTTCATGGTGCCGATGCTCGAAGTGCTGGACGTGTGCGACACCACGCAGAGCAGCGACAAGCGCGCGGTCACGAGCGTCGCCCCGCAGGCGCTCACGCTGTTCAATGGCGAGTTCGTGAACCGTCAGGCCCGCCACTTCGCCGACCGTCTGAAGCGTGAGGCCGGCGCGAAGGTGGAGGCGCAAATCCAGCTCGCGTGGCGGCTCGCGTTGGCCCGTCCGCCCAAGCCCGAGGAACTCGGCACGATGCGTCGCTTCCTCATCGAAGAGGCCGCCAGCCAGATGAGGGAATCCACCGCCTCGGGCAAAATGCTTTCCAGTGAAGCCGCCGACCATGCCGCGCTCGTGCAGATGTGCCGCGTGGTGTTGAACCTGAATGAGTTCGTTTATCCTAACTGAGCGATGAACCCCCACCACACCTTCCGCCCAAATCCCACGCCCTGCGGGCACACTCGCCGCGAGGTCCTCTGGCAGGCGGGCGCAGGCTTCGCGGGGTTGGGTTTGATGGACATTCTCCAGCGCGACGGATTCTTCACTTCCGCGCAAGCCGCCTCGCCGGGCGCGCAATCGCCGCTCGCGCCGAAGGCGCCGCATTTTCCGACCAAGGCCAAGCACGTCATCTTCCTCTTCATGAACGGCGCGCCCAGCCAAGTGGACACGTTCGACCCCAAGCCCGAGCTCGCGAAGCATCACGGCAAACCTTACGCCGGCAAAGTGAAGGCCGTCGGCTCGAATGGCCGGCCTGTCGGCTACTTGATGCAGACGCCGTTCGAGTTCAAGGCGCACGGGCGCAGCGGACTGCCCGTCAGCAGCCTTTTTCCGCACACGTCGAAGTTCGCCGACGACCTCTGCGTGCTGCGCTCGCTCTACACGGACACGGCCGCGCACGCGTCCGGCTGCCTCCAGATGAACACCGGCAGCATCTTCATCGGCCGGCCCAGCCTCGGCGCGTGGTTGAGCTACGGCCTCGGCACGCAGAACGCCGCGTTGCCCAGTTTCGTGGTGATGACCGATCCACGCGGCGGGCCGATTGGCAGCGCGTCGAACTGGACCGCCGGTTATATGCCTGCCGCGTATCAGGGCACGCTCTTCCGCAGCAAGGGCAACCCGCTCCTCGACCTCGCCACGCCCGAGGGCGTCAGCCCGCGCGTGCAACGTCACTCCCTCGACCTGCTTGCCGAGCTGAACGAGCAGCACCGCCGCGAACGCCCGCAGGAGTCCGAACTGGCCGCGCGCATTCTCTCCTACGAGCTGGCCTACCAGATGCAGACCAGCGCGGCGGGCGTCGTGGACTTGAAGGACGAACCCGTCGCGACGCGTGAGCTTTACGGCCTCGACCAGCCGCTCACCGCCGATTTCGGCGCGAAGTGTCTCGTCGCGCGCCGGCTCATCGAGAAGGGCGTGCGCTTCGTGCAACTCTACTCCGGCGGCGGCCATCTCGAAGACACTTGGGACGGCCACAGCGACTGCATCAAGAACCACACACTCCACGCGGGCGAGACGGACAAGCCCATCGCCGCGCTCATTGCTGACCTCAAACGCACCGGCCTGTGGGACGAGACGTTACTGGTCTGGGGCGGCGAATTCGGCCGCACGCCCACCAGCGAAGGCATCGGAAAACCGGGGCGCGACCACAACTGGCACGGCTTCTCCATGTGGCTCGCGGGCGCGGGCGTGAAAGGCGGCCAAGCCATCGGCGCGACGGACGAGCTGGGCTTCGAGGCCGTCGAAGAGCGTCACCACGTCTCCGACTTGCACGCGACCATTTTGCACCTCATGGGCTTGGACCATGAACGGCTCACGTATTTCTACCAAGGCCTGGAGCAGCGCATCACCGGCGTGCGCGGGGAAGTCATCAGGAAGGTGCTGGCGTAATCCGAGCCGTGGTTGCTCCGATAGTCAGATGAGATAGGAGAGCGTTCGAGCGCAGGCACAGGGCGGTCGATGCTGGACCGTGCCGGTCCTTGCCCATGGCCGAATTTACAGCCGAAACTCCCGGAGTGACTTGGTCTGTGTCCGTCCAGGGTGACTGTGCGTCACGCCTTGCCGAGCATCTTGACGCAGTAACTGTTCAGGCTCTCCCCCACCACAATAGCCTTGAGGGCAAGGCGGCGGTGCATGGACGGTTCCACGCGCAGGACAAACTTGCCGCTGTAGGCGCGCCGGTCGGCCTCGGCGTCGGGCAGGGTCGCCCCGTCTTTGTTGAGCAGCATCACCCATTCCTCCGCCGTCTCGCAGAGTTCCGCATAGACCTTGGCTTCGTCGCTGCCATGCACGCCGCCACTGAAAAGGCTCGGGCATCGGCCGATGAAACATTGATCCTCATCGCTCCACTCCACGAACTTCACAAATTTGGTCGCCTGTTCCTTGTGGCCTGCTCCCCCTAAATTGATCCAGGTGTTATGAGAGTTGGGCGGCGCGGAGCGCCGTCTGGAACTCTGATAACACCTGGCTCAATTTAGGGGGAGCAGACCATTGGGACAAGATCGTCGCCGATGACTCCCGACGGGGGCGAGCACCTTGGCGTACTGGCGGGGGTAGGTCGATCCAGAGGTCGGTGTCGAGTCTGTTCAGGCTTCTAATAAATCTGGGCACGATCAAGATCGGATTCCTCGGCGATTGTGGGCGTCATTTGTGATGACAAATGATGACAAAAAGTGTTCGTTTTGGTTCGTATCGTTGCGGGCCCCTTCGAAATCAGTTTTGCAAAAACACCAATAAAAACGCGTTTTTATCGCTATTTTACGAAGTTACCCGAAGCCCGAATTTGGATTCGATTCCCGCCTCGCGCACCACTTTTTACTCATATTTTATATCGGGTGATTTTGGTTAATGTTGTGATCAGTTCCCAGTGTGCCGCTCAACCATTTTAGAGGAATGATTGCCCGGTGCCGCGATGGTTGAGTTCGAC
>SXGS01282432.1_pt1 | contig 12673 bp, 6 predicted proteins | sample 3174681 | NCBI WGS metagenome assembly SXGS01 (sample SAMN11356861, study PRJNA531348) | freshwater metagenome | isolation source: freshwater sample F1-80 | place: China: Fuxian Lake, Yuxi | collected 2017-12-25
CAAACCAACCAATATTGTTTTCCTTTTGCGGTGATAGTAATGCTACCATATCGTTGGCCGGCATTATAAGTTTCATTATATGGTGTGCCACCAGCCCTTGCCAATTTGTTCCTCAAAGTCTCTTTGAGAACATCGTTAACCGTCATTGAAATTTCCTATTGCTTTTTCAAATATATTGACGACAACAGCTTTTTGCATTTTATTCCTCAAAATCGAGACGGGCGTTGAACTACGGGATGGCAATGAGCGGCGAAAAGTTGACGCCAGACAAGGGACCGTGGGAGTACGGCAAGTTGCGTGGCTCGGTGCCAAGTAACGACAAGTGCCTCGAATGGTATCAGCCTTGGGGTCTTTGCCATTCCATCGCCACCTTTTGCTGGGCCATCGGGAAGCGACTTTACCCTGAAATAAAGTGGGGGTTCATTTCCAGTCATGCCCATTCGATTGCAGTGGGATACAGCGACTCCGAGGACGAGCCGGATGTTGTCATGGACATTTTGATGTTCGACAAGCTGACGGCGGAAGGGTCGATAGCGTGGGTGAAGAGTCAGGAATGGACGGTTTTCGATTCATTTCCCCGTTACATGGCATCCTTCTGTCCAAACGCAGACGTTTATCAGACGTTCGTGGAATTGCTCAAAGACAGCGGGATGGAGGAACTCAACTCGTGATCGAAATGCAACAACAAGTTCATTTAGTCCACGGATCAGGGCACGCATACTTCGACTGTGCAGGGCAGATAATCTCCCAAGTGCAGGAATCCCTGAAGCACGCCCTGAATCTTCCGGTTGAGGCATTCGCCTTCGTCAACGGGCAGATTGTCCCTGAGCAATACGCTCTTCGACCCGGCGATGATGTTGAGTTCGTTGTGCAACATGGCCGCAAAGGAGGCGGGCCAAAGGACCAACCGTTCCGATCCCCGTTCCCGTACTTCGGCGGAAAGGCGAGAGTTGCTCCCGAAGTCTGGCGACGGTTTGGCGACGTGAAGAACTACGTCGAACCGTTTTTCGGCGGCGGGGCTGTTTTGCTTAATCGGCCTCGGTGGAGTCCAAGCAAGCTGGAAATCGTCAACGATATTGACGCCTTGCTCACAAACTTCTGGCGGGCGATCAAGCTGCATCCTCGCAAGGTCGCCAAGGCCGCTGACTATCCGATCAGCGAACTCGATCTCTACGCTCGCATGAACTGGCTCATGGAAAAACGGGAATCAATTGCTGAGCGGCTTCGAGAACAAGAAGCGTGGTGTGATCCGACAGTTGCCGCTTGGTGGGTCTGGGGAATCACCCAACATATCGGCGGCGGTTGGTGCCGATTCCAGTCGAGAGCGAGGCCATGTATCGAGGGACGAGGAATTCATCGCCTTGAATACGACCGTCCCCGTGCTGATCGGCTTCGTGAGGAATTTGGCCTAATTGCACAGCGGCTGGAACACGTTCGCATTCTGTGCGGAGATTGGTCACGAGCCGTGACACATTGTGTGACTGACAGGTATGGCGTCACGGGAATCTTGCTCGATCCACCATATACGGCTGAATCCGGTCGCAGTGCCCGCCTTTACGCAAAAGACGATCTCGCCATTGGGCACGAGGTACGGGAGTGGGCAGTTGCAAACGGTGACAACCCGCTTCTTCGGATCGCCCTGTGTGGTTACGAGGGCGAGTACGACATGCCATCGAACTGGTCGGCATTCGAGTGGAAAGCAGTCGGAAGCAAGAGCGGACATAAAGAACGAATCTGGTTCAGCCCGCATTGCCTTCCGTCCTCGGAATTGATGGCAAGTTAGGGTCGCAACAAAAACGATCAAGCCGCTGCCGGAATACCGCATCCCGATCAAGGTGGTGCGGGGGAAGCGAAAGGCGGACACGGGCATCACGCTGAAGAAGGGCGGGATGGGCTACCAGTTCTTGATGGAGCGGCAGAGGCGACAGTCGGTTGATTCTGACGACGCTAAGTGAAAGTAGCCGCCAACTTCGGGTATTGTTTGTGAGCAAGAAGGAGGCAACCGCCGAAGGGGCGCTCCGGCTCAAGACTTGCCGACGCAAGTTTACGATCCGAAATTCCTGTGGTAAAATCATGGCAGTGCCGGGAAACATCTTTTTTGTGGCCACTCAGCAAGATTCCCGGCCTGCCTTTAGGGACGATGGCCCGAACCCCTCTGGGCAATTTCCTGCGTAAGTAACCGCACTCGTTTGGTGCGGGCGGGAGATTGTCCAGAGTCGCAGCGTTCGGCTCTTCACGCCGTCGTTTTCTGCCCCTCTGACGACCTCCCGATTTTGGTCAGCAGCCATAACTAGCCGACGCCAAGCGTCAGAGGTTGTCATCGTGCAGTCAGGTCCAATTCCCGGCGAACGCATCGCATACTTCGGACGAGTAAGTACCCCGAAACAGAAGCTCGAACATCATTGGGAGACAGTCGAGCGATGGCTTCTTCGCAACGGCCTCCAAATCCCAGCAGAATGGCGGTTCGAGGACAAAATCAGGCGGCATGAAGCGGCGAGCATGTTTCGAGATTGGGATAAACGAAAGCTAAACCCCAGCCGCAAACGCTATCGCTTCGATGACTTGATGGAGTTGGTTGAAGCGAAACAACTCGACTGGATCATCATTGCCAGCTTCGACCGATGGGGCATTGCCGACAAGGACGAGATTTTCGTCTTTCGCTCGAAGTTGCGACAGTACAACGTCCAGCTTTATAGCGTCGTTGATGAGTTGAACATCACGTCCGCTGATGACTCGTCGTTCTGGCGTGTTGCTGGTGCTGCCGAGGGAGCCACACGCTATGTCAGTCAGCAAGCGGAAAAAAACATCGAAAAGATGGTCAGCATGGCCGAGCAGGGATGGGCAGCAACTGGAAACGCCCCTTTCGGACTTGATCTCGTCTGCTACCCGGTCAACGACTTGACTCGGCCAATGTTCCGTGTCGTGAGGATGCGATACAAGCCGCATCAATGCACGGTCATCACCTATGGCCCAGACAGCAGGGTTGAACGTGACGGTAACGGCTGGATCGTAAGCTCACAGGTAACGGTAGTAAGCACGGTTCTCTCGGAGAACATGCCTCCGAGGGATAAGAAGGCCACGGGCTACCGATACGAGCCTTCTGTTGAACCTGAACGCATCAATGCAGTGAACCGAATGTTCGAGTTGTACTTGAAGGGAATGGAGTTTGCAAAAATCTCTGATGCCCTCTGGGACGAAGGCTTCAAACACTACGACAAGCCATTCGGCTATCACGGAATTGAAACGATTTTGGCGAACTCAGCGTACATTGGTTTGCCTGCATGGGGCAAAGTCGGCGTTGGAGAGTACCGGCACTGTCTGGGCAAACAGCCGAAACATGCAAAGAGGAATCCGACGGACACCGTGACCCTGAAGAAGCCAGAGGAAGAGTACATCTATCCGCTGAAGGCCATCTTTGATTCACTCGTGCCGCTTGAACTCTTCAATAGCGTCAAAGAAAAACTGAAGAATCGCCCACATTTCAATGAGAGCTTCGGAAAACGACGGATTCGAGACAAAACCACCCACCCGTTGAATGGAAAACTGTTTTGCCCAGACTGTGGTGAACCGATGGTGCTAGGCAGCTTTACACCGGGCCGCAAGACTCTTGCTAAATCAAAGGGCAAGGCACGCCACAAGCGATGCTTCATCTGTGGCACTTACCGAAAGTCGATTCGGAGGAAGTGCTTCGCCAACACGGTGCGTTGGGAACTGCTCAACGAGGCAGTTGAGAAATTGCTCAAGGTGGTGTCCGACCGCATTGAGGCGGTCCAGAAAGGAAGGTTCTCTGCCTCAGACGCCAGAGAGTGGCTTTTGGCTTCCGAGCTTGGCAGACTGCTGGTATGGATTGGATGGGCCGCAAAAGGCCAGATCAGCCTCTACGGCCCCACCGTTGCCGACCGCAAGAGGGCAAATCCCAAGAAGTATTCCGCAGAGTTCGTCAAAGCGGCGTTCGACCAACTCGTTGCAGAGATCGAAAAGATCGGTGAGACGGGATTGCAGAACACGAATCCTGAAAAGTTCGGCGCAGCGATCATGTCACTGCTTTTGAACAAGCCACCATCGTTCCTGACGAGTGACGATCCGAGCGATGTGTTGGTTCAGTACCAGTCAGTCTTTGCCGCCTATGACCAACGATTCGAGGACGAAACGGCTGAACTCAAATCTGAGATGACGGCAATTGACGAAGAGCTTGATTCGATTGCCCTTGAGCTACCGAAGCAAAGGAGCAAACCGAGCATCTACGAACGACTGAACCGACGGGCAAATGAGCTTGAGAAGCGCAAAGTGGAAATCGAACCGAAACTACACCCATTGACGGGAAGGGCACGAGAAATCATCACCCAAGTCGGCTCGATCAAGCAAACCATCGAGTCGGCGGACACGGCAAGGCTGGGGAAGCTGCTCGGCAGCTTTCTGGAAAAGGTCGAGCCGGTTTTCGAGACAAAGATGTGCAAGGACAAGAAGCGGCGAGCCTACGTTACCGGCTTCAGGTTCGTTCCAAAGGATGAGGGAAAGCTCATCCTACCTGAAGCAATGGAAATCGGCGTCAGCCGCAGGGGCAAGGATTCATCGCCGCGACTAGCATCAGGTTCGCCGGAAAAGTGACGCTGCCCATCGCTCGCGAGATCGTCACGTTGTTTTCTTCCAGCGGCTGCCGCATCACTTCCAGCGTTCGTCGATTGAACTCCGGCAGTTCGTCGAGAAACAAAACTCCGTGATGCGCGAGACTGATCTCGCCCGGTGCTGGCGTGCTGCCGCCGCCGACCAGACCCGCTTCACTGATTGTGTGATGCGGCGAACGAAACGGGCGTTGCAGAATCAGTGATTGTCCCGGTTCCAAGCGTCCGACCGCCGACCAGATGCGCGTCGTCTCCAAACTTTCTTCCGGGCTGAGCCGCGGCAGGATCGTGACGAGTCTGCGGGCCAGCAGCGTCTTGCCGGTCCCCGGCGAGCCAATCATTAGCAGATGGTGCGTGCCGGCGGCGGCAACGGTGACCGCGCGCTTCGCCGACTCTTGCCCCTTCACGTCCGAGTAATCGACGTCGTACTTCCCGAACGCCGCGACCGCTTGATCCCAACTGAATTCCGCCGGCTCGATCTCCAAGTCGCCGCAGAGAAACCCCACCGCCTCGGTGAGCGAACCAACGGGGATGATCTGCACGCCCTTGACGACCGACGCTTCCGGCACGTTTTCGATCGGCACCAGCAAGCCCCGCTTGCCTTGTTCGCGCGCGGCGATGGCCATCGACAACGCTCCGCGCACCGGTCGCAACTTGCCGTCGAGCGCCAGTTCACCCACCGCCGCATATTCATGCAGCCGATCTCGCGCGAGTTGCCCGCACGCGACGATGATTCCCAGCGCAATCGGCAAATCGAAAGACGCACCGTCCTTCGGAAGTTCCGCCGGAGACAGATTGATGACGACTCGATCAATCGGCCGCGAGTAGCCGCAGTTGACGAGTGCCCGTTCGACGCGATGGGTGCTTTCCTTGACCGCCGTTTCGGCCATGCCAACCAACACGACCCGCGGCAGCGAAGCGGGGGAAATATCGACCTCCACTTCGACCGGCTTGGCATCGATTCCCAGCAACGAATACGAAAACAGTTTCGCCAGCATGAGCCGCTCTCCGTCGCGGCTGAGTTCACCGAAGCCGCACGGTTGAGCAGTCTACCGCCGCCATTTCTCGTTCGCACGATACTCCAGCAATTCAACTTGCTCACATTGCCGAAGTGACCCCATGAGATTCACGGGGCCGCGCGCTTCACGAGTCTCTCGGCGGATTGGCGGAGGCCGACCACGAGGGTGCGGTCGGCGGCGATGGCTTGCAGGTGGGACTGGACGAAGTCGAGTTGAGCGGGTTGGGTCAGTCGCGTGAGTTGTTGAATGGTTTCGTACTTGTCGCCGGGGTTTGGAGTGTTGAGCGCTTCCAGAATGACGTCGCGGCCGCTGGTGTCGTTGAGTTGAATCAGGCTGACGGCGGCGGCCGCGCGGACTCCGACGGCAGAGTCTTTGAGCAAGCTTTTCAAGAGAGCGAGACTCTTGGTTCGATCGTCTCCTTGGCCAGCGGCCAGTTGCTTGGCGGCTTCATTGCGTGTCTCCGGGGCATTCGCGGCGGCTAAAACGCGGTAAAACTCTTGTGACCGCTCCGGGCCGATCTGCGCGACGGCCAGCAGGATGTGTTCTGGTTCCAGCAATTCTTCGTGTCGGCGTGGATCGACCTGCTTCGCGGACGTCGCAGCTTTCAGTTCGTTCCACTCGGCGCTGAGGGATTCGAGGTTGCCAATCCGCAAGTACTGCGATCCCACGAAGGCCGCTTGTTGCGAGGCTCGATAGCCGGCCTGCGACCGTTGCAACTGATCCGATTTCGCTTCGGCGTACAGCTTGGCCAGCACCGGCAGAGCCTCGGGGGATTTGAGTTCTCCGAGCGCCCAGACGATGGAAGCATGCGAGAGGCCGCTTTCCAGATCGACGGCTTTCAGCAGCGGCTTCACGGAGGACGCATCACCGATGGCGCCGCAGGCGCGCGCGGCGTTCGAGCGGATGATTCGGTCGTCGCTGGTCAGCGCGGTGTGCAACTGCGGTAGGATCGCTTTGCCGGCGGCCTTGAAAACATCGCGAGCGAGGTCGCGTTGATCTCGCCGATGGTCTTCGGAATCGTGAGCTTTGAGCAGCATCGCAACCGACGCCGAGTCGCGACGCACCGCCGCGCCGAGTGCGGGAAAGTAGTCCTTCTCTTCGTCGCGGTCGCGTTGCGGGAACTTCAGCAGCAAGCGAAAGACGTCCGGCGTCGCGAGCGGAGCGATCGCTTTGAGCAGCCGTTCGCGATCCGCCAGAACACCGATCGACGACTTCGCTCCGAACGGATAGTTGCCAAGCCGATAATCCGCCTCGAACGCTTCGACCAGGTGACTTTCAGCGGGGAGAGTTCCGCGGCGGAGCAGATCAATCGTGGTGACGACTCGAATGTGACGGTCGCTGTCTTCCAGTCGGGCCTTGAGCAGCGGGACCACCTGTGCATCGTCGCCAAACTGCGTCATGAAATAGAGCGCGGTGGCTCGCAGACGCAAGTTGGTGCTCGTCAATTGGCCGGCGATCAGCGGCAAAAAGGGGGCGGGATACGGCCGCTTGAGACTCAAGACGGAGGCGACCGCGTTGGCTCGATAGAACGGGTTGTCGTCACGCAGCGCCTCGTCCAATTCTTCCGGCGATTTGATCTTCACCGGCCGTTGTTCGGCGTCGGCTAACTGCCGCACCGTCGGTGTCTCGACCAGTTTGGCTCCGAACGCCTCGAACAGCAGCTCGGCGACATCGCGGTCGAGGATCACCAAGCCGCGCGTGCCACACACGAAGGTTTGCTGATCGTGTTTCACGAACATGAACTGAAAGCCTCCCAGGAACGGCAGCGGCTTCGGAGGCGCGGCTTGTCGCTGCGACGGTTCGGCTTCCTTTTGTTGCATCAGCTTAGGTTCGCCGACCGCGCCGACCTGGTGCATTTGCGGATCGAACGTCGTGGGGCCGAACTGCCGATATCGCAGCTCGCCCGATGCGTTGTAGCGCAGGTAATTCACGCCGAAGCTCAGCCGCAGTTGCTGGCCAACGACCTGCACCCCTTCGAGTTTGTCGGTCGGCAGGCCGTCTTCGTGGTTGACACTGGTGAAAACCGACGTCGTCGGATCGAAGACCGCCAGCCCGCCGCCGCCCCAAGCGGTGGCGAAGTACGTCTTGCCGAGCAATTCGGCCGCGTCGGTCACGCGATTCGCGCACAGCCCGCTTTCGCGCGTGAAGACGTCTCGAACCTGCGCGCCGCGATCCAGTCGGGCGACACCCAGCGAGGTACACAGCCAGCTTCCACCTTGAGTCCACAGCACCCCGCGCACCTGATCGCCGCGAATCGAATCGGACGCCGGCGTTGACGACACACGCACGGGTTGCCCAGCGGGTCTCATGAAGAACACACCGCCATCGCGGTCGTGAACTTCGTGCTGCATCACGGCCCGCGAATCGGAAACATCCTCGTGTGGATACTCAAAGCGCGTGCGACCCTGACGCGATCCCAGCACGCGCGTGCCGTCCGCCAGCGTCAGCATTCGCCACTCTCCGGGTTCCGGTCGGTCGAACGTGTCGGAGAACTCCGCCAGGCGGTCGCTGATCTCGACGGCACCGCGCAGCGATTCGGCGATGCTGCGACCAGCTCCGCGTTGTCGAATCCGCTCGCCCAACTGCTCGATGACCGAGCGGATCGGCTTCAGTGAGCCGGCGGTTTCGTCGAACCCGTACCCCGGCCATTCGGTGCCGAACACGAGTTGCTCGCGATGCCGGCCGAAGAAATGCAGCGGGCTGTTGATGAGTTGCTCCTCTTTCTTCGCCGCCAGCGGGATCACTTGGAACCCCAGCGTTTGTCGGTCGATGAGGCATAGGCGATGTCGCAGTTGGTCATCGACCCAGACATCGCCAAAGACGCGGCCGTCGATGACGCCGACCAACCGCACTGGCTCGCGCGAGTCTGCGGGATCAGGAGCCGTCCACTCGTCGGTCTCGCGATCCTAGCGTCGCAGGCCAACGTGCGGGCTGTTCGCCCAGACGTAGCGGCCATCGAAGACGAAACGATCGAAGCCGGCCCAATGGTCGATCTTCAATTCGTCGAACGAGAAGGCCCGCAGCTCCAGCGTCCGCGTGTCTAGACGCTGAATGTTGCGATGCAGCCCAATCCACAACTCGTGACCGCTGGCCGCGAGCGCATAGACCGCGTTGTCGAACCAATAATCCGCCGGACCGGGAAATCTGCGGCCATGCCGGCGGTCGAGCGGCACGTCATCGTGCATCCATTGATGCGCCACGGACCAATCCTTCGTGGCGATTCGGAACAACCCTTTCGGTGTTCCCGCCCAAAGGTTCCCGTCGATCGCGGCCAGTGTCTGCGCCGCCTCGCCCAGAGAGATGCGCGTGACCGGCTTGCCCGCGAGGTCGTACACCGCGACGCCCCAGGGATGTCCCGCAAAGACGTAGAAATCGTCGTTTGCTAGCGCGAGCACGTTCTCGTTCGACGCGATCAACCGTACTCCCGTCGGCAGGTTCGCCCAGCCAAACGGAGCGGGCGGTTCGGATTTTCTCTCGTCCATGCGCCGCTCAAGCTGCGCGCGAGCCGTCGGCCATCGCGTTTTCTCCAAGGCCGTTTTGAGCGTCGCCAATTTCTCGTCCGTGTCAGCCCGCTGAACCGCCAGCGCGAGCGCCGCGTTCGCCGACTCCGGCAGCCCATTTTCGTTGCGGTAGCTGTATTCGACTGCGTTGACCGCCCCGAAGGGCTTCTCCTCGCGAGCGATCCGCAGGCCGAGCGCGTGCAGCTTGTCGAATCGCCCCGCTCGTTCGTAGAGCCGCATTAATCGGTAGCCCAACTCGAACGGGTCGCGAAACTGCGTCCTCGTCCGCACCGCCCCCTTGCCGCGCGGGAATGCCCAATTCGGATCTGCGTCCAAGAGCAGTTCCAATCGCTCGGTCAATTGCGGGCCATCGGTCACGTTCTCCAGATCGAACAGCTCCAACTGCGACGTCGCATCCTTGGGGTTCGCCGCGACCAGCGACGTGAGCAACTGCCGCAACTGATCCTGACCCGCCGCGCGAAAGCGTTCCTTCCAACGCGCGAGGTCGTATTTCTGCTCAGCCTTCGCCAGCGACTCGGCCGCCGCTTGCCAGTCACCCAACAGCCACTGCAAGCTGGCGCGCGTGTTGTGATCTTTCGTGACCGTGAGTTGCTCCTTCGCCCACGCGAGGAACTGGTCCGACTTTTCGACCGCGCGATGCTTGCGCTGCAACTCTTCCAACGTCTCGAAGCGTCCGCCCGGCGATTCGGCGAACTGCCGCCGAGACATCGCCAATGCCTTTTCGGTGTCGCCCAACGCCGAGTACAGCCGCTCCAGTGTCGGCAGCACGCCGGCACGCAGATCCCGTTTGGCATCCGGCGAGCCTGACCAGAACCTCGACATCGCCAAGCCCGCCTGACTCAGCGACCGATCGCCGCTGGCGTCCGGCTCCGTTTCCAGAGGATCGGACAGATTCCAAGTGGCTGGGTTCGTGTCGTCGCGATCCAACAGTGCCAGCACCGTTTCAAATTCCGTCGCAGCCTCGCGGACTTTTTGAGACGCCTCGAACACGCGAGCACGACGATACGCGACCGTCAGCGCATCGAATTTCGCGGCGGCGGTGTAGTCCAACTCAAGCTGCCTCGCTCCGTCCGGGTCGCCCTGCTGCAAGCGAACCTGAGCCAACTCGCGCCGCAGCCGATTGTCCCCTGTCTCGATTTGCTTCGTGAGTGCGTTGATCAACTCCGCTTCCCGGCCCGCGTTCTTGAACACACCAAACGCGAGCCGGAGGAAACTCGTTCGCGAGACACCGATCCCGCTGCCACGATAAGCGTGATCGATCGGGCGTAGGGCGGGCACTCCTGCCCGTCCTGGCTCTTCGTTGTCCGCCAAGGGACGGGCAAGAGTGCCCATCCTCCGAGGCGAGTCATTCGGATTACGATCCATGTCGATCAGCAGCGCCGCTTCGATCAACACCGCTCGCGCCTGATCCGTGTCCTCACGGCGTTGCAGGAAGAAGGCAAAGTCGAGCGCAAATTGCAGGCCCGCTCCCTTGAATCCGGCCGGCGTGACCAGCCGACGCTCGAACGCGGTCGGTTGCCCTTGTTTGTCGTACATCGTCGGTACGCGTACGACGAATGGCTGCGTCGCCTCGCGATGAAGCTGCCACACGCGAGCGAACTCGCGCCGGGCATCGTCCCAGGCTTCGAGTGCGATGAACCGTCTCAGCAACCAGTTATCCCGATGGCTACCCGGCCCCATCGCGAACGGCAGGGACGAGGACCAACCGCGAGACTCACCGGCCGGCGGTTCGACGAAGTATTGGTCGCGCGGGAGCAGTCCTTGCTCCCAGCCTCTTCCGTCCTTGTCCGCGATCCTCGTGGCCACGTCACGAAACGCGGCGAGTGCCTTCTCTTTGTCTCGCGTTGCGAGCAACAACTCCGCTTCGATCAATCGCCGCCGTGCTGCGGGGATTGCCGCGCCGCGATCGGCCAGTAACTTCAAGAACTCCCTCGCTTGCGGCCGAGCCAGAGTTGCCGCTGCGAATTCACCCCCGGGTTCCGCGAGGTATTTCAGAAACGCATCGTGATCCTGCCCGGCCTCTTCAAGTTTTCGCGCTTCCTCGAAGACCTCTGGCCGGCCAAATGTCTGCCCCGACGCGAGCGGCACGCCCAAAATCAAACTCAGCCCAGTGGCCAATGTCCTGACGACATTTCCGACGCAACGCTTGCCGCTCCCGAGGCTGATCGCAGACATGGCTGAGGCTCCTTGTCAAAAATTTGCCGCAGATTCGTTTTGCCCTCGCACGGAGTTTAGACAAAATCTTCGGTGGAAAACTCCCGCGAACTCGGAAAGTTCGATAAACCTCTCGCCATTCCCCTGTGCCCCAAACGCGAAGGAGCGCCACGATGAACCGCACGAGAGTTGTTGAAGCCTTGAAGACCGGTCAAGCCGGACAAATCGTGGACGTGCGCGGCTGGGTCCGCACGCGGCGAGATTCCAAGCAAGCGTTTTCGTTCGTCGAACTCAACGACGGCAGTTGCCTGGCCAACTTGCAGATCGTGATTGACGCCGCTGTGCCGGGCTATGCGGACGCGATTAAGCATGTCACGACCGGAGCCAGCATCGCCATCGAAGGGGAGATCAAAGACTCGCCGGCGAAAGGGCAGCGGATCGAGGTTCACGCCAAGTCGCTGCGAGTGCTCGGCGAGGCCGATCCGCTCAAGTACCCGCTGCAAAAGAAGGGACACTCGATGGAGTTCCTGCGTGAGATCGCGCATCTGCGGCCACGCACGAACACCTTTGGAGCGGTCACGCGCGTTCGTAACGCGGCCTCGGCGGCCATTCATCGATTCTTTCAGTCGCGCGGGTTCGTCTACATCCAATCGCCGGTCATCACGACCAGCGATTGCGAAGGGGCCGGGCAGATGTTTCAGGTCACGACACTCGACCTGCATAAGTTGGCCGCGTCGGGCAAGCCGGTGAACTTTGAACTCGACTTCTTTGCCAAGCCGGCTTCGCTGACGGTCAGCGGACAGCTCGAAGCGGAGATCTTCGCGACCTCGGTCGGCGACTGTTACACGTTCGGCCCGACGTTCCGAGCCGAGAACTCCAACACGACCCGGCATCTCGCCGAGTTCTGGATGGTTGAGCCGGAGATGCCCTTCTACGAACTGACCGACAACATGCAGCTCGCCGAGTCATTCATCAAATCGGTGATCGATGACGTCCTGACGAACTGCGAAGCGGACATGGCGTTCTTCAACGAACGGATCGATGAGAAGCATGAGTTGCTCGCCACGTTGCAGAACATCCTCGCTCACGAGTTCATCCGCCTGCCGTACACCGAAGCAGTCGAGTTGCTGCGAGACTCCGGCCAGAAGTTCGAGTACCAAGTCGAATGGGGCAGCGACCTGCAATCCGAGCACGAACGCTTCCTGACCGAACAGCACTTCAAGCAACCGGTGATCCTGTTCGACTATCCGCGCACGCTGAAGCCCTTCTACATGCGCTGCAACGACGACGGAAAAACGGTGCGGGCGATGGACGTACTTGTCCCGCGTGTCGGCGAAATCATCGGCGGCAGCCAGCG
>SXGS01749129.1_pt1 | contig 12672 bp, 10 predicted proteins | sample 3174681 | NCBI WGS metagenome assembly SXGS01 (sample SAMN11356861, study PRJNA531348) | freshwater metagenome | isolation source: freshwater sample F1-80 | place: China: Fuxian Lake, Yuxi | collected 2017-12-25
AGCGAATACGACACGTTCAATGCCGGCCATGCAGGAACCGGGGTTTCGGCTGCGCTCGGGATGGTCGCAGCCCGCGAACAACTGGGGCAGTCGAATAAAGTGGTTTGCGTGGTGGGCGATGGTGCGATGACCGCCGGTATGACCTTGGAGGGACTCCACCATGCCGGCGGGTTGGGGAAGGATTTCCTCGTCATTCTGAACGACAACCAGATGTCCATCTCCAAGAATGTCGGCGCCATTTCGGCGTACCTCAATAGAACCTTTACCGGTGAGTTCTACACGAAGATCAAAGAGGAAGCCAAGCATTTACTGCAGGCGATTCCGCAAATTGGGCAGCCTATGCAGAGGATTGCGCATCGAGCGGAGGAGTTGGCGAAAGGAATTATTTTGCCGGGGCTGCTATTCGAAGAGTTAGGCTTCCGCTACGTGGGCCCAATCGATGGCCACAATTTCGAGCATCTCTTTGCGACGCTGGAAAATGTCGGGCGGTTGAAGGGGCCCACATTGCTGCACGTGATCACGAAGAAAGGGCTCGGGTACGAGCCGGCCATGAAGAACCCCGTGTGGTTCCATGCCTGTCCGTCCTTTGTGCGTGAAACCGGCAAGCCGGCGGTCAAAGCGCCTCGCCCCTCCTATACGTCGTTCGCGATGCACGCTCTCACCGGATTGGCAAGGCAAGATCCCCGCATTGTGGCGATTACGGCGGCCATGTGCGAAGGCACCGGGCTGGCGGCGTTTGAAAAGGAATTCCCGGAGCGGATCTACGATGTCGGCATTGCGGAGCAACATGCCGTCACCTTTGCCGGCGGGTTGGCGGCGGAAGGCTTGAGGCCCGTTGTGGTCATGTACTCGACTTTCTTGCAGCGAGCCTATGATCAGGTTGTCCATGATGTGGCCACCCAGAACCTGCCGGTCACCTTCTGTCTCGACCGGGGCGGGCTCGTCGCAGAGGACGGCACTACGCACCATGGCGCGTTCGACTATGCCTACTTGCGCCATATGCCGAATATGGTGGTCATGGCGCCGAAAGATGAGAACGAATTGCAGCACATGGTCAAGACGTGTCTTCGGTACGATGGCCCTGCCTCTGTCCGGTATCCGCGCGGGAGCAGTTTGGGGGTTGCGATGGATCCGGAGCCGGTCGAGCTGCCGATCGGAAAGGCCGAATTGCTGCGGGAGGGGACCGATGTGGCCATCGTAGCCATCGGTGTCACTGTCTGGCAGGCCATGGAAGCGGCGCGGATGTTGGAACGGGAGGGTGTTTCGGCCGCCGTCGTCAATGGCCGCTTTGTCAAACCCCTGGATGATGCTCTTCTTGGGGATGTGGCGAGGCGTGTCCGCTGCTTGGTAACGGTCGAGGAGGGGTGTCGGATGGGCGGGTTCGGGGCGGCTGTGCTTGAGTCCCTGTCCGATCAAGGCATCCTGTTGCCTACGAAGGTGCTGGGGCTTCCCGACTGGTACATTGAACAGGGCCCCCAAGATCTCTTGCGGGACAAGTATGGGTTGACCGCCGAGGGGATCTATCAAAGCATCATGGCCTTGTTGGCCAGAGTGCCGGAGCGGATGATCTCTCACTAACGTTCGGACTTCACTCGTGCACATCACACGGCGTAAGACCAGGCAGATCAGAGTCGGTAACGTCAAGATCGGGGGAGATGCGCCGATCTCCGTCCAATCAATGACGATTCCCAGCACCAGGGATGTGAAGGCCACGGTCGAGCAGATCCATCAACTGGAACAAGCGGGCTGTGAGCTGGTTCGCGTCGCGGTCCCCGACATGGAAGCCGCCGAGGCCTTGCCCAAGATCAAGGCCCAGATCACGATTCCGCTCATCGCCGACATTCACTTTGATCACCGCTTAGCGTTGAAAGCCGCGGAGGTGGTGGATTGTGTGCGCATCAATCCGGGGAACATCGGCGCTTGGTGGAAGACGGCCGACGTGATCAAGGCTGTCAATGACCGGGGCATTCCTATCCGGGTCGGAGTCAATGGCGGGTCTCTGGAGCGGCACCTTCTTGAAAAGTATGGCTACCCGACCGCCGAAGCCTTGGCGGAATCAGCATTGAATGCTGTGCACGCGCTTGAGGATGTCGGCTTCACCAACATGAAGGTGTCGCTTAAAGCCTCGGATGTCCATATGGCTGTCGATGCCTACTGGCTGTTTGCCCAGCAGTCCAACCACCCGCTGCACATCGGCATCACGGAGGCGGGGACCGCGCAAACCGGGGCCGTAAAGTCCGCGATCGGATTGGGGTGGCTGTTGTCGCAAGGGATCGGGGACACCTTGCGGGTATCGTTGGCCGCCGATCCCGTTGAAGAGGTGCGGGTCGGGTTCGAGATTTTGAAATCACTGGAGCTGCGCCATCGCGGGATTAACGTGATTGCCTGCCCGACCTGTGGCCGGGTGGAAATCGACGTCGTGCGGATGGCCAACGAACTGGAAAAGCGGCTGGGACATATCACGGTGCCGTTGAACGTGTCGGTGCTGGGTTGTGTGGTGAACGGAATCGGAGAAGGCAAGGAAGCCGACATCGGCATTGCGGGTGGTGAAGGCGTAGGTATTCTGTTCAAGCAAGGTAAGCTGGTGCGCAAGGTGCCCATGGAAGAACTCATGGATACGCTGATCCAGGAAGTGGAAGTTATGGCGAGGGAGAGGGCGGCTGAATCCGGGGACGGCGCATCGGCGCCACTGTCTTCGCATCAGGCGGATGGCGGGCCGAAATGGGACCTCCTGAGTCGCCCGTCCACTCCCGCGCCAGCGCTGGCTTCAGGCCGAGGGCGTGAGATTCCCGTGTTGCCGAGTAACCGATAGGTCGTTGATCCGTACTGCAGGCGCCGATGGCCCAGCGTCTGCAGCACAATCCGGTTCCCTCGTTGCGGCGCAGAGAACTGATCGGTATGATGAGTGCCGGGGCGCCGTACCCAAGTGGCTAAGGGAGCAGTCTGCAAAACTGCGATGCGGCGGTTCGAACCCGCCCGGCGCCTCCATCAATTCATGGCTGGTTCTGTCCTGCGTAGCTCAGAATGGACGGGCCAGTGCAGGCTGATGGTGGTTTGACGGTCTTGTCTAGCAGGCAAGGCTAGGGCAATCGCATTTCGAGCCCAAGTACGATGCGACTGGATTTGTACCGCATCGGATGGATAGAGGACGGAGGGAGAACGCATGGCTGTTCCTGTGTCTCAAATGTATACGGTTGCCACATACGTGCTGGCCCAGAAACTCAAGGGCGTCAAGCGATATCCTCTCGTGCTCATGCTCGAGCCGCTCTTTCGCTGCAATTTAGCCTGCGCTGGCTGCGGGAAAATCCAGTATCCCGACCATGTATTGGACAAGCGATTGACGCCGGAACAGTGTTGGGAGGCGGTCGAGGAGTGCGCCGCGCCGATGGTGAGCATTCCTGGCGGGGAGCCTCTGATCCACCCGGAAATGGCCGAGATTGTACGCGGCCTTGTCGAACGCAAAAAATATGTCTACCTCTGCACGAATGCCATCCTGCTGGAGCGCAAGCTGGACGAATATCAGCCGTCCAAGTACTTGACGTTCAGCGTCCACATGGATGGGCTGCAGGAGGAGCATGATTTGGCGGTCTGTCGCGATGGCGTGTATGACGTGGCCGTCAAGGCTATCCGCGAGGCCTTGAGGCGTGGGTTTCGGGTGACGACCAATACGACTTTGTTCGATGACGCCAATGTTGAGCGCGTGCGCCGATTCTTCGATGAGATGATGGCGGTGGGGGTCGAGGGGATGATGATTTCCCCCGGGTATAGTTACCAGAAGGCGCCGGACCAGAAAAACTTTCTCAAGCGCAACCGGACGCGTAACTTGTTTGCCAGGCTGCTCAGCGAGCGGAAGCGCGGGTGGCGCTTCAACCAGTCCCCATTGTTTTTGGAGTTCTTGATGGGCAAGCGCGACTACCAGTGTACTCCTTGGGGCAATCCGACCTATAACATCTTCGGCTGGCAAAAGCCCTGTTATTTGCTCCAGGACGGGTATGTCAAGACGTTTCAGGAACTGCTGGAACAGACGGAGTGGGACCAGTACGGCACAGGCCGGAACGAGAAGTGTGCCGACTGCATGGTCCACTGTGGATACGAGCCGTCCGCCGTCGAAGACACGTTCGGGTCTTGGTCCGGATTCGGCCGGACTGTCAAAGCCACCTTGCTTCCGAATGCCCGATAATTCAAGGACCCCGCACGCATACTCCATACAATCTTCGTCGAGCATGACTGACTCCAAGCAGCATGGGCCCGAGGCGCAAAGCCTTGAGGGAAGGATCTTCCGCCCGGCCAATCCCAAAGAGCTGGCCGAGGCGGTAGAGCAGGCCTTTGATTATCGAGGTGATATAACGCTGGCGCTGGCCTCCGGCGCCACGATTGAGGGCTATCTCTTCAACCGTACCCCGACCGGCTCCCGTCCATTCTTGCAGATGTTCCCCAAAGGCCAGTCGGATGAACGAATGATCGAGTATGCCGACATTGTCTCGATTGCTTTCAGCGGCAAGGACACGGCTTCGGGGAAATCCTGGGAGTCCTGGGTCGAGAAAAAAGAGTCGCAGCGGCGTGTAGAATCTGAGCAGGCTGCCGCCGAAGCCAAGGCTCGGGGGCACCTCTAGCCGTCTCTGGCAAGGGAGGGTTTTTCTTCCCTAGCCCTTGCGACTATTCAGCGTAAACTTCCGCTATTAGTGCCCTGTCTCATCTCTTCTCTCGGCCCCTCGATACATGCTGCGGACCGCGACCAGACGGTGGATTCACATTGTTGACAAAGCCCAGGGCCTGTGCTAAAAATGGCGCGCCTAAATTCAGGCGCAACCTGTTTTTGTGTGCTTTTCCCAGAGGTGAGGCGTCGCCAAGGCTTTTGGACATGGATGCGGCGACACAGATTTCGAATGAATGGAAGCATGGGCATGGTTCAGTTCGATTCACGGCGTTTGCGCGGATAGCACTGGCTGTTTCGGCGAGCTGGATCAGCGGCATCACGTATCTTGCCGGAGTTGCCGAGGCCATGCACGAGGTAGACCACCGGTTCACAATTGAAGGGCACGTCTGTGGGGTTGATGGCCGTCCGGTTCCTGAGGCCAAGGTGACAGTGAAGGACACGCGGGTGTCCATCGGCACGGCGGTGTTCACGGACGCACACGGATATTACAAGGCGGTGCTTCATCTCCACAATGATAATCGCGGCGATCCCATTTTAGTGGCCGCCTTGGAGGAGGAGCAAAAAGTCACCGCACAGTTTGATCCGGCAGATGTCAAGAGTGAACGGCAGGTCACGGTCAATATTGGGGCAGGGTGTGCCGTCCAGCGAGAAGAATATTCGCGCTGGCTCTACTATGGAGTAGGGCTTGGTCTTGCGGTGGCGGTAGTGGCGGCCAGCGTGGGACTCGTGAAAAATCGCCGGCGGGCCCAAAAGCGGGGGAGAGGGCAACGCAAATAGCTCACGTCGTGCATGGTTCGCGAAGAGGTCATGCCCGCCTCGCACTGGTCTGCGTGGCGGACGATGCGACGTCGCGGGCGATCTGGGCAGTGGCGCTTTTGCTTCAGGCCGGCCGGCTTGGGTAAAAGCGTCTTGGTTTGTTGAGTTCTTTTAATGTCACGTCATCGGACGTTCTTGTGCAGAGGGCTGGTCATAGAAAGGAGTGGGTGGATGAATATGAATCGGATGGCATGGTTGAAAATGACAATGGTGATCGGGTTGTCGACTATCGGCTTGGGGCTTGCCGGATGTGGAGGGGGCGAAGGGGGAGGGGAAGGGCCAGTTGTGGCGCCACCGCCTCCGCCAGCTGAATATGCCGACAAGCATATGCCTGCAGGCTGGTGGGCTGATGACAAGATTGTGGAAGAGGGCCGTCAGTTGTATATCGGCGCAAAGAATCCTGACGTTAACTGTGCCAGTTGCCATGGCAAGGACGGAAAGCCGGTCAAGGCCGGGGCCAGGGACTTCCGCAATACCGAACGTATGAAGTTGTATTCCGACTCGGTTTGGTTCTGGCGCATCTCCGAAGGCGTGCCCAACACCAAGATGAAGGCCTGGAAGAGCAAGCTGCCGGAGGAGGATCGCTGGAAGTTGGTGGCTTTCGAACGGACCTGGGGGTTGAAGGGCCAGGAATGGGATGACGCCAAGAAGTCCTGGGTGCCTGTGGGCAGTGCAGGGGGGGCGGCTCCGGCGGCGGCTCCTGCGCCCGGTGGCGCGGAAGCTCCGGCTGGTGATGTGAAGGGTGCGGCTCCGGCGGTGCCTGCGGCCGGCGGGAAGTAGGATACGGATTCTGGAGGGGGGGCGGCGAGACACCATGAGAATGTGGCAACGGAGCTTGCTCATTGTACTTGGCCTGCTGACGGTATGGGGGGCAACTGCCTATGCCCAGGTGCCCAGTGCACCGGTCGGAGATTTTCCCTATACCGGAAATCGAACGGCGGTCTGGATCGTCGCCCAACTCCACATCCTATTTGCCGGATTCATTCTTGGGGCTCCGATCTTTGTTGTGATCTCGGAATGGTTGGGGTATCGGCGGCAAGATCCGCGGTATGACCGGTTGGCCAAAGAGGTGACCAAGGTCACCGTTATCCTGTACAGCATGACCGCGCTGACCGGGGGGCTGTTCATATTTGTCCTGCTGGCGACCTATCCGCAGTTCACCACGTGGCTCATCAATCACTTCTTCCTGATCTTTGCGGTGATCTATCCCCTGTTGTTCATCGGGGAGACGATCGTGCTGTACCTCTACTTCTACAGCTGGGATTCGTGGAAGGGTGAAAAGAAGGGGCGTCACATCGCGCTCGGTGTGTTGCTGAACTTGATTGGGACAATCACGTTGTTTGTGATCGATGGACCAACGTCCTTCATGAACACGCCGTCCAAGGCGGTGGAGGGCGTCTCGTTAGCTGATTTTATCCAGACGGCTTCGCTGTGGGATAAGATTTTCAATTATTCCTGGATGCCGTTGAATCTGCACCGGCTGGTCGGCAACGTCACCTTCGGCGGATTTATCGCCGGCCTGATCGCGGCCTACATGTTCATGGGGGCCGAGAGCGACGAGGAGCGGTCCTACTACGATTGGATGGGCTTTGTCGGTAATCTAATCGGAGTGGGCGCGCTGTTGTTTCTGCCCTTCATGGGGTATCTCCTGGCCTACGAGCTCTGCGACTACGATGCCTCCATCTGTCCGTACATGATGGCCGACCAGCTCTCGATGTTCTTCGAGATGCAAGGAGCCATGATCGGGCTGATCTTCTTGGCGAGCAACTACTATATCTGGCTCAGCATGAAGCGCATCGAAGGGGTCGAACGCGTACGGATGTCTGTGCTGAGCATGCTGGTGATGATCGCGCTGCCCTTTGTGATGACCTATACCTGGACGATCTTCCCGGCGCCGGATCCCAAGTCGCTGGGCGTGCTGTTGCCGCTGGTACTTGCGCCGCTGGTCTTGGGCAAGGTCATTCCCCCGCTCGGCCGGATGACCGTGTCCTCCCGGGTGTTCATCAAGATCGGCTTTCTGATGGTGGTGGTCGGCAACGCGATATGGATGACCCCGCACGGGTTTGTGGCCACCCAGGCGCTGGCGACCGAGCATCTGGAGCTGCCTTCCGACTACGGATTTCTGGCCTTGATGCCGGCGAAGAACAGTGCGGCGTTTACGCTGGTCTTCGTGACGGTCATGAACTACATCCTGTACAACAGGGCCATCAGGCAGGGGACGATCGTCTGGGGCAAGATCGACTTCGCCTCCCAGTTCGTGTTGATCTTCCTGGCGTTCAGCGCGATCTGGACGATGGGCTTGATGGGGGCGGTGCGGTCGTTGCTCCGGAAATACTTCCATACGTACAACCTGTTGCCGGACTTCACCGTGGAATCCTTCACGCCGACCCTGTCCTATGCGGCTTGGTGGATTACCGGGATTACGTTGGTGTTTTATATTGTGGTGAGCTTCGCCATCGTGGTGACCTTGCGGGTGGCGAATCCGAAGAAGGGCCACGCAGCGGAAGCTAGGCCGGTTCCCGCGGGGGCCGAATAGTAAGTTCATTGGCGGCAGCACTCATTGGGGCGAGGCGCTCATGGCTGAACAGCCGAGTTTGATCAAGAGCATAGTTAAAAAAGGCATTATCGGGACAGTCATCGGAGGCATTCTGGTAGGGGTGGCGATCGCCTTGCATTTCCCGCCCATCTTCCAGGGGATGTTCTTTGGTTACGCCATGCTGGGCGCGGCGGTCTTTATCCTGCTGGACGCGCCTTCGCTGAAGCCGATCGGCGGCGTGAAGGCGGTCATGGCCCTGGTAGTTTTTTATGCCGTCCTTTCGGTTGTCTATATCGGGGGGGCTTCGAATCTTCCCCAGTACGATCCTGAGGACGAAAAGGGGAAGATCGAGAAGCTGCTCAAGGCCAAGCGTGCCGCCTCGGAGCAAGGGAAGGCCGAGGAGCTTCTGGCCCGCGCCAAGGCGCTCTCCGAAAAGGCGGATACGATCATGGCGCGACTGCAGGCTGTGGGTGGCGGAGCGGCGGCCGAAGCTCCGGCCGGTGGCGGAGGGGCGAAGCCAGCGGGAGTGCCGGTCGCAGCGGGGGATCTCGTGGCGCTGGGCAAGGAACAATGGAATCTGCAGGAATGCTACAACTGTCACAAGCTGTTCGGCGAGGGCGGCAAAAAGCGCGGGCCTGAGCTCGACAACATCGGGAGCCTGCTGAAGCCGGAGGAGCTCCGCCAGAAGGTGCTCGATCCGCAAAGCTGGATGGCCGAAGGGTTCGAGAAAGAGTACGAGAAGAGGAAGATGCCGGACAAATACAAGGAACTGATGGAGGAGAAGGAGGTCGATGCGCTGGTCGCATTCCTCTCCACGCTGAAGAATTCGGCGGTCAACACACCGAAACCGATCAAGAAGAAGTGACGTGCAGCAGCCTAAGCTGAAGTCCAGAGTCCAGTGTGCCGACCGGGAGGTCGGGGAAGTGACCAAGGTGATCGTAGACCCGATCACCAGGGAGGTCAGCCACATTGTCGTCGGCAGCGACGCCGGTGAGCCCGGGCGCCAAGTGCCGATGGCTGAAGTCCAGTCGGTCGCCGATGGCGCCGTCCAGCTACGGGCCGCTTCGACGGACTTGACGCAGTTTCCGCTTCTGAGGCGTGACGAGTATGTCACGATCCATGAGGTGGAAATTGCGCATCTCGAAGACCATCTCCACGTCGAGCCGGGCGAGGTCCTGATCCCGCTCCCGGAGCTTGAACGTAACGTCAAACGACGGACCTTCTTTACCAACTTCACCCACGCCATCGGCGCTTTGGTCGGGCTTCCCCTTGCCTTTCCGGTTCTCAAGTATCTGATGAAGCCGATGTATGCTCCCTTCGACAATCAGTGGATTAAGATCGGCAGCGCCAACAAGATCAAGGCGGAAGACGTCGGGGTCCAGTTCAAGTTCAAAAAGAAATTCAAAGAAGCGTTCATGCCCGAGGCGGAGATCGATAAAAACATCTGGGTTCTGAAGGCTTCCCCGGCGGTGCTGGAGCAAGTGTACAAGGGGAAGGATCAGATCTTTCATGATGCCACGGGCAGGGAGATCTGGATCAACAAGCAATCAGTTCCCTATCTCGCTTATTCGGGGAAATGCCCGCATCTGGGGTGTGGCTATAAGTGGCGCGCCCACAAGGTGCTGGGCCAGGTGTTTCTCTGTCCATGCCACCTCAGCATTTACGATGCCAGCGGGAAGGTATTGGATGGGCCGGCGCCGCGCCCGCTTGATACGCTTCCGATCCGGGTGGCCGACAACGGGGATATCGAAGTAATTGATATGGAGTTCAAGGCCGGTAAAAAGGAACAGGTCCGGATCGTCTAATGAGCGGGCAACCTACTGCACTCGAAAAAATTCTGGCCTTCGTCGACGAACGTGTCGGCCTCAAGCACTTGCAGGCGAAGATGCTCAACGAGCCAGTCCCGGGCGGATCCCGCTGGGCCTACGTGTTCGGCTCGGTCCTGCTGTTTATCTTCATCATGCAAGCCGTGACGGGCATTCTGCTGATGTTCTATTATGTGCCCAGCGCCGACCATGCCTACGCCAGCACCCAATATATTATCCACGAAGTGGACTATGGCTGGTTCTTGTTGAGTTACCATTTCTGGGGCTCTTCTGCGATGGTTGTGATGGTCTTTGCCCATATGTCCCAAGTGTTCTTGTGGGGAGCGTACAAGAAGCCCCGTGAAATGATTTGGCTGGTCGGCTTGGCCCTGTTTGGGATCGTGATGGGGTTCGGGTTCACCGGCTACCTGCTCCCGTGGGATCAGCGGGCCTACTGGGCCACGACCGTCGGCGTCGAGATCATGGACAAGACCCCAATCGTGGGGGACTTCATGGCTCGGTTCCTGAAGGGCGGGCCTACCCCAGGTCAGATGACGCTCAGCCGGTTCTTTGTGATCCACGTGATGGTTTTGCCGGCGACCCTTATGGGGTTGGCCGGACTCCATATTTTTCTTTTCCGCAAAGCCGGCCCAGCCGGACCATTCCGTGGCAGTGTGGAAGAGCTGAAAGCCAAGGCGGATTATTTCTTCCCGCGGCAAATCTGGAAGGATATGGTAGCCATGGGGGCCGTGTTCTTCACTATCTGCAGTTTGGCGTTCATTGAGCCGGTGGTATTGTTGGAGGAAGCCACGCCGGATCCAGGCGAGTACCATCCGGAGCCGGAATGGTATTTTCTCTTTTTATTCCAACTCCTGCGCTTGAAAATTTTTTCCGGTGAATTCGGACAATTCTTGGGCGCGATTGCCATTCCCGGGGCATTCATGGCGTTGCTGGCCGCGTTGCCGTTCATCGACCGCAGTCCGGAGCGAAACATTTTCAAGCGGCCGGTCGCTCTGGTCGGCTGGATTCTTGTCATGGCCGGCATTTTGATGTTCACCGTGTCCGCGATCATCAACCGCGAGTTTTTGGACTAATTTCATTTGGTTTGAATGGCTTCTTGGCTATGACGGAACAGTCAGTCAACATGCCGCCCGTCAAACTTGGTTTGGCCGTGGCTTGGTCGGCCTTGTGGACCGGGATCCCCTTTAAAATCGTCGTAGTTTTGCTATTGCTGGCGGCTGGGCTCCATCCGTGGGAGCCTGTAGGGTTGGCCTTTCTGCTCCTGCTTTCTATTCCGATCGACATCTGGGCTGTCGGCCTGAGTGCCAGGACGGTCTTCTTGGAGCGACTTCACGTGCAGCCGCCCGAGGGGCTTGGTATGGCCCTGTGGTGGAGGGGGATGGCGCTCAACGTGCTCTACTTCCCCTTGGCCTATTTTATCGAAAGCCAGACCACGGCGCTGTCCAAGGCCGTCACGGGCCATATCATGGAGACGGAACTCCTCAAAGCGTGGCCGGTGGCCGAGCGGATCAGCATTGATCTGACTCTTTGGAGCTCGGTTGCCACGATGATGCTCATTGCGTTGGTCCTGGGCTGGTTATTCCTGTTCGGAAAGATCGTTGCCCGGCAAGCGGCCGGCGCACAGCCCTCGAATGCTTCGTACCAGGCGCTGATTCGCCAATGGGATTTGATGCGGGTGCCCTCCGATCAGCCCCTCCTGTTGACCGCATTCGCTGCGAGCGGCCTGTTGCTGGTGTTCTTATTCTGGGGGTTCATGCCGGTGACGACACCGCATCCGCATGAGCAGTACAAGAAGGAAGAGGTCAAAACCAAGCCGACTATCAAGCCGACGGAAGTCTTGCAAAAGAGCGAAAAGTTGTTGGCGCAGGCAGAGGGGGCCGTTCAAGCCTTGGAAGAGCAGAAGGCCAAGGAAGAGGCGGAACAAAGCAAGAGCAAGGGAAAGGGCAAGGCCTCAGCCAAGGATACGGCTCAGGCCAAGATTGAGCCAGGCAAACCGGCCAAGCCTGGGCCGGCGAAACCCTGACCCCAGTGTCTGACGAGGAGAATGTCATGATGAACCAGGGCGACGATCCGACCGGCGGCACTGCAGGAGAGCAAGGACGAGGAGCTTGGCTCGCCGGGTTGTTGGTGTTTCTTGCGCTTGGGGCCATGCCGTTGCTGGGCTTTGCGCAGGATGCGCCCGCCGCCTCGGCCACTGCCTATCGCGACATCCCTGGATTGGGCAGCCGGAACATGGTCTGGGTTGTCGCTCAGCTCCATCTGTTGCTGGCCGGTTTCGTGCTCGGTGTGCCGATCTTCGCCTGGTTGTGCGAACTCGTCGGGTGGAAGACCGGCGAGAAGCGCTATGACAAGCTGGCCAAGGAGTTTACCAAGCTGTTGACCTCCTCCTATGCGACTACGGCGCTCTTCGGCGGAATCTTGTTGTTCCTGCTGATCGGTTTCTACCCGAAGCTGATGAACTATCTGGCGGATGTCTTCTTTCCGTCGTTCATCGTCTACTGTCTGCTCTTCTTAGTGGAAACGGCAACCCTCTACCTCTATTGGTATGGCTGGGATGCCATGCAGGACAGCAAGAAGGGGCTGCACCTGTTTTTGGGTTTCCTGCTCAATGTCTTCGCCTTCTTCATCATGATCGTGCCCAATTCGTGGGCGACATTCCAGGCGAGCCCGGTGGTGATCTCCGAAGGCACGGACCTCCAGCGGGCGTGGGCCGCGACCTGGAATCCAACCTGGTGGCCGGTCAACATTCATCGCCTGATCGCGAATGTGGTGCTGGGCGGGTATATCTGCGGCGCCTATGCCGGCATCCGGTACCTCTCGGCCAAGAACGAGGAGGA
>SXGS01287347.1_pt1 | contig 12670 bp, 12 predicted proteins | sample 3174681 | NCBI WGS metagenome assembly SXGS01 (sample SAMN11356861, study PRJNA531348) | freshwater metagenome | isolation source: freshwater sample F1-80 | place: China: Fuxian Lake, Yuxi | collected 2017-12-25
ACGCCAACTCCGAGGTTTGTTGCGGAACGTACTCCATCGCCTTGATCGCCTTGTTGCCCTGTGAGATGCGTTGACCCGCGTACAGGATGCCGAGGTCCTTGAACAGCGTGGGAACCCCGCCGAACGGCCGATGCGACGTCGACTCGTTTCGTTCGGTGGAGACGACGGTGCCACCGATTCTACTTGCAAGTTCGCGGGCATGTTCGAGCCAAACGATGTTCACGGCGTTGATCCGCGGGTTGAATTCCTCGTAGCGCTCGATTGCGGCGTCGAGGAGTTCGGCCGCCGACGCGTGACCCTCGCGCACCAGCGTTGCTTGATCGAGTGCGGACATGAATCGCGTTTCGCGAGCGAACGAGGACAACGTCACGAATCACTAACCTAATGAGACCGTGACGTCTCAACATTCATCGGGACGCGCACCGGTTCTCGAGGTGTTGCGGGCGCCATCGGTGGGTCCGTACATCGGAGCCAACGTGCTGCTGTACGTCGGGCTATCACTGCAGGTCACCACGCTGGCCAAACAGGTGTACGACATCAGCCAGCGCGAAATCGACCTCGGTTTCCTGGGACTCGCCGAATTCCTGCCGATTGCCCTGCTCGTGTTCGTTACCGGCACCATCGCCGATCGCTTCAATCGCAAGCGCGTCTCGCAGATGGCGATGTGCGGCGAACTTGGTTCCGCATTGTTGCTCATGTGGTACGCGTCCACTGGTCCCACCAGCGTGTTTCCGATCTTTCTCATCGCAATCCTCTACGGGAGTTCCCGAGCATTCTTGGCACCGTCGATGCGACCAATCGCTGCAGCGATTGCACCGGAGGGTCGACTTCCGCAAATGATTGCCCTGTATTCAACGGTGTGGACCTCCGCGGGCATCGTCGGACCGGCGATGTCGGGCTTCCTGTATTCATCGTCCCCGGTGCTGGCATACGGAGTTGGCTCGGGGCTGATCGTCGTGGCGCTCTCGTTGTTTTCCACGGTGAACGTGCCGCCCACGCAGAGAGGAGCCGACTCGAGTGAGCGCCCGACGCTACGGTCCGCGGTCGAGGGTTTGAGTTACATTCGTCGGTCACCGATCCTCTTCGCGGCGATCTCGCTCGACTTGTTCGCGGTGTTGTTCGGTGGTGCAGTCGCATTGTTGCCGGTGATCGCCGAGGAGCGTCTCGGCGTGGGCAACGTCGCCTACGGCTGGTTGCGTGCCTCCGCCGGTATCGGTGCGGGACTCATGGCCGTGCTGTTGTCGATTCGCCCGTTGCGGCGTCACGTCGGAAGATGGCTGCTCGTCGCAGTTGGTGTGTTTGGTCTCGGCACGATCGTGCTCGGACTGACCCGCAACTACTGGGTGGCGTTCGTCGCGGTGCTAGTGCTGCACGGTGCCGACATGGTGAGCGTGTTCGTGCGCGGTTCGATCGTGCCGCTCGTGACTCCCGACGACAAGCGGGGACGGGTGTCCGCCGTGGAGAACGTGTTCATCGGAGCGACGAACGAGCTCGGCGCCTTCGAGTCCGGGGTCGCAGCGCAAGCCGTGGGTGTTCCCGCCACGGTGGTGGGTGGCGGTGTCCTCACGCTCGGCATCGTCGGTGTGTGGTGGTTCAAGTTCAAGTCGATGCGCGATGTCGATCGTTTCGAGGACCTGAAGCCGGCATGACGCGACGGTCGCCGCTCCAGCATCTTGCGTCGTTGGCGACGTGGATGGTGATCGTCGTCGCCATCTCGTCGTGCGGAGATGCGACGTCTGAATCGCAATCAGGAGAACTCGAAGGCGTCGGTCGACTACCCGGGTACGACTTCTGGGCACCCGTGACCCTTCCCGACGGCGCACAACTCGACCTGCCGCTACCCGAGGGTGGTCCAGTAGGTGGGCGAGTCACGGGAAATCGGGTGTTGCTCGTCGGTGATTCCATCCTCGCCTCGACGGCGAAGCGCTACGGCAACGAGATGTGCGACACGCTCGAACCACTCGGCTGGCAGGTCGCGGTGGAGGCGGAGTCGGGTCGGTTCGCCGAATTCGGCACCCGGGTGTTGCAGGCCCGAATCGATGCGGTATGGGACGTCGTTGTGATTTACCTCGGCACCAACTACGAGGGCAACGCGGCATCGTTGCGCGACGATTTCGAGGACATGTTCACGATTACCAAGGGAGTAGAAACCGTCGTCCTCACCACTGGCGTGTTCCGTGCCGCCCAACGCGACGTCAACTCGGCGATCAAGGAGGCCGCCGCCACGTTCGACCACGTTCACGTGCTCGATTGGGCGAGCGTGGCGAAGATCCCGGGCATCACCGGAAAGGACAGGATTCATTTGTCCGACGCCGGACGCTCTGCATTGGCACAGACGATCGGTCGAGCGCTCGACTATGCCCCGTACCGTGAGCCCGAGTGCCTCGATCCCCGTTTTCGCGACGACTCGGCAATCAACGAAGAATTGATCACTCCGACGACGGAGACGACGCTTCCGTAGGGAACTTTCCAGTCGCGACTGCGACGTCGGATTCGGCGGCAGCCTTCAGCGCCCGACGCTTCGCCGCGCGCACCTTGGCTTGTGCCGTCGTCACCTCGCGATGATGGGCACGACACAACACCTCGAGACCGCCGCGATCGTTCTGGTCGGGACTCAAGTGATGATGGCAACCCGGCCCGTACCCACCACCATCGCGCGCCGTGCGATGGTTCACCTCGCAATCTCGACGTTGCGCCGAACATCCGTCCCGCTCGCAGAAGTACTTCGCTCGTCGTTTTGCCGCCGAGCGCGCAAAACGCCAGATGTGATTGCGTTGGTACGCCCGAGCACAGGAATTACCGCACCACGTACGACGCCGAGCCGACTCAATCGGCACGTTGCACCATTGGCAGCGCCCCGATTCGCCTTGCCAGGCGGAGAGCGAGCAAGTAATTCGTTCGCGTTCGAGCGGCGAGCGCTGCCCGGCCGATGACTTCGCCCGCGCGCGCCGCCGACGCGGCTTACGAGCGGAGGTTGACCGGTGTCGCGCGCGTCGCATCGACCATGTCGAAGAAGTCGTTGCCCTTGTCGTCGATCACGATGAAGGCAGGGAAGTCGCGTACCTCGATTGCCCACACGGCTTCCATGCCGAGTTCGGCGTACTCGAGCACCTCCACCTTGGTGATGCAGTCCTGTGCCAAGCGCGCCGCCGGACCGCCGATGGAACCGAGATAGAAACCTCCGTACTCCTTGCACGCCTCGGTCACCTGCCGAGAGCGGTTTCCCTTCGCGAGCATCACGTAGCTGCCGCCGGCCTTCTGGAACTCGGCGACGTACGAGTCCATCCGTCCCGCCGTGGTCGGACCGAACGCGCCCGATGCGTAGCCCGTCGGAGTCTTCGCCGGACCCGCGTAGTACACGCAGCGATCCTTGAAATAGTCGGGCAACGTGCCCGTGGATTCCAGTCGCTCCTTCAACTTCGCGTGCGCGATGTCGCGCGCCACCACCATCGGTCCGTTCAACATGACGCGGGTCTTCACCGGGTACTTGGACAATTCCTTGCGGATTTCTGCCATCGGACGGCGGAGATCGACGTGCACGACGTGGTCGCTCAGGTCTGCATGGGTGACCTCGGGCAAGAATCGTGCGGGATCGGTTTCCAGCCGTTCGAGGAACACGCCGTCACGAGTTATTTTGCCGAGCGCCTGACGGTCGGCACTGCAGGACACTGCCATCGCCACGGGGCAACTCGCGCCGTGGCGCGGGAGACGCACGACGCGCACGTCATGGCAGAAGTACTTGCCGCCGAATTGTGCACCGATGCCGGTTTGTTGTGCGAGTTGCAGCACCTTGTGTTCGAGATCGAGGTCGCGGAATCCGTGCCCCGTCCGACTTCCCGCTGTCGGCAACGAATCGAGGTAGCGCGTACTCGCCAACTTGGCGACCTCGACCGCGTACTCCGCCGACGTACCGCCGATCACGACCGCCAGGTGGTACGGCGGACACGCAGCGGTGCCGAGTGTCTTCATCTTCTCGAACAACCACGGCAACAACGTCTTTTCGTTGAGTAGTGCCTTGGTCTCCTGGAACAGGTAACTCTTGTTCGCGGACCCGCCGCCTTTGGCGATGAAGAGGAACTTGTACTCGTCTCCGTCCACGGCGGCAATCTTGATTTCGGCAGGAAGATTCGTGCCGGTGTTGACTTCCTCGTACATCGACATTGGAGCCAGTTGGCTGTAACGCAGATTGCTCGTGAGGTACGTGTCGTAAACGCCGCGCGAGATCGCTGCCTCGTCGCCACCGTTCGTCACGACGAACTGTCCCTTCTTCGCCTTGATGATCGCCGTTCCGGTGTCCTGGCACAGCGGCAGCACCCCACCGGCAGAAATCGATGCGTTCTTCAACAGGTCGAGTGCGACGAACCGGTCGTTGTCACTCGCTTGCGGGTCGCGCAGAATGTCGGCGAGTTGTTGCAGGTGGCCCGTGCGCAGGAAGTGAGCGATGTCGTGCATCGCTTCGGCCGTCAGCGTCGTGATGGCGCTCGAATCGACGCGCAGAAACGTTCCGAGTGCGGTGTCCACCTCCGCGACACCGTCGCGAGTAATCAGACGGTATGCGGTGTCATCCGGGCCAAGCGGCAGGAGATCGACGTGCGCGAAGGGCTCGGGAGTCGCCATCACACGAGTGCCGGCGTGCCGGCGAACGCACCCGGGTCACCGGGAGCGGGGATGAGCGGTTTGCTCCATGCCACGGTGCGGGCCACTTCGTCGGTGACTGCGCGCCACTCGAGAGGATTCCACCCCTCGGCTTTGGCTACGACATTGCCGTCGATTCGTAGGAAGGTGAAGGCGGGGAGCGTGGTGAGCCCGAGTTGCTTGACGAACGATCGCGCCGGATCACAGAAGACCAGCGCCTCACCGACGAGCGGGCCGAGGAATGCTCGCGCCTCGTCCGAGCCTGCGGTGACCACGTAGTTGGTGCGCACGCTCGATCCGGCGAACTGCGCGAGGATTCGTCGAGCAGTCCGGAGGAGCCACGCGCTCTCGTTCGTATATGGATCGATGACGACCGACAGGAGGTGGAACGTGGTCAACCATTCGTGCAATGGTCGCGAGGGTGCATCGAGCGGCTGCAGCACCGTGTCGGGGGACGGCGTAATCACAACTGCGACGGTAGCAAGCCGGAAGTACAGTTCTCGTAATGCACCCCATCGAACGCTTGCGATACGTGGCACGCGCCGACGGAGCAGGTCCCGGTGTGCTCGTGCGGGAAACTGCACTGGCGTTGTGCGACATGGATATGGATCCACAGTCGTTGTTGTTGGCGTGTCGTCGAATCGTGGAACGTCATCCGACGATGGCACAACTGTGGTGGTTGTGCGCAAACGTGGTCGCGGCCGCCGAGCCGTTCCAACGTGCACGCGAGTTGACGATGGTGGTGGAACGTGACGAAACCCCCGGACACCTCGACGATGCGCTCGACGACGACTCCCGGGTGGTGATCGTCGGGTGGCCTTTCAACACCGTGAAGTGTCTGGCACAACGCGGCGACGCATCGATGCTGGTCGTCGACAGCCATGGCGAAGGTGAGACGCTCGTCGATCGTCTGCACGATGCCGAGATTGCCGCGGAACTGGTTCCGTTCGAGTACCTCTCTGCCGCGGTGGGTTCGGCGAACGTCGTGGTGATCGAGGCGCTCGCCTGTGGACCCGATGGTGCGCTCGCCGTGGGTGGTGCACGAACCGTGGTGGAGACGGCCCGCGCCCACGGTGTGCCGGTGTGGTTGGTGGCCGGCACGGGAACGCGTCTGCCTGCGCCGTTGTGGCAGGGGATGATCGATGGTCTGCAGGTGGCCGACGACTGGCACGCCGGCGTCGACGTGATTCCATCTGCATCGTTCGTCAGGTTCGTCGGACCAAACGGCACGAGTGATTCGGCGACGACCTACTTCGAACCGGAATGTCCGCCCACAACCGAGTTGTTGCGTCGCAGCGTCATCTAGCCTGCACATCATGTCTCCACGCTCACGCGATTTGCCACGACGTTCCTGTCTCTCGATACCCGGCTCGTCGGAAAAGATGATGGGCAAGGGGCCGGGCATCGCCGCCGACATGGTCTTCCTCGATCTCGAGGACGCTGTTGCCCCGAAAGAGAAGGAGGCATCCCGCGCCAGGGTTGCCCACGCAATCGCTTCGCAGGACTGGGGCGACAAGGTGCTGTGCGTGCGCGTCAACGATTGGAGCACCAAGTGGACCGCCTACGACATCATCGAGGTGGTTGGCGCGGCAGGGGCGCGCCTCGATGAGATCATGCTTCCCAAGGTGGAATCGGCGGCCCAGATCGTGGCCACCGACATGTTGTTGCGGCAGGTCGAAATCGCCAACGGTTTGCCCGTCGGTCACATCGGCATCGAGGCACAGATCGAGACGGCGCGTGGGCTCATCAACGTCGAGGAGATTTGTGCCGCGAGTCCGCGAATCGAGACCATCATCTTCGGCCCGGCCGACTTCGCCGCAAGCATGGAGATGCCCGTCCTCACCGGTGGCGTACAAATCGCCGACTATCCCGGCGATCATTTCCATTACGTGTTCAACAAGATTCTGATGGCCGGGCGCGCCAACGGCTTGCAGGTGATTGACGGTCCGTACCTCTACATACGTGACGCCGATGGTTTCCGCGATTACTGCAAGCGCACTCGCACGCTCGGATACGACGGCAAATGGGCGTTGCACCCCGACCAGGTGGCGATTCTCAACGAGGTGTTCTCCCCGACACAGGAGCAATTCGACCGTGCCTGTGCGATTCTCGACGCCTATGCAACCGCCACGGAAGGCGAGGGCAAGGGTGCGGTCATGTTCGGTGACGAAATGATCGACGAAGCGAGTCGCAAGATGGCTCTCAAGTTCATTTCACGCGGAACCCGTGCCGGTCTCTCGCGCAGCAAATAAGCAACGCTCTCTCATGACCACTTCCTGCAACGTTGCTCGCTGACGCATGGCCGCCACATCCGACGCGCCGAGGTTCGACGGCATCCTGTTCGATGCCGGAGGAATCTTCGTAGTTCCCGATCCGGTCGCGACGGCGATTGCGATAGCGCCGTTCGGCGGCTCGACCGACACGAGCGTGTTGGTTCGCTGTCACTATGCCGGGATGGAGGCGCTCGACGCGGTGGCCGGCAAACGCACCGATGCCTCGATCGACAAGATCACCTGGGACGTCTACCGGAATGCCTACGTGCGCACGGCCGGTGTCGCCGAGCACGACGTGGAGCGCGCCTCACGGGCGATGCGTCGACTGTTCTCTCCGTACTACTGGAGGTTTCCGATGCTGGAGTCGGTTGCCGCACTCGGCTTGCTTCACTATCAAAAGGTTCCCATCGGTGTGGTATCCAACGCGAGCGGTCAGATCGAAGCGACGCTCAACAATCTGTGCATCTGCCAGGTCGGCGCTGGAGCCGGTGTGCCCGTACGCATCGTGACCGACTCCCATGTCATCGGCCATGCAAAGCCCGACCCACGAATCTTCCGTGATGCCATCGCCGCACTCGACCTGCCACCCGATCGCATCGCCTACGTGGGTGATTCGTTCGTGAACGACGTCGGTGGGGCTCGCGCCGCCGGATTGGTGCCGCTGCTCTACGACCCGTTCGACGACCACGCCGGGTACGACTGCGAGCGAATCGCCTCGCTCCACGAGTTGCTCGAGTTCGTCGCCTGACCCGTCGTTCGGTTCGCCCCCGAACACACCTGGTTGTCGGTCGATCTGCGCCTCAGCCCTGAACGGACTCGACCAGTCGTCGGGCGATGACCTTCAGACATAGCGTTTCGTCGGCACCCTCGAAGATCGACAGCACGCGAGCGTCGACGTACAGGCGGCTCACCGGGTATTCCTCGGCGTAGCCGTAGCCGCCATGAATTTGCATCGCCTCGCGGGTCACCCATTCGGCGGCCTTGCACACGTATGCCTTCACCATGCTCGCTTCCATGGCGCCCTCGCCCTTGCCCATCATCTTTGCCACGGCGTAACTGAACTGACGCGACGCCTGGATGACGACCGCCATTCGTCCGAGTTTCACACGGGTGAGTTCGTAATCGATGATGTTCTTGCCGAAGACCGCACGGTTGTTGGCGTAGTCGAACGCCGCTTCGTAGGCGGCCTGCATCAACCCCACTGCCCGCGCGGCGGTTTGGAGACGTCCATTCTCGAAACCCTCCATCTGGAAATAGAAACCTTTGCCCAGCCCGTCCTTTTCGCCGATCAGGTGGTCTGCCGGAACGAACCAGTCCTCGATGGCGATCTCGTACGAGTGCATGCCGCGGTATCCGATGGTGTCGATGGGGCGACCTTCCATCTTTCCGCCACCTTCCTGCTTGAAAACGAAACCGTGCGCATCACCGAGCGGCTTGGGAACGATGAACAAGCTGAGTCCACGGTGCGCCTTCGAGCGGTCGGGATCGGTGCGGGCGAGCAGCATCAGCACGTTGGCGCGGGCACCGAACGTGCACCACGTCTTCACACCGTTGATGACGTAGCCGTCGACGCCATCTTGCGTCCCCGCCGTTGCGGTGGTCTTGAGCGATGCAACGTCGCTGCCGTAGTCGGGCTCGGTGACGGCAACCGCGGCCATCACCTCGGCGGTGGCCAACTTCGGCAGCCACTGTTGCTTTTGTGCCTCGGTGCCACCCTTCACCAGGGCGCGGGTGAGGATCTCGGGTCGGGTGATGAGCGAGCCGCCGATTCCGAGTGACGCACGCGAGAGTTCCTCTGTAGCGACGCAACTTGCCATGTATTCGCCTTCTCCGCCTTCGCTGAAACCGCCGAACTCCGTCGGGATGGACAACCCGAACGCACCGATGTCGGCCAAACCGCTGATGATTTCCTCGGGCACGTCGGCGTTCTCGCGGTGTACGTGTTCGGCGTGCCGTGCCACCACCTTCTTGCCGAACATGCGGAACGTGTCCTGCACCATCTCGTAGTCGTCGTCAAGGTGACGCGGACCGGGCGAGTCGGCGAGCGAAGCCAACAATTCGGGTGCGCGATAGGTGGCGACGAACGATTCGTACCCCGATAGATCGGCAACGTGAACGCCCCACAGTTGCTCGCGACCGACGAGGCGCGTCGTGAAGTCGTGCACCATGTCGGCCACGAACGCACAGGTGATGGTGGCTTCGAGCGAACCTTTCGCGCCGTAGTCGATGAGTGATCGAGCGGTCTCGAGTGCCGCACTCGCGTGCGCCACGTCGTAAGCGAGCACTTGTTGACGCTCGGGACCACCGGACTCCGCGAGGCGCTGGGTGGCGCGACGCAACAGCGCGGCAGTGCCCTCGACGATGGATGCTGCGGCGGTGAGGTCCTTCGTGGAGTCGTGCACGAGTCTCAACGGTAGTGAGGTGACTTTCGTTCGCCGTGTCCCAGCAACGATTTGTCCAGTGGGGTCGGCGTGGCACCCGCCACCAACTCATTTACGCTGGGAGCATGCTGAAGGCCCTGCGGTGGGTACTTTCTGCCATCGTCGTCTACTTCTTCGTCCTGCCTTTGGTGCCGGCATTCCGCAATGCCATCGGGGACCTGACCCGCATCGATCCCGTGCTGCTCGTGGCCGCCATCGGGCTCGAGTTCGTGGCGCTCTACTGCTACACCCTGCTGACCCATGCCGCACTCGGACCCGACGCCAATCGGTTGACCCGATTCGACCTGTTCCGGGTGCAGTTGAGCACCCGAGCATTGGGCAGCATCCTGCCCGGGGGTAGCGCAGCCAGCAACGCGCTCGGCTTCCGGCTCATCACCAGTTCGGGAATCTCCAAGGCCGATACGGGCTTTGCACTCGCCACCGCGGGCATCGGCTCGGCGGTGATTCTCAACGTCCTGCTGTGGGTGGGATTGGTGGTTTCCATCCCATTGCGCGGTTCGAGTCCCGTCTACGGCACCGCGGCGGTTGCCGGAGCGGTCCTGATGGCCATCGTCGGCGCCGTGGTGTTCGGCATCGTCGACGACAAGGGACGTCTGCACCGACTCGTGCGCTGGGCCTACGACAGGCTCGGCCGCGACGGCGAGTCGGCGGCGAGTTTGATGGACCATCTTCGGGACCGAATTCGTGGATTGCTGGCCGAGCGTGACGTGCTGCGTCGGGTGCTGTTGTGGGGCACGGCCAACTGGATTCTCGATTTGATGGCGCTGTGGTTGTTCCTGCGTGCGTTCGGTGGCAACGTGTCCGCCGACGGATTGCTCGTTGCATTCGGTTTGGCGAACGTGCTGGCATCGGTGCCGATCACACCCGGCGGTCTCGGCATCGTGGAGGGCGTCTACATTCCCACCTTGGTTGGTTTCGGGGTGCCAGCGGCGACCGCCACGGTCACCGTGCTGACGTATCGAATCGCTCAGTACTGGTTGCCGATCATCGTCGGTGGCATCAGTTACGCGTCGTTGAGGCTCGGAGCGGTGGCGGCGGTGCCGACGCCACAATCGCGGCTGGGTCGATTGCAGTCCGCGGCCCGTGCCGGTTCAGAGGTGAGCGAATCGAAGGCTCGCTGGATCGAACGCAATGCTCCGCGCGATCGCACGGGAATGTTCGAGATGCCGCGCTACGAGGACACGGGGGAGCAGCCCGAGCAACGACGACCGCCGACGTCGCGGGACGACTGAACCCCTACTCTTAACATCATGACCACGCACGAACGATCCTTCGGTCGCCACCTCGAGGACTTCGTGGTGGGTGACATCTACAAACACTGGCCCGGCAAGACGATCACCGAGGCCGATGACCACCTGTTCTGCATGATCACCATGAACCACCACCCGCTGCATACGAACGATTGGTTCGCGTCGCGCAGCGTGCAGGGACGCAACGTGGTGGTGGGCAACCTCGTGTACTCGTTGGTGTTGGGCATGAGCGTGCCCGACGTGAGCGGGGCGGCGATTGCGAACCTCGAGGTGGAGACGCTGCAGCACAAGCATCCGACGTTCCACGGCGACACGATCCATGCCGAGACTCGCGTCCTCGACGTGGCCGAGTCGAAATCGAAACCCGACCGCGGTGTGGTGACCGTCGAGACGAAGGGTTTCAACCAGGACGGCAAGGAGGTGTGCTACTTCCGACGCCGCGTCATGGTGTGGAAGCGCGACTCCGCACCGAAGCGTGAGCGACCGTACGACGGCCGCGACGTCTGGGCGGAGTGAACCCACAGGTCATCGACGCGCTCCTCGATTGGGGAGTGCCGCGACTTCGGGATCTACCGTGGCGCGCCTCGCGCGACCGTTGGTCGGTGCTCGTCAGCGAGGTGATGGCACAACAGACCCAGGTGTCGAGGGTGATTCCGAAGTACGAAGCCTTCATGCGCGAGTACCCGACGCCCGCCGCGTGCGCGTCGGCTGCGCTCTCCGACTTGTTGAAACTCTGGAGCGGACTCGGTTATCCACGGCGCTGCAAGAACCTCCACGACGCGGCACGACGGATCGTGGAGGAACATCAGGGTGTGGTTCCCGGTGAACTCGAGTCGTTGCTGTCGCTACCGGGGGTCGGCCCGTACACCGCACGAGCGGTGCTGGCGTTCGCCGATGCTCGCGATGTGGCGGTCGTCGACACCAACGTCGCGCGGGTGCTGTCGCGGGCCACCAATCGCTCTCTCGCCGCGCGGGAGTCTCAGTCGGTGGCGGATTCGGTGCTGCCGATTGGGCGGGCATGGGAATGGAACCAGTTGCTCATGGATTTCGGGGCGCAGGTCTGCACCGCACGTCTGCCGCGCTGCAACGTGTGCCCAATAGAGGAGCATTGTGCGTGGAACGACGGTCCCGATCCGGCGCGGTCCAGCGCACTCACCAGCAAACCACAGGCTCGATTCGACGGCAGCGACCGACAAGCGCGTGGTCGACTCATGAAGGTGCTTGCCGAACGAGGCGTTCGGCGACGCGACGTATCAGGGTCGATGGGATTGCAGGGAGATTCGCAGCGTGCGACACGATTGCTGGAATCACTGGTGCGCGATGGCTTGGTGGTAATCGACGGCGAGTGGTGTCGACTTCCCTGAGGTGACCCTCGCTGGGTGGTTGCCTAGCGTGCGAGGAAATCCGTGATGAGTTGGTTCACCCGCGCTGGTTGTTCCAATTGCATGAAGTGTCCTGCATTCGCGACGTATCCGAAGGTTACGTTCGGTGGCACCATCGCTTGTGCCGCCTGCGCGACCTCGCGTCCGACACAGCCGTCGTTTTCGCCATGCAAGTACAGGAGCGGCTGGGTCGGGACTTCGCTTCCCATCCGCTGCTGGAGTACCGCGAGTTCGGGGTCGCGCTTGCCGTCACCGAGTGTCGCGCGGTAGTAGCCGAGGGCGGCACGCAGGTTGTCGGGGTTGCGCAACGCACTCTTCACGTGACCGAGGTCGACGGTGGCGTCGAATCCCGGCGACCACTGTGACCAGAGCATGTCGATGAAGGCAAGGTCGTTGGCGCCAACGACGTGATCCGACAGACCGTGCTGAAAGAAGAACATGTACCAACTGCGCTGTATTTGGTTGAGGTTGCCGAGGAACGCCGCACCCAGGGCAGGTCCCGGTGGTACGGCCATGCTCACGACCTTGCTCCAACGCCGCGGTTGATCGAGCGCGGCACCGCACACCGTTGGTGCGCCCCAGTCGTGACCGATGATCACCGCTCGCTCGTCGCCGCCGAGGGCAGCGTGCAGCGCGTTTGCGTCTTTCGCAAGCGCCGCCGTTTGGTACACGCCCGAGCCGGGCACGCT
>SXGS01779182.1_pt1 | contig 12669 bp, 8 predicted proteins | sample 3174681 | NCBI WGS metagenome assembly SXGS01 (sample SAMN11356861, study PRJNA531348) | freshwater metagenome | isolation source: freshwater sample F1-80 | place: China: Fuxian Lake, Yuxi | collected 2017-12-25
CCCGAGCCGACGACGTTGAAGTACCGCAGGCTCGTGTGGCGCAGCCCCGCCGCCACGGCCTGATCGCGCAGCAGCCACTCGCCGATGAGCTTCGACTCGCCGTAGGGCGAGGTCGGGCTCTTCGGCACGTCCTCGGTGACCAGGTCGACGTCGACCGCGCCGAACACCGCGGCCGAGGAGGAGAACACGATCTGCTCCACGCCCGTGTCGGCCATCGCGGCGAGCAGCGTCGCCATGCCCGTCACGTTCTGCTGGTACGTGTGCAGCGGCCGCTGCACGCTCACCCCCGCGTACTTGAAGCCGGCGAGGTGGATGACGCCCGTGACGCCGTGATCGCGGATGGCGGCCTCGACCGCTCCCCCGTCGAGGATGCTCGCCGTCACGAAGGGCACGCCCTCGGGCACGAAGCCGCGGTGCCCGCTCGAGAGGTCGTCGATGACGACGGGCTGCAGGCCCTCGTCGAGGAGGGCGCGCACCACGTGCGCGCCGATGTATCCGGCGCCGCCGGTCACCAGCCAGGTCATGGGGTCAACGCTAGCGGTCGGCGGGCGCCGGAGCGGAGCCGGTGGCCACCCAGACGAGGCCCTCGCCGCGCATCCCGATCACCGGCTCGTCGGTGTACGCCGACTCGCCCCGCCGCAGCAGCGGCCCGCCGTCGAGCTGCACCTCGCCCGCCGTGCAGAGCACGATCGCGTCGCCGTCGCTCGGCACGGTCGCGCCCTCGGCGAGCGCCGCATCGTCGACGACGGTGAGCACGAAGTCGGGCACGTCGGGACGGAAGACGCGGATGCCCGGCGCGGGCTCTTGCGGCGGCAGGTACGGCACCGGCAGCGGCCGGGCGTCGAGCACGCTCATGAGCTCGGGCACGTCGACGTGCTTCGGAGTGAGTCCGCCGCGCAGCACGTTGTCGCTCGCCGCCATGAGCTCGATGCCGAGCCCCTCGACGTAGGCGTGCAGGTTGCCGGCGGGAAGGTAGAGCGCCTCCCCCGGCGCCAGCAGCACGGTGTGCATGAGCAGCGAGATCACGATGCCGGGGTCGCCCGGGTAGTGGCGCGCGAGGATCGCGGCGGTGCGCATCCCCTCGCTGCTCGGCGTCTCGGCGGCGTCGCGCGCTGCGTGCTCGCTGATCGCGGCCACGGCGCCCTCGACGCCGCGCTCGCGGCCGATGAGCCACGAGAACGCGGCCCCGAGCGCGTCATCGCCGGTGAGGCGATCCAGCAGCGGGCCGAGGCGGGGGTCGTCCAGGGCGGTCAGCTCGGCGCGCGCGTCGGCGACCGGGCGGAACCCCGCCAGTGCCCGGAACGGGTCGCTCACGGCCACCAGCAGCTCGGGCTTGTGGAAGGGGTCCTTGTAGTTGCGGTGCGCGGCATCGATCGGGATGCCCCGCTCCTCCTCGCGCGCGAAGCCCTCCCCCGCCTGCACGAGCGTCGGATGCGCCTGCAGCGACAGGGGCGTCGCCGCCGCGAGCACCTTGAGCAGGAACGGCAGACGCCCCTCGGGGCGGTGCGCCGCAGCCCACTCCGCGAGGTCGGCCTCGGGGGCGCCGTCGACGATGCGGGCGGGCGAGCCGGGATGCGCGCCGAGCCACAGCTCGGCCTCCGGTCCACCGCTCGGCTGCGCGCCGAGCAGCTCGGCGATGGCGGTCTGCGAGCCCCAGGCGTAGTCGCGGGGGGTGTTGCTGATGCGGAGGAACAACGACGGGCCCTTCGGTAAGCGAACAGAACCCACGCTAGCAACGGATCGCGACCCGAAAGGGGGGCGCGCGCGGGCGGGCGACCTGCCTACGATCGACACGTGCCTCCGGGGGGAGGCGCGCTTCTGGGGGAGCTGCCGCATGGGCATCATGAGCATGAGCACGGTCGTCGGCCTGCTGGCCGCGACGCTGGTCGTCGCGCCCGCGCCCGCGGAGGAGTCCGCGTGGATCGTCGAGACCGTGCCGGGTGCCGTCGAGACCGTCTCCGCCATCGCCGAGGATCTCGGCGGCGAGCCCGTCGAGACCTTCGACGACGCCTTCACCGGGGTCGCCGTGGAGCTCACCGACGCCGAGGCGGGGATGCTCGAGCAGCGCTCCGACGTCGTGGCCGTGCATCCCGACGTCGAGATGACGCTCTTCGACACGCAGACCAGCGCGCCCTGGCACCTCTCGCGGCTCGACCAGGCCGCCGCCCCGGCGGACGGCGGCTACTCGTACCCCGCGAGCGCCGGAGCGGGCGTGCGGGTCTACATCGTCGACTCGGGCATCTCGCCGAACGCCGGCCAGCTCGGCTCGCGCCTGCTGCGGGGCGTCAGCGCCCTCGCGGGCGACTCGTCCACCGCCGACTGCCAGGGGCACGGCACCCACGTCGCCGGCATCGTGGCGAGCATCACCTACGGCGTCGCCAAGAAGGCCTCCGTCGTGCCCGTGCGCGTCTTCTCGTGCAGCGGGTCGACCAGCTCGTCGACCGTCATCAGCGGCCTCAACTGGATCGCCGCGAACCACCCCGCCGGAACCCCGGGCGTCGTCAACATGAGCCTCGGCGGCAGCGCGAGCTCGCCGCTCGACAGCGCGGTGCAGAACCTCATCAACCGCGGCATGATCGTCACGGTCGCGGCAGGCAACGGCGGTGCGGATCGGATCGGCGACGACGCCTGCTTCGACTCGCCCGCCCGCGTGCCCGCCGCCCTGACCGTGGGCGCGACGACCACCCCCGACGCGCGCGCGGCCTACTCGAACTCCGGCACCTGCCTCGACCTGTTCGCGCCCGGCCGCGCGGTCCGCTCGCTCAGCCACTCGAGCGCCTCCTCGTCGGTCATGATGTCGGGCACCTCGATGGCGGCGCCGGTCGTCGCGGGGGTCGCGGCGCTCGCCTGGGGCGAGGCCCCCGGAACGTCGGCCCGGCAGGTGGAGTCGACCGTGACCACGCGGACGCGCAGCGGGGTCGTCTCGTCGGCGGGCTCGGGGAGCCCGAACCGCCTGGCGTCGTCGGATGTCGCGGTGAGCGTCGCCGCCCCGACCCTGAGCGCACTGAACTCCCAGGAGGCGAGGCTCGTCTCCGGCTCGGTCAGCGGCACGCTCCCGTTCGGGACGACCCGCGACACGGTCGAACTGCGGCTCGACGACCGCGAGCCGATCATCGCTCCGGTGGACTCCGCCGGCGGTTGGCGTATCACGCTCCCCTCCCTCCCCGCCGGAGCCGTGAGGTACGAGCTGCGGGCGCGATCGGGATCGCTGGCCTCGGAACCGGTCTCGGGCACCTGGCTCAATGTCTCGATGGACCGCCTCGACGGAGGCGACCGCTACGCGGCCGCGGCATCCATCTCGCGCGCCGGCTTCCCCGAGCAGGTCGACCGCGTCTTCATCGCGACGGGCGCTACCTTCCCGGATGCCCTGACCGCCGGCCCCGTCGCCTCCGTGCTCGGGGGACCTCTGCTCCTCGTGCCGCCGTCCCGCCTCCCCGCGGAGGTGGCTGCGGAGCTCGATCGACTCGCACCCCGTCAGATCGTCATCGTCGGCGGGGAGCAGGTCGTGAGCCCGGAGGTCGAGGAGGCGCTCGCGGAGTACGCATCGGATGCGCGTCGACCGGTGATCCGGATCAACGGCGCCGACCGGTACGAGACGTCACGACTGATCACTGCCACGGGGTTCGACTCCGCGCGCAAGGTCTACGTCGTCACCGGGCAGAACTACCCGGACGCGATGACGGCCAGCGCGGTCGCGTCCTCCGAGGGCGCACCGGTGATCCTGGTCCGCGGCGTCGCCAGCACCTCGGACGCGTCGACGCGCCAGTTCCTGCGCGATCTCGGCGTCGAGGAGATCGTGATCGTGGGCGGTTCCGTGACCGTGTCCTCCGGCATCGAGGCGTCGCTGCGGACGATCGCGCCGGTGACGCGGATCGGAGGCGCTGATCGTTTCGAGGTCTCCCGCGGGATGAACGCGCAGGCCTTCGAGGGCGCCTCGGAGGCGTACCTCGCCCACGGGTACAACTTCCCCGATGCCCTGGCCGGCAGCGTGCTCGCCGGTGGCGCCGACGCCCCCATGTACATCACTCCGCGCGCCTGCACGCCGTCCTACCTGCTGCAGCAGATGGCCGACCTCGGCGTCACCAGCGTGACGATCCTCGGCGGCGCGTCATCGGTCGGGGTGCCGGTCGAGCACCTCACTCGATGCTGACCCGCCCGGTGCCGATGGAGGCGCAGCGGGAGCCTCCCCGCCGATGGTGAGGGGATAGGCTCAGGCGGCTCCCCTTCGGCAGGACGGATTTCGATCAGTGACAGCACGCAACCCCGACGTCGTCTCGGTGATCCTCGTGAACTACCGCGGAGCCGACGACACGATCGCGGCGATCGGGCACCTCAAGGACACCGACTGGCCCGCCGACAGGCTCGAGATCGTCGTCGTCGAGAACGCGTCCGGCGATGACAGCGCCGCGCGGATCGCGCACGCCCATCCCGACGTGGCCCTCGTCGTCTCGCCGACGAACCGGGGGTTCGCGGGCGGATGCAACACGGGCGTCGCCGCCAGCAGCGGCGGCACCGTCGCCTTCCTCAACAACGACGCGCGCCCGGACCGGTCATGGATCTCCGCGGCGATGGCCGCCTTCGCCCGGTCCTCGAGCGTCGGCGCGGTCGCGAGCCGGGTGCTCGACTGGGAGGGCGAGCGCGTCGACTTCATCGGGGCGGCGCTCACCTGGTACGGGATGGGGTACAAGCCGTTCACCGGCGAGGAGATCCCGCGCGGGGAGGATCCCGCCCGGGACGTGCTGTTCGGCACCGGCGCCGCGATGTTCGTCCGACGCGACGTCTTCGATCTCCTCGGAGGGTTCGACGAGTCCTACTTCATGTTCTTCGAGGACGTCGATCTCGGGTGGCGGCTCAACCTCGCCGGCTACCGCTTCGTCTACGAGCCCGCCTCGCTGGCCTTCCACAAGCACCACGCGTCCATGAGCTCGTTCGGTGCGCACAAGGAGACCCTGCTGCTCGAGCGGAACGCGCTCGCGACCCTCTATAAGAACCTCGGCGACGACACCCTCAAGGACGCCCTCCCCGCCGCGATGATGCTCGCGGTCCGGCGCGGGATGTCGCGCGGTGCGATCCCGTCCGATCCGTTCGACCTCCGCACGCCCGGCGGCGACGAGCCGGAGGGCTCGTACTCCCGGCAGGGGATCGCACCGCTGATCGCCATCGATCAGTTCGTGGAGAACCTGCCCGGGCTCCGCGCCTCCCGCGACCGGATCCAGGGCTCCCGCACGATCTCCGACGGGGCGATCTGGCGCCTGTTCGGCCAGGCCGACGCGCCCGTTCTGCAGGACGACGACTACCTGCGCGGCTACGACAGGATCGTCTCCGCCTTCGACGTCTCGGAACGTCCCCCGGTGACCCGGGTCCTCGTCATCACCGGGGATCCGATCGGGGCCAAGCGGGCCGGCCCGGCCATCCGCGCCTGGAACATGGCGCTCGCCCTCTCGAACCAGGCCGATGTGACGCTGCTCACCCTCGCCGGAGCGGAGCCGGTCGAGGCCCCCTTCGCGATCCACCACGTCAGACCCGGCGACGAGCGGGCGTTCTCACGGTGGGAGAAGTGGGCGGATGTCATCGTCTTCCAGGGGCACGCCCTCGCCATCTTCGACTCGCTGCGCCGCAGCGAGAAGTTCCTCGTCGCGGACATCTACGACCCCATGCACCTCGAGCAGCTCGAGCAGGCGCGCGAGCTGGGCGTCGAGACCTGGACGAAGCAGGTCTCCGACGCCACGGACATCCTGAACGAGCAGCTCCAGCGCGCCGACTTCCTCCTCTGCGCCTCCGAGCGGCAGCGGCACTTCTACCTGGGCCAGCTGGCTGCGCTGGGGCGGGTGAATCCCGCGACCTACGAGGGGGACCCCGACCTGCGCTCCCTGATCGACGTGGTGCCCTTCGGCCTCGAGGCCGAGCCCCCGCAGCACCGCAGGGACGTGGTCAAGGGCGTGAGGCCGGGCGTGGGGCGCGACGACAAGCTCCTCCTCTGGAGCGGCGGTCTGTACAACTGGTTCGACCCCCGCACCCTCATCCGCGCCGTCGGCGTCGTGAACGACCGACGCGGCGGAGGGGTCCACCTGTTCTTCCAGGGCACCAAGAACCCGAACCCCCACGTCCCCGAGATGGCGATCGTGCGCGAGTCCCGCGAACTGGCGCGCGATCTCGGACTCCTCGACGCGCACGTCCACTTCAACGACTCGTGGGTGGACTTCGCCGACCGTCAGAACTACCTCACCGAGGCGGATGCCGGCGTCAGCACCCACTACGCCCATGTCGAGACGACGTTCTCGTTCCGGACGCGCATCCTCGACTACCTCTGGGCCGGGCTCCCGATGGTGGTGACGCGCGGGGACCACTTCGCCGAGCTCATCGAGCGGGAGTCCCTGGGAGTCGCCGTCGACGCGGAGGACGTGCCGGGGCTGGCGGACGCGCTGGAGCGCGTTCTCTTCGACGAGGACTTCGCGGCTCTCGCCCGCGCGAACGTCCAGCGGGTGCGCGAGGACTACACGTGGGACTCCGTTCTCGCACCGCTCGTGGACTACGCGGCCGCGCCGCGCTCGGCGGGCGATCGTGAGCGGGGCGGATCCGCCACGACGCCGGCCGGCCGGCCGCGGCAGCGGCGCAAGCGCTCGGGGCTGCGGCACGACCTCGGGCTCGCGGTGTTCTACCTCCGGTCCGGCGGGGTCAAGGTCGTGGCCCGGAAGGTCCGCAACCGCCTCAACCGGAAGTGAGCTCGCCCCCGTGCCTCCCCGTGTGACCGCGACCGACGGCGCTCGACGCCGCATCCTCTCCGCGTTCGCGATCGTCGCCCTCTCGACCTTCCTCCTGTCCACCCTGTGGGCGCTGGCGAGTCCCGTTTTCTCCGTCCCGGACGAGAACGCCCACGCCACGAAGGCCATCGCGCAGGTGCACGGTCAGGTCGTCGGGGAGGAGGTCGAGGGGATCAAGCACCTCGTCGTCGATCTGCCGGACGGGTTCGACTACCGCCCGGAGCTCACCTGCTTCGCCTTCGAGCCCACGGTCACCGCGGACTGCGCACCGGAGCTCGGCGGCGGGGGCGGCACTCCCTGGTTCAACACGTGGGTCGGCACGTACAACCCCACCTACTACGCGGTCATCGGATGGCCGGCGCTGCTGCTCGACGGCAACGAGGCGATCATCGCCATGCGCATCGCCAGCGCTCTCGTGAACGCCCTCCTGTTCGGCGCCGGCGCGGCAGCGGCCTTCGCCTCGGCGCGCCGGTCATGGCTGCCCGTCGGCTCGCTCGTGGTCCTCAGCCCGATGATCATGTACTTCTCCGGCTCGGTGAACCCGCAGGGGTTCGAGGTGGCCGGGGCGTTCCTGCTCTGGTGGGCCGGATTGCGGCTCGCGGAGCACTGGCGCGACGGGACGACGCACGGGCTGTCGGCCGGCATCCTCTGGCCCGCCGTGACCGTCGGGGCGCTCGTGGTGTCGAACGCACGCGCGACGGGGCCCCTCTGGACGCTCATCGTCCTCGCGCTCGTGGCGACGGTCGTCGGGTGGAGGACGGCCTGGCACGGCATCGCCCGGGTCAGGACGATCCCCTGGCTGGTCGCGCTCGCCCTCCCCGCGGCGTTCTCGGCGTTCTGGACCCTCGGGGTCGGCAGCCTGTCGAATCAGGCCGACGTGGGCGACGCGCCCCTCGTGGGGCGCTCGCCACTCGTGGGGGCGTGGGCCATGATCAGGCAGACGCCGGCCTTCATCCAGCAGGCCGCCGGCTACTTCGGCTGGCTCGACACCCCGATGCCCGGGTCCTTCTACCTCCTCCTGGCCCTCGCCCTCGCGATCCCCGTGATGACGGCGCTCGCCGTTCTGAGACGACGCAGCGCCGCGCGGCTGCTCGTGGTCGTCTCCGCGTCCCTGGTCGTCCCGATCGTCCTGCAGGCGTACTCGGTCAGCCAGACCGGGATCATCTGGCAGGGCCGCTACGGGCTGTTCCTCTACATCGGCGTGGTCATCGTGAGCGTGTGGATGCTGGAGGATCGCGAGGCGGTGCGCGTCGCGCCCCCCGGGCGGAGGCTCGTGCCGATCGCCGTCGGCTCCCTGTCCGCGTTCGGCCTCATGGCCTACGTCGTCGCGCTGCGCCGCTACACGGTCGGAGCGGACGTGCCGATCACCGAGATGCTGGACGAGATCGCGTGGAGCCCGCCGATCCCCTGGCAGGTGCTCGTCCTCGTCTACGGACTGGTCTCCGCGGGCGCGGCGGTCTGGGCGATCCGGGTCGCCCTCCAGGAGGACGACGACGTCCCGTCCGCGGCGGCGCCGCGCTCCCTCTCGAGCGCGGCATGACCGGGGCGAGGATCGCCATCGTCTACGACTGCTTCTTCCCGGCGACGACCGGAGGCGGCGAGCGCGTCTACCGCGCCATGGCCGAGCGCTTCGTGGAACGGGGCTGCTCGGTGGACTACCTCACCCGGGCCGTCGCCACCGACGACGTTCCCGCGGGCGTGCGGGTGGTTCCCCTGTGGAGCGGCGAGATCTACGACGCGAACGGGACGCGGGCGATCGGGCCGGCGCTCGCCTACGCCCGCGCCGTCGCTCGATACCTGCGCGCCCACGAGGGCACCTACGATGCGGTGATCGCCAGCGCCCTCCCCGTGCTCACGCTGCTCGCCGCGCGATGGGGGCTCCGGCGCACGCGGGTCCCCGTCGTCGGCGACTGGCTGGAGGTCTGGAGCAGCCGCACCTGGCGGAAGTACTCGGGCGCGCTGGCGGGGACCGCCGCCTGGGTCCTGCAGCTCATCGCCGCTCGAGCGACTCCGCACCACACGGCGAACAGCGCCTTCACCGCGGACCGGCTCGCGGCCCTCGGCGCCGGTCGGCCGATCGTCCTCGGCCTCGTCGACCTCGTCGAGTCCGCGCCGCGGGGCACCCTGCCCGCGACCCCCGGCGCGCTGCTCGTGGTCGGGCGGCACATCCCCGACAAGCGCCTGGAATCGATCCCCGCCGCCGTCGCCGAGCTCCGACGTCGCGGTCGGACGGTCACGGCGAGCATCGTCGGCAGCGGACCGTCGACGCCGGAGATCGTCGACGCGGTCAGGACCAGCTCCGTCGAGCGAGAGGTGGTCATCACCGGTCGCGTGAGCGATCTCGAGCTCGAGTCGCTCTACGCGCGCGCCGCAGCGCTGATCCTCCCCTCGCAGCGGGAGGGATTCGGGCTCGTGGTCGCCGAGGCGGCCGCGCACGGCGTGCCCTCGGTCGTCGTCGCCGCCGAGGACAACGCGGCGGCCGAGCTGATCGAGTCCGGCGTCAACGGGGAGATCGCGGCGACCGCCGGGGCCGGAGATCTCGCCGACGCCATCGAGCGCGTGCTCGACGGCGGCGAGACCCTGCGCGCCAGCACCGCCCGGTGGTTCGCGGGCGCACGGCGCGACCGATCGCTGTCGTCCTCCGTCGATGCGATCGTCGACCGGCTCAGCCTCGACGCCGGTCCGCGGCGCGGATGAAGGACCGGGCGGTGAGCGCCGTGGTCCGATCCCAGGTGAACGCCGCTGCCCGAGCCGCGCCCGCGAGCCGCAGACGCTCCCGCTCCCCGGCGTCGTCCAGGAGGGCGAGGAGCTCCCTCGCCACGGCGGCCGGGTCGGTGCTGTCCACGTAGCGGGCGGCGCCACCGGCGACCTCGCGCAGGACGCCGAGATCGGAGCACAGGACGGGCACCCCGCGGGCCATGGCCTCCAGCACGGGAAGACCGAATCCTTCGAATCGAGTCGGGAGGACGACGAGTCGGGATGCGCGGTACAGCGAGTCCAGCTCCTCGTCGCTGAGCCATCCCGTGATGGCGACGTGGTCCGTCAGCCCGCGACGCACGACCTCGGCGGGCAGCGGATCGCCGGCTCCGCCCCCGGTGAGGACGACGCGCGGTCGGTCAACCGGATCCATCAGCACCAGGGCGTCGAGCACCACGGTGACGTTCTTGTGCGGCATCCGATTGCCGACGATCAGAACCTGGCGCTCCGCGGGAGCGCCCGTCGCGGTCGGCGGGATCGTGGACGCGAGGGGCGTGACGTCGATCCTCGTCCCCGGTACGCCGAGCAGCGAGCGGAGATCCGCCGCCGTGGCATCGCTCGGCGTCAGGAGGCGCGCGGCCCGACGCGATGCCAGGCGCACCATCCCCCGGATGATGGGCGCGTACGACGACGGCACGTACTCGGGGTGGCGGTGAGCGATGAGGTCGTGGACCGTCAGGACGGTCGGCGGCGCCCACCCGATGGGGCCGAAGTTCGCCGGAGCGTGAAGGAGGTCCACTCGGTCGCGCATCGCGCGCCGCCCGACCCCGACCATCGTGCCGCGTGCCCAGGCCGCACGATCGTCGCCGTCGATCCCGGTGTCCACCAGCGCGCCGGGGAACCACGAGGCACCCTCGGACGCCAGCTGCCGCGAGGCGTACCCCACGAGCTCCGCCCCCGGCAGATGATCGGGCAGCCGGCGGTAGAGCTCCCGGACGTAGGTCTCCATCCCCCCCTTGGTGCCAGTCACGAAGATCAGATCGACGCCGAGCTTCACGGGAGCTCCCGCGCCGTCCGGGCCCGGCCGTCGATGCGGCGCCAGGCGAGCCCGTACACGCCGGCGGAGACGCACTCGGCGACGAGCAGCGCCGCGAACACCGCGAGCACGGTGCCGACGGCGACGCCCCCGACGGCGAACACCAGCGTGAGGATGCTGACCGCCGCCCTCAGCGCCGTCACGAGCGCCACCGCTCCCGAGCGACGCAGCGCGGCGAACGGGATCGTCGTGGCGAGGGAGGCGGCGCGCCACAGGCAGGCGACGGCGAGCGCGGCGATGAGCGCCTCCCCCCGCCAGGCGTCGCCGAAGAGCAGGCCGAAGAGACCCGCGAGATCGGCGAGCAGGATGACGCCCGCCGCCGCGGTCACCGCGAGGGAGGTGAGGACGATGTCGAGTCGCGAGTGCTCCTTGAGCAGACGGGCGCGCAGGAAGTTGAGCGGTATGGCGAGCGCGCCCGAGACGGTGGCGATCGCGGTGAACTGGACCGACTGAGCCGGCCCCAGCGACGCGAGCACGACGGCGTTCATGAGCGGGTAGATGATGCCGCTCACGCCGGTGTCCGCGAGGATCCACGACCGGGTCCGCACATCGGCCGAGGTCGCGGCGTACGGGACCGGAGCGAGGCGGACGGCCGTCGCGATCGCCACGCCCAGCGCGAGCGGGGTCAGCGCCCACGTCGACCCGAGCAGGCCCGCGACCACGCCGATCACCGCGCCCGCTCCGACCGCGCCGGCCGCGATCCACTCGCGCCCGTCGAGCCGTTCGGAGATGGACACCGCGCGCGCGACCTCCAGCGCGGCCAGCATGAGCGGCAGCGCCACGGCGATGAGGACGACGTTCGGCGGGGCGGCCGCGACGGCGATCGCGGCCGCGATCCCCGCGAGGCCGAGCCAGCGGGGGAAGACCACCCGCCGGGTCGGAGAGATCGACGCGAGCCGCGCCTCGACCACCCCGCCCACGAGCAGCTGCCCGCCGAACGTGGCGACCATGATGACGACGGCGACGACGCCCTGGTCGTCGACGTCGAAGAGAGCTCCCGCGATCGACAGGGTCGCGGCGGGCACGACGGCGAGCGACAGCCCGCTGGCGAGCGTCACCCCGCTGGTGGCCGCGGCGCGCAGACGGCTCACCGGGCGACCGCTCGCGCGTCGGCGCCGCCGAAGGTGCGTCCCAGGACGCCCTCGCACCGTCCGAGCAGGCCCCACCAGCCGTCGAGCACCCGGAAGTCGTGGCCATGGCGGATCCCGACGAGGGCTCCCGCGCCGATGAAGGCGATCCGCCACCAGAGCGGCCACCCCCAGCGCGTCACGAGCCGTCCGAGACCGCGTCCGTAGCTGCGCAGCTTGCGCCGGCGCTCCGTCGAGGACAGGCCGAGGCTGTTGCCGGCGCCGCCGAACCCGATCCGAGGGGGGAGCCATTCGATCGGCGTCCCGGGGAAGCGCTCGCGGAACCGCAGCAGGAGGTCGGTCGCCTCCCCCGCCTGCCAGGGCGTGGAGGCTCCGGTCCCGATCGACTCGTCGAAGCCTCCCAGCTCCTCGAACTCCCGGCGACGGATGAGGAGGCCCATCTCGATGACCGACCAGACCGATCGCCGATCGAGAGGCGCACCCGCCGGCGGCAGGACGAACTTCGGCCCGTTCTCGTCGACGATCGTCGCGGCGGCGAGACGGACGGAGTCGTCGAGCTCTCGCAGCGCCGTGAGCGTGCCCGCGGGGAACCAGGTCGTGTCGTTGGGGAACACCAGCAGGGGGTCGCCGCCCCCGGGGAGCACGGCGACTCCCGCGTTGCGGCCCCGCGAGGCCCCGCGGTCGGATCGCGTCACGACGACCGAGGCCGGACCCTCCCGGAGCGGCGCGAGGACGGCGCTGACGGCGTCGTGCGCTCCCTGCGCGACGACGACGACGCTGTCGCCCGCGACGAGCTGATCGCGGATGCTCGACACCAGTCGCCGGAGGGCCTCAACGCGGCCGAGGGTGGTGATGACGAGAGCGAGTTCCACAGTGCGCCCATTCTGTACGATTGGCGCGCCCCCCGTCTCGCGAAGGACCCTCACGCATGCCCGCAACCGCACAGGTCGAGCTGACCATCCTCATGCCGTGCCTCAACGAGGCCGAGACGCTGGAGGTCTGCATCCGCAAGGCGCAGGGCTACCTC
>SXGS01377820.1_pt1 | contig 12665 bp, 11 predicted proteins | sample 3174681 | NCBI WGS metagenome assembly SXGS01 (sample SAMN11356861, study PRJNA531348) | freshwater metagenome | isolation source: freshwater sample F1-80 | place: China: Fuxian Lake, Yuxi | collected 2017-12-25
AGACGCTGTTCTTTACCATCGGCCAGGCCCGCTCGATCCTCGCGCGCTGGGTCGATGACTACAACACCGAGCGGCCCCACTCGTCGTTGGGCTACGCTACCCCGGCCGCATTCGCTGCCGGGCTTGAACAGCAACGGGCGGGGTTAACCCCGCCCGTTGCTTCACCCGCGCTCATGCGCGACAACACAGGTCGGTCTCTGGTTGACGCTGGATGAAAGACCGGGGTCACGTCAAGGGCGCTCGATTTCTCGAGGCGTTCATCGACTGGGCTGGTCTCGACAGCAGCTGGGTCACGGGTACCCACTTAGCGAGCGTCTACACTGAGATGCCGACCGCGTCAGGCAAGAGCCGGGGCTACATCGACATACTGGTGAGAATCGGCGGTCGGGCGCTGGCGATTGAGAACAAGCCCGACGCGAACGACCAGCCTTTGCAGGTGGCCAGGTACCTGGACGATCTCGCACATCATTGCCGCGACGGGCACTGCCTGGTGTATCTCTCCGGTTCCGGCGATGGACCAACTGCGGGGTCGATCGAGCCCGCCCGGGTAAGCCGCGAGGTTGAGGCCGGCAATCTAGTGCTGACCGGCTACCCGGCGCTGATCGATTGGCTGGAGGCGTGCATGGCTGTTAGCCGGGCTCCGGCAGTCTCGGCTATGTTGGAGGGGCTCGTGCGCCATATCGGCAAGCGGTTCATGGGGACGGATGACGTGAAGGAGCAATCTGACCTAATAGACTTAGTAACGCGGGACCGCGACGCACTGGAGCCGGCGCTGGCGATCGTCGAAGCAGGTGACGCGATCCGCGCGCGCCTTCTGGAGGGTGTCGTGGCGTCGGTGGCAGACGCGGCGCGCAGCCGAGGGTGGCACATCGCCCGCTCCGATCTCGGGCCGGTTAGATACAGCGCGATCACCATCCGCTTCGCTGCCAAGTCCAGCCTCGGATTCGGTCTCGCGGTGGACACGGCCAGCTACGGCTGGTTTTATTATGGTCTTAACAGCGTCGATGGCGTGAGGCTGCCCGCGGGACTCAAGAGAGCCATGAAAAGTCTTCTCGGCGCGCCGAAATCGGGTACCGCGTGGCCAGTCTGGAAGCTGGTTGGCCCCAACGACCGCTATTTCCCTCTCGCCACCCATGCCGATCGCGCGTTCTGGCTCTCTGCCCAAGACGGCAGCCTCGCCGCCATGGTGATTGACTTCGTCGAGGCGGTGGACAAGCGACTACGTGCCGATCGTTTGCTAACGGCGGTGCGGTCTCGCTGATGACACGAGTCTCGCCCTCTAGGGCGGCGATGAATGGGCCTCGAGAGTTGAGGAGGAGGCAAGGCTCCCGGAGCGTCTGAATTTGGTTCCTGACGGCTACATCGGCTCCCGACCAGCTTAGGTCGTTCCGGCAAGACCGCTGAAATGGCCGCTGATGCCGAAATCCGCCGTTCGCACTTCAGACTGCCGCCAGTTGGCGCTGCGCCAAGATCGGGTCGGTCCCCGGCCCAACCGCCGCCCTGAATCATCCGCCAGAACATTTCCTATCTACTGACCCCGACATTCCCGAGGTTCATTTTCGGAGGGGAACTACCATGATGACTGCGCCCATCGAAAAGCTAGAGGACTTCGTCTCGGAGATCCTCGGCCGCACGACATCGGCGACGCGACTGGTGTCGTACCGGGGTCACGGTAATTCGGCGTTCAAACTGCAACCGTCGATTTTTCGAACTGCCGTGAACCGCGAAAACGAACACATCCTCTTGCGCGAGCTGGTGGCGGCGCATCCCGAGGACTTCTCGGCCGATACGAGTGCACTCGAACTGCTCGTCCGAATGCAGCACTATTCGCTGCCGACTCGCGTGCTCGATGTTTCGCTGAACCCACTCGTCGCACTCTATTTCGCCTGCGAACCGACAAAGAAACGCGTTCCTGCGATTCGTGCCGGCAAGCGCGTCTTGCGCAGCGTCGAGGCGGACGGAGAGGTCGTCATCCTGTCGGTATCTAAGCCCCGAGTGCGCTATTTCGACAGCGACACCGTTAGCATCCTAGCGAACCTGGCCCGCCTGCGGTGGGATTTGCAAAAGAAGATCGATACTGGCCTCAAACAGGAAGAGTTCAACGAGTCGCTGCCGATCCGACGCCTTGTCCACTTCATCCGCCAAGAGAGCAGCGGGTTCGAGTTCGGGATCGAGCCGAGCGACCTTGACGACGTGCTGATGGTTAAGCCCAAGCAGAACAACAAGCGCATCCTCGCGCAATCGGGTGCCTTTTTCGTCTTCGGCCTGACGGAAGAACTCGAAGACCCCAACGTGTTGGGGGTTAAGATCGACCGCATCACTATCGCCGCTGCCGCCAAGAAAGACATTCGTGATGAACTCGACAAACTCGCCATCAACGAGAAGACGCTCTTCCCCGAGATTGAGCGTGCGGCGCGTTATATCGCGGGCACACTCACAACACCAATTTCGGCAAGCAAATTGATCTGACTCGAGTTCCGGAGACAGCGAATTCTGGGGCTAGATGCCATTAGCCGCGCTTCAGGAATGGCGCTTCCCTCTAGTGGGCTGGCCAAAGCCTAACGATCCGCAACCGGCCAGCTCAAGCAGTCCGCGGCAGATCACTCGTCGCAACAATCAGACGCGGTCGCTGCGTTCTGGTGTCACGGCGGACAAGCTGACGCTCGCTCTCTCTTAGCGCGGCCATCTGGTCTGGCTGGACCGGGCCGGGTTCCGGAACTTCTGCCCGCTGCAACTTCGGTAGCTCGCTCCGTCCTCGACGCCGCATTACTTCTTCAAACCGTTCGCGAGACTGAGCCGGGGTAGCAATGCCGAGGCCCCCCTTCGCCGGAGGGCAAAGGATCTCATCCAAACCAAAGAAGAAGGGCTGAACCGATGTAATGCGCTTAAATCGGGGGCGCGGAGTAGTTGTGAGGCCCTTGTCGATGAGGTCCTCGATCTCAAGCGCGTCGGCCAAGGCGATGCCTGGAACCCCAGCGGCGGCGCAAACAGTGGCGTGATTGAAAAACGCGTAGAGTGGGATCGTCGGAACCGGACCGCTGAGGTTCTTGGGATCGCACAGCGTTTTGGACTGTAATCCGGTCCCGTTCGGATGGGCGAGTTGGGGGTAACTGCGTGTCTGCCACTTCGCGGTCGGTGCGCAGAGCCGCTTCGCCTGAATCCGGTAGCGGATGGTCGTACTGCTCGCCGGATCGACAAGCTCAAGATCGAAGTCGCTGCCGGTGCGGCTCTCGTCCGGGGTGAGCACTGCTACCGGCAATCCCGGTAGCTGCATGAAGGCGGCGATCACCAGATCCGCCAGCGTGTCCTCACGGAAGTTTCGGGACAGGCCTGCTTCGAGCTCCATGAAGGAGGATAGCAGAGCCGGCAGCTTGTTGGCCAGTTCGCACGCCGTCGTGAAAGTTGTGATCAATTCCTGGCTCCTTGCGCAACTAGCACAGCCTAGTCATCGACGATCAGCCCGTAAATCAGGCCTGCGTCAGCCGCTTACGCATTCATACGCGCATGGTACTTCGCTCGACTTCATCACCCAGGTGAGCCGCCGGACGCCTCGGCTCTCCTACGGAAGATTTCGCTCAAGTATCGGCTCCATGCTGCGGCGCGGGATGCGTTGATTGCGTTGGAGGTCGAAGCCCTTCGTCTTGGTGACCTGCCGCGCTCTGAGATGCCGATGTCATCAACGACCCTGCGGTTAGGCAAAACAATCGCTCGAGCTTCGGTATTCCGGGATTGAGCGGGCCCACAGGCGCATCGCCGCTCTCGACTCGTCGCTCGTATAAAGCGCCAGCCGCGCATGGCGTCGCAGCGTGAGTCGTCAGGTCCGTGCCGTATGCGCATAGTCTCGCGCGGCACGCGATCGGTGCGGTGCCTCGGGCAGAAACCGGTCTTGCGTGCCACCAGTGCGCCTCCGTCAACTTTACCGTCCAACCCTGCCGATCGGCACATGAAAGCCGACAGCCTGCAACCGAACCCTCTCAAGTCGGCTCAGAGGCCGTTAGGTTAAGCACTCGGTGTCCGCTACAGGCTAGACCTGCCGTTCAACGTGTCGCCTGGTGAGGACAGAAAAGTCCCACTTTTCGCCATTTTCGCCATCGCGGGTCTAGGTGTTGGGCGAACATGAATGGGCGTCCGAAGTTGGGGAGCGTGAAACGACGGCCGAATGTCGTGTTGTGGGTCGATCTGACGGTTAGGCGACGACTTGCCGACTCCAGCCATTACCGCTCAAGTGACGGCTGAAGTCGAGCCTTATCGTTTAAGAAACTGGGACGCCGCCCGTGACAGCCACGACGTTGCCAGACATGTAGCTGCCCTCAAATGAGGCGAGCAGCACATATGCTGGAGCAAGCTCCGCTGGCTGCCCAGCACGCCCGAGTGGCGTATCCTGTCCCAGCGTTCGCAGTTCCTCCGACGATTTGGCAATCGGCTGGATGGGAGTCCAAATCGGGCCAGGCGCCACCGCGTTCACACGGATCCCGTCACTGGAAAGAAGGTTGGATAGTCCCACCGTAAGGCTCGATATCGCACCCTTCGTGGCAGCGTACACGATCATGTTCTTGTTCGCGACCTTGGCCTGCTCGCTGGTCGTGTTGATGATCGCAGAGCCTGGCTTCATGTGCGGCGCGGCTGCCTTGGCGAGGCGGATCATGGCGAACACGTTGGCAGCGAACGCGCCTTGCATCTCATCGTCGTCGATGCTGTCCAATCCCTCGTTCATGGTCTGAGCCGCGGCATTGTTGACGAGCACGTCGAAGCCTCCGAGCTCTGAGACCGTGCGTTCGACAATGCTCGCGCAATGATCCTTGTTACGAATGTCTCCCGGAAGCAGAAGACAACGCCGGCCGGCTTTCTCGACCCAAGTCCGGGTCTCCTCCGCATCCGCCTGCTCGTCGGGGAGGTAGGATATCGCGACATCTGCACCTTCGCGAGCATAGGCTATCGCCACGGCCCGCCCGATGCCTGAGTCCCCGCCGGTGATCAGCGCAATTCTATTCTTGAGCAATCCCTTCCCGACATAGCTGTCCTCGCCGTGATCGGGCTTGGTTCGCATCCCTGTCGTCAGGCCGGGACGCGGCTGCTGCGGCTCGTCAGGAAAGCTGGTCGGATGGCTGATGCCCGGATCGTCGGTCATATTGGTTCCTGCTGATGGAGTGCGCAGAGAACGGTCGGCGAGCGGTTGCGTGCCGGGGCAGCCAGCTTAGTTATTTTTGCAAGGGTCAAGGCCGCGATGATGAACCAACGTCCGAACCTGGATACCTTGTGGGGCCGCCCGAGTGACTGATTGTGGGTCCTTCTCACCTAGATAAGGTCGTGCCGTTTAGACGTCGTACACGGGTGCGAGCGGGACCAATTTTTTGGCTGGCTAAGTTGACGCTTGAAATCCTGGGATCCGCCATCGCTAGCCGATGGCAGGCGAAAGCGATCACGAACAACAGGAGGTAGCAAACGTCGGGGCGCAGCTTCGAGGCTGCCTCGACGTGCCGCCCTCGTTTGGCCAACCCGCCGTCACCCGGCGGGAATGCATGCTCGTGCTCGACGCACTCGCCAGCGAGTTCGATTTGCTGTTCGAACACAAATAGGGACAGGAAAAATGGCAAAAGCCGCCCGCAGCCGGACCAGGGCTTTCGCGTATATGCGCCTGTCGGTCGACAAGGAGGGCGGTACGCCTCAGAGCATCGATGCCCAGCGCAGCGCTATTCAGGCCTATGCGGCCAAGCATGACATCATGATCGTTGAGGAGTTTGCCGACGCTGGCCGTAGCGGACAGACCGACAAGCGCCCTGAATTTCAACGGATGGTGCAAAAAGCCACCGCGCCCGATCATCCTGTAGATTTGGTCCTGATGTTCATATTCAGCCGTATGGCCAGAAACATGCGGTTGTTCTTCGATGTAGTGGGAAGGCTGGAGGACGCAGGTGTCGAGGTCCGGTCGATCACACAGGATTTCGGCCGTGGCCGCGGTCAGCGGATCGCCCGGACGATAACGGCGATGATGGACGAGGAGCAGGCGCGCGATTCGGCGATCCTCACGCGGAAGAGCCGCAGGGAGAATGCACGGCAAGGCTTTTACAATGGCGGTCCGGTGCCGTTTGGCTACCAAACCTATGTCGCCCGGCAGGACGGCGAGAAGGAACGGCGAAAGCTGGCGATCGTCGAAGCCGAAGCGACGATCGTACGCCAGATCTTCGATTGGGCCGATGTCGGGCGTGGCGGGCGCTGGATCGTCAAGCAGTTGAACGAAGCGGGGCGGACCCTCCGAGGTGCGAGGTTCGCCAACAGCAATGTTGCCGGCATTCTGACTCGCGAGGTCTATACCGGCGTCTATCACGATCGTACTGCCGACGACGATGGGATCACCCCGGACGTGGAAGATGCTATCGCGGTCACCTGTCCCCCGATCATCGCTCGGGATCAGTTCGATCGTGTGGCCGCTATGCGGGCAACACGCAATCCCAGGCGAATGGCGCCGCATGTCGCCGCCGGCACCACGCTACTCACCGGCGTCGCCCGCTGCGGCATGCCCGGCTGTTCAAGCGGTATGACGATCCGCACCGGAAAAGGTGGCCGCTATACCTACTACGTCTGCAATGACCGGGTGAACCGTGGCGGCACCTGTGCCTGTCCGAGCATCCGGCGCGAGAAGCTCGACAGCTTGGTTCTGGATGCGATCGAGGCGAGATTGCTGGGGAGAGATCGGTTGCGCACATTGCTCGCTGGCGTTCTCGATGTCTCACAAAGTCGACAGGCGGAACGTGAGGCGGACCTTGCCCGAAGCCGTTCGGAGCGGACGCGGCTCAACACTGCAATCAGTAATCTGCTGATCCTGATCGAAGAAGGGACGATGAGCGCGAGAGATCCCGCATTTGTCGAGCGCATGGCGACCAACCGAGCGGCACTGGCGGCGGTATCAAGCCGGATCGATGTGTTGGAAGCGCAACTGGCGAAGGGCAAGCGCAGGATTGACGAGCAAACGATCGACCGTTTCGGCGACATGCTTCGTAAGAAAATGCGAAGCGACGACAGTTCGCTTCGTTCGTCCTACCTCAAGATGTTCGTCTCGAACGTCAGCGTGTCGGATCACGAGGTTGTGATCTCGGGCCCTGTGTCGAGCCTGGAAAATGGCGTCTCGGTTGGACTTCCCGTCAAAGAGGGCGCGGTGCCCATCTTTGACCGGGAGTGGTGCCCAGAAGAGGACTCGAACCTCCACGACCTTGCGATCGCCAGCACCTGAAGCTGGTGCGTCTACCACTTCCGCCATCTGGGCACGGGGTAGGCCCGCGCCTTTAGGGGAGGGTTCGAATCCTTGTCAACGGCTTTTTTGCGAGGCAAAGGGGCGCAGCACGATTTTTTCGGGAAATAGGGACGGTCATGACGAACAAGCTGGTGACGCTGATCGGCGGCGGGGGCTTTCTGGGCCGCTATGTCGCACGCGAGTTGATGCGCGACGGAACGCGGGTACGGGTGGCGCAGCGCGATCCGCGCCAGGCCTATTTCCTGCGCACGCAGGGCGGGCTGGGCCAGACGCAGTTCGTTGCCGCTGACATCACCCGTCCCGACACGGTCGCCCGCGCGGTCGAGGGCGCGGATGCGGTCGTCAATCTGGTCGGCGTGATGGGCGGCAAGATGCAGGCCGTCCATGTCGAGGGCGCGCGTGCCGTCGCCGAGGCGGCCCGCGCGGCGGGCGTGGCGGCGCTGGCGCATGTCTCGGCGATCGGCGCCGATGCCAACGGCCAGGCGGCCTATGCGCGTTCCAAGGGCGAGGGCGAGGCGGCGGTGCGCCAGGCCTTCCCGAACGCCACCATCCTGCGCCCCTCGATCGTATTCGGGCGCGAGGATCAGTTCGTGAACCGCTTCGCGGGCATGGTGTCGGCCCCGATCGTGCCGATCCTGCGCGCAGGCGTGAAGTTCCAGCCGGTGTTCGCCGGCGATGTCGGCGAGGCGATCGCCGCGGCGCTGCGCGATCCCGAGGCGCATGGCGGCCGCACCTATGAGCTGGGCGGCCCTGATGTCATTTCCATGGGCGAGCTGGTCCGCTGGATCGCCAAGACGCTGGGCCGCGCGCCCCATTTCCTCGAGCTGCCCGACGCCGCCGGCGCGCTGCTGGCGCGGGTGCCCGGCTCGCCTATCACCCGGGACCAGTGGCTGATGCTGCAACAGGACAATGTCGTTGCCGCCGGCGCGCCGGGTCTGGCCGAGCTGGGCGTGACGGCCGAGCCGCTCGCCGCGATCGCCCCCGATTATCTGGTGCGGTTCCGCAAGGCGGGCCGTTTCGGACGACGGACCGAGACGCTGACGGCCTGAGCCGTCCCGGGCGAGCACGTCTTTGTCGTTTCGCTCGACGCCCCGTCGCCTTATGGCGGCGGGGCTTTTTCTTGGGGACGCATGTGAACGATCTGCTGGCCGCCATCATCCTGGGCATCGTCGAGGGTGTCACCGAATTCCTGCCGGTGTCCTCCACCGGGCACCTGATCCTGGCGGGCGCGCTGCTCGGCTATGACGATGCGCGGTGGCAGATGTTCAACATCGTCATTCAGCTGGGCGCGATCCTGGCGGTCGTCGTCCTCTATTGGCGGACCTTCTGGACCGTCATGGTCGGGCTGGCCAAGCGCGATCCCGGTTCGATCCGCTTCGTGCGCAACCTGCTGATCGCCTTCATCCCCGCCGCCGTCATCGGCGTACTGGCGAAGAAGCATATCGAGGCGCTGCTGCTCCAGCCCAAGGTCGTCGCCGTCGCGCTGATCGTCGGCGGTATCGCGATCCTGGTCATCGAGCGGCTGGTGAAGCCCGGCACCACGCGCGGCATCGCCGCCGTGCCGGCCAGGACCGCGCTGGGCGTCGGCTTCCTCCAATGTCTGGCGATGATCCCCGGCGTCAGCCGCTCGGGCGCGACGATCCTGGGCGCGCTGACCCTGGGCGTCGAGCGGCGTACGGCCGCCGAATTCAGCTTCTTCCTCGCCATCCCCACCATGCTGGGCGCCAGTGTGGTCGAAACGGCGGGGCATCTGGACGCGATGCGCGCCGGCAACAGCGTCGGTCCGCTGGAGATCGGGATCGGCTTCGTCGTGTCGTTCATCGTCGCGCTGCTGGTCGTGCGCTGGTTCGTCGGCATCGTCGGCAAGCACGGCTTTGGCCCCTTTGCCTGGTATCGAATCGTCGCCGGTTCGCTCGCGCTCGCCCTGCTGACGATGCATTGATGCCATATCGGACCTATTTTATTGCGGGTCTTTCGCAATAGATAGGGCTGATCGACGATATGGCGATTAAATAGGACAGCTTAGCTTTCCTATATGTCGCTTTTGGCGTGACATAGGATGGTTCGCGCAATATCCGGCTCTTCGGAGGCGCATATGGCGAACGATTCTATGCTGAAGTTTGTAGGCCGCGATCAGGCCTATCCGGCCAAGCGGGCCGCGGAGACCCGCGCGGAGGATTTCCGCGAGATCGCCGAGCGCTATGCGCCCCCGGCGGCAGAGGACCAGGCCGGGCGCTGCTCGCAATGCGGCGTGCCCTATTGCTCGGTCCATTGCCCGCTGCACAATCATATTCCCGACTGGCTGCGCCTGACCGCCGAGGGGCGTCTGTGGGCATGAGCCGCGACGATTCCGGATCCTTCCTTGGACCGTATCAAGAGGCCGAGATCATGAAGAAGAACCCGTTCGCCTCCATTGACCAGACCGGCGTGGGCCAGCTCATGGAGATCGCGATTGCGAAGGGCAACCAGACCCGCCCCGGCATCAAGCTGGGCATCTGTGGCGAGCACGGCGGCGACCCCGACTCCGTGAAGTTCTGCCATCGCATCGGCCTCACCTACGTGAGCTGCTCGCCGTTCCGCGTCCCCGTCGCCCGCCTCGCCGCTGCGCAGGCTGCCATCGAGGAGAGTCGGAAGGCCAAGGCTACGAAGAAAAAGTAAACTGTAGCGGCGTGTCTGTGACCGCCGCCAATTTCGTCGCTCGCAGAGCGACGCTACAACAAGCCGCTCCGGAAAACCGGAGCGGCTTTTTCCTGTCGCGACACTCTGCGTTCCGTTAAGCCACAGGCCGTGAATTCATTCCAAGATTGTGTGCCGGTGACTTGCAACCGCCGTCTCAGCCGCGCGGTCAACCCTGCGCGATGACGGCCCTCGCAGAATTCGAGCCCGCAGATCTCGCGCAGCAGTTCGCTGACTGGGGCTACAAACCCAGCCACGCGGCGCGCGTGCTCCGCGCTTTCTACTCGGGCAGCGAAATCGCCAGTGCCCCGGGTTGCGGGCTACCGCAGGAATTACTGGCGCGCTTGCGCACAGAGCTCAGGCCCAGTGCAGCGACACTCGCAACACGACAAGTCGCGGCGGATGGCACGACCAAGCTGCTGCTTCGGCTAGCCGACGGGCGCACGGTGGAGTCGGTGCTCATGCCGGATTTTCGGGCGGACCGGGCGGCGGGGTGCATCTCGTCGCAGGTGGGCTGTGCGATGGGGTGCGACTTCTGCGCGACGACCAAGACGGGCTTTGAGCGCAATCTCACTGCCGGGGAAATCGTGGAGCAGTTCCTCGCGCTGCGACGTGAGGCAAACGCCGTCGGGCGCAAGCTGCAGACCGTCGTCTTCATGGGCATGGGCGAACCGATGCTGAACCTCGACGCCGTCCTCACCGCCGTGCGCCGGATTGCAGACAACAAGCTCGGCGCGTTGGGCTGGCGGCAGATCACCGTCTCCACGGTGGGCATCGTGCCGGGCATCGAGGCGCTCACGGCCACGGGGTTGAACGTCCATCTCGCCGTCTCGCTGCACGCGCCGGACGATGCCACGCGCGCCCGGCTGCTGCCGATGGGCAAGCGCTTTCCCATCGTCGACATTCTCGCGGCGGCGGACCGCTTCCAGGCAAGTCGCGGTCGCCCCGTGACGATCCAGTATTGCCTCCTCGCAGGTGTGAACGACTCGCTGGAGCACGCGCACGTGCTCGCCGAACTGCTCGGTTCGCGCCGCATGCACATCAACCTGCTGCGTTACAATCCCACCGGCCTGAGCCTGCGCGGCGTCGCCTACGAACCGTCTTCCGATGAGACGTCCGAAGCGTTCGCAGAAGTGCTGCGCACGCGGAAGCTCGTCGCGCACTTCCGCCGCTCGCGCGGCAAGGACATCGATGCGGCGTGCGGCCAGTTGCGCCGGCGCACGAGTCACCTGTAGCGGCGTGTCTGTGACCGCCGCCCCTTTCGTCGCTCGCAGAGCGACGCTACAACGAAGCCGTCCTGGGCAACTGGGGCGGCCGTTTCTCGCTCCGGAATTTGCACCGCAGCTGCCTTGCTGGGGGGCGCACACTACCTGTGCAACCCCTTCGAAGTGGTCGAATTTCAAACCCAGGTGGAGCGCATCCTGACCGAGGCGCGAAGCCGGACGGCAAAGCGGTAGGTTTGCTGCGAATGGCGGGCGGAATAGCTGGGCGTTGACGGCGGCTCGCAGACATTTTGATTTGGGTGGCAGCACATTTTCACAACGGAGTTCCCCACCTCAGCTCAATTCACGTGCGCCACCCGAATCGCGTTTACCCAGGAGCGGCCTGCACAGACCAGCACGGCTCAACAGCGAACCGGGTCAGTCCGGCTTCGTCCGGGGCTCTGGCGGCTTGGGCGCTGGCCGATACATATTACTCCGACAACTAAATGTAATGATAGGCATCGCAACTTTGCGCCTGAAATTACGTGGTGGAGGCATGAAACGTGTCACTGCTTATTATTGCCGGAGTAATATAACCCAAGGAAGGCCGGTGCCGCGCCCGGTGGGCACGCCTCTGCACGACAAGGAAGACAAATGTGGTGAGTGTTCCCGCGACCACGACCACCACGATGTTTATGTCGGTCATCATGTGCCATCGGCGGCCAGCGGGATGGAGGCGCAACCATTACCACACCGTCGCTTGTGTGCAATGGTCGAACAAGCGAATGACAAATCCGGTTAGCCTTTTCCAGACGACGTAGTTGGGCGGGTGGACAGCATCTTGGGCGGACTGCGGGCATCCCTCTCCCGCTGGGAGAGGGGAGGCGTTCGCGGCTCCCCGTCCTTTTCCTGCTCCTGATCCCGCTCCTTCTGCGTGACTATTGCACTGTCAGCACCGTGTAGTTCTTCTTGCCCTTGCGCAGCAGGAGGTGTTTTCCGAAGAGGAGGTCGGAGGTCGTGAGCGCGCGCTGCGGGTTCGTCTCGCGCACGTTGTTCACGTAGATGCCGCCGCCCTCGACGTCTTTACGCGCCTGGCCTTTCGACTGGCCAAGGCCGGCGTGGACGAGCAATTCGACGAGCGATGTGCCGGGACTGGCGAGTTGCACGGCTTCGATGGGCTTGGTCGGAACTTCACCGACGATGTCGTTGAACGTGGCCTCGGACAGGCCGTCGAGCGGCGCGCCGAAGAGGACTTCGCTGGCGCGGATGGCCTCTTGCGTGGCGTGCTCGCCGTGGAGAAGGTCGGTCACGGACTTCGCAAGAGAGCGATGCGCCTCGCGTCCACCGGGATTTGCGGCGTGGGATTTCTCCAGCGCCTCAATCTCCTCGCGCGTGAGGAAGGTAAAGTATTTCAGGTAGCGGATGACGTCGCGGTCGTCGGTGTTGATCCAGAACTGGTAGAAGCGATAGACGCTGGTCTTCTTGGCATCGAGCCAGATGGTGCCGGCCTCGGTCTTGCCGCTGGGGTCGCCGATGCT
>SXGS01568273.1_pt1 | contig 12665 bp, 13 predicted proteins | sample 3174681 | NCBI WGS metagenome assembly SXGS01 (sample SAMN11356861, study PRJNA531348) | freshwater metagenome | isolation source: freshwater sample F1-80 | place: China: Fuxian Lake, Yuxi | collected 2017-12-25
GCGCTGCAGGCGTGGCGGGGGCGGCGGCGGGTTTGCGGGTTCGGCTCATGCCCGTAGTCTAACCGCAGCGAGCGCCCCCGACACGGCCGCCGTTGCGATCAGGGCGAGCACGACCGTGGGTCCGCTCGGATAGTCCACCAGATACGAGGCAGTCAGACCGGTCAGGAGCCCGATCAAACCGATCGCAAAGGCCGCCCAGCGGCCACGCGGAGGGTTGGCCTGTCGTTGCGGGCTTGCGCCAAGCGCCGGAGCGATCAGTGCGGCGAAGACCAGATAGAGCCCAAGGACGGGTACCGACAGGCTGACCAGGATCGCGAAAGCCGGATAAAAGAGCGCGTCATGGTCGAACGCTCGCGGTTTGAGCCCCGTCACGACCCAAAACAGTGCGCTGCCCAAGGCGAGCGGCCACAGCGACTCCATTCTGACCCAGAGGATGTCGCCCGCGAGTAGGGCGCGCAGTTTCTGCGCACCATGGGGGTCGGCGCTCACCCAGAGAATGGCGGCCGCGGCGCCCCCGACGTAGACCAGCCCGATCAGCGCCTCGCGCTGTTCGGGCCAGCGACGGGCGAGCGAGGCCACGAGCAACGCGCCCGCGAGTGCGGCCAGGGTCCCCGCCCACCAAGCGGGGGAGGTATCGGTTGCCCAGCCGCTGGTGGCGAGAACGCCGAGCGCGGCGATCTGTGCGATTGCCAGATCGATGAAAACGATGCCACGGCGCAGAACCTGCTTGCCCAGCGGGACATGGGTCAAGAGGGCGAGGATACCGGCGATGAACGGAGGGGCGAGTACCGATCCAAGTTCGAGCGCCAGATCGATCATCAGCGGGGACGGCGCTGTTCGCGGGCTAAAAGCAGCGCGCGGATCAGGTGGTCGAACAGTCCTTCGAGTGTGCGGAGTTCCCCTTCGTTGGTCACAGTGGTGGGCAGTGTCAGCAGCGGTACCGAGAGCTTTTCGGCAAGCCAGCGGCCGGGCTGCGGATCCTGATAGAGAGTTTGGGCGAGCGCCATCGGTGGGTCCTCGCGCGCACGCTTGAGCAGCCCCTGAAGATGGCTCACTGTAGGGGGAACGCCCGGTATCGGCTCGAGATCAGCCGATTGATAAAGCTCCAGCCACCGGAACAGATAAGCGAAACTTGAATGCTCAGCGATCATCGCCTCACCAAACAGCGGTTTGGCGGCCTTCTGCCAGGCTTCCACCCGGCCGTTCCATTCAACGAGCCACCGTTCCAGCCGGGTCCGGTATCCCGATGCGCCTGCGGGATCGATTGCCGCGAGATGATCGGCGATGCGGGTGGCGACCCGCGTGAGCAGCCGGGGGTCGAGCTGAATATGAGGGTTGCCTTCAGGGTGAACATGGCCCTTGTCACGCGCGGCGTGATGGTGGGCATCTGCCAATAGCGGAAGTCCCTCGGTGGCGAGCAGCATGCCGGGGGCACCGGGCATCACGCGCGCGTTGCCGGCGCGGTTCTGCAGCATCGGAAGCCATCCCGCTTCCAGGCCAGCACCGGTGCAAATTGCCAGATCGGCACGCCGGAGAGCACTGATCAGTGCCGGTCTTGCCTCAATTTCATGGGGATCCTGGCGGGCATGCGTGGCCGAATAGATCTGGGCCTCGGGTGCGATCACGCGCGCAAGCGCTGCCCACTCGGGTTCGCAAGTGAAGATGGCAGGCTTCGCAAGCGCCTGAGCTGCGCCGAGCAGGAGGCCCAGCGCCAGTGTCGCAGCGGTGCCAGCGCGCCATGAAGGCCGGTTAATAGGCGTGCGCACCGTGCGCCCCGAAACTCTTTACGAGCTGCAAGTGAACTGCATTGGAAGGTTTGATCTCCGAGGCCTCGGCGAATCCACCACGGTCGCGTTGCGTCGTGTACTGCAGGCGAACGGCGGTCATGTGATCGGGCTTCCAGGCGAGAGAAATGCTGCGCTCCTGAAGGCGCGCCGGCTCAAAGCCTTCTTCGTGTCGGGCAAGGGCGTTCAGCTGATCCAGCCGCACGCCTACCTCCCATTGTGGACGAAACCGATAGACCGCCGACACATACCACGCGCTGTGGCGAAGACGGCTGTTCTCAGCGTCGCCGATATCGCCGACGCGGGCAAATTCTGCGCTGAGCCGCACTTGGCGAGCGCGTGAATTGCCATCGGGGGCCCATTTCCAGACTGCCTCGAGGATGTCCATCCGGCGCCCGAAGAACACCGCACCGTGGCTCGAGACGTGTGCAGTCTCTGTGGCCGCTTCGGCATGAGGTTCGCCCCCGGGTTCGGCTTCGTGCTCGTGGTGAACCTCGCCCGCCGCGCCCGACGCCCCCGAGCGATGCCTGAGTGTTGAAACGCCCAGCTGCCAGCTCGCCGACGTGCCTAAGTCGCTGCCGACCCGCGTGCCCAGGGTCCAGGCGCCTGTGGTGGATGACGAGGCGAGGGTGGGCAGGCGCTTGCCCCGCATGACTTCGCCACCCAGACGCCAGTAAAACGGCGTAGGGGCGACCCAGTTGAGCCGTACTCCGTTATCGAAATAGTGGCCGCCCAGGAACGCCCGATGCAGCACCGGCCGCATCACGAAATCGTCTGCATGGGGATGCAGTTCGTTGAGGTACCCCAGCTGCGACAAAAAGCGACCGGCTCGCAGCTGCAGCCCCCCGGGTAACGCAGGGGCTTCGACGTACGCCTCCTCGATCTCGGTCTCGACCTTGTGGTGATCGCTGTGCGCCACCGCGGAAAACGCGCCTTTCAGCCAGGGACTTAAGCTTGCGTCAAGGCTCAGGTCGCTATGCCCCAGCCCCAGGCCTTTGTCCCGATGCGAAAGCGCCTGAGCCTTGGATTGCCACGAAGGATTGAGGACCGCGCCGATCTGCACGGCGGGCCCACCTGCCGCATGCGCATGAGGCGCTGGGCTGGGTGACTGTTGGGCCCATGCAGGCAGGTGGATGACGCAGAGTGCGGAAAGGGAAAGGGGTACCAGATATTTCATTAAAAATGACTCCGGACGAGCGGCCAGTTGAACGATGATCGATCTAGTGACGTTATATTATCACATTGTGATGAGATAATATATCACTTATGAATCATCGCTCGTCCCTGAGCCGGGCCGCCGTTAGACGGCGACTGTTCGTACGCCGAAGACTGCGCCTGATTCGATCACCTCAACCAGGCGATCGATATTGGGGTGTTTGCCAGGGTTGGCGCGCGCGTCGGCCGTGTGTTCGGCAAAGAGCTCCAGCCCTTCCCGTGCCGCGACTGCGTCAATTTTTCCATGCCGCGAGGCAAGGGCTGAATAGACTGCCAGCGAGCCTGCTTTTCCTGGCTTGTTCTCGATGACCGCTACGGTTGAACCGCCTGCGTCGAGTCGTTCGAGTGCCGCCAGGTGGGCGATAGGGGGTAGCGATTTCAGTGTGTCGGCAAATGACATGGCGTGGGTCTCATCTGATGGTCTGCCTGATCCAGTCGCGCATCAGCGCCGCCAGTTCGCTTGGCTGCTCCCAGGGGATCAGGTGTCCGGCTCCTGGGAGCGCCTCAAATTTTGCGTCCGCGACGGCCTGGGCGGCGGCGCGGGCGTCCTCAATCGGAATCAGCGGGTCATCGGAACCGACGACAACCAGGGCGTTCAGCATCAGCCCGCGGATCATCGCGCGTTGGTCCGGCCGGTTCATGACGGCGCGCATCTGCGCGATCGTGCTCTCGGCGCCCGCCTCATGCAGGTCGCCGAGGACGGCCGCGCGAAGGCTGGGGTCGTTTTGCGAGGCACGCGTCAGGAGAAACTCGCCGAGTTTCTCGACATAGCGGGACCAGTCACGGGCGGCCGAGCCGATTGCGCGTTCGCGCATCGGCGCGGCCTCGGGCGGGTCTGGATGGGCGGTGGAGCAGATGAGGGCGAGCCCCTCGACGTTTCGCAGCGGGAGCGCGAGCATCTGGAGGGCGACATAGCCTCCCATTGAGAAGCCAGCGATCAGGAGCTTGCGCTCAGTGCCGACATCGATCAGCGCGTGCCAGGCGCGCTCGGCCATCTTGGCGATGTCCGCCGGCCCGCGTACGTCGACCACACGGATGTCGGCACTATCCCCAAGGTGCGCGATCAGACGGTTGAACACGCGCGGGGTGTTGGTCATCCCCGGGATCAGCAGTAGGACAGGGCGGGCGGACATGATGGAGATCTCGCTAACAGTTGAGCGGCTGGCCGCCTGATGATGGCAACGCGAGACGGCACTGCCCTGCGCCAGCCAGGACTCGCATACGCCGCGCTCTGCTACGCCTCTGGGCCGCCTCGGGCGGCTGGGCGCGCGTCAGCGACAGCCGAGGACTTAGCGCGCGTTACGCCGCGCAGCCCAGAAAGTCGCCCCTTCCTTGCCGTATTTTTCCGCGTGCCGGATGCCCCGGCCGAGCTGAAAGCGATCGCCCTCGCGCAGGTGCCGGGTGGAGTCGCCCACCGTCAACCAGAATTCGCCGTTGACCACTAAGGCCTCGGTGTCGAAGGGGTGGTCGTGTTCAGGGGCGAGATGATCCGGGCCCCACTCGCGGACCAGTACCTCGTTAAAACCACGGGCGAGCATCTCGGCCGTAAACTGATCCAGGGTCGGCTGATTCATGAGGAACTCCAGGGATGGGTTGACGGTATGCGGGGCCCGGGGATGCCCCGGGCTGCGTTGAGGTTGGCTCGAGTGTCGCTTTGGTTGGTACTGCGCGTCCAGTTGAATGATTCGATTTTTGCGATAGCCGCGATCTCAATGGGTTCCGGATGTCATCGGCCGAAGATGCCATCGGCGGTGAGTTGTTGCTGCCGCGCCAGCGTGGACACGCCCCCCGACCCAGGGGGTAAGATCGCTGCTCTCTATGTCATCGCCAGACGGAGGCTCGCCTTGACCCATGCATCGTCGACCATTGCCGGTTTGCGCAGTGTCGCGCTCGAAGTGCCCGAACTTGCGTCGCTCGAGCGTTTCTTTACCGAGGTTTGGCATCTTGGCATTGCAGCACGAACCGAGAACGCGATCTATTTTCATGCGACCGGTAATGATCATCATGTGCTGTCGGTGCATCGAGCCGCCGCGGGCGTAGCGCGAATCCGCAACGTCACGCTGCGGGCGCGCGATCAGGTGGCGCTTGCCAAGGTGGCGCAGTCCGCCCTCAGCGCAGGCGGCCGCGTACTGTCCGCCGCGTCGCCGGTCGATGAGCCGGGCGGGGGGGTGTCGATGACAATTGTCGACCCTCACGGACGCATCCTTCGCGTGATTCACGGCGATGAACGGCGGGCAGCCGATGCGCCCCAGCGCGACCGACCGATTCGGCTCGCACACGCGGTGCTGAACAGTCACGACTGCGAGGCCAGTCGGATGTTTCTCGAACAGGCGCTGGATTTTTCCCTCTCGGATCGCACCCGCATCATGGCCTTCATGCGGTGTAACAGCGACCACCACAGCATCGCCTTCGGTGATACCGACAACGATGCGCTCAATCATGTCGCCTTCCTGATGCCGGATGTCGATTCGGTCATGCGGGGCGGAGGCAGAATGCGCGACGCGGGGTTTCCAATTGAGTGGGGACCGGGCCGGCATGGCCCCGGCAACAATGCGTTCAACTACTTCATTGGCCCCCTCGACATCGTTATCGAATACACCGCTGATGTGCAACAGATCGATGACAGCTATCAGGCAGGCGGCCCCGCCAACTGGAAGTGGCCGCCCGGTCGGGTCGACCAGTGGGGGATTTCTGCACCGCCCAGCGAGCGGCTCAAGGCCGCGCAGCGCGGCGTGTCTTTTGTCGGCGTCTGACAGGCCGGTCAAGACGATGTCCCGTGTTGATGTGGCAATCGTAGGCTTTGGCCCGTCGGGTGCGGTGGCCGCTGGGCTCCTGGCTGCGCAGGGCTTGTCGGTGCATGTGTGCAGTCGGCTGACCGAGGTGTATGACAAGCCGCGTGCTATTTCTCTTGACCACGAGATCCTGCGCCTCTTTCAGCAGATGGGGATACTCGATCGGGTGGAGCCCTACACCGAACCCTTCACTGACTCGGTCTGGCACGGGGTGAGCGACCAACCGATCCGTCGAATGTCAACGGTGCCGCCCCCGTATCCGCTCGCGCATTCGCCGTCCATCGTGTTTACCCAGCCTCCGGTTGAGAAGGTGCTGCGAGCCCACGCGCAATCATTTGCTGGTGTTGCGGTCGACGTGGGCACTGAATTGGTCGGACTCACCCAGCAGGCAGATGCTGTCCAACTTCGACTCCGCCACCTCGCCTCGGGTCAGGAACGTTCGATTGACGCCCGCTGGGTGATCGGCTGCGACGGGGCCTCCAGCGCGGTACGCGCCCTGAGCGGCCTTCCTCTGAACGATCTGTCGTTTGATGAACGCTGGCTGGTGGTGGATTGCCTGGTGGGAGATGAAGCCCTCGCGCGGTTGCCGCAAACCAGCGCGCAGTATTGCCGCCCTGAGCGACCGGTCACTTACCTCATCTGCCCGGGCCGACATCGACGCTGGGAGATCGCGATCAACCCCGGAGAGGATCCGCAGCAGGTGGCCACGCCCGAGGGCACCTGGGCGCTGCTCGCGCCCTGGCTCGCGCCGCATGAAGCGACGCTCTGGCGACAGGCGGCTTACCGGTTTCACGCGCTGGTAGCCGAGCGCTGGCGTGATGGCCGGGTATTTCTTGCGGGCGACGCTGCGCATCAGCAACCACCTTTTCTCGGGCAGGGGTTGTGTCAGGGCTTGCGCGATGTCAGCAATCTCTGCTGGAAACTGGGAGCAGTGCTGCGCGGTGAGGCACCCGAACAACTCCTTGATACCTACGGTCAGGAGCGTCGCGGGCATGTCACTGCGCTCACCACGCGTATCAAGCATATCGGTCAACTGATTGGAGAGCGCGACCCGTCGCGGGCGCGCGAGCGCGATGCGCAGCTGCTCGCCGAGGGCGGCGGCACCGTGCGGCCAACCCCGCGACAGGACGTACAGCCGGCGCTTGCGGACGGGATGCTATCGTGCGCGGTGCATGCAGCGCGCGGCACTATTTTCCCGCAGCCGTGGCTGATTGGATCGAAGGGTACTCATGTGCGGATGGACGACGTGCTGGGGTGTGGCTGGCGTCTGGTGCTTGCCTCGGATAGCGCGATGCCAGCCGATCTGCCCGCCGAAGGCGCCGGGCTGCGGGTGGAACGGCTGGGCGACGCCGGGCTGCCCGAAGCCGACGGCGCGCTTGCTGCCTGGTTCACCCGTCATGTGGTCACGGCAGCAGTCATCCGGCCCGACCACTATGTTTTCGGTGTGGCCAATGGCGCGACACAGCTCGCTCGCCTTCTTAGCGAGCTGAATGCGTTCCTGAAGGCACCTATTTCCAGGAGAGCCTGACATGAGTCCCAAGCATCCCCTGCCGTCGTTCTCTGAGCCTGCCGTGACGAGGCGCATGCTGATCCGCGGCGCAGCGATGCTCGGCGCGTGGCCGGCGCTTGCCGCCTCGCAGTCCACCTGGCCTGATCGCCCGGTCCGTTTCATCCTGTCCCAGCCGGCGGGCTCTGGACCCGACAATGTGGCGCGTCTGTTATCGGAGCGGCTCGGCAAGGCGCTTGGCCAGCCGGTGGTGATCGAAAACAAGCCCGGCGGACAGAATGTGATCGGCGCCCAGGCGGCGGCCAGCGCCGCGCCCGATGGCTCGAACTTCTATTTCGCCACTACGGCCGCGCTGGTCACTAACCGCTTTCTGTTCAAGTCGCTGTCCTATGATCCGCGTAAAGATTTTGTGCCGGTTGCATTCATCGCGCGGAGCCCGTTTGGGGTGATGGTCCGCGCAGACTCGCCGATCGACACCATGCCAGCGCTCATCGCGCGATCAAAGGCCGCACCGGGCAAGCTCACGCTGGGTAACGAGGGGCCACGTACCTTCGGCGGCATCATCGCGCGTCTCCTCAACGCCCGTGGCGCCATTGAAGCCAATCTGGTGGGGTACGCGTCGGTACGCACTGCAGTCCAGGACGTGATGGGCGGTCACGCCGATGCGGTGGTGGCCGATCTGGCGTCGAGCGCTTCCCTCATTCGCGACGGGCGGCTGCGACTGCTCGCGGTCACCTCGGGCTCCCGCGTGGCGGGATGGGACAAGGTGCCCGCGCTGGCTGAGCTGCTGCCAGGCTTTGAAATGGTGGGCTGGTTTGCGGTGGTGGCGCCGGCTGGCACGCCGGCAGCAGCGATCGAGCGCCTGAACCGCGAGCTGGGCGCGTTGCTTCGTGACCCTGAGGTTGTACAACGCATGCTCACCATCGGTCCGATTGCTGACCATCTGGGCGCACCGGCACAACTCGCCGCCTTTCTCGGTCAGGAGCACGCGCGCTGGGAAAAGGCCGCGCAGGAAATCGGCCTTCTTCCAGAATGAGCATTCCTTCATGACGGACCCCCTCGATCATCTGGAAGACCCTGCCGAGCAGCGTCCAAACCTGGCTGCGGAGTCGTTTGCAGGACGAACCGTGCTGGTGGTGGGGGGCGGTGGCAGTATCGGTGCTGCCTGTGCATGGCTCGCTGCGAGGCTGGGCGCAAAGGTCATCATTGCCGGCCGCAAGGCCGATAAGCTGCAGGCGGTGGTGAGCGCCATGGCGGGGCGGGATCTCGCCTGTCAGGGCTTCACGGTCGATATTCGCGAGCGGGCTGCGGTGGAGACCCTCTTCGATCAGATCAGCGAGAGCGGGCCCCCCGACCTGGTGATTCAAAGCGCTGGCGGCCAATATCCGTCACCCGCCATCGATATATCCGAGAAGGGATGGAACGCGGTGGTCAACACCAATCTCACCGGCAGTTTCAACGTGATGCAGTGCGCCGCCAGACGTTGGCGGGATGCGGGCTGCGGCGGTTGTCTGGTCAATATCGTGGTCTCGCCGCGCGGACTGCACGGCGTTGCGCACACGGTGGCGGCGCGTGCTGGCGTAGTGGCCTTCAGTGAAGCGGTGGCGGTCGAGTGGGCGCCGCTTGGCATTCGGGTGAACTGCATCGCCCCTGGCGTCATTGTTTCTGCGGGTTGGGCGGTTTACCGGCCCGAGGTCCGCGCGCTCTATCAGAACGCCAACCCTATGCGACAGGCCGGTACCCCCTGGCAGATCGCCGAAGCGGCGTTGTTCGTTGGCGGGCCTGCCGGTGCTTTCATCACTGGCGAGACGTTAGAGGTGAGTGGCGGCGGGCCGCTTTGGGGCGAGGGCTGGACAGTACCCAAGCCGGAATGGTTCAAGGAAGCCACGCGCGCGCTTGATGCGGGCGGTGTTTCCGATCCAGCATGAGTTCGTGATCTTTATTAAGGAGTTTTTCATGCTGAAGTCCATGACATCCAGGGCGCGCTCATCGGTTTGTGGGGTGCGGCGTGCGGGGGGTGCGGCCGCCGTGGCAGCGCTCGTGGCGATTCAGGCTGCAGGCTGGCTCGCTGCGTCGGTCTCGGTGTCGGTTGCGCTCGCGCAGCCCGTCACGCGGGTGGTCGTGCCCGCGCCAGTGGGCGGCGGTACCGATGTTTTCTTCCGGCTCGTCGGCAAGGAAGCCGAGCCGTTTCTCAAAAGTCAGTTGATCGTTGCCAATGTGGGTGGTGCGGGCGGCACGATCGGGGTGGGGCAGGTGGTCAATGCCCGGCCGGACGGACTCACACTGGCGGGTGTGTGGAGCAGCCCGCTCACCGCCGCGCCTCACTCCATGAAAGCGAGTTATACGGTCGATGACTACGTGCCGCTGATCCATCTGTCGCAGGCGCCATATGTATTCTGTGTGCTGGCAGATTTTCCGGCGCGCGACGGTCGAGCCCTGATCGAAGAACTCCGTCGCAACCCCGATCGCTACACTTTTGGTAACGACGGCCTGGGAGGCACGGGGCATCTGGCTGCCGCCCGAATTTTTCGCGCATTGGATGTGAAGGTGCGTGACGTGCCGTTCAAGGGAGCGGGTGAGACGCTCACTAATTTTCTAGGTGGACATGTCTCGATCTATGTGGGCTCCATCCCGCCTGTGATGCCGGCGGTGAAATCGGGCAAGGCGCGCTGTCTCCTGTCGAGCGCTGCTGATCGCTCGGCGGCCATGCCCGATGCGCTGGGGCTTCGCGATCTGGGGATCGAGGCCGAGCAGACCATGTTATGGCGCGCCATCCTTGCACCGAAAGGCACGCCCCCCGCTGTGCTGTCGCATATCGAGCAGGCGTTCGAGGCGGCGATGAACACCCCCGCCACACGCCGCTACTGCGAGGACGCGGGCGAGCAGATCATGATCTTGAAGGGCGAGCCGCTCCGCGCGATGTTACGTGCCGAGTACGATGCGCTGGGCGCAGTGGCGCGGTCGCTCAAGTTGGGTCCGCAGTGATCGGCGAGGTCGACGGTCACGCGCATGTGTTCGCGCCCGGGTTACCGTTTGTCGAACCGCGCCGCTATACGCCGGGCTATGCAGCGACCGCCGAGCAATTCATTGCCCATCTTGATGCCAGCAGGCTGGCAGGTGGGCTCCTCACACAGCCGAGCTTTCTTGGTACTGATAACCGGCACATGCTGGCAGCGGTGGCGCGCTACCCGGCGCGCTTGCGCGCCGTGGTGGTGGTCGATCCCGAGATTACCGATACCGACCTTGACGGGCTCGCTTCACAAGGCGCCGTTGGCATTCGGTTGAACCTCGAGGGGGTTCCCCTTCCCCACCTGTCGGCTGCCCCGTGGCCGGCGCTTTTCGCCCGCCTAGCTCGCCGTCACTGGCATGTCGAGATTCATCGGAAAGCGGTTGATCTGCCAACAATTCTCGCGCCGCTTCTCGACTCGGGGGTACGCATCTGTGTCGATCACTTTGGTCGACCTGACCCGGAGCGGGGCACCGCTGACCCGGGCTTTCTTGCCCTGCTTGATTCCGCTTCAACGGGCCGTGTCTGGGTCAAGGTCTCGGCCGCTTACCGGACTGGCGGCGTCGCCCGGGGCGAAGCGCTTGCCCCGGTGCTGCTGGCGCGTCTTCTCTCCGCCTTTGGCCCGCAGCGCCTCATCTGGGCGAGCGACTGGCCGCACACCCAACACGAGTCGCTCGTGACGCATCGTGATTGCTTGATGGCGCTCGCGCGCTGGGCGCGCGATGAAGCGCTCGCACGCCGCATTCGAACCGAAGGCGTGGAGTCGCTGCTCGAGGCTACGAGCTGAGAGAGGTAATCGGGTCGTCTGCCCCATGCGCAAGCTCTCGGTCGCCCGCGATCAGTAACTTACCTTCGCCACCTTTCGCAGATGTTCAGCCGTGGTGCTTGGCAGCCCGAAAAATTCGAGATAGGCGGGAATCTGCTCGAACAACATGTCGGTGCCGACCTGGGTGCGGCAGCCGCGCGCCTGCGTAGCGGCCAGAAACGCAGTGGTTTCGTCCTTCATGACCACTTCGCCCACGAAGGTGTCTGCCGACAGACGAGCGACGTCAATCGGAAGCGGGTCACCGTCGTTCATGCCGAGCGGGGAGGCATTCACCACCAGATCGAACCCCGCAGGATCGTTGTGGCCGGTGTCCACGTCGATCGCCGGATACTGCGCACGCAGCCGCGCGGCGAGTGGTGCTGAAGCGAGGGCGTTCACATCGAATAGCGTGATTGCGCCTATGCCCGCGCCGGCAAGCGATGCCGCGATGGCGCCGCCAACGCCACCCGAGCCCACCACCAGCGCGCGGCGTCCAGCCGGATCAAACCCCTTGCGAACGATACCGCGCACGAACCCTGCGCCGTCAAACATGTCGCCCTCAAGTCGCCCGTCGGGTGTGCGGCGAACCGCATTGCAGGCACCCGCCACGCGTACGGTAGCGGTGACCTGATCAAGCAATCCCACCACCGAGACCTTGTGCGGCATCGTGATCAGGGCGCCCACGATGTTGCCCAATGAAAACACCGCCTTGAGCAGCGCCTCGAAATGCTGGACGGTGCAGTCCATGGGAACCACCACAGCGTTGATCCCTGCGGCCTCGAAGTACGGATTGTAAATCATCGGCGACTTGAAGGTATGGGTAGGGTGGCCGATGTGGGCAATCAAGCGTGTGTGACCGTCGATCAAAGGGGTCCTCAGATTAAGGCCGTATCAGACGGCTGAGCGGGCTCGCCCAGGTGAGCACCGCCCAGGTGAGCACCACCCAGGTGAGCACCACCCAGAAAGAGTCGCTCCATGTTCGGATCAGCGAGCACTGCCTCGGCTGGCTTATGGAGCACCAGTCGGCCGGACTCGAGCGCAATTGCATCGTCGGCGTAGCGTAGGGCGCTTTTTACGTTCTGCTCCACTATCAGCACCGTCGTGCCCTGGTCAGCGAGCTCGCGCAGCAGCTTGAATACTTCCCGAACCACGATCGGCGACAGCCCGATGGAGGGCTCATCAATCAGCATGACGCGCGGGCGCAGCAGCAGGGCCCGCCCGACCTCCAGCTGTTTCTGTTCACCGCCCGAGAGCGAGGCAGCGCGCGAGTGAAGGCGCTCCTTCAAACGGGGGAAAAACTCCAGCACCTCGGGAATCCGCTCGCGCGCGGTCTTCATGCCCAGCGTGATGCCGCCCAACTCAAGATTCTCGTAGACGCTCAGCTTGCCAAACAGGTTGCGGCCTTGCGGGACAAAGGCAATCCCCCGTGCGAGGAGCTCCGAGGGCGCGGTGCCAGTGATATCGCGGCCGTCGAGCCGGATGCATCCCTGCCGGGGTTTCAAAAGCCCGAACAGTGTTTTCAGAACGGTCGATTTACCCGCGCCGTTCGGTCCGA
>SXGS01169505.1_pt1 | contig 12660 bp, 10 predicted proteins | sample 3174681 | NCBI WGS metagenome assembly SXGS01 (sample SAMN11356861, study PRJNA531348) | freshwater metagenome | isolation source: freshwater sample F1-80 | place: China: Fuxian Lake, Yuxi | collected 2017-12-25
CGCGATCAACCGCGAGCAGAGCTTCGAGATGACCGCCGCCGCGGTCGAGGGGCTGCGCCGGCGCGGCATCGAACAGATCAATTTCGATTTGATCTACGGGCTTCCGGGTCAGACGATCCGGTCCTGCATCGACACGGTCGACCAGGCGGTGTCGCTTGCGCCCGACCGTATCGCCATATTCGGCTACGCTCATGTGCCGAGTTTCAAGCTCCACCAGCGCCGGATCGACGAGACGCTGCTCCCCGACGGCGTCACCCGGCTGGAACAGTCCCGCGCGATGGCGGGGGCGCTGATCCAGGCCGGCTATGTGCAGATCGGCCTCGAACAATTCGCCAGGCCCGACGATCCGCTGACCGCCGCCGCCGAAACCGGCGCGCTTCATCGTAATTTCCAGGGCTATACGACTGACGCCTGCCCGGCGCTGATCGGGCTAGGCTCTTCCTCGATCGGCCGGCTGGACGCCGGCTATGCGCAGAATGTGGTCCTGATCTCGGAATATCAGAAGCGCGTCATGGAGGGGCGGCTGCCGGTGCTTCGCGGCATCGCCGTGAGCGCCGACGACAGGCTCCGCGCCGCCGTGATCGAGCGGCTGATGTGCGATCATCAGGTCGATCTGGAGGAGATTTGCGCGCGGTTCGGGGCCGATCCTGCGCAGTTCGCCGACCTTCCGGCGCTGGAGCCGCTCGCGGCCGACGGGCTGATCGAGCGGCATGGCGGCCTGATCAAGGTGACGCCCGAGGCGCGCGCTCTGGTCCGCTCGGTCGCCGCCGCGTTCGACGCCTATCTCGGCAAGGGCGACGCGCGGCACTCGCGCGCCGCCTGACACTGCGATGTCCGGCGGCGACTGGGCCTAGCCGCACCGCGAATAAGGGCATTCGAGGCATTTGTCGCAGCCCTCGACCCGGATGACCGCGGCCGCGCCGCATCGCGGGCAGCAGGATCCAGGCGCGCGGCCCGGTTCAGGGTCGGGCAGATCGAGGGGCAGGGCAGGTTGCGCAAGCCCCATATGGCGTTCGATGACGCCGCCGACCGCGGCGAGCAGCGACGGCACGTATCTGCCCTGCAGCCAGACGCCGCCGCGCGGGTCGAACACCGCCTTGAGCTCCTCGACGACGAACGAGACGTCGCCGCCGCGCCGAAACACCGCCGAGATCATCCGGGTGACGCCCAACGTCCAGGCATAATGCTCCATATTCTTGGAGTTGATGAAAATCTCGAACGGGCGGCGGCCGGCTGGCGTCTCCATGTCGTTGATCGTGACATAGACCGCATGCGCGCTGTCCGGCCATTTCAGCTTATAGGTCGTGCCGTGCATCGCTTCGTCGCGCGGCGCGATGAGGATGTCCGGCTCGGGCTCGGGCTTGGGCTCCGGCGCGGTTCGCAGCACCGATCCGGTCACCGCATTGGGGCGGTAGGTGGTGAGCCCTTTGCAGCCGAGATGATAGCCCTCGACATAGATGTCGGCAAAATCCTCGAAGGCGATATCTTCGGGGCAGTTCACCGTCTTGGAGATCGAGCTGTCGACGAGCGCCTGAGCAGCGGCCTGCATCGTGAGGTGGTCGGACGGCTTGAGCGTCTGCGCGCTGACGAAGAGCGCCTCGGGCGGTTCGGCGTCGCCCTTCACATGCCGCCACACCCGCATCGCATAATCCTCGACCGGTTCCTCCTTCGCGGAGCCGTCGGCCTGGAGGATGCGGCGCTGGTAGGAATAAGCGAAGACAGGCTCGATTCCCGAGGAGACATTGCCGGCCAGCAGCGATGTGGTCCCGGTCGGCGCGATCGAGGTGAGGCAGCCGTTGCGCAGGCCATGCTCGGCGATCAGCGCGCGCGTCTCCTCATCGAGGCTTGCGAGGTTCGGCCGATCGAGCATCGCCGGATCGAAAGCGGGGAAGGCGCCCTTCTCGGCGGCGAGCAGCGCCGAGGCGCGATAGGCCTCGCGCTTGATGATCCCGAGCCAGGCTCTGGTCAGCGCGACCGCCTCCTGGCCGCCATAGCGCGCGCCGCAGAACAACAAGGCGTCGGCAAGGCCGGTGACGCCGAGGCCGATCCGGCGCTTCGCCTTGGCCTCCGCCTCCTGCTCGGGCAACGGATAGCGTGAGATATCGATGACATTGTCGAGCATCCGCACCGCCAGCCGGGTGAGTTCGGCCAGGACCTCCTCATTCATCCCGGCCCCCGCTTCAAACGGCCGCTCGATCAGCCGCGCCAGGTTGATCGAGCCCAGCAGGCAGGCGCCGTAGGGCGGCAACATCTGCTCGCCGCAGGGATTGCTCGCGCTGATCGTCTCGCAATGGCCGAGATTGTTGAGCTGGTTGACGCGATCGACGAAGATTACGCCGGGCTCGGCGCAATCATAGGTCGCGCGCATCAGCCTTTCCCAGAGGTCGCGCGCGCGGACGGTGCGATAGACCTTGCCGCCGAAGCTCAGCGGCCAATCGGCGTTGGCGCCGAGCGCGGTCATGAACGTATCGGTGACCAGCACCGAGAGGTTGAAGTTGCGCAGGCGCCCCGGATCGCGCTTGGCGTCGATGAACGCCTCGATGTCCGGATGGTCAATCCGCAGGCAGCCCATCATCGCGCCGCGCCGCTGGCCGGCGGAATGGACCGTGCGGCACATCGAATCCCAGCAATCCATGAACGAGAGCGGCCCGGACGCATCCGCGCCGACGCCCTTGACCTCACTGCCGCTCGGCCGGATCGTGGAGAAGTCCATGCCGACGCCCCCGCCCTGCTGCATGGTCAGGGCGGCCTGCTTCAAATGCTCGAAAATGCCCTCGAGGCTGTCCGGGATCGTGCCCATGACGAAGCAGTTGAACAAGGTGACGGCGCGGCCCGTGCCAGCCCCGGCGATGATCCTGCCGGCCGGAATGAAGCGGAAGTCGCCGATCGCGTCGCGGAACCTCGCTTCCCAGCCGGCGCGGAGGGCGGGCTGCTCGGCCTGCGCGACGGCGGCCGCCACCCGCGCCGCGGTCGCGGCGAAGCTCTCGTCTCCGGCGCCTTCGCTTGGCTGGTAACGATATTTGGCGGTCCAGATCTCCTCGGCGAGGGCAATTTCGAAGCTCATCTCCATCCCCTGTATCTTGTGGGAGCTGGAGGTAATGCACCGCTATAAGAAGCAAATTGATCCAGCGCATTGTGCGGGCCGCCGGCTCGCCATCGGCGCGGGGCGGCGCTAGGCCGCGGCGCATGGAAAGCTATTATCTCGAACTCAGGACCGCGCATATCGCGGCGGTCATCGCGAGCGGCAGCCTGTTCCTGGTCCGCGCTCTCGCGCTGAATCTCGGCCGCGCGACATGGCCGCTGGCGCGACCGGTCCGGAGCCTCGCTTATGCGATCGACACGCTGCTGCTGGCCGCCGCGATCGCGCTCGCGGCCGTCATCGGGCAATATCCGTTCCTCGAAGGCTGGCTGACGGCGAAGGTCCTGCTGCTGGTCCTCTACATTCTGCTCGGCTATCGCGCCCTGCGCGGGGCGACGCTCGCCAGCCGGCTGACCTGCCTGGCCGGCGCGGCGGCGACCTATGCGGCCATCGTCGGCGTCGCGCGGGCTCATCATCCGCTGGGCTTTCTTGCAGGCTAGCTCTGCTCGTCGGGCCGGCGGCTGAACAGGATCGGTCCGTAGGCGCCGAGGAAGACGAGAAAGGCGCCCGCCCAGGCGACGGCCGAAACCTCCATGCCGATCGTATAATCGACCAGTCCGAGCGGCGCGGAGACGCGCAGCGCGGCGCCCAGCGTCACCAGCATGTAGAGAAAGACCGTTTGCGGGCTCGCCTTGAGTTCGCGCCCGCTATGGCCGAGCGTGGCCCGGGTCATCACCGCGAGGATCATCGTCCCCATCGCGCCGGCCGTCAAAGCGTGGATCGCGGTCGTCCGTGGGAAGGGCGCGCCGAGCACGTTCGCGCCGAGCAGCGCCAGCCCCGCCGGCACCCAGAAATAGCCGACATGGAGAATGAAGACGAGCGGCTCCCCGATCGTGCGCAAGCCGCCCCAGCGCGCCAGCCGCGCCCCCTGCAATGCGGCTGCGACAAGCAGGAGGAGGCCGACGAAGCCGGCCTCTGGCGCGATCATCCAGGCGACGAGCGCGGCCGCGGTCGCCGCGATCACGGCGACGTCGAAGCGACCCGGCTGGGCCGGCAGTCGCGTGGTGATGCCCTGCTTCTGCAGCCAGTTGCGCGTGAAGGACGGGACGATCCGCCCGCCGATCAGCGATATCATCAGGGTGACGATGGTGATCGCGATCCAGATGCCGAGCTCGCCCGGCGCGGTCAGCCCGGCCGCCTGCGCATGGTCGAGCGCGTTGGCCGCGCCGAAAAGAAGCACGAGGCCGACGATCGGGACGTTGCGATTCTTCGCCGCCAGCACCTCGCGCAGCGCCAGCCCGGCCAGGACGAGGTAGAAGCCGACGTCGAGCGCCGCCGCGACGACGGTCCCCGCCTGGGCCGAGAACAGCACCGCGATCCGCGCCGCCAGCCACAGCCCGGCCAGAGCGGCGAGCGGCGGTCCCGCGATCGGCAGCCGCCCGGTCCAGTTGGGGATGGCGGTCAGGAGAAAGCCGGCGATCACCGCCCCGACGAAGCCGAACAGCATCTCGTGGCGATGCCAGGCGAGCGGCTCGAAGGCGCTCGGCAAGGTGACGGCGCCGGCCAGCGCGGCCAGCCACAAAGTCAGCGCGACGATCGCCCAGGCCGCGCCGCCGAAAAAGAAGGGCCGGAAGCCGCCCCGCAGAAAGGGCGGCGAGGACGCCATCCGCGAGCGACGCAGCGCCAGCATCCGCTCGCCTCGGGTGATCATCGCGCCCAGCCTCCTTGCCAGACCCCAGCCGGGTCCGGGCGGGGTGTGTCGCGGCAAACCGGGTGCGCGGCCACTCCGGGATTCCCCTTAAGGAGAATATCCGAATCCCCGCCCCGCGGCAGGGGCTCTAAAAAGCGGTCGACATCGTGAGGAGTTCGGCCATGCTGCATGAGAAGATTCTGGCGGAGAAGCACCGCCTGCCGGTGAATGTCGCGGCGGTCTGGCCGGTGAGCCCGCAGATCGCGCCGCTTCCCATTCCCGACATCGTCGAGCGGCCGCTGGCGGCCTCGGAGCGAGAACAGCCGGCTCCGCACCTGCCGACGCCCGCGGCCGACGACGTTCCGAAGGGCGTCGGTGTGCTGATCGTCGCGTCCTATTGCGCGCTCCTCGCCTCGCTCGCGGCGATCTCCGTCGCCTCACGCCAGTCGGCCTTCGCCGTCGCCATCGCGGCCTTGTTCCTGGTCGCGTTCTTCACCGTCCCGCGCCTCTTCCTCGGCGTCGAGCCGGCGCGCCGCAAGCGCCCGCGCTTCGACCGGTTCCTCAATCAAGGCATGGACACGTTGACCGGCCGCTGCTCCGGGGGCGCCGCCCTGGTCCAGATGCTGATCGTTCCGGTCTTCCTGACCTTCGGCATTCTGGCCATGGGGATCGCCGTCGCGATCAACCTGTAAGGCGCGCGGGCGCCCCGCGAGCGAAGCTCAGTCCGCGAGGCGCGCCGCCGCGACCATCCGCACCAGCTCCGACAAGGTCCTCGCGCCCATCTTGGTCATCACATTGGCCCGGTAGATTTCCACTGTGCGGTCGCTGATGCCGAGATCGGAGGCGATGACCTTGTTGGCATGGCCTTCATACAGGCCGTGCAGAACCTCATGCTCGCGCTGGGAAAGGCCGTCCATGCGCGCCACGATCGCCTCGCGCGCCCGGCGCGCCTCCTCGCGGGCCCCGCGGCGCGCCAAGGCCGCCCTCACCGCATCGAGGATGGCGCCATCCGAAAAGGGCTTCTCGATGAAGTCCGCCACGCCCTCCTTCATCGCTGCGATCGCCATCGGAACATCGGCATGGCCGGTGATGACGATCACCGGATCCGGCACATTCAACGCCTTCAGCCTACGGACCAATTCCACGCCGTTCATCCCCGGCATGCGGACGTCGGTGACGATGCAGCCGGGCTCGCGCGCCGGAAGCGCCTCGAGAAAGGCGTCGGCGGATGCATAGGTCATGACCGCAAAGCCGGCGCAGTCGAGCAGGAATTCGAGCGCCTCGCGGGCGGAAGGATCGTCGTCGATCACGTGGACGACCGAATCAGTCATTTTCCGTGAACTCCTGCTTGTCGACGCGCGGCAAGGTGAAGCGGAAGATCGTGCCACCCGTGGGATTGGCCTCGACCCAAATCCGTCCGCCATGCGCCTCGACGATCGTCCTGCAGATCGAAAGCCCCACTCCCATGCCGGCGGGCTGGGTCGTGACGAACGGCTGGAACAGCCGGTCGGCGATGTCGGGACTGATGCCCGGGCCGCTGTCGGCGACGCTGATCAGCGCCATGCCGTCCTCGGCAGGGACGATTTTGACGAGGAGATCGCGCCGGCCGGCTTCCTCCATCGCGTCGATCGCGTTGCGCATGAGGTTCAGCACGACCTGCTGGATCTGCACCCTGTCCGCGAGCACGAGATCGACCGTCGAATGAAGGTCGAGGCGGACGCGGACGTCCAGCTCCTTGGCCCCGACTAGCGCGAGCGCGCTCGCCTCCTCGATGAGCTTCGGCAGATGCTCGATCCGCCGCTCGGCCTCGCCGCGCGCGAGGAACTCCCGCAAGCGGCGGATCACCTCGCCAGCGCGGAGCGCTTCGCCCGCCGCTTTTCCGACCGCCCCGGCAAGCCGCTCGCGCGGAATCTCCTCGCGCTCGAGCAGCATCTTGGCGCCGCCAAGATAATTAGCGATCGCGCCCAGCGGCTGGTTGATCTCATGGGCGAGCGAAGAGGCCATCTCGCCGAGCGCGGTGAGGCGTGAGACGTGCACCAACTCCGACTGCAGCTCCTGCAGCCTCGTTTCAGTCTGCTGGCGCTCGGTGAGATCGCGAATGAAGCCGGTGAAGAATCGCTGCTCGCCCAGCCGCAATTCCCCGACCGCGAGCTCCATCGGGAAGGTGGATCCGTCCCTGCGTTCGCCCACCACCACGCGTCCGGTGCCCACGATCCGCCGTTCGCCGGTGCGATAGTAGCGCTCCAGATAGCCGTCATGCGCCTCGCGATAGGGCGAGGGCATCAGCATGCTGACATTGCGGCCAGAGACCTCGTGCGAGCGCCAACCGAACAGCCGCTCGGCGGCATGGCTGAAGTCCCGGATCAGGCCCGCCTCGTCGATCACCACCATCGCGTCGGGCACGGTCTCGAGGATCGAGCGAAGATGCTCCTCCCGCATGACCAGATCGCGGGTGATCGCATCCGCCTGGCGCCGCGCCCGCTGAAAGGTCTCGCCGCCCGCCGCGACGAGCGCGCCGACGAACAGAAAAACCGCTCCGTCGGTCAGCCCGCCGCTCGAGAACCCGCCGCCCGCCCGCTCGATCGCCACGCCGGCGACCAGGCCGAGCACGGTCGCCAACAGGCCCGGCCACAATCCCGCCAGCGCCGAAGCGGCGACCACCGCCGGTATGAAGAAGATGAAGATCGGGCGCGTGCCGACCAGGGCGTCGAGGCCATATTTCGCGGCGACGCCCATCGCGATGCCGATAAGGGAGACGCCGAGGACCGCGCCGGCGCCGAGGCTAAGCCGCGAAGCCAAGGGGACGGCTGCGGCATGGCGAGAGCCATTCACCCTGCCCCTCTCCCGACCGGTGCAGTCCAGCGGCTAGCGTCGGCGATCGTCATCGTCTTCCACCACGGTCAGCGCCCGCCCGGCGCCGGCGCTCTCGAGACTATCCTGGGTGACGATGACGGTGGCGCCGGGCTGAAGGATTGAGGTGACCGACAGGCGGAAATCTTCCGCCACATGAATGCGGCCGCGCAGCTGCGGCGAGGCGTCGGCGGCCTGCCCGGGCAGGCCGATGCGCAGCCAGCTTTGCGCGGATCCCGGCGCGGCGCGCAGGATATAGGCTGAGGTGCGCTGAATCGGCCCATCGATCGTGACCGGAGCGCGCCCGATGACGACGCCGTTGCGCAGCACGACGAGCCGCCGGTCCGCAGCGCTGATCACGACCGAGACCGGCCCGGACCGCGACAGCTCCGGCCGCCAGATCGTCGTCTGCCCAGCACTGACCGGCGCCGAGGCGCCACGCAGCAGGGCTTCGGCTGGGGCCACGCGAGGCACTGCCGCCTGGCTGGTGATGACCACGGTCATGCCGAGGCGGGTGACGCCGAAGAGCAGGCGGGCAAATTCGTGCGGCAGGCGAATGCAGCCGTGCGAAGCAGGATAGCCGGGCAGATTGCCCGCGTGGAGCGCGACGCCGCCCCAGGTCAGGCGCTGCATGTAGGGCATTGGCGCGTTGTCGTAGATGCTCGAATAATGTTCGACACGGCGCTGGAGGACGGTGAACACGCCGGTCGGGGTGCGATGACCAGGGCGGCCGGTCGATACGGTCGAAATCCCGATCGGCACGCCGTTGCGGTAGATCACCGCGCGCTGGGTCGCCAGGCTGACGACAAGCAAGACGGGACCGTCCGGCGCGACCTCCGGCGCCCAGAGATACTCGCCGGCCTTCAGCCGCTCCGCGGCCTCGATCACCGATCCGGAATCGAGCGACGGCTGCGCGTGCAGGCTGGCCTGGACGAGCGCGGCCGCGCCCAGAAGCAGAAACTTGATCCACGCCGGCCGGATGTCGAGCACAGGGCGCATGGAGAATCTCCCATCGCGTTCCTCCGCCGGCTAGCCGTCGCGGGAAGGCGCCGCCCTACGCATTGTCCCCTATTAGAGCGCAGCGCATGGCCGCGCCTGCTAAGGGGCATTACGGATCATTGCGCTTGCGATTGGGGCCTATAGCGGTGCTTCCGTTCCGGCGAGGCGCTCGCATCATGCCCATCCGCGACCTGCTCCTGCAGCTCAGCTCCTATCCCGAAGCCACGCCACGCTGGGCGCTCGACGGGGCGGCTTCCGTCGCGAAGCGGTTCGACGCCCGCCTCTCGACCGCGCTCTGCCACGTCCACATTCCCAGAATCTCGAATTTTCTCGCGAACACGCTCGCTCATGCGGACAAGGCGATCGCCGCCGAAAACGAGAAGAGCGACCGTAATGCGAAGGCGCTCCTCGCCGATTTCGCAACGACCATTCCTCCCGAACAGATCGGCGATGAGATCCTGATCGAATGCCGCTCGATGGTGACGCCGCGCGAGCTTGCCGCGCGGGCGCGCGCCTACGATCTGACGATCCTCCCCAAATATGCGCGCTCCGAAACCGCCTTCATCGCCGAATCGCTCGTCTTCGACTCGGGCCGGCCCGTGCTCCTCCTTCCCGAATATGGAGGCCGGCCGCACCTTTTCGACGCGGTCGCGATCGGCTGGGACGGCAGCCGGCCCGCCGCGCGGGCCCTCGCGGACGCCATGCCCATCTGCGCGCGCGCCGGAACGGTGCAGCTCGTGCGAATCAGCGGCGACAAGGCGTTCGGGCCCGGCGCGGACCTGGCCGACGCCCGGCGTCACCTTGCGACGCACGGCATCGACGCGCAGGTGGTCGAGGCTGCCGCGCAAGGGCTTGACGCCGGCTCGGCGCTGCTCCGGCATTGCGCGAGCGCCGGCGCGGATTTGCTTGTCATGGGCGCTTACGGCCATAGCCGGTTCCGCGAGTTCGTGCTCGGCGGCGCCACCCGCTCGGTGCTCGCCGACGCCGAGCTCCCCGTCCTGCTGTCGCACTAGTCACAGTGAACGAGATCGCAGCCTCCGCGCCGGCCGACGCTTATCTGCCCGCCCTTGCCCTTGCGCTCGCGATCGGGCTGCTGCTCGGCGTCGAGCGCGGCTGGCGGCTACGCGAGGAGGAGGCCGGCGGCCGCGTCGCCGGCATCCGGACGTTCGCTCTGCTCGGTCTCGTCGGCGGCCTCGCCGGTATCCTGGTCGCCGGCCCTACCGGGGCGCTCGCGATCGCTCTTTTCGCCGGCGCGATCGGCACGCTCCTCCTGGGCTATGCTGGCGACATGCGGCGCGACAACAATGTCAGCGCCACCGCGACGCTGGCCGGGGTCCTGACCCTGGCCCTCGGCGCGATGGCGACGACCGGCAACATGGTGCTGGCCTCGGTGGGGGCGGGCGCCGCCGTGATCCTTCTTGCCTCTCGCGAGCCGCTGCACCGCGCCATCGCGGCGACGAGCGAGAGCGACATCAAGGCGCTCATGCGCCTGGTCCTGGTCGTCTTCATCATCCTGCCCTTGCTCCCCGACGCAGCGATGGGGCCCTACGGCGCGCTCAATCCCTATCGCCTGTGGACCGTCGTCGTGATCACGGGATCGATCTCGTTCGTCGGCTACATCCTTACCCGTTGGCTGGGGGAACGCCGCGGCGCTCTGGTGACCGCGGCGGTGGGCGCGCTAGTGTCCTCGACCGCGGTGACCGTCGACAGCGCGAGGCGCGTTCGCGAAGGCGCGGCGGGAGTTGGCGCCCAGGCGACCGTGGCCATCGCCTCGACCGTCATGCTGATCCGGTCGATTGTCCTCGTCGCTCTCGTCGCACCGTTCGCCTTGCCCCAATTGACCGCCCTGGTCCTCCCGGGTCTGGCGACCTCCGCAACGGCCGCCGCGCTGATGCTCTATCTGGGGCGCGCCCGGCCCGCCGCGGTCGATGCGGGCCGGCTCAAGCCTCCCGGCCTCGGCCTGGCCTTCCTGTTCGCGGCGACAGTGGCCCTGCTTTCGATCGGCTCGGCCTGGGCGCAGGCGCGCTGGGGCGGCGAGAGCGGCGCGATCCTGATCGCGGTCGGCGGCCTTGCCGACATCGATGCGGCGATCGCCGCGGTCGGCGCTCTGCCGCCCGGCTCGCTCGCGGTTGAAGTGGCGGCGCTCGCTTTGGCGGCGCCGACCTTTTTCAACACCATGTTCAAGCTCGGCCTGTTCGTCGTCATCGCCGGCTGGCGGCGCGCTCTGCCCGGCGCTATCGCTCTCGGAAGCGTGGCCGCCGCGCTGCTCATTCCGATCGCCCTCGCCTTGTCATGACTATGCTCTCGCCCTCCGAGCTTTACGACAGCAAACGGCGCACGGCGGCCCAGGCCGTCGCCTCAATCCCCAGCGGCGCCGACATCGCCATCGGCATGGCGGTCGCCGAGCCGCCGGCTCTGCTCGCGGCGCTCGCCGCGCGTGTCGAGGCCGGGGATCTTGCCGGCCTCAAACCATGGTATTTCCATTCGCTGCTCCACGCCGGTGCGACCCTGTTGCGCTACGAGCTGCTCGACCGGGTGCATCCCCATTGCATGTTCCTGAGCCCGATCGAGCGCGCGCTGATCCAGCGGGGCGCGGTCGAGGGTCGCATTCCGATCGAGTTCGTCCCGGTCGCGTTCAGCGAATCGTCGCGGCTGCTGTCCGAGCGGATCGCGCTGGAGGCGTTCGTCACGACGGTCTCGCCGATGGACGCGAACGGCTGGTTCACCTTCGGCACAAGCAACGATTATGCGACCACCGCCGCGCGGAGCGCGAAGCGGCTGATCGTCGAGGTCAATCCGAACATGCCGCGCGTGTTCGGCGAGTCGCTGCTTCATATTTCCGAGGTCGATGCGATCGTCGAGAACGAGACGCCGCTGTTCGAGGCGGCCTATCCGGACGCGGTCGCCGAAGACGACGTAATCGCCGCGATCATCGCCGGGATGATCGGCGACGGCGCCTGCATCCAGATGGGGATCGGCACATTGCCCAACGCGGTCTGCGCAAAGCTGACCGGTCATAAGAATCTCGGCATTCACACCGAGCTGATGACGCCGGCGCTCGCCCGGCTGATCCAGTGCGGCGCGGTCACCAACCGCTGCAAGAACACCTATCGCGGCCGCAGCGTGTTCACCTTCGCGATGGGCGACAAGGCTTTTTACGATTTCCTTGACGACAACCCGTCGATGCACAGCGCGCCGGTGCAGATCGTCAACGATCCGCGGCATATCGCCAAGAACGACAATGTCGTCTCGGTCAATGCGACGCTGCAGATCGACCTCGGCGGCGCCTGCAATTCCGAGCATATGCTCGGCCGCCAGTATAGCGGCTCGGGCGGGCAACTGGATTTCGTGCGGGGTGCGTCGGCGTCCAGGGGCGGCAAGTCGATCATCGCCTGCCACTCGACCGCGAAGGAGGGCGCGATCTCGCGCATCGTGCCGCGGCTCGACGGACCGGTGACGACGCCGCGCAACGACACCCATATCGTCGTCACGGAATATGGCTGGGTCGATCTCAAGGGCAAATCCCTCAGCGAGCGGGCCGAAGCGCTGATCGGCATCGCGCACCCCAAATTCCGGGACGAGCTCAGCGCTGGCCTTAGGTAACTCTGCTTATAGGAGCGCCCCCTCCCCGCTGAATATACCGGCGGCCGTCGAGAATTTGGAGGCTGAGGCGATGAAAGCGACCGGGATGCGAGCAGCGGTGGTTCACGCCTTCGGCGCCCCCCTCACGGTGGAGGAGATTCCCGTCCCGGCGCCCGGGCCTGGCGAAATTCTCGTCAAGGTCGAGGCCTGCGGCGTCTGCCACACGGACCTTCACGCGGCGCGGGGCGATTGGCCCGTCAAGCCGGTTTTGCCGTTCGTCCCCGGCCATGAAGGCGTCGGTTACGTGGCCGCGACCGGTCCGGGCGTCACCGAGGTCAAGGAAGGCGACGCAGTGGGCGTGCCCTGGCTGCACTCCGCCTGTGGCGCTTGCAGCTATTGCGTCAGCGGTTGGGAGACCCTGTGCGAGGGTCAGCGCAATACCGGCTACAACGTCAATGGC
>SXGS01370225.1_pt1 | contig 12655 bp, 13 predicted proteins | sample 3174681 | NCBI WGS metagenome assembly SXGS01 (sample SAMN11356861, study PRJNA531348) | freshwater metagenome | isolation source: freshwater sample F1-80 | place: China: Fuxian Lake, Yuxi | collected 2017-12-25
CCGTGGACGCGGCCAAGTCGGTGCTCATCGAGCTGATGCACATTCTCGGCGAGTATCGTGACGACATGGTGCTGGTCGGCGGCTGGATTCCTGATCTGCTGATTCCGACGAGCCTGGAGCAGCACGTTGGCAGCATTGATGGCTTGAGCATCTTCAAGATGCGCTCGATGAAGAGAACGTCGCGCTCCTCCTTGGGGGCCTTGTCCTTGGCCCGCTTGAGGGCAGGCTTGGCCAGCTCGTAATGGACTAGCATCTTGCGGTCCTTCATCTCGCCAGCGAAGGGTGGATTGGCGAGGATGACGTCGAACTTCAGCTCGGCGAAGTATTCCCAAGCTTTGTCGTCGTCCTTGAGGGTTTCGTTATCGGGAATTTTCTTGGCGGTGAGCTTGGCCTGGCGCAGACCCTGCATGAGCGCCTGACCGGACGCGCCCTCATACCAGGTCCGCGGATCGAGGCTGCTCACATCTGGGCCGAAGATGTTGGTATGGCCATCGCCGGCGATGAGCATCAGGGCGCGCGACGTTTTGGCGGCGCGTTGCTCAAAATCAATGCCCCAGAGGTATTTTGAAGCGTAGCGGTGTTTGCGCAGTTCGCGGGCCTCGCTGTCCTTGGCCGGATAGCACCAATCCATGGTGTGCAGGAGGAATCCGCACGAACCACACGAGGGGTCGAGGACGAACTCGTTCTTCTTCGGGTTCAGCATCCGGACGCACATCTCGACGACGTGGCGCGGGGTGAAGAACTGGCCCTTCTTCTTCTTGGCCTCCGTGGGCAACAAATACTCGAAGGCGTCGTCCATGATGCGGAGGTTCGAGCCCATAAGGCGGACGCCTTCAACCGGGCCGACGCAAACTTGCAGATGGCGTTTGGCGAGTTCGATGTCCTCGTTTTCCTTGAAGATGCCAGGCCACTCCTCGCAAGCATTGTGGAAGAGCTTGTTGATGCGGTCGAAGGTGATTTCAGGATCGAGCGCCTTGCGAAATTCGAGGTGCTTGTCCCTGCGATTTTCGTGCGCCTCCTTCTCGTCCCAGATCTTGGCGAAGATGATTTTGAAAATCTCGTTGAACTCGTCTTTGCCGCTGTCGGCGAGAACCAGTTCTTCCAAATCCTGGATGATCTTCTTGAAGTTAAAATCCTTCTTGAGGTGGACGAGGGTCTTCTTCGCCTCGAGAACGTCCTTCGGCTCCTGACCCCGCTTCGGCAGGTCGAACAGGGTGTCGTCAAATTGAGCGGGATAGGGGCGGTAATGCGAGGGCGTTCGGAATCGGCGGCTGGCAGAGCGGTAGTGGTTGTTGCAATGGAATGTCCTAAATGCTACTTGTTTAGCGCTTTATACGCTGAATAAATATCTACATGAATCAAAAACTGACAAAAGAAGCGTTTGAGCGGGCCTTCAGGCTCCTTTCGGACCGGCTCGATTTGATGCAGACCGCCCCCGTTCGGATGGTTCTCTGTGGCGGTTCCGCCCTCATCGCCACGGGACTCAGGCACCGCACCACGAATGACGCGGACGTGGTGGCCATGTTGAGTGTGACCGGAGAACTGGTCAGCCCTGACCCGCTGCCGCCGTTTCTGCTGGAAGCCAGCGCGCAGGTAGCGCGCGATTTGGGTCTGAAAGAAAACTGGCTCAACAACGAACCGAGCCGTGCCGAAGGCGGGTTGTTCCAGATGGGGCTGCCGGCCGGATTTGCCGGCCGCCTGATCCGGCAGGACTTCGGTCCGCGGCTGACGATCTATTTCATCGGCCGTCTGGATCAAATTCACTTCAAGCTCTACGCCGCCGCCGACCAGCGCGACGACACGCACATCGCCGACCTGCGCGCGCTGAAGCCGACCGATGCCGAACTGGAAGCCGCCGCCCGCTGGGCCATGACCCATGACGTTTCGGAAGGCTTCCGGTGGGTGCTGCAAGAACTCCTCAAGGAGATGAACCATGAATCCGTCGCTCAGAACATTTAAGGGCGAGTTCCAGAACCTCCTGCTGAACTTCCTCTGGCGCCAATGGTCCGCGCTGGGGGTCGCGGGGCAGGCCGGCGGGGAGGATACGTGGATCATCGACCCGGAGGCGCTGCTGCTGCTCACCTGCACCCTGGGCCGCCACGAACCGCGCCTGTTCGACGAAGTCCTGGACTGGTTGCAGGAGAATGGCCGGTTCATCAACGTCATGCGCCTCAAGCGCATTCTGCGCACGGAGAAGTTTGCCGGCGAACGCACGCTGGCCGCCGCGGCCGGCGTGCTGGCCAAGGGCACGGAAGCGATGAAATGGAAGCTGCTCGCCGCCTCCGTCGATCCGTCCGAGGCCGTCGAGCCGTTTTTCGTTGCCCCGGACGGCGGGCCGCAGCCGGTGCTGGGCGAGTCCGAGCCGTATTTTGCGCGGTGTGGATTCCGGCGCGGGCCGCTGCGGCTGCGCGGTCATTCGCAGCCATTCCGCGCGACCCAACCGACCAACCTGGCCCTGCAACTCCGCGCCCTCTTCGGCATCAATGTCCGTTGCGAGATCGTGCTCTACCTGCTCACGCACGAGGCCGCGCATCCCTCGCAGATCGCGCGCGAGGCGTTTTACTTCGAGCGCGCGGTCCAGGGCACGCTGGTGGACATGCTCCAGTCCGGCGTGGTGGGGCTGCGTGCCCACGGGCGGGAGAAACATTACTGGCTCAAGCCGGAGCACTGGGCCGCGCTGCTGAACCGCCCGCCGGTTTTCCCCCGCTGGGTGACCTGGCCGCCGCTCTTCGCCGCGCTGGAGCGCATCTGGCTGAAGGTGAATGATCCGCGGCTGGAGGCGCTTGACCCCCTCCTGCAATCCTCCGAACTGCGCCAGCTCATGGCCGAAGTCCGCCCGGCCATTGAACGGGCGCGTTTCGACAAGAACCTTTCCGATGCGCGCGAGTATCTCGGGGAAAAATACCTGCCCGTGTTTCTGGCCGACGTCATCAAACTGCTCACTTAAACCATGCACTGGAAACGAACCATGCGGATCGGCGGGTGCAGGAAGAGGACGGTCTGTTTGACGAATTTGCCGAATGATTCAGTTGTAAAGGAATGCTTTACAACTGCCGGCGCGCGCAACCGTCAAGGATTCCTTGACAGTTCGATTCGCTGGCAATTTCACGGGCACCGGCGTTCCGTCGAGGCGCTGGAGGCCGACCGCGACGACATGAAGGAGTTGGAGGAGGCAGAAAGGAAGCTACTCAAGAAGCCGGAGGGCAAGGCCGAATGAACCGTGTCCCGCTCGATTGGAAAGTGGAGTTGCTCGATAATGTTGCCGAGCGAAGCAGCGGTCATACTCCAAACCGCAAGATCGGGCGTTACTGGGATGGTGGAATCAAGTGGGTGTCACTTGCTGACAGCGACAAGCTGGATCGCGTCACGATCGCTGATACTACATTTCAGATCAGCACGGATGGGATCGCTAATTCGTCGGCGGTGAAACACTCCGCTGGAACGGTAATCCTCTCGCGGGATGCTGGGGTTGGGAAATCAGCCGTGACAGCAGATGAAATGTCGGTGAGCCAGCACTTCATCGCTTGGAAATGTGGTCCCCGTCTTCACAACTACTACCTCTACTATTGGTTGCAGAAGATGAAGCGACATTTTGAGCGCATCGCCGTCGGCTCAACAATCAAGACGATCGGTTTGCCGTTCTTCAAGAGGTTGGAAATCGAAATCCCGCCTGAACTTGAGCAGCGCACCATTGCCGAGATTTTGCTGAAGTGGGATGACGCAATTGCAAGGTTGGAGGCATTGGTGAATGCAAGTGCAGAGCGCAAGCGGGCGCTAATGCAGCAACTGGTGACGGGGAAGAAGCGGTTCAAGGAGTTCATCAAGAGCGGAAAAAAGGTGAAAACCCGCTTCGGAGATTTTCCTGCCGAATGGTCGCAGCTTCACATGGGTGACATCGCGGACGAGGCGGGGAAAAAGAATCACGGTGGGGCAAACCTGCCAGTGTTGTCCTGCACCAAGCATCGTGGCTTGGTGAACTCGCTGGAGTATTTCGGCAAACGGATTTTCAGCCAGGACACGAGCACCTACCGGCTAGTCCGGCGCGGCGACTTCGCCTATGCGACCAACCACGTCGAGGAAGGCTCCATCGGCTACCAAAACCTGCATGATGTAGCGTTAATCAGCCCGATGTATACCGTGTTCCGCACACGGGCGGGCGTGGACCACGAGTTTTTCTGGAAGCTGATCAAAACCGAGCTCTACCGCCACATCTTTGAGGTGAACACGAGCGGTTCCATCGCCCGGCGCGGTGCGCTGCGGTGGGATGAGTTTGCGCTTATCAAAGTTTTTCTGCCGACCATACCGGAGCAGAAGCGGATTGCTGCCGTGCTGAACGCCTGCGACTGCGAGATTGAGCTGCTTCAAAAGCAATTGGCGGCCCTGAAGGAACAGAAGCGCGGCCTGATGCAGAAACTTCTCACCGGCGAAGTGCGCGTGAAAGTGCCGAAAGGAGCCTGACCATGAACGCGACGCCATCCTTCCAAGAAGACCACATCTCGCAGGTGCCGGCGCTGCAACTGTTGCAGAACCTGGGCTTCACCTACCTGCGCCCGCAGGAGGTCCACCTTCAGCGCAAGGGCAAGCTGTCGAGCGTGCTGCTGGAGGGCATCCTCGCGGACCACTACCATCCGAAGGTAAAACTCGAAGCTGCCCGCCCGAAAGTGTCGCCATAGCCGCGCGCGCTACAATCCAGCAATCTTCTGCTCCCGCACCAACACCGCTTTCATCTCCTGCAAATGCTTCGTCAGCACTGCCTTGTTCGTCACAATCGGGGCGTTGTGCGTTGGCTGGCCCTTGAACATGATGTAGTGGACCAGCTTCTTGCCCAATTGTCCGATGCGGCAGGTCGTTTCGTTCATCTGCCAGACCTGTCCATCCTCAAGCAACGGCCAGGGGATTTCGTTCTGTGGCTTCATGAAGATTCCGACAAGTGGTGGCACCGAATGTTCAATCACAGCGGCAGACGGCTTGTAATTGGCGTCCCCGCTCGGCTACGCTCTTGCCATGAACTCTGACATCAACAAATTCCTCAAGCTCCAGAACGCACTAGTCAACGAGAAGGCCAAGCTCGAAGCGAGGTTGAACGCAATCTCCAAGGTGCTCGGCGGGGATTCTGTGGCTGCCTCTTCACCAGATCCAACAGCTCCAACGACAACTACCAAGGGCAAGCGAACCTTCAGCGCTACGACCAAGGCCAAGATGGCTGCCTCTCAGAAGTTGAGATGGGCAGCGAAGAAGGGCAAGGCGGCTGGAAAGGCTATCGCTGACGCTGCTCCTGCTCCGAAGAAGGCCGGCCGCAAACTCAGTGAGGCGACCAAGTCCAAGATGAGGGCTGCCCATCAAGCTCGGTGGGCAAAATTGAAGGGCAAGGCTGGTTCATCCTCGGCTTCTGCGCCTGCCACTGCTCCTGCCGCGAAGAAGGCCAAGAGGGTTATCAGCCCCGAGGCGAAAGCCAGGATGATTGCCGGGGCGAAGAAGCGCTGGGCGAAGGTGAACGCTGCGAAGGCCAAGGTGGAGAAGTAGTAAGGGTTGTCGTGCCAAGCGCCTGCGAAAACAACGCGCAAGCTGCCGGTGATCTGCTCCCGATGGTTTACGCGGAGTTGCGCAAGCCGGCTGCTGCAAAGATGGCGGCCGACCGCCTTGGTTGTGGAGGAACCGAGGCCGAACCGCCGTGCCGGCTGGGGCTTGCCGCTCACAACTTGCCTGAGCGTGTCTCTTTCGGCAGGGTTACGCCTCATGGAACCCGAGGCCTTTGTCCGCTGGGCGCTGGATGACGCCCGCACCCTGGAGGAACGCTACACCACGGAGCTGCTCGTTGGTGATTGCGTGCAGTCGTGGCGGTGGAAACACAAGATATATAATCAGGACCCCATTGATGCGCACAGCGAACGCGAGCGCCAGCGCGCGCTCAATCCGGCCTATCAGCCCACTTACAGCGAGGAGAGCATTCGTCGCACGGCCGAGATGCTGCCGGAGCTGAAGTCCTGGAATTATTACTGCGGCTATGACCAAAGACCCATCCGCGACATCAAAGTCTTTCGCTTCATCCCCGCACTTGAGGACTTGCGCCTCATGCGGGCGGAGTTGGTGGACATCAGTCCGCTCCTTGATCTGCCCCGCCTGCGCGTCCTGAGCTTCAGCAGTTTTTTGTGCGAGGATCTTGGTCCGTTGGGCCGCCTCAGCCAGCTTCGCGAACTCACTTTGGAGCTGCTCCCCAACTGGCCCGCGCTGGCCGGTCTGGAACAACTCTCTCAGCTCGAATTTCTTTCCCTCAAGGGCAACCTCCTCGCCTTTCCGCCCGGCACCGCATGGCCCAGCGTGCGGCGCGGCGCGCTCCTCTGCGAGCCACTGGCCGCGCGCAACGTCCGCGATCTGCCCCAGCTTCCCGCCGTCGAGTTTCTCACCCTCGATGGCGTGGAACGGCTCGACGGCATCGCGGCGTTCTCCCGCCTTCGCAATCTGACCCTCGAAGCCCGCGTGCGTGACTTCGCCCCGCTCGCAGACCTGCCTCACCTGACTTCCTTCTTCTGCCATGCCGATGAGCCGCGCGATGTCTCCCCGCTGGTCCGCGTCCCCCGGCTTACCTTTGTCTCCTTTGACCTTGGTCATAAAGCCCGCGTCGTGCCCATTGCCCCGCGTGATCTCTCGCCGCTCACCGACTGCCCCCAGCTCCGCGCCCTCCATGTGGGTAAAAAAGACCTGCTGGCCTCGGAAGCCGCCGCCATCAACGCCGGCCTGCCCTCATGGGAAGACCAGTTGCTCGCCGCCACCCCGCGTGAGCTGCCGCCATTAAAGTTTGCTATCGCCCCTTGGAAGCATCATCCGCCCCGACCCCAGCCGGTCCCCGAACCGGGCGAATCCGATCTGCCCGATGTCGGGGTTTGCCAATGCCAGGGCGTGTGGTTGAGCCGCTACTTGAGCCGCGTCATCACCGAAGGGCTGGACGACCCTGACTGGGGCGAGGTGGGAGGCGATGCGGCAAGTCGCTCCTTTCACGCCACGGTGGAATCCTACGGCGTCGTCGAGCGATTCGCCGAGATCGTGCATTGGTTCCGCGTGGCCATCACCCGGCTGCGCCACGAATATCATGGCGAAATCATGATTTGCCTCAAGGTTCCGCCCCTCAAGGTCTCGCCCGCGCAGCGGGAATTGGAACGCAAATTCCGTGACGCCCAGGACCAGGCCGAATTTGAGAACCGCCGGCGCGAACGCGCCGAATACCTCGAACGACTCCACCGCTTCGAAATCAAGAAACAGGAGGGCATGACCATCAAGCCCGAGGAATTCGCCCCCGGCGAGCCTGCCCCCCTGCCCCCGCCGCCGTGGGAAAGCGACAACGAAGATGACAATGACGCGGATGGTGAGGGCGGCGTGGCCGTGAAGGAAAAGCCCGACCCCCCGCCCTCCTTCAACGATGGGGAACATCCCCTCGCCGACAACTACCGGCTCATGGTCCACCTTTCCTTGGCCGAAGCCTGGTTTCTCCCGCATCACCGCGACCTGGCCATCTATCTCATGCGTCGCCAGCCGGATTTGGACATCCCCGACGAGAAGGAGGAGGAGTAACCCGCCCTGTTCCCGTCTCTGTGGTCGAGCGCCGGTCCTGCCTTCCTCTGCTCCTGCGCTGAAATGATGCACTGATTCAATCTCGGCCACCAACTTTCCGGTCAACTCTTACAAGTCAGCTCAATTTGTAAGCGTCACGGTCAGCGTCAAGTTTAGCGGCGTTAGGAAGCCTCTATTCCAGCTTTAGCCTATCTCCACAAGGATACAGGTGCAGCGTTTAGCGTCATCGTCAGCCTCCTCCTGCATTCTTCCTATGGGGGTGATTGTTATATCTCGCTGTCAGGTCCAAGCTTCTAAACAAGTCTCAATTAGAACATTGGCTTCAGTCCTCTCTGCTCAATGTCAACGTCAACTCCATGGTCAGGCTTCTGCGCTACGCTCTGACAGGATGCTTGCCAACGTCAAATGCTGCTTGTCCCACGTTCTCAATTCTCTTGAAAAGCTAATTTGTAAGTATTTAGTTACTATCGTGCTGGCGTCAGGTCCAAGGAGAGTGCTTTTCGCCCTTGCTCTTGCTGCTATTACAAACTTCCAAGTCGTTCCAATTTGTAAGTGAGGATCTGAAACGCTTGCTCCGACGTTTTTGCAGTTGGATTTCATTCAACCGTTGTGGTTCAAGGGGATGTGAATTTATCCGACTGCATCATACAGTCAACTGAGCCTCCAATTCTGACCAATCTGTTGAACAAGGAGGACACCAGGAGCCTTTTCCACTGATTTCGCCCTCCTGATTGAACTCGAAACCTGCCGTGTTGCCTCCCGCCCTGAACCCGAGTGTTGACAATTGGCGACAGTTTCATGGGGTCGTCAACTATTTCCATCTCGAAGTTCAAAGAGCGGGAGGCGTTTACGTATGTATCAAATGCCATCTTCGGCACGATTTAGTCCATTGAAGTTGCTTTTCGACATCATGGCTTCAATGAATTTGGCGTTTGACGTTAGCGTTTAGATTCCAATGGCAACGTCAACGAACTCACCTTTGTTGTCCTTGACCCAAGTGCCGGCAGGCTGGACCTCTTCGATGCAGACTTGCGGATTGGGGTAGCCGGGCAGGTGGCGGTGAACGATGCTAACGTCCACCTTCTTCCCTATTGCACCCTTCAACACGAGGTATGGGTTCTCCAACTCTTCATCCGTCATTCTTCGACCGATTAGAACGGCGGCCACGTCTTTGAATGAGCTGCCACTGGGCTTGCTCAAATCATACGTGCGCTTTGCTACAACTGGCTGCGCTGCTGTCTCCAATGCCGGAAACCTGAACTCTAGCTTAACACAGTTGTCGTTGTTTCGGCCACGCTTTTTATCTTTTGGCCGGTAGCCGTTGGAGAACATCACGCGATGCTTTCCTTTAGGCACTTGATATGAGGTTTTCTGTTTCTTAACTGCTAATTGAGTGGTCATAACGATAAAACTAACAATCCGACAGTATCAACGTGTTTGCCTGTATGAATGGCCAGCCACATTCCTGACGGAAATAGGCTGGCCTGTAAGAGCATGAGCGTTGCTTGGTTCATCAGGTTCATGCGGGGATTATTGCTTGGCTTTCTCTTGACTGCTCTTCTGCATCAGCGACTCGACCGTGATGCCAACGTGTGAACACAGGTAGGCAAAGTCCAGAGCGCAGACCATGGTGGCGATGAAGGTAAACAGCCGAACCCCACGCTTCAGCTTCATGATCTCTGGATGCTTCAACCGATACGTGAACATCATCGTGAGCACCGCCAGGGCCTGTTGGCTCGACACCTCCTCCAACTCATCAGCTCCGTGGCCGCTGATGGTCGCCAGCTCCCAGTTCGACTCCGTAACTTCCGGCAGATTTCGCTTGTTAGCCTTGAACGTCAGCCACGTCACCAGTGCGATGCGTTTTAGTTCCCTCGTCTGGTCCTTCGACGCCCGGACCTGACTGGCACGGGAGGTGATTGCACCGTGGATGAGAGGTTGCTCGGTCTTGAACAGCTTCTTTAGTTTGCGATGCTCTACTTTTGAGAGACTCTCCAGATCCCTGACGGTTCTGAGGATGTGCTCCGGCCTGATCAGACCTCCGGGAGCGTCCAATCTACACATCGCGTCAGTCATGAATTTTGCCATTTGTTTGTCGTTAGCGGTCATAAACATTACTTTCCGGCCACGCCGACAGCCTCGACATTGAAGCTGCCGGTTGCACCCTGCCATGACCCGTCCCGGTAGATGATCCGGGCGTGACTTGCACATGCGGCCTGATGGTGCGTGTGAACATATTGCTGGCGATTGAACGCCGTGTGAAACAGCTCCCTGTGGCGCTGATGTTGATGCTGGCGCTGGATGAAAACACCCACCGCGCGCTGACTCTGACAAGCACACCCTCTCTGGTCATCTTCACACACCCCCCATAAGGAATGGGGGGGTGTGATGATCACTCCTGCCATGCTCACGGTGTTATTCACGGGCCTCCTGGGGTGTGAAGACCGCCGTGAAGATGACCGCACCGTCGGCATTACGCGGTTGAACTCTACGGGCCAGATACGGCGTGGCTCTTTTGCCCGGCCGGGGACGCCCCCATTCGAACAGTTCGGTGCCCTCCTCCACCAGCGAGTTGATGAACCCCCGCGCCCGATTCAAACCGATGCCTCGTTCCCGGCAACGCTCCAGCAACAAGTTCTTCTCAATCGGACGGTCCATGGGCACCAAGGCCATCAGGTCGGCCCGGCTCTTGCCTGCTTTCGTGGCGTTGTTACCGGCTGCGTCCACCTCTTCGGCGCCAGCAACACGCCAACAGATGCCACCGGTCTCAATGGCGTGGGTGATGAATTTCTGCGAGGTCTTGCTGATGCCGTCAGACAGTCGCCAGTCGAGCCGGCCGCCGCGTTTCGCCGCCAGCAGCTCAAAGACTGAGTGCGACCCCATGCTCCGAAGGGCGAGGACCGCGCGGGACCAGTTCGCCCACTCCGCCGAGCCGCTGCCCGCGTAGGCGAAATCTCCCGCTGACCAGTTCGGCTTCTCCTGGCCGCTCGGGGGTTTGTTGGTGTGGTGAATCAGGACGGCTCCGCAGCCGAACTCACGCAGCAGAGCGTTCAGCCCGTTGCGCAGGAAGGCCCCCACGTCCTTCTGGTGAGCCGTGTCGCCGCCTAGGTAGGCCAGCACGGGGTCGATCCACAGCAAGTCGGGCCTGTGCAGTGTTAGAAGCGGCCGCACCACTTCTTCGAAGAATCTCGCGCCTGTCCGGGTGTCTTCATTGACCACTAGAACTTGGGCTTGCGCGCTCCTCATTTGGTCTTCGGTCAGTTCCAGCCCACGCATGACGCCGTCTCGCATCTCGGCAAGGTCGCCGTCGTCGTTCTCAGCTTGAATCAGGAGGGACTTCAGCGGCCGGGAGGGGTGAATGCCCAGGGCCGGCAGCCCCAGCGCCCACAAGATCATAAACTGCATCGCAAGGCTGCTCTTGCCGATGCCCGTTGGGCCTACCAGCAGCATTCCACCACCCCGGCACAGGTAGCGCTGGCGGATCAGCTCGTTTGGGTCATGCGTTTCGTGGCAGATCAGCTCGCCCAACGGTCGTGCTGTCGGAGGTGGGCGCACCGCCGCCACTGCATCTGCAATGACGATCTCGTCGATGGGCGCCCAGTCTGTCCGTAAAATCCGTGCGGTCATTTAGCACCTCCGAGCGCGGCACGGTTGAAGAACAGAACCGGCTGCCGTTTGCCGTTGTCCCGGACTCCACCGGGCAGGCGCACAAACTGGCTGCGCGTCCAAGTCGCCGGGTCTGCTCCCAGGCTGACGGCGTAGCGCATGAACTTCCGCAGTTCCACTTCCGGCTGCCCGGCGCAGTAAAACCAGCCGTGAAGTGATTTCCCACCGCTTTGAACCACGAGCGCCAGCGGGGCGAGGCCGGCAAGCGCACAACGCAGTGCTGGCCAGAGTTCCTGCTGAAGGCATTGAGAAGAAAGCGTTGAAGAAGTTGGCCAACGAGCAGGCTGGCATCGGGTTGAACCACTTCGACGATATCATTGCCGAGTTGATTGCTGAGAAAGCACTCGAACCCTTCAAGGTTCGGAGGACAACGGGAGGAAAAGCAGCCATCTTTGTGCGTCGTCCTGCTGCCGATAACAATGCTGGTGTTCCTGCTGTTCCAGCTCCACCAACACCAAGCTGAAGACCGGGGGATGGTGATGTTCACAACGGAATGTTCATGGCCAAAACCCATGAACATTCCATCATCACCATCCCCGCAATAATGTTCACGGCAATATCCACACCCACACCCTATTATAGGTGTGGAGATTCCGTTATCATTGTCATTCTCATCTGCATCAGAATCAAAGAGTGAGCTGTTGAGCTGAAAACAGGCATTCCCTTGCTGGCTTGATGAATCTCCCGCTGTTGAGATTGTTGTCAGCAGGATTGCTTGATGATCGCTCTCATCGTCGCAACAAATGTTTCTCAACATCCACATTTGTCTTGCTCATATATTCGCAAATGAGATAATAGTTATAGTCACAGGAGAATGTTCCGCTGACAGAACCATTGAATGAAAGGAATTACTATGCCGTTGATCTGCAATGTCCCAAAGGATGATACATATGATTTGCCTGAAGGCCGATACAGAGCTGTGTTGAGCAGTGTGCGACCACAGTGGAAGCCCCATGCCAACAAGCCGGTGCAACAAGTCCGATTGTTGTTTGCCGTTGAAGTCCCCAGCCTGAAGCACAAAAACGCGATGGCTGGTCGCACGTTCAACTTCGACCTCAGCCGGCGTTCAGAGTTGCGTTGCTTCGTAGAGAGCTGGCTAGGGGCTGACTTTTTCAGCCGCAACACCACCGTTGACTTCGAGCAGCTCATCGGACGTGCTGCGGATCTAACCCTCATCCATCGCCACAACGACGGCTACGATCGTCCGTATGTGTTCATCGAGGCAATTCATCAGGCTGGCAAGTTGAAGCTGACCGAGCAACCGGCTGTTCCACCAACCCGGCCAAGACCAGCAACAGCCGTTCATCTTCCGCAAGGACGTGCGCGGGCAGGTGGTGCAGGTGGATTTCCTGGCGGGCGAGTATGGCGGCACTGGCAAGGACCGTCGCACGCAGAAGGCCCTCGACATGCAGCCGCGCAAGGC
>SXGS01230249.1_pt1 | contig 12653 bp, 14 predicted proteins | sample 3174681 | NCBI WGS metagenome assembly SXGS01 (sample SAMN11356861, study PRJNA531348) | freshwater metagenome | isolation source: freshwater sample F1-80 | place: China: Fuxian Lake, Yuxi | collected 2017-12-25
CTGCAAGACGAGTGACTCGATCCCTTTGGCTGACCCTAAGTGCTCAGCTATCTGATGGCTGCCGGCTTCTTTGATGCATTCGCTCCACTTTTGGAGCACTCGGCCCAAGATATCCAATTCAACGTTGCATACTCTATTGCCAACTTGTGCGAGAACATCCAATACCACGCTGCCATCAGCTCACTTCGAGGTGCGCGAAGATACAGTCCAGTCTTCTTCTATTCCACTCACATGTTGTATTGCATATGTTGTTAGTGATTCCTTCTCTAGTGACACTGGCTGGAAGCTCGGACCGCGGAGTGCGCATTTGTGCAATTCGAGCTCTGGCAAATTTAGCTGCGTCGAAAGATGTGCATGCTCAATTTATATTGAATCGTAAGTGTCGTCGACTCGTTGTTTTCGTCGCTAAGTTGCTTCGAAACGTCATGAATTGTAGGCATTCTTACGCCAATAACGAATGCACTGAAAGACAAAGAACTCGTAAACAGCACTCGCATGCACGCATCAATCGTTTGCGGAACCATGTCAGAAAACTCGGAAGTGATCCACGGTATTTGTCGCTGCCAACGTTGGTACTCGTGCGGTTTAACATATTGTTGGTTGCAGACTTGTGCCAGCCTGATTTGGTGCGAGACCTGCTCAATGTTGCATGTAGCGAAGCGTCTGAGGTCCGATTCTCCTTTGTATTGCGCTTTCGCTGTCTAATTCATCTGAGCACTTTAGTCAGTTACTGTGCGCCATGCAATGTTGGCGTTGGGAAATATTACCTCTCGCGTTGAAAGCTTGCCGTACATGATGGAGGAAATCAACAAGGTAGCAAGCTTTGTTGTTATTGTCGTGAACATACTATGCAACAATGCCTTTCTTCAGATGGGTGTGCCCGCGTTCGCGCTGATGTCTGGCCATTCGGATGCGGGTTTGAAATGCGCTTGCTGTCATGCTTCATTTTGTACCACACCCTTTATTAAGGAAGTGTTTTGTCGTGGCATAGCGAGTCGCGAGTATTTTACCTTATTACTGGCGAATCTTGGTGTCGATCCACGTAACCGCGACATGTTAGCCCGCTCTGAAATCATTCACGCGTTGAGTGTGATGCTTGGTACGCAGACGTGCTGCTAGCTTTTCACTTCTTACCAATTCCGTCCTCCATAGATCCCAATTACTCTCAGACCACGCAGTGTATTCGTAACGCACTCGCGCTATTGGCGACGGTTTGCACGAATGACGAAAACCGCTCCAAGATCGGTTCAGCCTGTCTTCAAACGCTCTTTCGGTAAGAGTGTGGTTTATGACTCCGCGTCCAGCATTTTAACGTGTCGTGATTTGGAAAGGCTCGTGTTAGCTATGAATGTCAGTTACGAAGAAGACATGCTTCTAGCCGCCTCTCTCCTTTGCGACCTCGCATTGGTTGACGAAATCAAGGCTATCATGGTGGACGATAATAGGTATTGCTGTTCGTAGCTTTGTTCCCCCCTCTCAACTGCTGTTCGTGTACAGAGACACGCTCTTTTGCGTGTTATCGCAATTGATGTCATCCAAAAAGCTCGAAATTCCTCGACTCGCGGTGAAGTTACTCGCGCGACTCAGCGAATGCGAGCAGCTTCATGAAAGTCTTGCGAACATAAGTTTCAAAGAAATTGCACTCCGAAGTATGGAGAGCTCGGATTCTGAAATTGAAGGTATTTACTAACTCAGATTGCCTTTTCTGGCTCGTTTGAGTGATTGGGTGTATTGTTCCAGCGGATGCACTTCGATCGTTGTCCAACTTGTGCTCCAATCCAAAGTTGGTCCCGATGATGAACACCTTGCATGTATCATCGCTACTGGTGAATTCGATTAGTTCTCCATATACACACTGTCGGAAGTATGCGTACCAAACGTTAGGTACCTGTTTTCTCGTGTAACCCTTGTATGTGTTGTTCTCATGATTTCGTTTTGCAGGCAATTTCGCCTCTCATCTAGACGCGAAGGTGGACTTAAACGAAGTGCGGATTGTGAAACGGTATTTGACACTGTCCTCCAACCATCGATCGGATCCCGAAGAACGAAGAGGAGTGGTGTATGCTCTCGCCAACTGCCTTTTTCACCCTGAGAATCACCCCATCGTTGCCGCGGTCGGAGTGTATCTAATCAAAAGTACCTTCGAGTACTTTGAGTCGGGAGATCCGCAGTTACAACGGTAGGACAGTGACTCGCAGAAGATCTACTTGTTTTTTGCTTACGAATGCGGACTTGCCTCAGCTTTGCTACGCTTCTTCTTGCCAACATTTCGTCCACCTTGTCGAGGCACAGCATGTTTTCGGAGTTTTATGTGTTAACTATGATAGTCAAGATGGCCAAAGTCGCAAAGGAGCAGTTGGTATGTTGTTCACGTTTTCTTCAATGATACCTGAACACATTTGTGTTTGTGTTCTGTAGGCCACACTGCATGCGATATCTTCGTTGCGCTCACTGGCAGTTCACGGTGGGCATGCAAGCAATTTTCTCCAATCCCGCGTGCCGGAGTTCATCGTTTCTTTCCTAAAAGACCATATCAAGGTATACCAGTCTATTTTTGCAGGTTGCAATTCTAATGGCAACTTTCAGGGTGTATATTCTGGTCCCGATGAGTCGCTGCATACCAAAATTCTTCGGGAAATGTTTGCTTTGACGTATAACCTTACGAATTTTACAGGTGCGTGTGTTTCACCGCTGTATCCGAATGTGATTTTCGCTCAACTGTTGTTGGCAGAATGTGCCCTTGAGCTATGCGAACAAGGATTAGTGCAATTGTGTGTGGACTTGATTGAAACGTCCGACCTGCTATCCAGGTATTTGCTTTATTGTTCCAACAAGACGGAGTAGATAACTGTCCTTCACTCCAGGAATCTTGTCGCCCAAATCCTCGTAAACTTAGCAGCGCATAATCATCCCGCACTTCCACTTACTGTTGTTATCCAAGACGGGCTACGCGCATTGCTCGAACATCTGTTGCCTTCCAAACGCCTTTCCTACCAGCCAGAGAACCCGATTGCTGGCTACACTCTGGAGCCTATACCAGAGCTCATGAGCAGATCCGATGACGTTGATGTGAGCGACGATAGTGAACGCTGCTTTGGTGATAGCATGGTTTGCGACGCCGGGCGATTCGCGAAGAGGAAGGAGCCCAACGATGGATCGAAGACTGCATTTCCTGCGGTTTCGCGATTTTTATCATCGTTGAACGTTTGCAACTCCGCACGTCCAAACTTGGGCGTGGAGCACGCCGTCGCTTGGGGTGTCGCTTCTCTCATTTCTCATGCGGACACTCGCAACAAGATATTGGCCCAGTTTGGTCACGAATTGTTCTACGAGTATTTATATGAGATGCTGCTTTTCGACCATAGTACGGAACAAGATGATGTCGCGGATGTGCTGTGTAGTGCTGGAAAGGGTGTGATGCAGAACTTGCAGAATGGCATCTTTCCGAAGCCCCATCCTTTCTCTGCTCAAACAGTAGCCTCGGGCAACAGTCGCAAATCTCCAAGATCATCGACAGCGTATGGCGCCGCACTAACCGACGTCGTCCTTAACGCAAGTGTGATTGACGTTGAGGAGAAACGCTCACCACTGGCCGGACGACGGGCCTCTTTTACATCTTCTGCGTTCTCGAGCGGGGGGTCGGAACCTGCAATTAGCTCCGGGGGTGAGTCAACTCCAATAGCCAACAGCGTTTCGAATGCGTCATTGCATGTGTCGTCTCCGGCTATAGCTGCTTCGCTCAAGGACGAGGACCATGACTCAAACCACCTTATAAAAGAGCAGATTCCGCGCTGTGCGAATATCAACGTAGTGGCTTCTGCTGTATGGAGCTGTGCGTCCACGTTGTACGCTGTAGATGATGTGAAGGTATGTAATGTATGTATGGCCATGTGTGTCGCCATTTATTCTAATTTTCTGTGCAGCTTTCCCCTCCATTTCCGCGTATGGTCGAAAGACTTTGCGAGATCTCATTGAATCCTTATCTGCCAACGAGCGTTCGTCGGCATGCATTGTTGTGCATTTCAAACATGAGCTTTGTGCTAGGTGTGTATGCCATTGAATTCACTGCCTTCGGAGTTTGACCGAATTGTGATACAGATTTTCATCCGTTGTTGATAAAGTCATGCGGGAATTCCCTGTACGCTTTACACACGGTGTCTACGATCCGCGGACTTGCCGATTCCCGCCCAAACGAAGCCGGTATTCAATTAACTGTGCAAACTAGCCTTTGTCTTACTGCTATTTGCTACGTTTCAGATGATTTTGAGCCTCGTCGTATCATCGCGCAGCTTGTGTGCAATTTGTGCTCAAACAAAGATAATCACGAGTTCTTGGTACGCAGCATTAGTCTGGAGGGCATTAATATGCTCGTATCCTCCCAGGATGAGCATACTCGGACGATGGCTCTTCTCGGTAGGCCAACACTTTTCGGTGTCGTGCGCGGCATGTGTGTGATCATACTGGTGTGTGCTCAGCACTCCAAGGCCTTTCTCAGTCTCCTGTAAACGCGATGCAATTGGTGAACGCAACGTTTCTACCTCTTCTGTCGTTATCTGCAATGCACAGCAAAACAACTCTTACTGTACAGCGCCTCATTGCGGCCATATGGTTCAATATCAGCACGCACGTTCACGCTCTCTCACTTGGCGACAGTCTCAAGCTTCAGTCCGATTTGGTTCATTCTGGGATCGTTCCCGCTCTTTTTCAACTGGCGTACGTGGACAACGAGCTACTACGGTCATTTGTCGTTCGAACGTTGGTCAATCTCGTTCACGTAAAAAAACCGCTTGGATCGAGTGGTCCGAGCAAAGGGAACAAGCGGGACGCTGTTGCAGCTGTGCGGGGTATCAGTTCGGACAGGAGTCACACAAACCTCCAACAGCGAACTCGATCGGTTGTTATTGCTTCCAATGCTGTTCAAAGTCCTTCTGGACGCAAGTCAGAGACCGATGGTGCCGTATCAACTAACGGTGCTTCCGAAAATTCTGAAGGAAAATCGATTAGAACACTGCCGCTTATGCGCAAGGGTCCACTCGCTGTATCTTCTCGGAAGACTTCCGACGGAAGTGATCGATCTCCTTTGCTATCCTCTCCTCACTCTGCCTCGGTCTCAAGCCGAACTGCTTTCGCTGGGGACGGTTCTGCCATTGGACTGCTGTCCCCCAGCGGCGCTGGAAGTGTGACCCCAACCACCAACAGTTCCCCGGCGGAGGAAAAGGAAAAAGTCACAACCTCGTTTAGGAACCCGTGCATCGAAAAATTGTTGGAGCACAAGGACAGCATGAACGTGATCTTTCATTTGCTTGGAGCCGACCTGAACATTTCTGCCCATGCTCTTCGCATTGTGGCGCAAATCTCTCTGATGCCTCTCAAGGCTGCCCAGCGACATTTGGGTTCGGTTGATGCCGCCAAATTGATCGTACGATTGACGAAGCAGCTATTTGCAGCCGACCCGAACGTTGCAGATGCTGATCTTGCGCGCTCTTCTGCTCAGAGCGGCGGCGGTGTGACTAATTCGAAGCGTGGTGTTGGTCGAAGAAGTTGCGATAGGATGCTATCCGTGCAGTCCGACGAAGACCGTGAGCTTCGCGGAACAACTATTGCAGCAATGTCTCCAGGGACCAACCCCGGTCACACCGGAGCAGCGTCTTTCTCTGAGCAACAAAATGCCGGATATGCCAACCACGATTGGCAACAGCAAGCTGCTATTGTCATTCGAGTTCTGTGCACTTTGCAAGAGCTGCGATCCGTTCTTTTGAAACATGAAGTTCTTTCCGTGTTATTCGCATTCTGCGCTAGTAAGCTGGTTCAAGTACGCCATCTTGCACTAACAGCGCTTCAAGATATTGTGCGCGATCCTGAGGTATGCTTCGCAATATAATACTCTGTTGTGCATCCGGACTCACCATTTCACGTTTGTTGATGTAAGGGTGTAACTGCTTGTCTTGATCGCAAGAACTTGCGCAGGCTGGTAGAAACACTGAAAAATCTACTGATTTCCTGCACCCAGTCCAAAAACATCCGTTTTCTCAGAAACTTAATGGTCGTCGTTTACCGCTTCTCGGCATTCGACAGCTTTTTGGAAGAAGTTCTTGCTTCAGATTTGTTCCAATATTTGCTCGCCGCTGTCAATCTAGCCAGGTACTTATTTGTTTTACTTGCACATTAATCTGTTGTGATTTGATACCGCGTTGCTTGCTCCAGTCATTCCGAAGAGGAATTTGATGAGGATTTCGCCTCAAAGCTAGTGGAAAATACAGGTTCATCAAACAAGGCCTTTTCTGCCGACATCAGGGCGCTTGCTGTGATGTCTTTCATTCGGTTTTCATCCAATGAACACTTGGCGAACCTATTTCGCGAACAACACAGTGTTGCCACACTCATGTTGCTGGCTGGAGAGTTCGCTGAAAGTGATAATTACATGCGTGCGAGGGCCGGGCCTACTGCAAAAATGGATGACAATTCGCGAGCTTTGAATGGATTGATTCACTTACAAGTGTCTTCATTGCTGGCCAAGCTTTCTTTACAAGTCATGCAACCTAGCCAGCATCGCCTAGAATCGGATTCTTCCCGTTTGGAGAATAGCGGTTCCTTACCACTGCTCGTCCGATTCCTGTCCTCGCCTGATCCGGTAGTCTGCAGTCAAGCCGTCCTGGCCCTGTCGAGTCAAAGCGAAACTGGAGAATCTCACATCTTCGTTATTCGAGATGATGCTGTTCGGCTTATTTCCGTACTTGCGGAGTCTAACATCGAGCAGTGCCAAGAAAACGTCGCACTTGCTTTGCTGCGAATTACCGGATACCCTAAGAACATTCCCTTCATTCTGCGTCGTTATGCCCTTGGAAACGAAAGGTAGCTACCGTGTTGCCTGCTTTAACTCTTGACGCTGAGCCGTACTTGCAGGTTGGTGAGCGGACAGACGTTGATGTTTCAGCTGGCAGCTCGTGCTCAGAACAAACCCCTCATTCTCCGGTCTGTTTTGCGAGCCTTGCAAAAGCTTCGCATTCACGGTACTGAACGGAAAAATCTCAATGAATCGGGCGAGTGCCCAGAAGTCCATGGTGGTGAGTGAGACTTGAGCGCCATTGATGTCTCGATATGATGCTGAGGTGGATTGTTCGCTAGCATCATCCAGTGGCCCGTTCTCCTTTCCCTCGAACTCTCAGGCTCGAGCTCGCAAGAAGTTTAACTGGAATGCTGGTATGTCATCTTTTCAAGAAAACCCTCGGACGTCTGGCTAAGTTATTCGTTGTCTGTTTTCGCGCGACTATAGACCCCGAGGACGAATTGTCATTGCTTGAACCATCTCACGTCGAGATATTACTTGACATAATTCGTAAGATGCAGCCGCAACTGGACCAGTGTGCCAAAGCTGGAATGGCGGACGCAGGTGACTGCTTTGTTCGGCCGATTCTGATTCATCGCGTCCTAACCGCTCGCATTTGCAGACGAGTCATCTGCGACCATGTTGTCTGCGCTGCTGCAGCAGCGCGAGAAAGAGAAAAAAGCTCGTCTGCAAATTGCGCGCGAGGCGTGCGAGGCTGTCCGAGAAAATCGGCTGATTGCCTTGGCATTATTGGTGAACCTTACCATGGTCAAGGAATACCATAATGTTCTGATGAGCCCAACATGTCAGCACACGGTTTTATCGACGCTTTTTAATCTGCTGGACGAGTATGTTGAGTCTCCAGTACTTCCCCCACAAGCGGGTTCATTGCCGACCACGGATTGTGAGACGAGTCCGACCTTTATCCCTGACCAACAATCCTGCAGTGTGGAATTGGGTGGATCGGCGATCGACATGAAGGGGCTGACAGGCCGAGTTGTTGAACACGATGCCGCCACCGGTGAGCCGCTCGTGCAGCACTTTGCCCTCATGACTTTGTGCAATTTGACGATGAACACCCAAAATCACGAGTCGATTCAGCAGGCGGTAAGCGTGCCGTTGATGTTGCCGAAAACAGAATTCCTAAAAAAACTTATCTTGTGTTTGACAGAATGGCTTTATTCGCCTGCTCCAATTTGCGCGTGCTTCGTGTCAAACGCGTTTGACACTCAATTCCGAGAGCACCTCGCTCACAGATGGTGGTTCGACAGCATCCTCACGTCGCTTAAGTTGGAATCGAGTACGGTTTCTAATGTGTGCTTTACAACGCTGATTGTGACATTCGCACAGGACTCCTGGCTTTCAGATGCAGTCGTTGATACCTCAGCTCCCCAACCAGCTGACGTGTCAATTCTCAAGGTTGACTGAACGTTGAGCCTCTTCTTGCTACCCCGTCTGACCGTTTCTTTTCTTTTGCCTAAGGACGCTGTGTGGAACGAGTCGCTCGCATGCTTGGCACTTTCAAACTTGAGTGGAACATTGGCATCGCAGCTGAAGAATCCAAATTTCGACTGGAGGAAATCGACTTTTTCCTCTCAAACGGGGGACCAGAGCAAAACGTTTCTGAAGCAACGACTTCGCCTCGTAATTAACACCGAAGACATACAGGAGGAGTCAGATGACCTCGACGTGTCTCTCGCTGTGCCCTCTTCGGACGCAACTGGAAAGTCAAAAGAAGAAAAATCGAATGATGAGCAGAAAGTGGATTTCCCCTACCTTCTGGACCTCTCGCTGTTGTTCGAGCTGAGCAATTTGACTTTGTCAGTGAATCAAACTGCCGTGCAACACCTGGCTCGTACCATTTGCAAACTTACTTCACGCGATCTGTATGGATTTGCCTTTGCGGATGAATTCCAAGACCAGTATGGATCTTTCATCAGCTGCCTTCTGAGATTCTTACAGATGGGTGATGTTGCCACGCAACACTACGGCTTCCTAACTTTGATCAATTTTGTCATGAAAGTAAGCAGAGACGACGCTGTTTGAATGTACTTACGCTCAGCGCTTCGCGCAGGTGGAACACATGGAATTGGTGCGTGCGTTGGATCAGCGACATATCGTCATAGTGCTGCTTCGACTCCTCCAATCGAGTGATTTTGCCGTAATTATGCTCAGCCTTAAAGCCCTTCGGCGCATTGTTCAGGCTCCGGTATGAAATTGTGATAGAAGCATGTCAAAATTCGCTCATGAGTGATGATGTGTTGCCCAGATCCACCTCGAAGTCTTGGTAGAAGCGAAGGATTTTGGATTGACCAATTTGGTGCGGCTTGCTTTTGCCCGTGACGACGCAATACAGAGGGCTGTGGCGGAGGTGATGTTTTATATTGCCTTGATTTTATACTGGCTCTCACAGCGGAAATGTTCAGATTCTTCAGGTCGTGGCTTCCTCCTCTGAACGGGCTCTGTTAATAAATATTAGTGGGTTGATGTTGCCTGCGCTGAGCCACCTTGCTCTACGTTCAAACTCAGATGTCCAACTGAGTGCGGGTACGATACCTCTGAGTGCATTTGCATTTGCTCCCTGACTCAAATCGCTTGCACAGCTGCTGCCTTCTTTAAATTTTTGGAGCACAGTGGAAACATCCAACTATTTACAGCAGTAACACCGGAACTGGGTAATGACGTTAGCGAGCGCTACAACGCTTGTCTCCCAGTCTTCATTGCTGTAATCTTGTCATCAGGCATTCGTGTAATATGCCGTCTCCTGAGTTCCGACAACCATCAAATGCGAGTCCTTGCCTTCCAAACGTTGCAAAGCATGTCGGAATTGCCGGATTTAGTTGCTGAGATCGTCCGGTATTCACTTTTTGTACTTTCGATGGTCGCACATTGCTCATTCTTGAGAGTTATTCAGTGAGGGCGGTCTGTCGAAGCTTGCAGAAGTAATCCTACGAAATGATCCGTGGAAAAACATTGAAGTGGATCCATCGTCGCCGCTCTATTTTATGGCCGCTACCATTCTGCGTAACATTTGCTTACACTCAGATTCTCACGAAGACTTTGTCAACTCACAAGGTGTGGAGTGTTTGGTTTCCCTCATCAATGGTCAAAGTGAAAAGCTTCAAACGCTTGCTGTTGAGGCACTTGCAAAAATTGTGCCGTATTGCACGTACGTCTCTTGTTTGAACTTGCCGTCCAATGCACTTGCGTGAAATGCGTTTCTGCCGCCCAGAATCCGATCAATCACGGGAAACGCTTTCGATAAGAAATTGCTCGTTGCGGCGATGGTCAAGCTCCTACACTCGCACCAAAGCTCTAACCGTGTGTTAGTGCTCACTATTTCGTCACTGACGCGGTATAGTTTCCACTGAGGTTCAACTGCGCGTGCTGATTAGCTATTACAGGCTGTGCGTAACTGAGGACGCAAAGTCACTCATTGTAGAAAGCCCCGCGGTCGAATGGTTGATCGAACGATGCCACAATCCCAACGAAAAATACTTGGTAATCTTCGAGTAGATGTTTCACCGTCAGCTTACGGATCCCATTCTAGGTCCTCTTCCACATCTTATGTCTCTTGTGCTGCCTGACGGACTTCGAAGTGGTTCGAAACGAACTCGTCGAGGCAACGGTGGACATTCTTGTGTCTTTCGGAAGACATCCTAAAATCAAAATACAGGTATGGGTTACTGTGAATGCATATATGCGTGCGCTGCGTCCATCTCGTATCAGTGAATTGTGTTAATATGTGTCTTGAAACAGAGCAAGGCGGTAGAGCTGCTGGCACTGTTGTCCATGCCGCCTCGTGTGCTCGCTGCCGTAGGATTTCCTAGTGAATCTCCCATGCAGATTCGGTCAATACTCGCGAACAATGGTGCTCTGGCCCTTTTTGTCGAGCACCGTGAAAATGTTGATCCAGACATCAGAAAGTACGATCATTCTTCAATTTTCTTTACCATCTTTTTGTGTGATGCAACCACCGAAATAACTTTTTTAACAGATGGGCTTTGGAGGGCGCTTTCAGTATTCTTCAAAATCATCAGATCCGGTGCTGGGACCCAGTTTTGGCACAATGGATGCTTCGCGTCTCTCAGTTTGGACCTACCAAGGAAGTGCGGGAGACCGCTGGCCGCATAGTGTTGCGATTAACTTTTAATGCTGAACGACCGTCTACGAATACTACCAGTAGTATGGCCGACCCGGTAGCTGATTTTGCTCACCAAGGTTACGGGCGAGACAGTCACACGTCCAGCTACACGCCCAAGTTGAGCAGCCACAATATCAACTGTTTCAGTCTGACTTCGGCGTCGATTGTTCGTGCGCCGTCTTCTCCTGGGTTTTCCACGCCAACTCGCAGCTCACTGAATCACTCAACCTTTCCTTTCCAGTCAGAACCAGGCGCCCCCTTTTATCCTTCTTCCTTCCATCCACAGGCGACCTTGATTGAACCTTTGGATGACTTCGCCAGCACCTCCCGGAAACGTGGTTACTCTTGCAAGCACACGGTTGCCGAGTGCGCAGGTCCCGCCCAAGATGTTTCAGTCGCTGAAAATCAGAAAATCACAATCGAACACTCCATGGACCTCGATGACGTATTCGATAGAGACACTCTCCGGATGTAGAATCATCCATCTTAATTTATTGTCTTACACAATTGCACACGTACTATAGCTAGTACTACTCAGCACATGATGTAGCAGTAAATTGTTCTTTGGTGTGCAATGTTAGCGCTTGCTTGCGTTGTCGCCCGCAGGTGAAGTAGTCGTCTGGCAAAAAACGTGAGTGATGATTCGATAACTGAACAACATCGAGGGCTACCTTGAGGCGCTGCTGTTTCACTCTCTCTGCTGCTTTATGAGCAGCCAGCCTTGCGTCTAGCCCCGCACGCAAAGGTCAGACCAAACAGTGACCGAATACGAGCACAACAAGTTCTAAGAAATGCATTCAGACATCAATAATGCACCTTCGTTGACTGGAACGCCAAGTTTCGAGGAATTCTTCTTAGGACTCTTCACCGAGGCGGACAGAGGTCTCGCGAACTGACTTTCATTGCCCTGTTGATAACCATCACCGAAATTGATGACGCCACACGAAAACAGGCTCTCTAAAAGATCGAAAAATACCTTCGTTGGAGTCTGTTTCGCAGGGACTTGAAGAATCGGTTTCTTCTGCGCATGCATTTCGTCCAACCATTGCTGTGGACGGTTGTTGCCAGGTTCGGGGGCGTCGGTTCGTTCAGCAAGGAAATCTGGAAATTGTTGAAAAGAAAATCAACAAACAATTAACCAGTCGATCGATAGAGGAAAAAAAGAAACCGCTCGCTTGCTGCTCACTACACGATCACCCATAACTTGCCCTTGGCTTTGGCCCTTCAAATTCATCCCCGCTAAGACCGTTTGCCTCTGTGCCCTATCAGGACTACGACTCGTCGTGCATTCGAGCAACAGCTCTCTTCACAAGGACCATGGTCTGCCCCTCATGTCGCCCTCGCCTGCGCCCAATGCGCCCCCCGTAGTCCCTTTGACCTTGATCCCCCGTGCCAGTCCATTCTGTTGATCCTGAAGTGCAGCCTGTGCCTCTTCCTCCGTCTGGCCTCTCGGATCCTCCCAGTCAGCTCTCTCTGCCTTGTCACGGCCCCGAGCCAGTCCCCTGCGCCCTCAGCCAACGTCCACCCGTGCCCTCGTCCTACTGTGGCGGCCAGTTTCTTCGGTGGTAATGGCACTGGTCCGACCGAATCATCCTGGTGCAGTGATGACATCTAGATCTGCAATGTCCCGTGTCCCATTTCCCGGTTTTTAACCTCCTGCGTCACGTTCGAGGATTCTTTGTC
>SXGS01242016.1_pt1 | contig 12653 bp, 11 predicted proteins | sample 3174681 | NCBI WGS metagenome assembly SXGS01 (sample SAMN11356861, study PRJNA531348) | freshwater metagenome | isolation source: freshwater sample F1-80 | place: China: Fuxian Lake, Yuxi | collected 2017-12-25
GCCCGGGCACGGTGGTGGACCTCTCCGGCCGCGTGCTCGGGCAGCATGCCGGGCACCAGCACTTCACCGTCGGGCAGCGCAAGGGACTCGGCATCGCCGGACCCGGCCCGGATGGGCGGCCGCGTTACGTCACCGCCATCGACGCCGAATCCGGGACGGTGCGGGTCGGCGACGCCGAGGACCTCGAGGTGTGGAGCCTGACGGGCCGGGATCCGGTGTTCACCTCGGGCGCGGCCCTGGCCGAACCGCTCTACTGTGAAGTGCAGGTTCGCGCCCACGGCGGTATCGCTGCGGGGATCGCCGGGTTCACCGAGGACGTGCTGCACGTTGCGCTCCGGGAGCCGCTGCGCGGGGTCGCCCCCGGACAGACGATGGTGGTGTACCGCACTGATCCCGAGGGTGACGAGGTCCTCGCCAGCGCCACCCTCATCCCGGTTGTTCGGTGAGTACCTTCGCGGCGGCGACCGGAATGGGCTCCTGGCCCGGGACAAGCCCCCGGCGGGCCGCTGAGATCGTCATCGGCGAAGTGCACCGGCTGCCCTACCTCGTCGAGCTGCCCGACCGCGGGGTGGGCGCGGACCTGATCGGGCGTGCCGGGGCGTTGCTCGTCGACATCGCCATCGACACCGTCCCGCGCGGATACCGGATCGCCGCGCGTCCGGGCGCGGTGACCCGGCGCGCGGCCAGCCTGCTCGACGAGGACATCGACGCCCTCGAAGAGGCTTGGGAGAAGGCCGGCGGGACCCGTCCGGGATGCGCGGTGAAGGTGCAGGCGCCCGGCCCGGTGACGCTGGCCGCCTCCCTCGAACTCAGTAACGGCCACCGCGCGATCACCGATCCCGGGGCGGTGCGCGACCTGGCGGCGTCGCTGGCCGAAGGGGTGGCGGTCCATCGGGCGGAGGTGGCCCGGCGACTCGCCGCCCCGGTGGTGGTGCAGTTCGACGAACCGCTGCTGCCGGCCGCCCTGGCCGGGCGGCTGGGCGGAGTGACGGCGCTGACGCCGGTCCACCCGGTGGACGAGACCCTGGTGATCGGTCTGCTCGACGAGTGCGTGAACCGCGCCGGCGTGGAGGCGCTGCTGCACTGCTGCGCTGCAAATATCCCCTGGGATGCACTGGTACGCAGCGGGATCGGCGCGGTGGCGGTGGACGCCGCGACGCTCGACGATGACGGGCTGGACGGTCTCGCAGCCTTCGTCGATGCCGGCCGCGCCGTGGTGCTCGGACTGATCCCGGCCGCCGCACCCCATCAACGGCCGTCCTTCGAGGAGATCGCCTCCGCGGCAGCGGCCCTGACCGACCGGATCGGCTTCCCGCGTGGCGTGCTCGGCGAGCGGGTCGGCATCAGCCCGGCGTGCGGGCTGGCCGGCGCGGGGGAGGCCTGGGCGCGGACCGCGACCGCTCTGGCGGAACGGGCCGCGGCGGCGATGGCCGAGGACCCCGCAGCCGTCTGAGCCCTGCTCCGCGCGGTGGCTAGGCTGAACCCACAGGACCGTACCCATAGACCATGGGACCCTTTCGAGACGAGGTGGCCACATGCCCGCTCCATCAGCCGATACTTTCGACCGCCTGCGAGCGTTGGCCGCGATCGAGGACCCCGCCGCGCGGCCGACGCGCACCGTCGAGGAGGTCTTCACCGGCCGGGCGTTGGGCACCATCCCGGTCGGTACCGCCGCCGATGTCGAGGCGGCATTCGCCAAGGCCCGGGCGGCCCAGGTCGACTGGGCCGAGCGCCCGGTCGCCGACCGGCTCAAGATCGTGCGCCGCTACCGCGACCTGATCGTCGAGAACCGCGAGTTCCTGATGGACCTGCTGCAGGCCGAAGCCGGCAAGGCCCGGTGGGCCGCCCAGGAGGAGGTCATCGACCTGATGACCAACGCCAACTACTACGCGGAGGTCTCCGAGGACCTGCTCAAGGCCCGCCGGGTGCCCTCGTTGCTGCCCGTCATCGGCCGCACCACCGTCCTCTATCAACCCGTGGGCGTGGTCGGGGTGATCTCGCCGTGGAACTACCCGATGACGCTGACCGCTTCTGACGCGGTGCCCGCGCTGATCGCTGGCAATGCGGTGGTGCTCAAACCCGACAGCCAGACCCCCTACAGCGCCCTCGCATGCGCCGAACTCCTCTACGAGGCCGGGCTGCCCCGTGCCCTGTACGCGATCGTGCCCGGGCCGGGCTCGATTGTCGGGACGGCGATCGTCGAACACTGCGACTACCTGATGTTCACCGGGTCGTCGGCGACCGGGAGCCAGCTCGCCGAGCAGTGCGGACGACGGCTGGTCGGCTTCTCCGCCGAACTCGGCGGTAAGAACGCGATGATCATCACCCGGCGGGCCAACCTGGACAAGGTCGCCGAGGCGGCCACCCGGGCGTGTTTCTCCAACGCCGGCCAGCTGTGCATCTCGATCGAGCGGATCTACGTCGAGGCGCCGGTGTTCGAGGAGTTCACCCGCAAGTTCGGCGAGGCGGTCGACAAGATGCGCCTGGGTACCGAGTACGACTTCTCCGCCGACATGGGCAGCCTGATCTCCGAAGGTCAGCTCAAGACCGTGGCGAGTCATGTCGAGGACGCGAAGGCCAAGGGCGCCACGGTGATCGCCGGCGGTAAGGCCCGGCCCGACATCGGCCCGCTGTTCTACGAGCCGACCGTTCTCACCGGGGTCACCGGCGAGATGGAATGCGCCGGTATCGAGACCTTCGGGCCGTTGGTCGCGATCTACCCGGTCGACAACATCGACGAGGCCGTGCAGAAGGCCAACGACACCAAGTACGGGCTCAACGCGAGCGTGTGGGCGGGTTCGGACGCCGAGGGCGAGAAGATCGCCGCCCGGCTTCGTTCGGGAACGGTCAACGTCAACGAGGGCTATGCCATGACGTGGGGCAGTCTCGGGGCGCCGATGGGCGGGATGGGAATCTCCGGTGTCGGACGCCGCCACGGCGCGGAGGGCCTGCTGAAATACACTGAAGCGCAGACCATTGCGACCGCCCGGGTACTCAATCTCGACCCGCCACTGGGCATGCCCAAGGAGCTGTGGCAGAAGTCGCTGTTCCCCCTGGTGCGAACCCTGATGCGCCTTCCCGGGCGCAGCTAGGCGTCGGCTGCAAGGGCTACGCCCGTACGGGGGCGGGTCGATAAACTCGGGTCAGCGCCCATGAAAACCGCCCGGATTGATGTGGGGGACATTGATGTTCGGCACGGGAATGTTCGGGATGGCGTTGGCTACCGCGTTGATGTTCGGCACGTTGACGCCGACGTTGCTGCATGCCGAAACGCCGACGACGTTCACACAGCCCCCCACCCCGGGTTCGGCGCTGAGGTGCGGCGGACTCGTGACCGAGGCGGCGATCACGGCCGCAGCGGCGGTAATCGCAAGGGTAACGATCCGGGTGATACGCATGGCGGTCATCCTCTCGACGGCATATGTTGACGATTTTCTCGATCGGCATCGACGGCGGCTTCTCGAGGCCGACTACAGGCACTGCGTCTCGAAGGCGGCCAAGGGCGCGCGGATGCCCTCCAGATCGGCTCTGATCGTGGGGTTGGAACTCAGATAGTTGTCGACATTGACGCGCAGTGTCTCCGTGTCCTGGCCCTTGAGGCTGGTGAAAAACGCGTTCACGTCAGGATTGGCGGTGAGATAGTCCGCCGTGGCACTGGAGACACCGGCCGATATTCGCGCCAGGTCCGCAGCGGTGCACGGGGTTGCCGGATCGGCCGAGGCGATCGCTCCGCCGCATAGGAGAACCGCAATGACGCTCGTGACGACAGCGACGAAGCGGAGAACAACGGCAAGTGGACGCGTCATGGGTGCCTTTCGGTCGATCGTTTCGTCAGGGCGTCGCATGCCACCCCTGCGTGACGACGGCCAGATCTTACGGGGCCGGTCGCCCGGGGAACCGCCATTTCGCGGTTCCGATAGCCTGCGACGGTGGCCCCCGACGTCCCGGACACCGACCCGATCGAACCGGATGTGCGTCGCCGCTGGCAGGACCTTGCCGACGAGGTGCGCGAGCACCAGTTCCGCTACTACGTCAAGGACGCGCCGGTCGTCTCCGACGCCGACTTCGACGCGCTGTTCAACGAACTGCTCGCCCTCGAACAGCGCTATCCGGAACTGCGGGTGCCGGACTCGCCCACCCAGCTGGTCGGCGGGGCCGGTTTCGCCACCGAGTTCACCGCGGCCGAGCATCTCGAACGCATGCTCAGCCTCGACGACGTGTTCAACACCGAGGAGCTCCAGGCCTGGTCGGTCCGGGTGGAGAACGAGATAGGCCCGGAGCCGGACTATCTGTGCGAGCTGAAGGTCGACGGGGTCGCCCTGGCGCTGGTCTACCGCGACGGCCGACTGGAGAGGGCGGCGACCCGCGGCGACGGACGGGTGGGGGAGGACGTCACCCTCAACGCCCGCACCATCGGTGACATACCCGAAACTCTGACTGCCTCAACCGAATACCCCCTTCCCGCCGTGTTGGAGGTGCGCGGCGAGGCGTTCTTCATGGTCGCCGACTTCGAGAATCTCAACGCCAGCCTGATCGCCGAGGGTAAACCGCCGTTCGCCAACCCGCGCAACAGCGCGGCCGGTTCGCTGCGGCAGAAGAACCCTGCCGTCACCGCCCGGCGACCACTGCGGATGATCTGCCACGGCGTGGGCCACGCGGAGTACGCCGGGGCCGCTTCGCCCGCCACCCTGCACGACGCCTATCTGGCGATGCGGGCCTGGGGCCTGCCGGTCTCCGATCACACCGCCCGGGTCCGGGGCCTGGCCGCCGTGGCCGAGCGGATCGAGTTCTGGGGCGAGCGGCGCCATCAGATCGAGCACGAGATCGACGGCATCGTGGTCAAGGTCGACGAGTTCGCCCAGCAGCGCCGACTGGGCGCCACCTCGCGCGCCCCGCGCTGGGCGGTGGCCTACAAGTACCCGCCCGAAGAGGCCCAGACCGTGCTGCGCGATATCCGGGTCAACGTCGGGCGGACCGGCCGGGTCACCCCGTTCGCCTTCATGGACCCCGTGCGAGTGGCCGGTTCGACGGTGAGTCTGGCCACCCTGCACAACGCCGAGGAGGTCAAACGCAAAGGCGTGCTGATCGGCGACACGGTGATGATCCGCAAAGCCGGCGACGTCATCCCCGAGGTGCTCGGCCCGGTCGTGGATCTGCGCGACGGCACCCAGCGCGCGTTCGTCATGCCCACCCACTGCCCGGAGTGCGGCACCTTGCTCGCCCCGGCCAAGGAGGGCGACGTCGACATTAGGTGTCCGAACGCCCGATCGTGCCCGGCGCAGTTGCGGGAGAGGGTGTTTCACATCGCCGGCCGCGGCGCCCTGGACATCGAGGGCCTCGGCTACGAGGCGGCGATCGCTTTGCTCAAGGCCGGGGTGATCACCGACGAGAGCGACCTGTTCGATCTGGGGCCCGAGGACCTGGCCAAGGCGGAGTTCTTTCGCACCAAGGACGGCGCGCTCTCGGCCAACGCCACCCGGTTGCTGACCAACCTGCAGCAGGCCAAGGACCGGCCGCTCTGGCGGATCCTGGTCGCGCTGTCCATCCGGCACGTCGGCCCGACCGCGGCGCGCGCCCTGGCCGGGGCGTTCGGCAGCCTGGAGGCGATCATGGCCGCCGGCGAGGAGCAGTTGGCCGATGTCGAGGGGGTGGGGCCGGCCATCGCCGCGGCACTGCGGGAGTGGTTCGAGGTCGACTGGCACCGCGCGATCGTGCACAAGTGGCGCGCCGCCGGGGTCCGGCTGGCCGATGAACGCGACGACACCGTCGAACCCACCTGCGCCGGTTTGACGATCGTGGTTACCGGCTCGCTGAGCGGCTACTCCCGCGACGAGGCCAAGGAGGCGATCATCATCCGCGGCGGCAAGGCCGCCGGCTCGGTGTCGAAGAAGACCTCGTTCGTGGTGGCCGGTGACGCACCCGGGTCCAAGTACGACAAGGCAATCGAACTGGGTGTGCCGGTCCTCGACGAGGACGGGTTCCGCGCATTGTTGGAGAACGGACCGCCGTCAGGGCGTGACGGGGCAGGTGATGTCGAGGGTTGACGCCACTTCGCGCACCTGATCGAGTGTCGCGGGATCCCGCAGCAGGGCCCGCAGGCAGAAGTCGGCCACCCAGCCGGGAACGGTGGGCTCGATCCCGTAGACACCCCAGACGCTGAACGCCTGCTCGACCAGGGCTCCCACGGCGGCGGCGGCGAAATCGGGATCTACGTCGCGGAACTCGCCGGCGGCTACCCCCTCGGCGACGATGGCGGCGACGGCGTCGTAGAGGTCGCTGGCGCCGTCGTACCACTTGACGAGTTCCGGGTCTTTGAGCAGGTAGGTGCCGAAAAGTCCCTGCAGGACATAGGGCGATTCCTGAAGATGGGCAACGTCGAAGCGGATGTAGGCGTAGAGCCGGGCCGCCGGCGACCCGTCGGCGGCAACCATGACTCGGACCACCCGTAGCGGTTCGTTCAGCGTCTCGGCCAGCAATTCCTCGAGAATGGCCCGCTTCGTCGGGAAGTGGTGGTTAAGGGACTGCTGCCGGACACCCACTGCGGCCGCAATCTCGCGGGTGCCCGCTCCGTGGTACCCCCGCTCGTTGAAAAGCCGGGAGGCTTCTTTGAGAATTCGCGTTCGAGTCGCTGTGGGGGGCGACTCCGATCGGGGCTTTCGGGATTTCTTCACCTGACTCCCATCATGCCAGTCGGCGTGCCGCGACGCCAGAAAGCGAAGCGGTCCGGCAGGCGGAAGGGAGGCAGGAAAATGGTTATTTACTGTCGTTTGACAGTTATAGCTGGCGTGCGGGACGATCAGAGTCGTCATGGGCTGGGCGAGACCTGATGGGGAAGGTTATTTTGGGGCTGGGTGTGGTGGTGCGGATGGGGGCGGCCGCGTTCGCGGTCGGGCTGTCCCTGGCCGGTCCAGCTCCGTCCGCGATGGCCGACGAGATCGACGGTCGCGGCAGCGCGGCCAATATCCGGTCGGAGGCAACCGGGTCTGAGGCCGAAGGGTCCGAGGTGAAGGGGCCGGAGGCGAGCGGACCGCCGCCGCGGGCGATCGAGCGCCGTCCGGCGGGTCCGTCGCGACGGGGGACCGCCGCTAAGTCTCCTGCCGAGTCCGCCGGGACGGTCAGTTCGGCGAGGGGCCGTGGTGCTGCCCGCGGAGTCGTGGCGATGCCCGTCGACGACAGCGGCCCACCTGCCACCTCACCTGAGCCGCCGACTGCACCGCGCTCTGCCGCACCGGCTGGGTTGACGCCCGCGGGTCGGGATCTGCCGCCGGCCGCCAGTGCGGTGGCGGCGACCGGCCCGAGCACATTCGGCGGCGATGCGTCGGTCGGGGTGCCTGTCGACGTCAGTGTTCATCTCGGTGCCCGCGTCGGTGTCGTATCCCCGCAGCCGGCCGCGGCTATAGCTGCGGCGCAGGGTGATTCGTGCGGAAGCTGCTGGGCACTCGGGTCGGTCGGTGCCCCGGCTCTGGGGGAGCGGCTGACGGGCCTGTCCTTCGCGGTCGCGCGGGTAATGGACACGGTGGGTCAGTGGTTGTCGGGTCTGCCGTTCACCGACTTCCTGTCCGGGGCGCTGTGGCTGGTTCGGCGCACGCTGTTCCCGGTGGGCTCGGGAGTGGGGCTGTTCGGGACTGCGGCATGTGTGGCCACCAAGGATTGCTCGGGTCAGGACCTGTCTGGTGCGGATCTGTCGGGTGCTGTCCTCGACCAGGTCGACTTCACCGACGCGATCCTTGACCGGGCGGACTTGAGCAAGGCAGTACTCGCCTCACAGGACTCCGCGGCGCAGATGGCGGGGACGAGTCTTTTCCGGGCGGATCTGGCTGGCGCAACCCTGGGTGTTTCCGGTCGGGGTGTCAACCTCACGGACGCCGATCTCGAAAATGCTTTCTTCGGCCCAGCCCTCTTCGGCCTGCCGGTCACCGCGATCACGGACGTCAACTTCACCGGGGCGAATCTCGACGGGGCCAACCTGGCCAGGAGCTATCGGAAAGCGGTGACCGACGCGGACATGCGCAGCGCCACCTGGATCGGCGCCAACCTCTCCGGGCAGAACTTCAGCAGAGGCTGGAATCTGGCGGGAATCAATCTGACGAAGACGACCCTGTCCGGGGTCAGATTCGGCGGCGCCACCCTGACCGGCGCCAACTTCACCGAGGCAACGCTGACCGGCCTGCTGGGCGCCAGGAACGCCGACTTCACCGGTGTCAGCGACGCCGATTTGGTCAGCGCCGTGTGGACCGGCGCCAACCTGACCACGTTGGACTTCAGCAACCGCGACTTGCGCAACATCAACTGGGGTGCCTTCGCCGACCAGCCCCGGGTGAACCTCGCCGGCGCTGTCTTGAACAACACCCGTCTGGATGATGCCTGGCTACTGAACGCTGATCTGGGGGGCGCGGTCCTGACGAACTCGGACCTGAGCGGGGTGCAGGCCGCCGGAGCGAACTTCTTCAACGCGAACCTCAACGGGGTCGATTTCACCAATGCGGACCTGAGCAACGCCGATCTGCGGGGCGCCCAGGTGCAGGGTGTGACGTGGACGAACTGCACCTGCCCGGACGGGGAGTTGGCCCCTGATTCCGGTTGTGTCGGGTAGGACGGGCCGTCCAGGGCAGCAGCGTCCGTAGCGACGACGACACCTGGGACATCGCTTCGGGCGTGGGGATCACCGCGGTGATCGTCGCGGCGGCCCGTGCTTACGAGACCGATAGCGCGCAGCCGCTGATACGGGACCCCTACGCGCGGTGACGGCGTGGTTGTCGGCGCTGGCGGCAGCAAGGTCGGCGGGGCCGGCGGTTCCGGCGCCGGCGGCGGAGCTGACGGAGCGCCCGGCGCGAACGGCGACCCCTCGCCCTGAAACGAGGCGGGGGCACGGGGAGGTAGGTTCCGGGTGCCCCGCCGCGCCGTCTGCCGATCGGTCAGAAGCCGAACAGGTGATTCAAGTCCCGGTGAGCTGATCCGTCGAAAAGCCGCCTACCGCAGCAGGGTCGCGACGATCCCGGCCAGATAGCCCAGCCGGGCCACCTCCGAGGGCCGGAACTGCGGCCCGCCCGGCCGGCCCAGGACCACCGCGGTCCGCGGATCGCCCAGCGGGGCTGCGGCCAGCGTGGTGTCCATGTCCCGCCACAGCCGCGGCACCCAGTCCTCGGTGGCGTCCAGCGCGGCCGCCTGGCTGATCGGCAGCCACGGGGTGTCGGCGGCCCGGGTCTCCGGGGCGCCGCGGCTGCCGACGATGCGACGCGGCCCGGCCTCGGTGAGTTCCACCACGGTGCACCAGCCCACCCGCAGGATCCGGGGCGCCTCGTCGACGAGCACCTGCAGCATGGCGCACCGTCCGTCGGCGGCGGCGACGTGGTCGATCAGTTCTAACTCCCGGTGGGCCTCCAGCAGTCCGATATGCGGGCGGATGGTCTCCACCCGGACCCCGTGGAGGGCCTCGGCGGCGGTGATCAGGGTGTCCGGCATGGCCCCCGCCGGCAGATCCACCACCAGATCGTCGACCACCCAGTTCGACTCCGGGCCGGTCCCGCGCTCCACGACGTCCAGCGAGAGGATGTCCGCGCCGACCGAGCCCAGCGCCACCGCCAGCGACCCGAGGCTGCCGGGCCGGTCCTCCAGTTGCACCCGCAGCAGATAGGAACGCACCGGCCAACTCTCGCACAGGCCGCCGCAGCGGGCATGTCGGCCGCCACCGCTCCCGGCTACCATCGGCGGGATGCGGAGTTGGGTCGCCGCCGCCGGATCGGCGGCGCTGCTGTTCAGCGGAGTGTGCGCCGGCCCGGCCGGCGGCGCCCCCACCCCCGCCGGCTACGTATTAGGCTACGTTCCGCTGTGGCCGTTCCCCGACCAGGCCGCCGCCGACGCCTGGCTGCGGGACGGCCCCCCGGTCGGAGCATGCCGACCCGGCCGCTACCGCCCTGGCGTTCACCCGGGATTTCCTCGGGTTCACCGACCTGGACCGAACCACGACCGCGAACGTGCAACCGCGGGAAGCCTGGGTCGGGGTAGGCCAGGCCGACCCCCGCGGCGAGTCGATCACCGTGGCGACCCTGCACCTGGCCCGCCTGGGTCCGACCGACGACGCGCCCTGGGAAGTCGTCGGCAGCGAGGACACCGAACTCACCCTGGACGCCCCGGCCTACGGAAGCCCGGCCCAGCCCGTCCTGACCGTCGGCGGCGTCATCAGCGGCGTCGATGAGAGCCTGCACGTCCAGGCCCGCCAACTTTCCGGCCTGGTCGGGGAGTCCTGCTGCCTGCCGGCCGGCGGCCAGCGCTCACCCTGGTCGGTGTCGGTGCCGATCACCGGCACGGTGCCCGGCGCGGTCACCGTCGTGGTGTCCACTGGCGGGCACTACGCCAACATCGAGCGGTTCGCGATCACCGGTCTGCGGGCGAACTGAACCCGGATCGGCCGCACCGCTGCGGCTAGGCTTACCTCCCGTGTCCCACGAGTCCCCCGCGATCTCCCGCGATGATGTCGCCAAGCTGGCCAAGCTGGCTCGCCTGGCGCTGACCGACGACGAACTGATGAGCTTTGCCGGCCAACTCGACGCGATCCTGGGATATGTCAGCCAGATTCAGGCCGTCGACGTCACCGACGTCGCCCCCACCGGCAACCCGCTGCGCAACGTCAACATCGTCCGCCCCGATGTGGTGCAGACCAGCCTGACCCAGCAGCAGGCCCTCGCCGAGGCGCCCGCGGCCGACGAGGGCCGCTTCGCCGTCCCGCAGATCCTGGGGGAGGAGGCGTGAGCGCCGCCGACATCACTCGGCTCGACGCCGCCACCATGGGCGCGGCCATCGCCGCCGGCGAGCTGTCCTCGGTGCAGGCCACCCAGGCCTGCCTGGACCAGATCGCCGCCACCGACGAGCGCTACCACGCCTTCCTGCACGTGGCCGCCGAGCAGGCGCTGGCCGCCGCCGCCGCGGTCGACGCCACCTTGGCCGCCGGTGATGACCTGCCATCCCCGCTGGCCGGGGTGCCCCTGGCGCTCAAGGACGTCTTCACCACCACCGACATGCCGACGACCTGTGGATCGAAGATCCTCGAGGGCTGGCGCTCGCCCTACGACGCGACGGTTACCGCTCGGATTCGGGGTGCCGGAATCCCGATCCTGGGCAAAACCAATATGGACGAGTTCGCGATGGGCTCCTCCACGGAGAACTCCGCCTACGGCCCGACCCGCAACCCCTGGGACACCGACCGGGTCCCGGGCGGGTCCGGCGGGGGCAGTGCCGCCGCGCTGGCGGCGTTCCAGGCGCCGCTGGCCATCGGCTCGGACACCGGCGGGTCGATCCGTCAGCGTGCCGCGGTGACCGCCACCGTCGGGGTCAAACCGACCTACGGCACCGTCTCCCGCTACGGATTGGTGGCCTGCGCGTCGTCGCTGGATCAGGGCGGCCCGTGCGCGCGCACCGTGCTGGACACCGCCCTGCTGCACACCGTGATCGCCGGCCACGACCCGCATGACGCGACGTCGTTGGAGACCCCGATTCCCGACGTGGTCGGTGCGGCGATGGCCGGGGCCACCGGGGATCTGTCCGGGGTGCGGGTCGGGGTGGTCAAGCAGTTGCGTACCGGGGCCGGCTACCAGCCCGGCGTGCTGGCCTCCTTCGAGGCGGCCCTGGAGCAACTGGCCGCTCTCGGCGCCGACATCCGTGAGGTCGACTGCCCCAACCTGGATCACTCACTGAGTGCGTATTACCTGATCCTGCCCTCGGAGGTCTCGAGCAACCTTGCCCGCTTCGACGCCATGCGGTACGGCCTGCGGGTGGGCGACGACGGAAGCCACAGCGCCGAAGAGGTCATGGCACTGACCCGGGCCGCCGGATTCGGCCCGGAAGTCAAGCGCCGCATCATGATCGGCACCTACGCGCTCTCCGCGGGCTATTACGACGCGTACTACAACCAGGCGCAGAAGGTTCGCACGCTGATCGCGGCGGATCTGGATCGGGCCTACGAGAGCGTCGACGTGCTGGTGTCCCCGGCCACCCCGACGACCGCGTTCCGGCTCGGCGAGAAGGTCGACGATCCGCTGGCGATGTATCTCTTCGACCTGTGCACGCTGCCGTTGAACCTGGCCGGGCACTGCGGCATGTCGGTGCCCTCGGGGCTCTCGCCCGAGGACAACCTGCCGGTCGGGCTGCAGATCATGGCCCCGGCGCTGGCCGATGACCGGCTCTATCGGGTCGGCGCGGCCTACGAGGCGGCGCGCGGCCCGCTGCCGTCTGCGGTCTAACCCCTCCGCGGGGGGCGTCGGGAAGGTTAGATAGATCCCATGCGAATCGGAGTTCTCACCGGCGGCGGCGACTGCCCCGGTCTCAACGCCGTGATCCGGGCGGTGGTGCGGACCTGCGACGCCCGCTACGGCTCGTCGGTGGTGGGTTTCCAGGACGGCTGGCGTGGCCTCCTGGAGAACCGCCGGGTTCAGCTCTACAACGACGATCGAAACGACCGGCTGCTGGCCAAGGGCGGCACCATGCTGGGCACCGCCCGGACCAACCCCGAAAAGCTGAGGGCCGGGATCGACGACATCAAGGCCACCCTGGAGGACAACGGGATTGATGTCCTGATCCCGATCGGCGGCGAGGGCACGTTGACCGCGGCGCACTGGCTGACCCAGGAGGGCGTGCCGGTCGTCGGGGTTCCCAAGACC
>SXGS01168283.1_pt1 | contig 12650 bp, 10 predicted proteins | sample 3174681 | NCBI WGS metagenome assembly SXGS01 (sample SAMN11356861, study PRJNA531348) | freshwater metagenome | isolation source: freshwater sample F1-80 | place: China: Fuxian Lake, Yuxi | collected 2017-12-25
AGGCGTGACCGTCGGGACGAGCGAACTGGAAGAGGTCCGGCTACTGACGCAAGAGTTCCACGGAGAATGGAACTATGTCATCCTGCCGAAGGCTGAATGTCCGGAATGGAATGACGCGGTTGTTGTTTGACGGGCCCTTAGGTGCTCGAACAAATTCCCGGACAAACGGGACCGGGAGACCGTAGCACTCTTCGTCGATCAGTACAGCCGCCATCCAGTCATCCTGGGCGATCTCTGCGCGCCGGCCCCGTTCGGGCAAATGGGAGACCCGCCGATCCTCAAGCAGCCTCGCATCCTTGCTCGTCGGCTCAAGTGCTTCCTCCGGTAAGCTTCTCCGCCCCGTCGACATGGCCGTTGCACCCGCAAAGAGCCGGTCGAGCCTCAGGGTGAGCACCGTCCGAAGCTCGCTGTCGATGCACGGCAGTCCCAGGCACGAGCCTGTTCCCGATCCTCCCTCCGGACCACCCTCGGTTTCAGCCTCGTTGGGAATAACTACTGTGTTGTAAACCGAGTCCACCCGGAGGGCCCAGCCACTCCATCGGCCCGCCAGCACCACCAGGCGCCGCTCCGTAAGGCGGACGCCGGTCTCCACGCCAAGACAGTCTGCCAGATCCAACACCCGGACGAGCTTGCCGCGCAGGTTAAAGGCGCCACACTCTCCAGAACCTGTTCCCGACGTTTCCACCAGGGCGCAGTTGGGGATGAGTTCCGCTACCTGCGTGATATCAATCGCAATCGCCAGCGGGCCTACTGAAATCGCTAAGCCGTTCATGCCGTGCCATCCGTTTCGTCCTGGAGTTGACGAAGCAGGAGCCCCGCGCGACGCCCCGTCAGGTGGGGTACCGGGGAGTCCGGATCAGTGGATGCCAGGAGTTCCCGGGCCCTCGCGGCAGCCCAACTACGCCGTGTGCCGTCGCCGAGCAGCGCCGCAACATGAATCAGCTCAACATAGGCTGCTACCACCGAGTTGTCGAGATACAGGACTCCCAACAGGACGTCGCGGGATTGCGCCGGTTGACCCATCGCCAGGTGAATCCGGGCTTGAAGCATGCGGGGCGCCGTTTCGAACGGTGACTCCCGGAGGATGTCGTCACACAATGCGAGAGCCGCCTCATACTCTCCGCCATCCGCTAGTTCCTGCGCCAGACTGCAATTCGGCCCGATCGGAGGAGCCGTGCTCGGGGGCTCACTCGCCGCGGCCGGGCGGGAGAGCCGGGCCGCGGATCTCCGGTTCGGCCGACAATCACGGCTGCGGGGAGCGCTGAGGGACGTGTGGGAAGGGAGCAGGTCTTCCGCCGCAGAACGCCGCTGCCACACGACTGCTTCCGGAAAGATGCGTGAGTCAAACCCCTCCGGCCGAGAACCGAGGCACTCCGCGTGCCCGATGATCAGGAATCCGCCGGGAGCAACCGCGCCAGCAAGTCGCGACAGGACCGCCTGTCGAGTCTCTTCGGCGAAGTAAATCAGCACGTTTCGACAAACCACCAGATCAGAGTTCAGACATTCGTCGAGCGGCTCGGCGAGAATGTTGGCTTCACGAAAGTGCAGCCCGACGCGCCAGGCGTTCGGAACCCGCCATCCCCCCGCGGGCAACCGTTCCAAACCCGATCCTGCGGCTGCGAGTCCCCGCAGGCTCCACTCCCGGTAGATTCCCTGGCGTGCACGATCCAGCGCAGACAGACTGATGTCGGTGGCGGTCACCCGAAGAGTCCAACCGGTTGGCATCACGTCACGAAAGGTGGCGGCCAGGGAGTAGGGTTCCTCCCCCGTGGAACAGCCCGCCGACCAGATCCGCAGAGAGCGTGCCTCCGCGCGCCGCTCTATCAACTCTGGTCCGATCTGACTTCTCAGGAGTTCGAACACCCCCCGATCCCGAAAGAAGTAGGTCTCGGCGTTGACCACGAGATCCAGGATCAGCGTTCGCAGCTTTGAGTCGGCAGTCGGCCCCTCCAGTTCCTCCAGCAGACGCGCAGGAAGCGCCCCCGTCTCGTGGCGGGCATGGGTACAGACTCTCCGCCACACGCGGTCGATGTCGGCGGGGAGAATGTGGATCCCCGTGTGACGTGCCACCGCGGCGGCGAACCGGATCGCAGCTTGGGATCCCGCGTCACTATTCTCGTAGACTCTCACGAGGTACCAGTTCTCTTCGGCCACGCGTGGCGACCTCTTATCGGATCGTATGACCACACTCCCCAAAACCCGGTCGTTCCAAGCAGCGGGTTCGACGGATAATTGAGAGGCGACTGTTGCCGGCGAAGCAGACTCCGGCAGCAGCCACGAGCATTTCGGAGACCCTCGATGGCAACGCATGTACCGTTCACCGACAACTATGAAGATCTCTCCACCGACCGTGGCTTCCAGTTCAAGTTCTTCTGCGAGCGCTGTGGAAACGGTTATATGTCGTCGTTCCAACAGAACGCGAGCGGGGTGGCGGGAGACGTACTCCGTGCGGCAGGCGGCCTGTTCGGCGGCCTGATCAGCCGGGTGGCGGACAGCACCTACGACTTCCAGCGAGCCGTCGGGGGTCCCCAACACGATGCGGCGCTTCGAAAGGCCGTGGAAGAGCTCCGACCCCACTTCAGCCAATGCCGGCGATGCGGTCAATGGGTCTGCAGCGATCTCTGTTGGAACATCACGCGAGACCAGTGCACCCAGTGTTCGCCGCGCATTGAGGAGGAGATCGCCGCCATCGAGTCCGAGGCCACGATCGCACAACTTCGTGAGAAGGCAATGTCCGGCGTCGACCTGACAGCGGGCTACACTCCCAAATCTGCGCTCGGGGAAGCGGCATGTGCCACCTGTGGAGCAGCGCGAACGCCCGGCCAGCGCTTTTGCGGTGGGTGTGGCGCGAGTTTCATGGCTAAGCCAGCCTGTAAGTCGTGCGGCGCAGAACTTCAACCGGGCCAGAAGTTCTGCAGCGAGTGCGGCGCGCGCAGTGGCTGACTTCTGATGGCGATGCCGCCTTCTGTTCGACGAACCCTCGAAAGTGATGCCCCTGACAAAACCGGTTGAACAGCGCCGACGGTTTACAGTCTAATATTAAGGATCCCTCAGTAAAGGCGGCCGGGGGGCCGGGGCACTGAGGTCCGAGAGGAGATGCCGAACCGTCGCGCATCTCCCAACCTCTCAATGGAGGAGTTATCATGCGGAAGCGTAGCGGCTTCACTCTCATCGAACTGCTCGTAGTTATCGCGATCATTGCAATCCTTGCAGCCATCCTGTTCCCCGTGTTTGCGCAGGCGCGAGACAAGGCCCGTCAAATGGCCTGCCTGTCGAACACCAAGCAGATCGCGCTTGCCGTCTATCAGTACGCGCAAGACTACGACGAGACCCTACCGGTGTACGGCTTCAACGCTCAAGCGCGAGGCCGTTGGCAATTCCAGATATTGCCCTACATCAAGAACACCGAGGTCTACACTTGCCCGAACATCCCCGCGAACAAGTGGGTGCCGCCGAACGGATCCGCGCTGGGAACCAATGACCGGGGCGGCTACGGGTGGAGTCTCGCAATCGGCGCCAATGCGGCAGCCAGTGGCGGCAACCTGAACATTGCACCCGGGTACACGCTTGCCCAGATCCTGAAGCCTGCCGACACGATCGTCATCGGAGACACCGGCTTCAACGGAACTGCGAGCCACCAGGTCGGTTGGGCAATGCTGGCAGCGGACCCACGAAAGGCTCCCTCAACCGCGTTCACTCAGCCGGGACTGTATCCACAGTTCCGCCACAACGCAAGCGCCTACAAGCTGGTTGTCGGCGGCAACCAGTTGCCCATCGACGGACGTGCAAACTTCTGCTTCCTGGACGGGCACGCCAAATCCCTGACGGTAGGGCAGGCGATGGCTGCAGCCGCATCCGAAGATGGCGTGGCGCTCCAACGTGAGCCGCCGTTGCCTCCAAACCACGCCAACAACAACGTCGAATACCTGCTCTGGAACATTTATTGAGAGAGTGGAGAACGCCGAGGAAACCAACTTCGGCGAGATGAACCCGGGCGGAGGTGGACCAGATGTCCACCTCCGTTTGTGTTTTTGTGAAGGGTCTGTTTCACGTGACGACGCCGGACAGCTTTCATGAGTTTGAATGGTCGCGATGGCAGGCTGCGGCCGGGCCATACCAGAACAACTTTGCCTCGCTAACGTGCCAGGCGATTCCCGGCCTGCTCCCCCGGGAGTCGCTGTCGGGTGGCAGTCGCCTGCTGGATGTGGCGTGCGGTCCCGGAGATCTCACTGCCGCCGCCGCGCGCCGAGGGTACGAGTCGACGGGTCTCGACTTCTCTCAAGCAATGCTGGCGCTGGCTGCCAGTACACACCCCCAGTGCCGATTCTCCCAGGGTGATGCACAAGCGCTTCCGTTCGACGCCGACACCTTTGACGCCGTTTGCATGAATTTCGGGATCCTTCACCTCTCTGATCCGGATCGTGCGATCTTGGATGCGTATCGGGTCCTTCGAGCGGGAGGCGAGTACAGCTTCACGGCCTGGGCCGCGCCGCCGCACACCGCGGGCTTCCAGATCATCCTCGACTTGATCGATCGACATGCGCTGCCGGCGGAGTTGCCCCCGGGCCCACCGTTCTTCGACTTCGGCCGTGCGGGCCGCGCCCTCTTTGCGCTGCGACGCGCCGGCTTCGAGGGCTGCCGCGGTGAGCTGGCGCCGTTGATCTGGCGCCTCCATGATGCGGATGAGTACTTTCAAGCGTTTCTTCTCGGCACCGCGCGCACGGGCGGCGTCCTTCGCAGTCAACCCACCACCGTACTTCGGCGCATTCGAGAAGACCTTGAGGACCAGCTTGCCCCGTATCGGTCTTCAACTGGTCTCTCCATTCCGATGTCCGCGTTGATCTGGCGTGGACGAAAGCGCGGACCAGCGAGCTAATCCGGAGATCGGTAGCCCGGCCCGTTTCCGCCGCCGTTGTGTGCAACCGTTAACGGACGCTCTATTCTCACACGCACCCCTCCATCGGGTCGGAGGGTGAGCAGGGCTCTCGGCCGAGGTTCGAGGCCAACCAGGGGCTGGAGTCGAAACTCTCGGGCAACGGTGGCGAGGATGAGGACCGCCTCCATTAGACCGAAGGCCTGTCCGATGCATCGCCTCGGCCCACCTCCAAACGGAAAGTAGGCGAACCGGGGCCGAAGCGCCTCGGTTCCGTCGAGCCATCGATCTGGCAGAAACTCGTCGGCCCGGGGCCAGAACCGCTCATCGCGTTGGATGACCCACTGAGACATGTAGAACTGGGTATTGGCCGGAAATGTGTGGTTGCCCAACCGCACCTGTTCCCCAGCGGCGCGCCCCATCGCCCAGACCGGTGGGTAGAGTCGCATAGCCTCCCGAATTACCGCCCGGCAGAGAGGCAACTTCTCGACATCGTCGGCGCCGGGCAGCTTTTCACCGAGGACCGTCGCAATCTCTTGGTCCAGGCGCAAGCGCACGGATGGATCGCGACCCACGAGGTAGAGTGCCCACGAAAGCGCCAGCGCGGTGGTTTCGTGGCCCGCGACGAAAAAGGTCATCACCTCATCGCGAAGTTGCCGGTCCGACATGCCGCGGTCTTCGTCGTCGCGAACCGACATCAGCATGCTGAGCAGATCTCCCCGATCCTCTGCAGACGTCCGTCGCTCCTCAATCACGCGTTGAATCTCTCGGTTCAGGATGGCGATAGGACGGTGGCGTCGGATGGAACTGGGTGTCGGAACCTTGCCCTCGAGGATCGAAAACACGCCGAACTCGGCTCGGGCGTACTCCTCAACGACCCGCTCAAAGCTCGCCCCGATCCGATCCGCTCGGTTCCCAAGTTCCTGATCGAAGAGGGTCTTCACAGCAATCTTCAGCGTTAAGCGCATCATGTCCGCGTGAACATCTCGCGTTTCGCCCGGACGCCAATCGGCCAGGAGTTGGCGCGTGAATTCCACCATCGTTCCCGCGTAGCCATCCACCCGCTCTCGATGGAATGCCGGCTGTGCCAGACGTCGCTGCTTGAGCCAGAAATCGCCCTCGCTGGCGACCAGCCCATTGCCGAAGATTTGCCGCCATACTGGCCTCTGAAACACGGCGGGCTTCACGTAGCTCCGATGTTGAGTCGCTAGAATCTGTTCCACGAGGTCCGGGTGGCTGACCAGATACTCCGTGAGACCGAAGAACGTCATCGGCACGAGGTCGCCGTGCTCCCGAGCACAGCGCGTGAAGAAGCCGAGCGGATCTTTCATGAACGGCACGATGTGCCCGAAGATCGGCTGGAGCGGGAGTCCCCGTAGGGTCTCGGGCGTGAACGGTGCTGGAAGCGTGGGATGAGTGGGGTTCAACTCGTCAAACCTCGTCGTTTGGTGTGACCCAAAACTCTTGTGAAAGTTTTCACAAATACGGTAGCACCCCAGCGAACCGGGTGACAAGTCTCGCGCCGCACACGAGTTGTAGATCGAGCGGGCGATACGTCCTACGGTACTCAACTCATGCTTGTGACGACTGGATGCGGATTCCTGGGAACACGGGGTTAACCTGTCTTGCCCAGGGGCGACAGAACTAACGGCTGGATCGCGCACTGAGTTGGAGGAGAACCGTTGACGGACGAGTTGCGATTGATCCTGGAGCGCGACCGGAGTGAGTTCCAGCCGGTCGTGGAGCAGTTCGCTGCCGATCAGGCCGCCTTGCTGCGCCGCTACGACCTGGAGCCTTCTCCGGTGGGGCAGGAGCGGCTGCGGCAGTTCACACGGAGCTGGCTCGACTCGCTCTCCGCGCTGGAAACCGGCGAGCTCGGCGTCGAGGGCCGTCTGGACGCTCTCCTTCTGGAGCGACATCTGGAACGCATGGAGGTGCAGCAACAGCGGGATGCGGCGAGACGGAGGCAGCGGATGTCGGCACTGGCCCCAGTGCTCCCTCTTGTAGAACTTCACGAGGCGCGTCGCAGGCACGAGTCACCCGATCCCGAGGCGTGCGCTCGGGTCCTGTCCCAGGTGGACGCCTCAATACGATTGCAGCTTCGACGTGGGGACGCATCCAGCGCTGAGATCCCAACTGATGAACTGCTGCCTGCCGCTCATGACTTGAGCCTGGTGCGCGCCGCGCTCGATGCCTGGAAGCGCCACTACTGTCCGTACGATCCCCGCATGGCGTGGTGGCTGACCCAGCCCCTCGAGGCATGCCTGTCCGCGCTCGAGGAGCGCGAGGCGGCGCTGACCCGGCTCTCGGCGGAAGGGATGTCGCGGTCGGGCGCATCCGCGGGCATTCATGGTCGACCGTTGGGTCGAGACGCCCTCCTGGAGGACCTGCAATTCGAGAGGATCCCCTACTCTCCCGATGAGCTCCTCTGCCTTGCGGACCGGGAGTTGAAGTGGTGTGACCTGCGACTCCGGGAAGCAAGTTCCGAACTTGGGTTTGGCGACGACAGTGCTGCCGCGGTGGAGGCCGTCAAAGATCGCCACGAGGAGCCCGGCGGTCAGCCGGACCGAGTCGTACGGCTGGCGCGTGAGGCGATCCATTGGGTGCGGCGGGAAGATCTGCTCACCGTGCCGGATCTCGCGACTGAGGTCTGGCGGCTCGAGATGATGACGGCGGAAGAGCAAAAGACCAGCCCCTTCTTTCTGGGGGGCGAGGTTATCAAGGTTTCCTTTCCCACGGTGGATATGGACGATGACGCGAAGCGAATGAGCCTGCGCGGCAACAACATCGCATTCTCTCGGGCAACGGTACAGCACGAACTGATTCCGGGACACCACATGCAGTCCTTCGCCGGCCCGCGAGCCTTCCCCCACCGCAGGCTCTTCTGGACACCGTTCTGGGTGGAAGGGTGGACCCTTCACTGGGAGATGCTGCTCTGGGACCGGGGCTTCCCCGGCGCCCCGGAGGAGCGGATTGGAATGTTGTTCTGGATGCGGCACCGCGCCGCCCGGATCCGCTTCTCTCTCAAGTTCCATCTCGGGGAGATGACCGCTGACGAGGCCATCGACTTCCTCGTACAGGTCGCGGGACACGAGCGAGCGTGTGCCGAGGGCGAAGTTCGCCGGTCGGTTGGGCCGGACTACCCGCCCCTCTACCAGGCGGCCTATCTCCTGGGTGGACTGCAAGTGCGACGGCTCGCCCGTGAGGCGGTGAACCGGGGAATGTCGCTGAAGACCTTCCACGACCGTTTCCTCTGGGGTGGCCAGATGCCCGTGGACCTTGCCCGAGTCCGGATCCTTGGAGTTCCGCTCTCATCGGCGAACGAACCCTGGCGGTTTCTGGACGGCAGCGACGATCCATCCACCGCTCGGGGCGGGGCCCTTTAGGCCCGCGACGTCTACTGGACGACCCGAACGAGCCGGCGGTATTCCACTTCGAGGAGGCGCAGCATCTCACCCTGGCTGTACCCTGGGACCACCCGCGACCGGCCCGCCGCCCCCATGGCACGACGCAGCCCGGAGTCCAGAAGCAGCCTTCGGAGTCCTGCCGCGAGTGCGTTCGGGTCGGCGGGTGGCACGATCAAACCGGTCCTGCCGTCCTCAATGACGTCGGGGATTCCGCTGACGCGGGCGCCCACACACGGCAGTTCCATCGCCATTGCTTCCACCAGCACACGTCCCATTCCCTCATTGAGGGACGGCAAGGCGAATACGTCCATCGCGTCCAGGTATCGGCCCACATCGCGGCGCATTCCCGTGAAGTGAATCACCGGGAGGTAAGGATCTCCGGCGAGTTGACTTGCCGGCTGGAAAGCAAACTGTGTTCTCACTTCCATTCCCAGGAGGCGAGCCTGCTCGGTCAGAGCGGGCAGCAAGTCACCCGCGCCGACCAGCAGCACATGCGTTCTCGGAAGCTCCCTCCCAAGCTTCGCGACCGCGTCGATGAGCGTGTTCTGTCCCTTGACGTGAACCAGCCGCCCCACGGTACCGACGACCGGAGAGTCCTCCGGTATCTCCAATTCCCGCCGAACCTCGGAGCCGGACCCCCGGGCCGCCTCGAACGGTTCAAAATCCACACCGGAGTGGATCACGATCCACTGGTCCTGCCGACCGATGCCCAGTTCCAGGGTCTCATCCCGTTCCCGAGGCGTAAGAGCCACCAGTCGATCGGCGTACCGTGCACAGAACCGCTCCGCCTGAACAAAGATCCGGGTCTTCACGCCGGAGCCATAGCTGTGGAAGACATGCCCGTGCGGGGTGTGAATGACGGCCGGAACACCCGCGTGTCGGGCCGCGATTCTGCCGAGAATTCCCGCTTTCGAGGTGTGCGTATGCACAATGTCCGGCCGCTCTCGCCGAAAGAGCTCGACCAGAAGTCGATAGGCTCGTACATCCGAACGTGGGGCCAACTCCCGCACCAGATCCGGGACAGAGATCATCGGAACCCCCGCGTGCAGAACGTCGGGCTCCATGCTGCCCTCCGGCCCGTCCGGTGGGCCGGTTACCAGCACGCTCTCCCAATCCGATCCCCGAAAGTGGGCGGCAGTTCGGAGCGTGTTCTCCTGGGCGCCCCCGCGGACCATGCGAGTGATGATGTGAAAGATCCTGATGGGTCGTGACAACCGACACCTCCGGGGAGAAGAACCTCACGCCTCGGCGCGGAGGTGGGGTCCCAGTTCGGTCAGCATTTGCTCAACGACGCGTCGCCACGTGAACTGACGCGCGGCACGATCCCGGGCGGCCTGCCCCATCCGGTGCGCCAGCTCCGGTTCTCGGAGCAGTCGCCCCACCCGGTCCGCGACTTCTTGCGGTGAGGTGGGTTCCACGAGATAGCCCGTAATGCCCTCCTCGACCGCGTCCGGTATCCCTCCCGAACGCCCTGCCACCGAGGGCACTCCGAGGGCCGCCGCCTCCAGGTAAACCAACCCGAAGCCTTCAATGAGGTCGGGGCGACCCGGCATCTCACGGCTCGGCATCACGAACACCGTGGCCATCGCGGCGAGATCGAGCATCGCGGAGAACTCCATGCGGCCATGGAAGCGCACATGCTTTTCGACCCCCAGCTCGCACGCCAGCCGACGCAGCCGGTCTTGCGGTCCAGGTCCCACAACATCCCAGACGAGATCGGGGGTCGCCTTCACGAGTTCGGGCAGCGCGGAAATCACCACATCATGCCCCTTGTGCTCGTCGAGGCGGGCGATGGTGATCATCCGGGGCTCGCCGGTAAACTTCGCTGGCGCGTGACCGAACCAGACCGGCGCAACGCCACCCGGAACCACTGAAACGCGCTCGGGATTCGCTCCCAGCGCCACGACCTGCTCTCGGGTGTAGCGACTAATCGCAAGGATGCGGTCGGCATTCCGAATCGTTCGCGTGCGCAGAGGTCCCAGCAGACCCTTGACGCGCTGCTTGAAATCAGAGGTGTTCGGCACGATCTCCGAGACGTACGCGGAAAAGCAATGGATTGTAGCCCGCTCCCGCAGGCCGGCAAGGGTCGCCATCGCGGCGCCCGGAAACCATGTGCTGGACCAGATGAGATCGGGATCGAATTGTCGGGTCTGCTGCTGGAGCTGTCGATACACCGCCCATTCCCGTTGTCCGAGGCTCCCACCTGCACTGAAGTGCGGGCAGGTGTCGGCGCAAGGAGCCCCCGTTACCGGATCGAGACCCCCGGGTTCCCCGCAGATGACTCGCACGTCGTGCCCCATCTCAACCAACTCCCTCACCACCTGGGAGGAGAGAGTTGCGATGCCCCCGATCAGCGGCGGATAGTCGGTACTGACGGCAAGGATCTTGAGACGACGGGAAGCCATAGCCGGGGTCGACCCCTATACTCCGGTCTGTCTTACCCACTCAAACAGGCGCCGAACGCCTTCCTCTCGGGAGACTGTCGGCTCCCATCCAAAGTCGCTCCGCGCCTTTTCCGGATTGCTCACGTAGACGCGCTGGTCGCCGGGCCGCCAATCGCCGAATGCCGCGGTCAGCCTGCGGCCACTCAACTTCGACAGTTGGTCCAGCAACTCCAGCAAGGAGAGCGTATTCTGGGGGCCGCCACCGATGTTGTAGACCTGCCCGGCGGTCCGATCGATTGCCGCCGCCGCCATCCGAAACGCCCGCACCAGATCCTCGGCAAACAGCACGTCCCGGATCTGCCGCCCGTCGCCATAGATGGTCAGCGGCTTCCCCGCAAGCGCGGCCCGAATGAAGTGCGCGACCCAACCCTGATCTTCATTGCCGTACTGAAACACTCCGTAGATACACGACATTCGAAAGACGACGGTCCTCAAGTTGTAAATGCGAGCGTAATCTCGGACGTATTGGTCGGCTGCGCCCTTCGAGCAACCGTACGGAGAGTGAAAGTCCAGCGGTCGGGTCTCGTCCATCCCTTCCGGGTAGTCCCGGTACTCATATCGATCTCCCCGCTGCTCCACGACCACATCTTCCATCCCGCCGTACACCTTGTTGGTGGAGGTGAAAAACATGGCGGGGGGCACCGGCTGCGCCCGAATGGCTTCCAGGACATTCAGCGTGCCGAGAGCGTTGATCTCAAAATCCAACCGGGGATTCTGCACGGAGGTGGTTACAGCCACCTGACTGGCGAGATGAAACACGTGGTCCACGCCTCGCACGGCGCCCAATACGTCTTCCGCTCGCCGGACATCGCCGGAAACCACTTCCACCTGGTCCGGGTGGCGCGACCTCAGGTGCTCCGCGTTCCGCCGAACGCCCTCGCGGGAGAGATTGTCGAAGACTCGAACTCGGATCCCGTCCGTGGCCAGGGCGCTCGCGAGATTGCACCCCACGAAGCCGGCCCCACCGGTGATCAAGACATTTCTCATTTCAAGGCCCTCAGGGATTCCACCGTCAGGTTGTCGACGATGCCCAACCGGGGTATCCCCGGCCGGCGAGATCGGGACGGGGTTCCGGCGAGCCGTTCCCCTCGATGTAGAGTGCGTGCCAGATCTGAAACACGAGGATCGCCCACAGGTGCTGGCTGAAGTCACGGCTGCCCGACTGATGCTGCGCCATCAGGCGCTGTACCGCTTCAGCCTGGAAGTATCCGGTCTTCTTTAGCGCTTCCGGCGACAGCAGAATCTCCGCCAACGGCTTCCACGGACCCCGGAGCCAGAGATCTGTCGGCGTTCCAAAGCCACGTTTGGGGCGCTCCAGGATGGATGGCGGGACACGACCCGCTAACGCTTTTCGGATGATCAGCTTGGTCACGCCATCGCGCAGTTTCTGGTCGACGGAGATCCGGTAGGCCACCTCCATCAACTTCCGGTCCACGAAGGGAACCCGACCTTCCAGCGAATTACCCATCGTCATCCGGTCCGCGAGAAAGAGCGGGTCACCGGGGAGATAGGTCTTCAGGTCGACAAACATCGCCTGATCGACGAAGGGCCGGCCCGAAACCTGCGAAAAATACGGGAGCGCCGCGTCAAAGGAGTCGCGAGGCGTGGCACGGCAGAGCAGCTCCTTCTTCAGGCGCACATCGAAGAAACTGTTCCAGGCCAGGTAGCGCCGATCGCTGGGTAAGTCCAGCGGCTCCAGGAACTTCTGGGCGAGCCGCACCTTGTCCCCGACCGTGGTGTCTCCTCGATTGGGCATCCGGCGAAGGAGGTGCAATAGGATCTGATTGCGCAGGAACCCGGGGATCCGCTTCCAACTCTTCGCCATCTCGTCGCCCCGGTACCGCTGATAACCCCCGAAGAGTTCATCGCCGCCTGCGCCGGAGAGCGCGACCTTGACTTCTGTTCGGGCCAGCCGGGATACGGCAT
>SXGS01572209.1_pt1 | contig 12649 bp, 10 predicted proteins | sample 3174681 | NCBI WGS metagenome assembly SXGS01 (sample SAMN11356861, study PRJNA531348) | freshwater metagenome | isolation source: freshwater sample F1-80 | place: China: Fuxian Lake, Yuxi | collected 2017-12-25
CTCGATCGTCGCGGCCCGCAAGCTCGCCTCCTACTTCGCCGCCGCGTCCCGCGACGACTCCGCCCGGGTCGACGCCTACTTCGACGGCGGCGCGCAGGAACTGCTCGCGCAGATGATGTTCGCGGCCGCGTGCGGCGGCGGAGACCTGCTGCACGTCTACGGGTGGCTCTCCGACGAGGAGAACGAGCTCCCCCAGGCGCTCCTGCAGGAACACGGCCATCACATCGTCGCGCTGCGACTGAAATCCGTGCGGGAACTCAACCCGCGCCAGCGAGACGGCCTGTACGACATGGCACGCCGGTTCATCGGACTGCTGGAGGAGAAGTCGTACGCGATGTCGATCATGCCGCCGGCGCGGGTCGACCTCTCCACCGCCGATGTACCGGACACCAAGATCGGCAGCGGGGTGCGTTACCCGCACTCGATGCCGGAGTTCGTCGTCGACGAGTTCGTCACCAGCACCGACACCCTCTACGCCCTGTCGAAAGAAGGCCCCGATTCGTCGTCGGCGCTGACCACGGCGCTGATCGGGTCGATCATCGACGCCGCGCAGCGCACCGCACGGCTCAGCCCGCGCGGCCGGCTGCCGGTGCCGATGCTCGGCGTCCTCGACGAGGCCGCGAACGTGTGCCGACTCCCGGAACTCCCGGCCTGGTACTCGCACCTCGGATCGCAGGGAATCTGCGTCATGACGATCGTGCAGAACCTCTCCCAGGCCCAGCGCGTGTGGGGGCAGGACGGGGTCAAGCAGCTCCTCGATGCCGCCAACTTCCTCTGGTACGGCGGCGGATTGAAGGACAAGACCACGCTGGCGGAGCTGTCCGCGCTCGTCGGTGACCACGACGTCGAGCGGTGGTCGAAGTCCCGCAGCGGAGGCATGTTCGAGGGCGGATCGTCCTCGCGGTCGCAGTCATGGTCGAAGGAACCGATCCTGACGGTCGACGACCTCGCCGCCATCCCCAAAACACGCGCACTGGTACAGATCTCGGGCAACCGGCCGGTGCTGGTGAAGAAGGTCTACTGGTCGGACGGCCCGAACGCCGACGCCATCACCGAATCCTTCGACCGGTACGGCATCCCCGAAGCAGTCGAACCGACCGACGAGCAGCTCGACGACGGTGACGTGCCCGTCGAGTTGGGGAAGGAGCCGTTCCTGTGACCGCCGCAGAATCCGCGCCGCGGACTGGAGCCGCCGAGGCACCTGCGCCCACGTTCACCACCTTCGACGCCTGGTTCGAGGCGTGGCTGTCCGGGATCATCGCCCGCAAGCTGTCCTCGACAGCGGGCAAGAACCGGGTCTTCTGCCCTCGGTGGTGGGAGCACGCCGAGGTGGTGGTGCGACTGAACGCGCTGTGGTCGGCGTGGGAGGCAGCGAAGGCCTCCGACGACGGCGCGGCGATGTCGGGCTGGTGGGTTCATCACGCCGATCCGCAGTTGCGCACGATGCTCGACGCCGAGCACGGCCCGATGTACCAGTGCACCCGCGAGTTGCACGTAGCGACACCTCCGATGCGCAAGAAGCTCGTCTCGCCGCCCGCCGGGTGGTTCGACGACCTGGGCGCCTGACCGAAACCTGACACAACCCCTCGAACCGCAAAGTACGTGCACCGCACGTAGCAGCCAGAGGCCCTGGTGGGTGGCTAGACCCACCAGGGCCGATGTGGCCGGAGAGTGTGCCTCCGGCCGACGACGACGTTAGCGATCCCCGCCCGGATACGGGCGGTTCGGGTCGCGCAGACGTCTCGCCCGACCCCAGGAGCGCACACCGTGGCCAAGAATCCCGACGATGACCAGCTCGATTTGTTTGCCGACGCAGAGGACAGTGATAGCCATGATCGACCCGACAACGCAGGACGTGATGAAGCTCTACCTCGAGCACGTGGGTTTGCCGACGGAGCTGAGCCCGGAGGACCAGCAGGAGTTCCTCGAGAGGGAGAGCGAGCGGATCGCGGAGCGGATAGACAACATGAAGGTCCACATGCAGGACCAGGTGTTGACCCGGTACGTGCGGGAGAACGGGGAACCGGCTCCGTACCTGGAGCAGGTGGGTCTGATCAATCAGGCGTGGGCGCAGGCGACGGACTTCGTGATCAACGAGGAGATCTACAACCAGCTCCCGGAGGACATGGAGGCGTACCCGCCGGATCAGGAGAGCGCGGAAGCGGAAGCGGAGCGGGACCGAGCGCGGATCCAGGTGCACAAGAGCGACCCGGAGAGGTGGCGGAATCCGTTGAACTGCGCCGACCCGATCGAGTCGACCCGGTCTCTGATTCGCCTGTTGTGGAAGGACAAGCCGGTTCGGTTCCAGTACTACGCGGTGCACCTTCTGCAGGCGAGGATGGAGGACGACCAGCCGTACCCGACGTCCCCGCAGCACCCGCTGTATCCATCGTTCACGAGCCTGCTCGACGAGAGGGTGGCCGAGTACGCGGCAAGCGGAAAGTAACCCGCCGCAGCGAGAACAGCGCCCAACTGGACCTGTTCGCGTTCGACGCCGACGGGGCCGCACCGATCGACCCGGCCTCCACCGACGTCGGAGGGTCGGCGCTGCCCACCCCACGCGACCCCGTCGAGCTCGTCGCCGAAGCAGCGGACACCACCGCTGCACCGACCCCCGCAGTCGTTCCGACAGCGGTCCCTACCCCGAGGCCGACGCCTGCCGCCGAGCCGACGCCGGCGGAGTTGGTGCGCGATGCATACGGGCGGCTCGCGCGGGAGGACGAGGCCTCGGTACGGCTGGTGCGTATCCGCGCCGACCTCGCCGGCACCCTGACCGACGACCAGATCACCGAGGCGCTGCTGGGGATGCGCCGCGACGGTGACATCTCCCTGATTCCAGAAGAGAACCAAAAGACGCTCGAACGCGAGGATCACGCAGCCGCGGTGAGCTTCGGCAACCAGAACCGGCACCTGTTGTCCATCAACGGACGTCGCGTCGATCAACTACTGAGCGCACCGCCGCAGGTGGTGCAACGCGTCGAGGTCGCACCCGAACCGGTTGCGCCGGAATCGATTGCAAGCACGGTCGAGGAGACGATGCCCGCTCCGGACGAGAGTGTGGACACCGCCAACGGCGGCGCTGTCACCACCGAATCCGATGCCGCTGTCCCCGATCCAGTCGAGGCGATGTGGACGGTCGAGCCCGTCGACTTCCGCCCGGGCACACAGGTACTGGTGCCGTCCGGCACGAAAGCGCGTGTGGCAGCGAACATCCAAGCTCTGCGCACGTTGGCCGCGATCACCGCGCAGGACCGCTACGCCACCGAAGCCGAACAGGCGGTACTCGCCCGCTGGTCGAGCTGGGGCGCGACCCCGCAGGTGTTCGACCCCCGCCGCCCCGACTGGGCAACCGAACGCGAACAGATCCGCGACCTCCTCGACGACACCGCATGGGGGCAGGCGCAGCGCACCATCCTCAACGCCCACTACACCGACCCGGCGATCGCGGCCGCGATGTGGAACGCCACGATCCGGGCCGGGTTCTCCGGCGGCCGGGTACTCGAACCGGGTTGCGGTGCCGGCACGTTCATCGCCCACGCCCCGGCGTCGGCGCAGATGGTCGGCGTCGAGCTCGACGCCACCACCGCCTCGATCGCGGCGGCGCTGTCCCCGTCGGCGCAGATCCGCGCCGAAGGATTCGAGAAGACCAACGTCCCGCAGAGCTCGTTCACCGCCGCGATCGGCAACGTGCCGTTCGGGGACTACCGGCTCTACGACCCGGTGCACAACCAGGCCAAGCACTCGATCCACAACCACTTCATCGCCAAGTCGCTGGCGCTGATCGCCCCCGGCGGGTACGTCACCGTCCTGACCTCCCGCTACACCCTCGACGCGCAGAACCAGCGGGCACGCCGCGACATCGCCGCCCTGGGCGACCTGGTCGGCGCGGTCCGGCTGCCGTCCAACGCATTCCGCCGGGTCGCCGGGACGGAGGTCGTCACCGACATTCTCGTGCTGCGTCGCCGCGAGGACGGCAAGAAGCCCGCTCCGCTGACCGACCGGTTCCTCGGCCTCGAGAACGCCACAGCCCTGGACGACACCGGCGAGGACAAGGGTGTGCCGATCAACGCCGTCTACACCGATCACCCCGAGTGGGTGCTCGGTGAGCTGCGGGTCGGGCACGGCATGTACGGGGAGGACACCCTGTCCGTCGCCGCGCGCGCCGGGGCCAACCTCGGGGCGCTGGTCGAGGACTCCCTCGCCGCGATCGTCGACACCGCGAAGGACGCGGGTCTCGGTCACACCGCCTCTTGGCGGGACACCCTCGGTCCCACCCGCGAGGACTTCGAGCGTGGTCTCCTCGCGGTCGGCCGTGCCACGGAGGACGAGCTGGCGGTGGGAACGCTGCGTCACGACGAGCAGGCCGGCACCATCGAACGCTGGGACTCGCTGACCTGGGAGACGGTGAACACCCGCGGCGCCAAGCAGGTCGCCGAATGGGGGCAGCTGCTCTCGCTGCGGGACACGACGCACGCGCTCATCACCGCTCAGCGCGACGGGGGCACCAGCACCGGTCAGCGGCAGGCGCTGCGGGAGATCCTGGGCGAGCAGTACGACGCCTACGTCGCCCGCTACGGGCCGATCAACCGCTTCACCATGACCGTGCCCAAGGACCTCACCGAGGCGCAGCACGAGAAGGCTCTGGACAAGCTCATCGAGACCTGGCGCAAGGACGAGGGCGTCGCCGGCGACCCGTACGCCGGGGAGATTCCCGAGGACGTCTACGACCGGCTCTTCGACGACGCGTGGATCAACCCCAAGTCGCCGACGAAGCTCCAGAGCCACCTCGGCAGGGCTCTGCGTACCGATCCGACGTTCGCGCAGGTTCTCGCGTTGGAGCACTTCGATGACGAGACCAGGACGGCCCGTAAGGCGGCGATCTTCCACACCGACGTGCTGCACTCCCGCGAGCTGCGCACGCACGCCGACACCGTCGACGAGGCGATGGCCATCAGCCTCGACGAACAAGCCCGCCTGAACGTCGGACGGATCGCCGAGCTGCTCGGGACCACCACCGAGCAGGCCGAGACCGCGATGGAGGGCCGCGCCTTCCGCACCCTCAGCGACCCGACGCGGTGGGTGTCATCGTCGAGCTACCTCTCGGGGAACGTGCGCCGCAAACTCGCCGACGTCGAAGAGCTGGCGGCGCTGGACCCGCGCTATCAGGCCAACGCCGACGCGCTGACCGCGGTGATCCCGCCGCGCAAGACCGACGTCGACGTCTCGCTCGGTGCCCCGTGGGTTCCGATCGAGGTCTACACCCGGTTCGTCCGGGAGACATTCGAAGTCCCTGACCATGTCGATGTGACAGTCGAGCGCGCATCGGGTCGATGGACTGTGGCGGTGGATTCCTATTCAGGGATGCGCACACAAGATCTCAAGTGGGGCCTGGTGCCCAAACGCGGGAGTTGGTCGACGGAATACAACTTCGAGCACCGGCCCGCCGAGGATCGCGGCATCAGCAACGCCGGTATGCGTGCCGGTGACTACAGCTGGAAGGAACTGCTGACCGATCTGCTCAACAGCGATCCGATAGAGATCGCCAGCTCCAAGGAGTTCAAGGAATCCGCCGGCGCACCGGCGGTGCACGACGCGGCGACCCGCGCCGCGCAGTCGAAAGCGCGGCGGGTGGCGCAGGAGTTCGGGCAGTGGGCGTTGCACGCGGACGAGGAACGCCGCGAGCTACTGCTCGACATCTACAACGACAAGTTCAACTCCCTCGTCGCACCCGTCCACTCGGGTGAGCACATGAGCTTCCCCGGCCTCGGGGAGAAGTACGCACCGTATCCGTACCAGCGCAACGCCGCCGCCCGGATCGTCTCCGAGCCGACGGTCCTGCTCGATCACGTCGTCGGGGCCGGTAAGACCGGCACAATCCTCGAGGAAAAACTCAACACGGCGCTGGAACAGGCCGGGAAGGACCGCGGGCTGACATTCGAGGCGTCGGGGTGCGACTACCTGTTCATCGACGAGGCCCACGAGTTCAAGAACCTCGCCCGCGCCTCCGGGGTGACCGAGCTGGCCAACGAGGGGTCGCACCGGGCCACCGACATGGACCTCAAGCTCAATTACCTGCGGGCGATGCGGCGCGAGGAAGCGATCACCAAGGGCATCCCACCCGAGGAGTACACCGAGCGCGTGGCCACCTTCGCCACCGGTACCCCGGTCGCGAACTCTCTCGCCGAGCTGTGGGTGATGCAGCACTACCTGCGCCCGGATCTGCTCGACGACGCCGGCGTCGGGCAGATCAACGACTGGGGGTCGACGTTCACCGACACCGTCGAGCGCGTCGAACTGAACTCGTCCGGATCGAGGCTGCGGGCTGTCACCCGGGTCGGTGAGTTCACCAACGTCGGTGACCTCATCGGTATGACCAGCGTCTACACCGACGCCGTGACACGCGATCAGGTGCCGGCGAACCTGCCGGTCAAGGACGGCGGCCGCAACACCGACGTCACGTTCACCCCGGCCCTGGAGGTGCAGGACTTCATCGCCGACCTCGGGTACCGCGCCGACAACGCCGACGCCAAAAGACCCGACATCGACAACTCCCTCAAGGTCGCCAACGACGGCCGCAACGCCACCCTCGACCCACGGGTGGCGCACCTCGACGCCGCTCCCCCGGCCAACTCGCGGGCGCACATCGTCGCCGAGCGGATCCTCGCCGTACACAACGACACCCGCGAGAACACCTACCTCGACTCCGGTGGAGAACCCCACCCGACACCGGGGGCGTTGCAGATCGTGTTCTGCGATCGTTCCACCCCGAGGGCGGACGGTTCCTGGTCGATCTACGACGGCATCCGCGAGGAGCTGATCGCCGGCGGCATGGACCCCGCGGGCATCGCCTACGTCCACGACTACCCGAAGCCGTCGGAGAAGGCGCGGTTGTTCGAGATGTGCCGCACCGGGCGGGTGTCGGTGGTGTTCGGGTCCACCGAGAAGATGGGCACCGGCACCAACATTCAGGACCGCGCCGTCGCGCTGCACCACGTCGACGTGCCGTGGCGACCGGCCGATCTGGAACAGCGTGAGGGTCGAATCATCCGGCAGGGCAACCAGAACGCCCGGGTCAAGGTGTTCAACTACGTCGCGGAGAAGACGTTCGACACCGTCATGTGGCAGACGGTGCACCGCAAGGCGCACTTCATCGAACAGCTCAAGAAGGCCGACCGCACGATGCGCCGGGTGGTCGACCTCGACTCGGACTCCCTCGCGGAGAACTCGGCGATGACCAAAGCCCTCGCCACGGGCGATGATCGTTACATCCGGCAGATCGAGCTGGACTCGCAACTCCAGGAGCTCCAGTCCGAGGCGGACTCGCACTTCGCTGAGCAACGCTCCATCGAGCGTGACCGTGATCGGCTGCGGCGGGAAGTGCCGCGGGCACGTGAGCGCATCGCCGTGCTGGGAGAAGCGGCCCCGAAGCTGCAATCACGCCGCGACGCCGAACAGTGGCCGGGCATCACCGTGCGCGGCACGTTCTACACCAAGCGGAGCGAGGCAGCGGCGGCGATGGCCACCGCGCTGCAAGGGACGTACCAGTCACTCAAAGGCGAGGGCTTGACCAAGTCGGTCATCGTGGCGGAGATGAACGGGTACCCCATCGAGGCGCGGCGCCCCGCGCAGGACAGCGCCCTCTACCTTTCGTTCGCTGCGCTCGGGTCGTCGACGAAGGTGATCGAGCCGACGGTGCTGCATCCTCGGATCGGGGACGGTGACCGCAGCCAGCACGCCCTCGGTCTGCTCACCCGCGTGGAGAACATGGCCTACACCGTCGACAGTGACCTGCTCAGAGCCCAACGCGACCTCGACCGAGACGGGCGCCGCCTCGACACCCTGGAGCTGACGGAACTCTCCGACTTCCCGAAAGCCCGCCAGCTCAAGGACCTCTCGGACGAGGTCTCCCGCATCCGGCGCGAGATCAAGGAGTCCGAGACCAGCCCCGAAGCGATCGCCCGCGACCAGGCCCGCGCCGAACGAGCAGCAGCGAAGGGACGCGAGAAAGGCTGGTCACTGATGCTCAACCCCACCAGAGCGCTCGTCGAAGACCTCGGCATGGAGACCGCGGACGACGTCCGCGCCATGATGCGCGACGCCGAAGCCATCGCAGCGCAAACCCTCCGCGACGCCGGCGGCACCAAGAGTGCGGAGTCGGGAACCGACGACCAGTCGACCCGCCCCGGCGGGTTCCTCCGCGCCCTGGACCACGACACCGGTACACCCGGCGAGTGGAAGTCACCCGACGACAACACCCCGGACGCGGGCTACGAGGACGGACCCGACAACGGGTACGACCTCGACACGTAGTCAAGCCGGGAGTCGCTTCACGATGGGGCCCGCCGCACCGTCATCACTCAGTGGCGGTCGTGGCGGGCTTCGTACCACCAGGGTCAGCAGTCGGCCTGAATGCCGGTGCTCAGGTGTTGCCGCACCACGATCTGATGGGTCCGTCGCATACCGGTTGGGCCGTGTCGGCGACTGGCCACGAGGTGGAAGAGGTCGGTGTCGTGGCGGCGGGGTCATTGTCGGCCGGGAGCAGCGCTAGCGAGGTGACCGCCACATTGCCGTGCTCGGCGATTTCCCAGACGACTGTGATCGTGCAGCGTTGGCCGGATGCGACGTAGGTGCAGCCGGCGTCGGGAAACATCAACGGCGCAGCGCCGAAGTTCTCGACAAGCTCGGCCGAGTGTGACGGTAGCCAGAGCGTGCCATCGGGGGTCCGGCGTGCCTGATCGGTCAGCGGGGACCGTCCGGTGTCGCGCACGGCGAGCCACAGCAGGTTTGTAGGGGTGGAGGTGCCGAGGGCCGGGATCGACAAGTCGGAGTCGCCGGCAATGATTTCGAGCTCCGCGACAATGATGTGGGCCGGTGTCGGGGTGGCCGCGGAGATGGCGTCGGTGTAGCTGTCGCGCTCTCCCCAGGTCAAGACGGTCAGCGTCGGGGTGACCGGTGCCTCCGAGACTGCCAGGGGCTGCGGGATTACGTGGGGCCACACGACGACGACGACCGCGGCCACCACGGGGGCTGTGACTATCGCGACGCGGGCCGCCGAGAGGAGACGCCGCCACCGCCATACCCAGCCCAAGGCAGTGATCAGCGCGATGCCGCCGCCAGCGACGAGGTACATCAGCAGCACCGGCACCGCTCAGCCCTGTCGCTGTCGGCGCGGGTGGCGGATCACGTGGGCAGCTTTGACGACGACCTCGATGATGCGGTTGCGATTGAGGGCGGTCGCGTCAGTGCCGTTAGTCCCGTCGATCAGCTCGGTGCCGTCGGTGTCGGTGGCCATGTCGACCACCGTGTCCGTCGCGGCGATGTCCTCGGGCGACGTCGCCGACCGGGTGTACCAGTCGCGCCGCGATGAGCGGAGAGTCGACGGTGTGGCCGGGGTCCAGGTGCGGTCCAGGTCAGCAACAAGCGGCGCGAGGCGGTTGTAGGTCGCGGCCCGCGAAGCCTCGATCAGCGCCCGCGCAGTCGGCGAGGCGGCCGCCGCGGCGGCGCGCTGCGCGGCGTCGAGACGCCGGAAATCCTCGGCGAGGTCCTGACGGTGATGCGGCCGCCCGATGGTGCGGTCCGCGTCGGGGTCGGCATGGTGGTCGGTCATCGTGTGAGCCTTCCGATGAGGCGGGCGGTGGTGGTGGCGATGCGCAACGCCATGCGGCGGTGGCGGTCGGGGAGGTCGGCGGGAAGTCGGTCGGCTGCGGCGCCGACACCGGAGAGCACCTGCACCGCAGCGAGTTCCTTGTTCACCTGCGTCCGGATGTCGTGGACACCGCGGGCGGTCGCGGCGTCGACGGCGGCGATCTGGCGACTGTGATTGCGCTGCAACCCGTTCGGGTCGCGATCGGGGAGGTTGTTGGTCATGTCATCTCCTGGGAGGTCTGGGTGGCGGGTGGACGCTTGGACGCGTTCACCCGCCACGGGCGGCCTCAGCTGTTGTTGAACCTGCGGATGGCGTTGTTGGTGACCGAGTGCACGCGGGGGGTGGCTTGGGCCACGGACTCGGTGATGAGCTGCCGCTCGACGGGACCGGCGTTCGCCAGGCGGGCGTCGACGCTCTGGCCGTAATCGCCCAGGCTCATCGTCTCCGTGTGCTGGACCACCGCGGCGCCGTGGACTCGGGCCTCGGCGACCTCGATCTCGCCGGCGACACTGGCCAGCGCATTCTGCGTATTGATCGCGATCTGGTTCGCTCGGACGTACCCGTCGGCGGCGAGGTCCTGCACGCGTCGTTCGGCGGAGCGCTCCAGGCGCCGCGTCCGGCCGAGTGGCCATGACGACGTTCGGTCGAGGCTGGTGCTGGTGGGCGTTTGGGGGAGGTTGTTGGTGGTCATCGGAGTTCTCCGCTCGGTCCGGTGGTGGTGGGGTAGGCCGAGGCGATCAGGTGCTCGTAGGTGAACACCCGGACCTCGTGTGCGGCGACCGACTCGGCGACGACCGGGTGATACCTGTCGCGCTGGGCGACAGCGTCGTCGAAGCGTTTGTCGTCGAGTTCGATCTGGGCGCGGCGATTGCGGGCGCCCTCCAGATTTGCCTGCGCGTTGAGGAGGCTTGCGACTGCTCGGGTCCGTGCGTTGCGTCTGCTGCTGCGACTCATCGGTGACTGGGCTCCTTGGTGTCGACGGCGGTGCGGCTGGGTGCGTCCCGGTGTGGGGCGCACCCAGCCGTCCGGCTACTTGTTGCGACCGCTTCCACCGCTGCGGTTGCCCTTCGCGGTGGTCTCGCTCCGCAGGCGGGCGGCGCGTTCGTTCGCCCGGTCCTGCATCGCGGCCTTTGCCTGAGCTCGCGTTGCGGCGATGTTCGCCGCCTTCTGATCGGGCACCGACGCGACCGTCCCGACGATCGCCGCGGCCGCGCCGGCGCGCTTGACGTTGTCCTTCCATCCCATGAGCTCGCTCCTCCTGTTTCCCGCCTGCTGATGCGAGGCGGTGAAGAAGACGCTAAACCGACTTTCAGGGCAGTTCACCGTGCATTTCACCTGTTCAGGGGACAACAAATATTGTCGGCACCAGCCATAATCCGAATGACAGAAGTTGTGGGTAGAGCGGCGATTTGTCTGGTTGTGCCTTACCGGTCGCGGGCAGCATGCTTTGCCTCGAAGCAGGGAGTTGGTGCTGGCAATGACGTTTCCAGGGGTAGATCTAACGCAAGGCATGAGAAAGCAGCTTGCGGCGCTTCTCGCGGAGAAGCGGGTCGAGTCGAAGATGACCGTTACCGATCTCGCTGAGAAGCTCGACTTGCCGAAGAGCACGGTTGAGAGGCGCCTGTCTGCCCAGACGGGTTTCAGTCCCTACGGCGAGCTGCAGGCATTCCTCGAGGTGTTGGGCGCGACCGAGGAGGCGCTTGCTCTCCTGTTTCCAGATGTCGGCGGGGCATCACACGAAACGAGTGCTGAGCTGAAAGAGACCAAGTTGCAGTTGACGAATGCCCGTGACCAACTCGACGATCTGAGGTCCAGCAGCGGCCCAGAACTTGGGCTGGTGCGCGATCTAGCCTCGACCGGCCGGTGGGCGATTGGTGTATCTCCCCATCACACCGGGCCGTCACCGGACTGCCTCGTCCTGGAGTCGGTTCGACTTGCGATCACGCCGGTCGGTTCAGCGCTCGCCGAGATCGAGAAATCAGGACTTAGCGTCCGCGAGGTGTTCAACACCGAGTGCGGCAAGATCGTCCGCGACCGCGCCGTTTTCATCGGCAATGATTTACCGGGTAAGCCTCGGGCCCCGTGGGACGTCGCCGAAAACCAGGTCATCTACATGGCCATTCCGCTGTTCGCGGGTGATCGCAGTGCGCTCGATGCGTGTCGCAGCTTGCCGAAGTTCCTGCCGGAGTCGATCGTGGTGTTGTCGATCACCCAGGGCGCGTGGGCCGATAATGTCGCGGCGCTGATAGCCAAGACCCTGGGATGGGGAATCCGTAACTCGGCCTCGGTGTATCTTCATGCCAGCCCCATTGAGGTGGGACCGAGCGATGAGTTCATCGAGACGATGAATCGGTACCGCAACGACGGGCTGAGCGAGGTTCTCAGAGCTCCAGACAAGTACCGGCAGACTGTTACGCACCACGTTGGCCGACCGAGTATCGACGGGCCTGATCACCCGTTCGTCGATGCAGCCTCGGATCCATACTTCCTAAGTCGGATGCCATTCATAGTTTTATTGAGCGAATCCGACGCAGCCATTCGTCAGCAAGCATTAAAGGTTCGTCAGGCGGACGGGACCCCCCGCTTCTCGGAGGAACAGTGGATGCAATGGCGCGACGATCTTCGCCACAGCGTCGAGACGCTCCCCGCCGGTCGATCCATCGTGGTGGATGTTGATTTGCCCAACGGGCAGTCGTCGACAGACGGGGCGGAAAGCGTTCAGTCCGAACTGCTGTGGCAGCGCACCGCCAAGCTGGCAGATGGGCTCCTTGACCAACTCACTAGCTGGGGCGGGGCACGCAGGCCGAATGACGACACCACTGGGGATCGAGACGCTTTGAAGGTGCTGCGCTGGCGCAGATACTAAGCCTGAATCCACCGATGAGCTTGTGAAAGTTGATCCGAATCGACGACACGAGCAAGAACTGTTTCCAGGCAGGGCGTGACCGCTGGTCTACCCAGCTTTTCCACGATTGACGAGTGTCGGGCCGCTGTCGGCGATTC
>SXGS01333038.1_pt1 | contig 12648 bp, 13 predicted proteins | sample 3174681 | NCBI WGS metagenome assembly SXGS01 (sample SAMN11356861, study PRJNA531348) | freshwater metagenome | isolation source: freshwater sample F1-80 | place: China: Fuxian Lake, Yuxi | collected 2017-12-25
CGACCGGCGTTGTCGCCGCGAGTTCGTTGTACCGGGCCACCGCTTCGGGGGTGTACAGCACTTCGACCATCACGCCGTGTTCAGCGATCTTCGCCACCAATTCGGGTGGCACTTTCAAGACTCCGTGAACGCCGCGGCTGAGCACCATCACCTGCGGCCGATGGGAGAGCAATTCCTCCACGTCGGCCCACTGAATGCCAGGATCATGGCGGGTTCCGGTCTCGTTCCAGTCCCAGGTCCGGGCGCCCCCCGGCCAAAGCTTCACGTCCCGAAACCGTTGCCCGGACTGAAGTGTGATCTCACCCCAGACATGCTGGGAAATGACCGGAGAAAGCGTCATGAATGCCTCTGAATGGCCTCGTTCGGCCAAGCACGCTAAACCCTAGCACCACTTGCGTCCGCGACAAGCCCGGACTAGGTGAATGAGCCCTCATTCATTCCGTAGACACCCATGTCTGAACTCCCACTTCGCCGCACGGATAAGCGCAGCCTGATCACCGAAGCGGCGATCGAGGTCTTCGCGGAGAAGGGTTTTCGGAATGCCCGGGTGAGCGATGTCGCAAAGCGTGCAGGCGTCGCTGATGGTACGATCTACCTCTACTTTAAGAACAAGGAGGACATCCTCCTTTCCATTTTCGAAGAGAAGATGGACCTGCTGCTCGCTACCTTGGGCGAACGGTTGAAGGACATCCCCTCCCCTGAAGAGCGAATTCGCCAGTTTGCTCGTTTCCATTTTGAGCAGGTTCGGGACAACCGCGCCGCAGCGGAAGTACTCCAGGTTGAACTTCGATTGTCCAATAAGTTCCTCAAGGAATACCGCCCCGAGAAGCTCTGGGCATACCTCGGCGTCTTTGCGCAGCTTGTGAAGGACGGGCAGGAAAAGGGCATTTTCCGGGCCGAAATCGATCCATTTGTCGCCATGTGGTCGTTTTTTGGTGCGCTCGACGAGCTCGCCATGCAGTGGGTGTTATCCCGCAAAAACGACCGTTTTTCACTCGAGTCCGCCGCCGACCAGGTCGCCGGCATTTTCATCCGCGGCATGTCCGAAAAGGCATGACCGAGGTTTTCTAGGAGGCACCGTGAAGGTTGGAGTCTGCATCAAGTCGACTCCCGACACCGACACCCGGATCAAGATCCAGGGCGCCGGCGAGGGCATCGATCCCGCGGGTATTAAGTGGATTATCAGTCCCTACGACAGCTTCGCGCTGGAGCAGGGCGCGCAAACCCGCGAAAAGCTCGGTGGGGAATGCGTGTTGTTCTCCGTCGGCGGCGGCGACACGCAGAAGAACCTGCGCGACGGCCTGGCCGTGGGCGCGGATCGCGCCGTTCAAATCGATGATCCTGCCCTCAAGGGTGCGGATTCGTTGGTGACCGCACGGGTGTTGGCCGCGGCGATCAAGGCCGAAGGCATCGAAATCGTGTTCACCGGTCGTCAGGCGATCGACCTCGACAATGTCCAGGTTCCCGCGATGGTCGCCGAGCTGCTGGATTGGCCGCATGTTTCCATGGTGTCCGAATTCGCCCTCGAAGGCGACACTTGGACAGCCGTTCGCAATGTTGGCGGCGGCGCCCGTGAAAAGGTTACCGGCAAGCTTCCGGTGTTGGTCACCACCGATCGTGGGCTCAACACCCCACGTTTCGCGAAGCTACCGGACATCATGAAGGCAAAAACCAAGAAGGTGGACGTTAAAACCGCCTCCGCTCTTGGCCTTTCCGCAGACGACATCAGCCCAGCGGTTCAGCTGTCCGGCTTCGGCACCCCCGCTGAACGCTCCAAAGGCAAGTTCATTTCGGGTGATGTGGCCACTCAGGCCAAGGAACTCGTCCGTCTGCTTCGCGAAGAAGCGAAAGTCCTTTAAACCCCCCTTCGATTGCGGAGACGAACATGAGTGGAATTCTGGTCCTCGCCGAGCATGAAGGCGGGAAATTCAAAAAGACCGCCTACGAACTTTTGGGCAAAGCAAAGGAACTCGCCGGTTCCCTGGGCACTTCGGTGGCCGCAGTGGTTCTGGGCGACGCTCCTGTGGCAGAACTCGGTGGTTTTGGCGCTTCCAAGGTGTATCACGTCGCTGGCGATTTTTCGGGGTACAACACCCTGAAGGTCGTGCGCGGCCTGCAAGCGGCGATCGACGCCGCGAAGCCGGATGTCGTCCTGGCACCCGCTTCCTACACCGGCAAAGACGCGATCCCTCGCCTGGTCGCCCGCTTGGGCACTGGACAGGGCTCCGAATGCACCGAATTGCGGGTTGACGGCGGCGCCGTCGTCGGTCGTCGGCCCGTATACGCCGGAAAAGCATTGGTGGACGTCCGTATTTCCAAGAAGCCAGCGGTGTTCACCGTTCGCCCCAACAGCTTCAACCAGCCGACCCCGGCGGGCGGCTCGGCGGAAGTGGTTGCGGTATCTGCGGCGTTTGGCGCCTCGGACGATCGCGTTCAGTTGGTGCAACGCATGGAAGCTGAGAGCACGGTCGCCGACCTCACCGAGGCCGAGCGCATCGTTTCCGGCGGTCGTTCGCTGAAATCGGCCGAACAGTTCGACGCGGTGGTTCGCCCGTTGGCAGCAGCCCTCGGTGCAACCCCCGGTGCTTCCCGCGCCGCCGTTGACGCGGGCTACGCTCACCACAACGAACAGGTCGGTCAAACCGGCAAGACCGTCAATCCCCAGCTGTACATCGCACTCGGGATCAGCGGCGCCATCCAGCACCTCGCTGGTAGTCGGACTTCCAAGGTGATCTTCGCGATCAACAAGGATGCCGAAGCCCCAATCTTCGAACACGCCACCTACGGTGTGGTCGCCGATCTGTTTGAGATCGCACCGCTCCTCACCGAAGAATTCAAGGCTGCCTTGAAGAATTGAGCATCGATGCCGGGCCACCGGCATGCATCTAAAACCCGGCCCTGCGCCGGGTTTTTTTTGCGGCCCACAGATAGTAAACTTACTTGACGATCTGCGGTTCTTTGCCGGCGAGCGCATCCGTGCACCAACGCCGCGAACTCACCTCCGCGGCCACCGTACTTGGCGAAGCGTCGCAGCCATCCGTGACCGGAACGGTGGATGCGTCCGTGGCTAGGCGCGACAAAGCCGCTTGCGCGGTGGGTTCGTCGCACAGACTTCCCGCCATATACACGCGAACCGCCGGGCTCTGATGATCGAGCAGCCGGATCCGTTGATCTACCGAAGCCGCTTTTCCCAGCTCCACCGCTTTCGCCCAAACGGTGCTGGGGCTGCCCGCCGCGCCGATGTGCGAGGATTCCACACGGCCTTCGGCTGCAAGGGCGTCCACCCGCTTGGCCACCTCGGGATCATCCATCAGCTCGGACGTGGGCAACCCCGCCATCTGCTGCGGGTCGATCGCGCGCGGCTCACATGCAAGCGCCGCTAAAACACCGGTAAACATCCAATTTCTCATCGTGGTCCACATCGTAAAGTGGTTGATAATCGATGGTCTAAGGATCCACCGTCTTGAACAAAAAGATGTCCGTACCTACAATACGCGACGGATCACAGATGCTCGGGCTGTTCACAGAAGCCGCGGTGACCACCACCCCCTCCAATTCAAAAGCCAAAGCGTCTTCCGAGGTCCAACTTTGGATGTTGCCGGAAGCACAGGTATACAGCCGAAGTTCGCCATCGGCGGTGGTCAACTCGCCGACCCCGCCCACCTGAAGTTCGCCTTCATCGAGAACGAAGGCGTACCCATCCTCGCTCCGAGCCAACCGCGTCTGCGTGCCGTGCGAAAGCGACATCAGCCACGAACCGTCGTCCAATCGCGTCACCGAGGGGTCGGTCAGAGTGCCACGCGTGGGAAGTTCTGCCGCTCGCCCCAACATTTCAAAATGGACCCCATCCGCCGACTCGGCCACGCAGATGGAGCGGCGAGTTTGAGTGCGTTGCAACAAAAACAGGCGCACGCCGCCATCTTCCATGGAGACCGCATCCGGATCTGCGAGTCCGACGGGGTACAGCAGATCGTCGATCGCAATGGGCTCGGCCGCTCCAAGCGCATCGAGGGACGCGGTCCAAATCGACGCGTCCGCGCCATTGACGTAGTACATGCGCGGTTCGCCGCCGACCAACGCACCGTCCGGAACCGAAGCGTGATCGACGAGGAATTCCACGTCCGAAACCACCGTGCCGCCCGAGATCGTAGAACCAACGGCATTATGATAGTAGGGGCCATACGGGTCCTCGACCGGCCCACCCGGGCTACCATTCCCGGACACTTCGCACCCCTCCATCGGAAGGACCGGAGAAACATCGGTATCGGGTGGTAGATCCGTGTCGGCGTCCGTATCGGGATCGGTGTCTGCCCCCGTGTCCGAATCCAACGCAATGTCTGTATCGGCGCCCGTTTCGGTCGAAACGCCGGTATCAGAGTCGTCGGAGGGTTGCGGCTCGGCACCCGCACACCCCGCCAGAATCGCCCATATGGTCCAACGCATTGGCATCCCCCAACTCCGTCCCTAACTGCCTCGAAGGGGTCATTGTTGCCTCCCGCACAAATTTTCTACGCGGCGCGTCAGCCGCCGGAGGGGCGCGTAGCGGTCGCCGAAGGCGACGGCACCCCCGCAGGTGGCGACGGCGGCACCGCCGCCGGGACGCCCAAAACCATTAGTAAAGTACTTTACTAATAGCAGAACACCAGTGGACCCGAACCCAGCACTTTGCTAGACTCGAACCGAGGAGTGGGCCATTCTTCCTACCAAGGCTGGACCGCCGGCGACTTCCCGACTTGAAACCACGGCGCTGCAGCTGGAGGAACACGCCCAGTGGCGGTCGTTGGTGTCTTTTGTGGAGCGTTGGGCGGAGGTTGCGGAGCCAACTGACATCGCGCGCTTGGCACAAGCTCGGGCATTTCTAGAGCTGCGTTTGATGGACCGCGCCTGGATTCGTTTGCGCGAACTCAATGAGACGTCCGAAAAGTCGATCGATGCGCAGATATTGACCGGCCGCATGTTCATCGAAAGAGGATGGCAAGGCCAGGCGAAAAAGGCGCTAGAACAAGCACTGAAAGGAGTTTCCGAGGACGCAGCGCGAGCCGAAATCCGACAACTGCTGGCTGCCGCCCAAACGCCCCCTGCCCCCGAACCTGAGGCTCCGGATGGAGACGGCGATATCCCGGCGTTATTGGTCGTCGCCGAGTTCCACCTTAGCCAAGGCGCGCTGCTCAAGGCCCAAAGGGTGTTGGAACGCGTCAAAAGGGTGGCGCCGGATGATCAGCGCGCAGCCGACCTTCTCTGGGCATTGCACGGTGACTTTACAATACCCGAAACGGAATGGCATGAACTCATCGAACGCTACGGCGCCGAGTTTGCCCTTCCCAACGATATGACCGAGGAAAGCGAACATACCGAGGCCGTTCAAAGGGTCGATCCGGCGACGCTGATGGAATTGGACGATCTCGGCGCTCCATCGTTTCCGTCCCTGTTTCGCTCGGCGGAAGCCGAAGAAGACGGCCGCACCGACTCAGGCGATGTCACCATCACCTCGGCGGTGCCAGCCCTCCTACGCGAAAAAATCAATGAAGAAGCTGATCTCGCGGGCGGCGACACACAGATCGTCCGCGTCATCCACAATGAGCGAGGTGGAGATCTGGGCGCTGCCCGCGGGGGAATTCACCTGCCAAGCCCAGCCGCCGTGCCCTTCGACCTCGCCACGTTTCGTCGGGAGATGGGGGTCGATCCTCAAGAAAACACACCAATCAGCGAATTTTCCCGGTTGGCGGTACTCAACGCAAACCTTCAGGCACCAATCAGCAACCTTGGCCATGGAACGCCCACATTTACCGAGGGGGCAGGTGTCGAAGAGGAAGACGACGAACGCATCGTGTTCACCCGAAGGGAGCCAATCCGCGAGGAAGCCCCGCCCGAGGACATCGAACCCGACGCTGCGACCCCTGTGCCCATCACAGTCGAAACGGAAGCTCCTGTGCGGGCTCCCGTGCGACACACTCGAAGCGCCACCGACGGAGTCGCTTGGTGGCTGCTGATGTTGGCCGCACTCGGCGCGCTCACCTTGATCGGATTGGTCCTCATCGTCACCGCCTGGCTTCTTTTCTAACGCGGAATTTAGCGCCTAATCCTGTGGCTTTTGCGCCGGGGCGTCGCGCCGCAACAGAGACTCTTGACACCTGGGCGCCACAGCGTTGTTGCCGGACCCCGCGCGGACCGGCTAACTTGCGTGTCGGCCGGCAAGACGGCCAGTTCCGCTGCGGCGGTGGGGGAGAGCGAAATGGCGAATTGGAATCTTCTTTGTGGGCTGGTTTTCTCCAGCGCGTTGGTGATCGGGACGTCCGGCTGCGCCGGCGGCAGCACCGGTGACGACACGAGCGATCAGGAAGAGACGGACGTAACCGAAGAAACCGACGTCGAAGACAACGACGTCGAAGTCGATGGGATGATCCCGACGGGCCTGTTGATTTCGGGCTTCTTCGGATGGGACGGCGAAACGGCCATCCCGTACACCGTCGACGGCAATGAGCAGCTCCCTGTCGTTATCCTCACGTTGACCGATGACGACGACAACAGCTGCGATATCGCGCTTTCCCTGGCGGCAGAAGCGACGGCCACCACGGAAACCTGGGATCAGACCGAAGATGGTTTCGACGATGTTGCCTACGACATCGTGCACACCGGCATCATCCTGACCCCCGACATCTATTCGATGGAAACCGACTGCGTGCTCGGCGGCGATTGGACCGTTGAAGGCCTCCTCGGCGATGCCGGTTGGGGCATTGGCGTGGGCACCCTCCGCGGCGACGTCGAGGAAGAGTGGGCCGCGGCCGTCGATGAAAACCCCGATCTGCAGGACAGCTTCGACTCCCTCGTGGGCGGCGGCTTGTACATCGAAGGCCTTACGATCGGCGCAGGTTCCGGATACATCGGCTTCAACTACGCGTTCGGCTTTGAGCTCGACGAAACCAACGCGATCGTGATGGACGGCGATGCGCCCGTAAACCTCACCCCAGAGGTCATCCTCGCCGACGAAAGCGGTGCGCTGCCTCACGGTGCGTACGCGGTTCAGTCCTTCGGCGGACTCGTTTTCCAATAGGTCGTTGACTTAAACAAGGGCCGCTTCGGAGCTTCCGAGGCGGCTTTTTTTATTCCTGGGCAGCGTTACCAGGTCACCGTCCATACCAATACGCCCGTACCCACCGCGGCCGCCGAAAGCCCAACCCCAACGCCTGAAAGAGTGTTGGTCTTTACCTGCGCGGAAGTGATGTCTTCCGGCGCCGTCGCGTCCTGCATTTTGGCGTAGGAGTCCGCCCCGAGGCCAAAGCACACGCCGGCCGCCGCTGCCATCACCCCAGCGCCCACCGTGCCCCACAGGCGCACCTTACGGCGTCGTTTAGGATCAAAGCCGATTTTAGCACGCTTGGAATCGATGAGCTCGATGCCTTCGATCACGGGGATCGCCGGTTCATAGTAGTATCCTGTGTGGACGATCGTTCCAGAAGTGTCGAAACCTTGGAGCAAATACGCCCGCGAGATCGGCGCGTCTTTGACGCCCCTCGCGCTGTCGATCCCCCAGCCGCCAGGGGGAGACTTTTCCAGGTACTTGCCACCGGGCTCCAAGTCTCCAGATGAAAGCCAGATTTCGCGCAGCGGGTGCCCAACCGGCATCAGCGAGTCGGAGGGGCTCCACTCTGGCTGCAACGCACGAATCGCTCCCCAACTCTTTCGGCTTTGATCCGGTGCACCATCCACAAAGGCGCCGATCGCCATCGCGCGATGCAAGGTGATCGCGTCGGACAGGGTGAGCTCGGTACGAACACACCCAATCATCGTTTGCAGAGATTCGTAAGCGGTGACAAAGCCCGCTTCGTCCACATCCGCATACGACAATTCTACCGCTCCCGCCGCCGCGAGCGCCTGCGAAATGGCATCGTCCGAATCTGCCGGACAATCCCCGGCGCGTGCCAAGCCAACCGCGAGCAGAAGGATCATCCTTCCTCCTCACCGAACACTAAACCAGAACGGCGGCGGCCGGATAGGGGCATAGGGCCAAATGACGACCAATCGGTTAGGATCGGAGCTTCGGGAGGTTCAAGTGTCGTGGTCCCGGTTGCTACCGCTCCTGCTGATCGGCGCAGGCTGCACCCCGGAGGATCGCACCCCCACCTGGGCTGCGGATCCGATGTGGATCACGCCAGCAAGTGACGGCGCCATTTATGGTTTCGAGAAGTGGCAGATCTACGCAGAGCCTTGGCTGGAAGAGCCCGAAAAAAAGCACTATCTGTGCGCCGTCGTCATGGAAATCGAAGGTACCCCAATTACCCCCGATTGTGAGGGTTGTACCGACGCATGGTCGATCACCACGCGTATGAGCGAAAGCGACTGTGACGACAAAACCACCGCGAACCCTCTGTTTTTTCAGCTCACCCGCCTCGGCCTTGGGACTGTGGACGACGCCATCGAGGACGAACCGCCATATGAGGAAGCGCTCGGTTCATGGGCGGCATATGAAGGCGAAATTTGGGAATCGCATGGCTGGGCCTACCCTTCGATCGCGGCCGAAGGCGAAACCCCAACCACCTGGGAATGGAACACTCAAGAACCTTTTGACCTCATTCCCGCTTGGTCGTGGCCGATCAACAGCGACACCCCCTGATCCAAATGTCGCACTTTCCAGAACCGTTCCAGCGCGATGCAGCCAAACACAACGTTCTACGGTACTCGAACAAGTCGGCATGCTGCTTGCATTCCTTCCACGCATGCACACTCACCGCCGAGTCGCACCCATGATCCATCGCCTACTTCCGATATTCCTAGTCGCGGGTTGCAGTTTCTATGGCCTCGACGACGCACAGAATGCTGAAGCGGACCCCAGCGATCTCGATACCGACACGGTGAACGAATCCCCAGACAGCGACGAAGCGGACTCGGAAATCCCAGAATATTGGAGCATCGACGCACTATGGGCGTTGGAAAATGGTTCCGTCGTCATGGAATCCTCGGCGATCACGATCGGCTATTGGACCAGCACTCCCTCCCTGTTGTGCGAGCAAACCTATGCCCTCGCTTCAGTCGACGCGCTCCCGGCCCCCACCGAAATCCCCGCATTTGGATGGTGGCAACTGACCGTTGAACCTTCCGCTTCCGAGGATGATACCGACGACGAGACCGACGTCGCAGGCAACTGCGATGGCCTTCCGCCTCAGCCCTTTCAGTTCGGTATCGGCGCGTACGACGCCCAACTTGCGCCAGCCCTCAACGATGAAGGTCTGCCGGTGGGCGAGGGCTATCTGTACGCGACCTATGCCGAGGCAGACGGGTGGTCGTCACCTTTCGTGTTCGGAATCGCAGGAACCAGCGCCAACCTCGAAGGCGAAGAAGGCGTAATTGTGGAAGGCACCCTGCCCGATGGTGTGTACCACGCCATCGGGCTTTACCTCCTGCCATTGTAGGCGTCGTGACCGATCCCTTTTCAAAAAATTCCATACCAGCGCTGATCGGGGTGGTCCACCTGCTCCCACTCCCCGGAAACCCTCGACCCTCGCCTGGTTTGGATCGGGTCATCGACAGGGCTTGCGCCGATGCACGCGCGCTGGCGGAAGGCGGCGTCGACAGCATCATCGTCGAAAATCTGGGAGATACACCTTTTTCCGCTGGTGCCGTCGATCCCTACACGGTGGCCGCGATGACCCGCATCGCACTTGCGATCGCGCAAGAAATCCCTCATATCCCCCTCGGTATCAACGTTCTTCGCAACGACGCCCGATCGGCGCTGGGAATCGCCACCGCAGTCAACGCTAGGTACATCCGAGTCAATGTTCATACCGGGTCGATGGTCACGGATCAGGGGCTCATCCACGGTGACGCTCGGAACACACTTTTGGAGCGTCTCCGGCTCAGTTCGTCGGCCAACATCGCCGCTGACGTGCTGGTCAAACACGCAGTTCCGCTCGGAACACCGGATCTAGCTCAGGTTGCACACGACACCTGGGAAAGAGGCGGTGTTCAAGCGCTGATTGTAAGTGGTACGGGCACCGGAAAGCCGATTCACCCACCGGATCTCGAAGAAGTTCGGCGGGTGGCCCCGCTCGCACCCTTATGGGTCGGCAGCGGGACAACGCCTGAAAATGCCCCAATCCTGATCGGACGCGCCGACGCGGCCATCGTCGGAACCTGGCTGCACGCCCAAGGCGATCTGAATGCGCCGATCGACGTTGCAAGAGTCCGCACGATTCGCCAGATTTTCCAATAGTCGCAGCGGGATTCACGCCGCCACCTGAAACAGGCCGAGTTGAACACGCGGCTCGCCCGCCGGCTGCTCCGCGGCACGACGCACCACCGGCGGAACCCAAAATTGATCCGGATGGCCCTCGCACCAAACCCGGGCTAGCCGGCGTAACCGCTCGCCGCCATCCAACACCGCCGATACGCCACCCGCCACCCGCCACCGCAAAGGGCTGCACGGCTCACCCGCCTCACCAAACAGGGCATCACCGCGTACGCGACCGAAACGCGGCCGCCCCTGCCCCCCACGCGCGACAAGCACCACAACGTCCCCACAGTGCGCCGGTGAGCGACACACCACGACTTGCCCCACGGACAGCTCACGGGCCCCCACGGCCCCCGCCCCCACCACCACAAATGCCGCCCCCTGCCAAGCAGCCGGATAGGTCGTCAAATCCTGGACAACATCAACAAGCGGGACCAGCATGGGGGCGGGCATGAACACCTCTTCCCCCAATGTACTGAACATATGAATATTGATCAAGCGTAAGAAGAGCCTATGCGGACATATTATGTCCGCATCACATTTCCTCTGGACGGGATACCGAGAGGGTGGAGGAATCGATGACCCGTTCGAACCGATTGATGGCCCTTCTTGTGGTTCTTTGCACGTTTCAGGCGGGATGGATTCTCGGCGGCGTCTTCACACCGATCGCCCACGCCGAACCGAGCCCCGAAACCGCCGCCGTCCCCGAAGCTGACTGGGTCTACCGGTGCAAACTCTTTAAAGTCGATCTGACCAAAGACGACACGCTCGAAACCGATGACAACACCACGCCCGCGGGGATGTGGGTTCGAGGCGAGCGCAAACGCGGCTGGACGCTGGCGGAGCTCGATTTCGAAGTCGGACAGAAATCTACCGGCTATCCCGAAGGGTGGACGCAGGTTTGCGTCCGCAACCTTGCATCGAAATAGTAATCGAATTTACTATTTACCTTAGGGTCCGAGAGTGCTCGGGCATACACCGACCTCCGCGCGTTGCCACTCAGCAAGTGCATTTCGCCAGAGATTGGCACGGAGCTTCCGTTCCGGTTCCGCTCCGCGCGGTGGTGGGACCACGGGAAATAGCGACGAACCCGCTTTTAAGGCCCAGTCGGCCTCGGTATTCAACGGCAAAGGCTCCACCTCGGCGACCACTTGGTCGGCGCCGTTCGAGCCCACGCGGTCCAATCTTCCAGCCAAAGTCACCAGTCGATGTGCTGTATCCGCATCGCCCTTTCGTAGCGCAACCCCCACGGCCTCCAAAACCGCCTGCGACAGCACCGCGCGCCCCTCCCAGATCTCTCCTTCGGTGGGAGGAATCGGCAGGTCGACGCCGCACGGTCCCAAGCCCCGAGAATAACGTCCGACCTTGATAAGCACGCCATCGCCCAAAGCCCTTACTTCGACCGGCACACCAGCGGCCTCAGCAAGAATCACCGCCGCCAACGCGGTAGACCACGGCGATGAACGCCCCAACCGCCAAGCGTAACCGGGATCGCCCCCAGCCTCTCGCCAAACCCCCGAACGAAAATGATGCTCAGTAGCCAATACCAGAGATGTAATCCGGATGGCTCGAGCATCTTCCGTCTCTCCCTGACGCACCCAAGCAGCCCAGTCAGCCGACTCTTGTTCAAGGTCACGCGTGGTTCGAGGACCGTACAAGGTTTCCCAGAGGGGCGTCGCCAAGGAGTGCCGAACGGCACCCTCCCACTCCGGAGCAAGACCCTCCGCAAGCCGAAGACCACATCGCGGTGATTCAAGATCTCGGCACTCCTCTCCGCGCCAGTCCCACCCAAACCCGGTACCCACTGGCAGCGCATTGGACGGCATACCGGAGCTCTGCCGCTCACGAAGCCGCTGAAAACCCTCCTGATCCACACCCAGGGTTCCCAGCCCAGCTTCCACGGCGTCTTGAAGTTCCGGGTCCCGATGCACCGCCAGACGGCGCAGCGACCCGGCACGCGCCCGGCGCGCCACAGGATCTCCTTCCGGGGCCCAGTTGAGAACCAACCGCTCTCGAATACGCGGATCGATCCACGGCCGAGGATCGTCCGTTAGCCAGGTCAAAACGTCATTTCTCTCCGCCTCAGGGAACCCCGGAGCCCACAGTCGGCGCGTAAAGTCCGTTGGCACCGAAAAGCCATTTTCCACCAACAACAGCGCCGTCCGCCAACGCCGTACCGCGGATCCGGGTGCCCGCGCCCGTGCGCTCATCCAGGCGGTTCGCCTTGGGCTTTCGAGGCGTTCGTACTGGGCGATCAACCACTGGGGACCACAGTCGATACGGGCGTCATGCTCCAAAGCACGCAAAAGCGTGTACCAGCCCACGTTCTGACAGTTTGAAATCGCGGAAAGCTGCGCTTCGGTCAGCGGGCGGCCTGCCTGCCAATCCCAGTACCGATTGTTGAGCGCATCGAAATTCCAGGC
>SXGS01575137.1_pt1 | contig 12647 bp, 13 predicted proteins | sample 3174681 | NCBI WGS metagenome assembly SXGS01 (sample SAMN11356861, study PRJNA531348) | freshwater metagenome | isolation source: freshwater sample F1-80 | place: China: Fuxian Lake, Yuxi | collected 2017-12-25
AGCTACCAGGCTGCTCCACCCCGCGACAAGAATGAATGCCTAAAGTTCACGTACCGTACAGTTGCGCCCCGATTGAGTCAACCACGCATTCAAAGAATTCTTAAAAACCCGGAGTTTTAGCCAACTTATTAAGCAACACTCAATCTTCGTCAGAACAATCGCTGAAGCTTCGAGCAGATTCTGATCAGATCCTGAGCTCCCGAGGTACTCCGGGCCTTCGAGTCGTGAGCCTCGAGACAAACCACTCCCCACTCACGTTTGCCACGTCTTCCAATGCTCCCGGCTCCTCAAACAAATGCCCTGCTCCATGCACAGTATGAAATTTTTTAGGCGCACTGATTAGGGCAAACGATTGTTGATTCCAAGTCAAAACAGGCTCATCGCGATCGCCAACGATAAATAAGCACGGCACACTCGTCTGCCGAAGGATCGAGTTTGCGAGATCCACACGCCCTCCACGCGAAACCACAGCCTTTACGTCTACCTCGCGTTCATAAGCTGCAAGCAACGCGGCTGCAGCACCCGTGCTTGCGCCGAAGAGTCCAATCGCCAATTTTGAGAGCTGATAGTCCTCCTTCACCCACTCAAGAATACGCTCTAACCGATGCGCGAGAAGATCAATCTTGAATACATTTGCGTGCGTTTGACTTTCTTGGGGTGTTAGCAGATCGGCGAGCAGAGTAGCTAATCCCCGCTTGTTTAGCTCACGCGCGACAAACTGATTCCGGGGACTATGCCGACCACTGCCACTGCCGTGAGCAAATATCACGAGTCCTTCCGCTCGCGGCGGTACCGTCAGAAACCCAGTTGTCCTGAACTCGTGGCTAACAATTGGAACTTCAAGGACCCTGCCCGCAAGCACCTGCACGACTTCGGCATCCTCAACTTGATCGAACCTCTCGTAAAATTGCGAGACCGCGTAGAACACTTCAGGCACGTGAGAGCTCACGACCGTGGCACCTGCCCTCTTCAAGAGCTGTTCCGCCGTTTGCGAAATGACCGGAGCCGCAACGATCACCTCACCTGCCCCGCTCTCTTGCACGCTACGAACTCCAGCCAACATCGTCGAGCCGGTGGCCACTCCATCATCAACGAGAATCACGCATCGGCCTCTCAGATCGAAGGAGCGTCGGTGAGCCGTATATAGAAGCCTTTTCGCATGAAGCTTGTTGATCTCCTCGCGCGCCACCTCGGCGATTTCTTGTTCGCTCAACGCTTGTCGGAGTCGAACATCCCCGAGAAAGATGGCACCCGCTTCCGTTACCGCGCCGATCGCAAGTTCCGGCTGATGAGGATGAGGCAATTTATGTACAAGTAGAAGATCGAGATCCGCTCCCAAATCATCGGCCACCACCTTTGCCATCGGGACAGCTCCTCGAGGAATCCCGAGAACCAACGGTTTGTGCGAAGAAGATGACTTGAGAACTTTTCGGAGTTCTTCGCCAAGAAGTCGCGCGGCTTCGTCGCGATCGCGAAATATCATCACTTACCTCCGTCGCCCGGTGAGCACGCGGTCATCTTGCGCGCGATGGGTCACTTTTTGATCATGCTTCGGTTACGCCCTCGTGAAGATTGCCGCCGCAGAGGCTCAAGAAACGTGAACAAGCCTTCTCAATTGTTTCATGGCTTCTGCGCGAAATTTTTCGTGCGCTTTGGTTCTATCGCTTCTTTGGGGATGCGAAACTTTTCGCCTCCACCAAGGAGTCACAAAAGGAAGTGTGACGAAGAAGGAGCATTTCAGATGGAAGCTCGCACTCAGCATCAACACGCGACCTTGAATTGGTCGCTACTCTCGTATGCAGCCCCATTTGCGATAGCTGTCGCCGCCTTGCTTTTCGCTCGACGTGCGAATGCGCCAACCGAGCTGATCTCAAAGAGGAAGGCATCGCCGTTCGATATTGATTTACCACCGGCCCCATAACTTTAGCTCTCTCTTAAAGGAGGATCTATGAAAACGATCGCATTCAACGGCCGCCCCAGCAATACGCTGACTTTCGCTCTCGTGCTCGGCGGCTTACTTGGCTACTACTTCTACCGTCGTCAGGGCGGCAGCGTGAACTCGCTGGTTTCGGCTGGCCGCGGCTACGTTGATCGCGCACGCGATCTCGTCAGCAATGCAGCTCCCTCGATTCGCGGCAACGCGAACCAATCGCGCGGCGTTCAGGAGATCTCGACTTCTCCTGAAGCTCTCGACGGTTTGCCGACGGCGTAACGGCGTCCGCACGAAAGTGCGGAAAGTCAGCCACCCAATTAACGCGTGATACGATCCGGGAGACGATCCCGGATCGTTTTCCAAGAAAAATGAAGTTTGCCAATCTTTGCGCCGTAAAGCGCTTCGGCGATCACCATCAAAACTTCTCGATGACATCGTTGACCGATCTTGCAATGACAAACAAGATACACAGTTTTTGTTGAGGCTATTTCTGCCAGTCGCTTCAGCTGCTCCAAGCCTTCTTGGCTGAGCGTGAATTTTTCTTCGTACGCCACATCATCGAAAGCTTTGTCGTGGTCTCTAGTCTCATCTTCTTTCGCCTTGAATTCCTCAAGCAGTGCTTTGGTTGGCGCTAGTTCGCCGATATATTCATCGTGCAACGTTTTTTTGAGATAGCGCGGATAATAGCGCGTAACGACCGCGACGTGGCCATGACGCTTGGTGATCCGAGAATTCGAGACGTCTTCAACCGTCGCTTGCTTGAACATCGTTCGACGTTAAGCGCGCTCTTTGCGTGCGGCCAGACCAAACGCAACAAGCGCCAAACCTAAATCGACAAAGCGCATCTTCGATGCCGCGTACGAAGGTTGAAGCCCAGGCTGGAAAACGGGAGCTGGACGCCCTTGCTGTGGTTTATCGTACTTCGACCACTTCCAGGCCTTATGGCCTAGCGCATTTTTCGGTCTTTCACCGTGCGCAGGCTCTTTTCGCTCACCTTTGTTTTTTCCATCCGGAGCGTAGTGCTCAGCGAGCGCATTGATTTCGCTTCCGAGAAGGATCACTAATCCTGCGATATAGAGCCAGAGCATCAAGATGATGACTGCTCCAATAGAGCCGTACGTTGCTGCGTAATCGCCGAAATTTTCGACATAGAATCGAAACGCGAGCGAAGCCACCGCCAAGATGACCACACCCATGACGGCGCCCGGAGTGATGAACGTAAACTTCTGCTCGACGTCGGGACCGTAGTAATAAGTCAGTGAGAACGCGCCGAGGAGGAGAAGCGCAATCACAACCCACCGGAAGATCGCAAAGAAAATGAGAAGCGGAGCGCTCATCCCCAATTGATCGCCCAGCCAGCTTTGAAGTACGCCGCCGAATACGATCAGCGAGAACGCACCGACGATCAGAATGCCGAAGAGAATCGTCAACAGAACAGCCGTACCCCGCACTTTCCAGAACGGTCGGCTTTCTTTTACGTCATAGGTAATATTGAGCTGTTGCATGATCGCGTACAGACCGCTCGAAGCAGCCCAGATCGTTGCGAGTGCACCGAAAGAGAGCAAGCCGCCACTTTTGTTGCGGGTCACCTCCGAGACGACTCCCTCGACCATCTTCACGGCATCGCCCGGCATCGCCTGTCGAAGCGCATCCATCACCGCCTGGTGCAAATTTTCGATCGGTAAATATGGAATCAGAGAAAGTAAGAAGATGAGCGCCGGAAAGAGCGCCAAGAGCAGGTAGTAGGCCAGTGCCGCAGCGCCGTTGAAGACATTGTCGTTACTGATCTCTTGATAAAGATCCGTGAGCCATTTTTTCTTCGGAACACTCATACTCGCGGCAACGCCCATGTTTTGATTCTCCTTCCGTGCAGGATCAACTGATGAACCAGGTGGATCAATTTTTGTTCTGAACCGAAATTCAAGCGAAACAGCCCACTCAGTGGAGCGACTGTCGAGCAGACCTCAACCTAGCAAAATCGGGGGATTTGCGAGAAAAGAAAGAGCAAGACTTCCTTCATGAAAACGACACAAGCTCTAAAGGTATGATCGCGATAGACTCAACTCAGAAATCGGTTGTGACATGTGTTCTCAACGAGATTGTTGATCAAACCTCTGCTCGATAGCACGAACTGAATGATGACGATGCCTTCAGAAATCCAAAAATGGCTGAGCCAAAAATTCGGAGAGTCGAAACCACCACCCGGCTGGAGTTACAATCCATCGGCTCCGCTTGAGCGCGCGCCGATCGTTGCGTTAGCGATCCTCGGGCTCGGGCTCTCAGACCCGGGACGATTAACGGGACGAGAAATTCTACTTCCCACGGCCCTCGCACTCACTGCGGCATTCGGGGTCCTGGGCAGCTCTCGAAGATGGGAAAAAAAGCCGTGGCTCGTGAGCAGCTTCGGCTTGGCCGCAGGCCCTCTGGTTTTCACGGGCGCGACCGTCCAACTCGTTCGGATGGCTGCCGAAAATGATTGGCAAACAAAACCCGTTTTGAAGATTGCGGCTGCCATGATCACGATTGGTCCCGCTATGGATGAAGTGCTTGCGAGTTTACAGCACGTGCGTTCAAGCTGGCTTCAGGGCCGATCGGGCTGGCGTGCTTTCTTTGGTCTGACGCCTAAACGTAGAACTGTGCGCGTGCTCGAGGGGCCGTTATGATCTCAGCTTTGCTTCTCGTTGGCCTTGGTATTTGGCTCATACTTGCGCCTACCAATTTAGGTTACGCAGACTCAACGTCCGGAGCCTTCAGCGCACTTGCTGGATCCCTCCTCGCCGCCTGCGCAACTCTTGCTGTCTCCGAGGTCTTGAGTTCTTTCAGATGGCTGTGCGCATTGATCGCGATCGGTATTCTCTTTTCGCCAGGTTGGCTTCCCGAGACTGATCCCTCGTCAATTGTCGTCAATGTCATTACGGGGCTACTCGGTCTAAGCTTAAGCTTACTGCCGAGACGAAGAAAACATACTTACGGTGGCGGATGGCGTGCACTCTGGAAAGCGCGCGACACGGCACTAAACAAAATTACTTGGAGCTAGGTTTCTTTCGAAGACCGATGAGGAAGATTTCTTTTGAGATCGAGCGCGTGCTTTCGGGCTTCAGAGCCTCGACCCGTTCAAATTCTTTTTTGATCGCGTTCCGGAGTTGTCCGAACTCACCACTTTGAAAGAATTTGCAAACAAACGTACCGCCCGGCTTCAGAAATCTGAGCGCTACATCCAAAGCCAGCTCGCAAAGCGCCATCGATTTAGCTTGATCAGCCGATTTGATACCGGTCGTTTTCGGCGCCATATCTGAGATCACGAGATCAAATGGCGGAACGAACCCGTGTTCTCTGAACACCTCTTCAAGATTTAGATCGTAGAGGTCGGCTTGTATAAAGACCGCATTCGGCAGGCTCACGGTGACCGGCGAGAGATCCACACCCAAGACCCGACCATTCTCGCCGACTTTTTGCGAGGCGAATTGGGACCATGACCCAGGCGCTGCGCCTAGATCCAAAACGGTCTGACCACGTCGGAAGACTTTAAATTTTTTGTCGATTTCCTCGAGCTTGTAAACGGAGCGAGCCGCGAAGCCCTCTTCTTTTGCTTTCTTGAAAAACCGATCTTGAGGATTGTAACCCACGGAGTCTCGCGCCTTTGTGCTTGGGTGATTCTTCGGGTGGAATCGAGGCGCTGATCATGTCGACTTGAAAGCGTCGCTGCAAGCGGAAAGTCGGCATTTGCCAATCTTTACCGGCTCATCAAGCGGCCGTAGCGGAAGCTTCGAAGGGAATTTGCAAACAACACTGACGCTCAGCTGTGAAAACGCAAACACACTCGCCCTCAACGCATAGGCAACGACCTAAAGCGAACATAGCGCCGTGCGAAGCATTGAGTTCGCGAACCAAAGCTTGCGCGCGATCAGAACCGAGGCTTCCTTTCGGAAAACGCAACAGCGAAACGTGACTCTTGAAACCTTCTGCGAAAGTCTTGGTTGGCATCCGTCCGCTAACGATCTCAACGGCTTGTTGGAAGTCGCCTTGAGCCTCCAAGGATAGGACAAGGTAATCGTAAGGAGTCGAAGTCCCCTGCAAGATTTCAAAACCAGTTGCGCGAGTTTGGAAGCCGGAATCCGCAATCTCGCTTACCGTTTGTTCGACAGTTTCAAAGCCGACACTCCCCAAGCCGTAAGCGATCGAGACATGAATCGACTCGCTTGCGTCTTCACAGATCTGACCCTCACTCGACAACGACTCACGCAGTCCATTGCGGAAGCGTGTCATCGCTCCATTTTTGATCTCGACCGAAATGTAAGCGTTCTCGATTTGGCGGCCCACTAGGTGATCCATCCTTCGCAACTCAGTTTCGCTGTCTCGTTGCATGAACAAAGGAATATCACACCTTCAGTTGTTATCGACCCTTCACATCTGAAAAAACGCGGAAACCAAATAATTCGTTAGCGGTGAAATGGGATAGTTAGGTTGGGATCAACTGAGTCTCCCATCCTAGTGACGCAGGCGGCTTACTCATCGTGGAAAGAAACGTGGTGACTCTACAGTTCAGAAAAGTTTCTGCTCGATAAGTGCCCGAGCTTCATTGTGAAGTTAAGAACGGAAGTTTTCTTTCATGTCTTACGTTACGGAGATCGTAAGAAAGTGAATCTCAGTAAATATTCGGTTTACTCGACCGCACGCAATAAACCTGAGGCGTCATCTCTCACTCCTGCTCAACTCCTTAATCCTCTCATCGTGGTTCGTGAGATACCTCACTCTTAAAACTGAAAAGATCCGCGAGTTTGCGTTTGCTTTTTTGGACCTTTCTTGACAGTTCGCTTTGCGACCTCATCTTTTCTTCATGGACAACACACTTTTCAACAGACCACTTCCTGTCTTGGCTCTTCGCAACTTGGTGCTTTTTCCCGGTGTGACGGTGCCGATTCGCGTTGGACGCGCGCAGAGCATTGCGGCGGTTCGAGCGCTTCGTTCAGGATCCAATGACAAGGAAACGACGGGGCAGCTCATCGCTGTTCTGCAACGACCTTTAGATCAGAAGGAGCACATCTCCCCAGATGAGCTCCACCGCGTGGGCGTTCTCTGCCAAATCGAGCGAGTCCGCGGAAACGAAAAAGATGGCTTTCAACTTGTGGTGCGCGGAATCGAACGAGTGCGACTCGTCGATCCTCACGAGAGCGCAGGCGCTCTTCGTGCGGTAGCCGAGCCTATGCCCGAATCTCCTGATGCGGATCCTGCTACGCTCAAGGCGTTGCTCGAAAGCACGAAGACTTTAGCCAAGCAAATTCTTGAGTTCCTTCCTGCGGGCTCTGACCAGATGGTTACGCTCGTGGATGGAATTTCGGATTTGGATTTCTTGATCAATATCGCCGGCGCGAACATCGATATCCCGATTGAGCAGAAGCAAGAGTTGCTAGAGATTCCCTCTCTCAAAACGAGAGCTTTACGCCTTTTGGATCTGATGCAACACGTGCGTGATGAGCTCAAAGTTCGTACTGAAATTCGCGACAAGATGAGTTCAAAACTCGGCAAAAATCAGCGCGAAGCGATTTTGCGCGAACAACTTCGCGCGATCCAAGAAGAACTTGGCGATGGTGACGACACGGGTCCTGGTGGCAAAACCAGCGAAGACTATCGCAAGAAAATCGATGACGCCGGAATGCCAGACGACGTGAAGAAAGTCGCGCTCGACGAGCTTCGTCGTCTCGAGACGCTAGGCAATCAGTCGCCAGAGACGCACGTGATCCGAAATTATTTAGATCTTCTCGTCGCGATGCCGTGGAAGCCGGATGCCGAGCAAGAGATTCATCTTCAGAATGCGCGCGGCGTTTTGGACACGGATCACTATGGCCTCGATAAGATCAAAAAGCGTTTGATTGAGCACTTAGCCACGATGAAGCTGAAAGAAGGCGGACGCGGTTTGATCTTGCTCTTTGCCGGACCTCCCGGAGTCGGAAAGACAAGCCTGGGCCAATCGATCGCGAAAGCTCTCGGACGCAAATTTGTTCGTGTCTCCTTGGGCGGCGTTCGTGACGATGCCGAAGTTCGCGGTCATCGTCGAACTTACATTGGCGCGATGCCCGGAAGAATCATTCAAGGGATCAAGCGCGCCGGCAGCCAAAACCCTGTCTTTCTGCTCGACGAGATCGATAAATTAGGTCGTGGTTACCAGGGTGACCCTGCAGCGGCATTGCTTGAAGTTTTGGATCCAGAACAAAACGGAACGTTCACGGACCATTACATGGACGTGCCTTATGACCTTTCAAAGGTTCTCTTCATCGCGACGGCCAACAGCTTGGAAACGATTCCTGGCCCCTTGCTCGATCGGATGGAAGTGATCGAACTCAGTGGTTACACGACCGCCGAGAAGCTGCACATTGCGAAGAATCATCTTCTTCCCAAGCAGCTTGAAGATCACGGAATCAAGCCTGAGCAAATGTCGATTAGCGACGAGGCTCTGCTGCAAGTGATCTCGCACTACACTCGCGAAGCGGGCGTGCGTGATCTGCAGAGAAAACTTGCTGGTCTTGCACGAGCCTCGACAACGAAAATCGTTGAGGGCGCTTCGAATGTGCGAGTTGAGATGAAAGACCTCGAAGAAGCTCTAGGACCTTTGCGCTTTGATCACGAGGTGACCGAGAAGATAACTCCTCCGGGAGTTACCACCGGTCTTGCTTGGACGCCGGTGGGAGGAGAAATCCTCTTCATCGAATCTGCCCTCATGCCAGGGAACGGGCGACTGACGCTCACGGGTCAGCTCGGTGAAGTGATGAAAGAGTCGGCGCAAATTGCTCTGACGTTGATTCGCAGTCGACTGCCGCAAGTTTCGGCTTCGCTTGAGTTCGATAAACGAGATTTGCATATCCACGTCCCAGCGGGAGCCATCCCGAAAGACGGGCCCTCGGCGGGTATCGCGATTCTGACTTCGATCGCATCGCTCTTTAGCGGACGCGGGGTCGATCCGAAACTTGCGATGACCGGCGAAGTCACTCTTCGTGGCGCCGTGACGCCCGTTGGAGGGATCAAGGAGAAAGTGATAGCGGCTCACCGGGCAGGAGTTGAACGCGTCATTCTCTCGCGCAAAAACGAAAAGGATCTTCGTGATGTACCGGACGAGGTGCGCTCGAAACTGAAGTTTCACCTCGTTGATGACGTAGCCGAAGTTCTCCGATTTGCGCTGAACCTCGATATTCCTGCGCTTGATCCGAACACAGGATTGTGGGGCCCGCTGCCCGCGAATCCTGGAAGCAATCAAGCGCCGATGTCGGTAGCTTGATTTGAGCCTTGGGTCATCAGGGATGAACAACTGATCCGAAAAGCAGGGCCTTGAGTTCTTGGATGAATTCAAGGCCCTTTGTGTTTTGCCGCCAAGCTGTTTTGCAGTGCATTACTTTCGCGTCTCTAAGGCTCCACTCGCGCTGGTCCGGACCGGGAAATTGGTAATTGACGCACAAAGGTCCGACGTTGGAAAACTTTAGTGTGAGAATTTTTGACTTCCCCTTCCCGATTGAGATTGGGTCCGTTTGCGACCTCGATTTCATGCCGAACGGAACTCCGCTGACAATTCAGGGTTCTGAGTCGCACCAGGTGATAATCTGGGGGCAGGACCGTTTAGCGCTTCCTGAGAAGTGGACGTCTCCCGAATTCCCATTCATTCGTTATCTCCCCGATGGCCGTCTTTTGGTGGCGGACTCAGGCTACAAGCTGGCTCGCGAGAAGAACGCCTGGATTCTGAATTCACGCGGAAGTGTTGAGAGTCACTTTGAAATCGGCTCCGCCGCCGTGGAAGTTGCGGGGCTGTGGGGCTTAATTGCGGTCGCTTATCATCCTCTTTCGGCCCGAGCACACGGGCACCAAATTCAGCCGCTCCAGAAAACGGGAATCGCTTTTTTCGACCTGCAAGGTCGATTGGTTATGGGCTTTAACCAGGAAGCGGCCAGAGTCGGCGTAAACGTCGAAAACGTGCGTTGTATGACCGCCCTGTCTCGCTCCCAGCTGCTGTTTGTTCCGGAACGATTGACCGTAAAAGGCCAAGAGGTTGAAAATCCGGTGGTTCTTTTTGACTGCGCGTCACGCAGACCCAAGATTTACTCAAGTCCCAAGCCCAGAGCGGAAGCCGTGACGATGAACGACAACTTTATCCACCTCGCAAGCCCGGAAGGCTGGGAAGATCAAATAATTACATTTGACGCCGAGACGAAAATCAGCCAACATCGCGGGGAATTTTTAGGAGTTTTCCGTGGTATCGAGGGCGGCGCCTTCTTGGCTCAGCTCTCCAGTGCGGACTACGCGGTGATCGTTCCTGGAGTTCCGGAAGAGGCAGTTCCTTTTGCCGGTCCATCGAGTGGACAAGAAGTCGTCCCGATTTGAACTCGAAAAATCGCGACCTTTGAATTCGATTTTGAACGTGAACAGGTTTTATTTTTTAGTCTGAGGGTTTTAAGGAGACACATGGCTCGTTTGGCAATGAGAGTGAAAGACAAGAAGAGAGCGGCACTCGCTGCGAAATACCAAGCAAAACGCAACGAATTGCGCACTCGCGCGGTTGATATGAAGCTTTCGGATGACGAGCGCGCTGAAGCTCGCACAAAGCTGAATAAGCTCCCGAAAAACAGCGCTCCGACTCGTCAACGCAACCGTTGCCAATTAACAGGCCGTCCACGTGGTTACCTCGGTAAATTCGGCATCTGCCGTAACGAGTTCCGCCGCTTGGCGAGCTTCGGTCAGATCCCTGGCGTAACTAAAGCCAGCTGGTAATCTGTTAAGCCATTCTCGATGAAGACTGAAGGCCGACCCACTGGGTTGGCCTTTTGCTTTTCTGAATGACCTTCGTGATGTCCAACTCCCGCGCCGGCGATTTCAAAAATTAAGCGCCCCAGCCAGAGACTCGCCGACACCAACAAGTTTTGTTTATTCAACTTTCTCGATAGCCCTTTGTCTAGTTTTCAGGTTTAGGACTGCGCATCGCTCCCGGACTGCCGGAAACTAGTCCTATGAAACAAACTCTAGCAGCATCGAATTGGGGTCGCCCAATCTCTCTCATCTCGACGGCCATGCTTGTGCTCTCTTGTGCTCAAGCTTCTCCTCCAGGTGATCCAGTTAAGCTCACGGAGAAAACAAAAGACACTCTCGGCTGCGGCGTCGCCTTCGAAGATGACTTCTACGATAGCCTCTACGCGTTTCTCCAGGATGGAAAAGAGCTCCCGAACGTGTCAGCGGCTACTACGCAGTTTCATCAGTTTGCAACCTCACCGCGATTTGCCAAACTCAGCGAAGAAGAACGCGCGCAGTTAAAATCAACTTTGGCCGATCTCTACAAGCTCGTTGCGATCGAAGCGATCGAAACACTCTCAAAACCCTCTGAGGGAGCCTTCAAGCCCCTTGAAGCCGTCTCTTCCATGGAGATGGGAGCTCGCACGACACCCGCAAGAGAAAGCCTTCAGGACCGCGCACGTCTGCTCTTTGATCGCATCGACGCCATTGCAAAAAGCGCCGGCATCGACGCGAGCTGCACTCCTCAAACCGAGCCGACTTTTCAGCCGGAAGGACTAGAGCCGAAGGGCAACCTCTTCGGCGATTGGAAACGCACAAAACACGCGGCCGTTTACGGTGGACTGAAAGCCTTGGCAACGGCCTACCAAAGCTGCGAGGCCGCCCAGAAAACGGCGTTAAACGACGATACGCCCGATCTAAAGGGGATCAAAAAGGTTGGCCTCCACGAAGATAAGATCGGCACGAAACGGGTCATCGACGATCTTGATCGTTTGATCTCGACCCATCCCTATTTAAGCGACTACCGGAAACCAGGCTCAAGCTGCTTCAACGTTCTCGCAAATCCCATGATTTACGACTACGGCGGCAAGCCGCACACGACAAGCTCCTCGGAAGCACTCGACTTCTTCAAAGACGATGGCTCGGGAACCAAAGTTCTCGGCATCGACTGCTCAGGCTACGTCTACTCCGCCTTTGCGACAGCGGGCTTGAAACTAAAGAAAAGTGGTCGCCTAAAAGCCGTAGGCGTTCACTCCGTGCAAGCGCGCGATTGGATGCGCCCTTCGACAGGTGGACTCACCTGCTTCGATTACGTACGATTTAAAGATGCGGACTCTCTTCGACCGGGCGACGTTGCGGCAAGTTCAGGCCACGTAGTGATCATCGATACGGTTGGAAAAGATCCGTTCGGCATCGCGCACATCGAAAAAGAAGCCGACTGCAAAACTTCGAACATCTCGACTCGCCGATTTAATTTCACCGTCTTACAGAGTGCGCCGGTCAAAGAAGGGATCGGCATCAACCGTATCCGCGCAGCTGACTACCTCTCCGGCCCAGATGTATCGATTGCAGTCCCCTTCGTTGAGTTTGCCCTCGCCGCCTGCCAAGCAAAAACAAAAGGCACGACAACAACAGGTAAAGTCAACAAGGGCGGTTTGGTTCGTCACCTGGGAACAGCCGAATGCCGCGCGAGCGAAGTGAAGCTTGTGCACCAAGAATGCGTCCAGAGCTGCGAATCAAATCTCATCCGCTAATCTTTGAGTCCGATTGGATTTGGGAGAGCGAAATGAAAAAACCCGACCACACGCGTGGTCGGGTTTTTCGTTTTTCAGCGCTGAGTCTCGGCTTAAACAGCAGCTTGCGCGTTTTGCGCAAGGCCCATCGAGTGCATGATCTCGTGGCTTGAGAGCGCCGAGTGGATGTCGATCAAGATCAGAACTCGCTCTTG
>SXGS01027665.1_pt1 | contig 12645 bp, 7 predicted proteins | sample 3174681 | NCBI WGS metagenome assembly SXGS01 (sample SAMN11356861, study PRJNA531348) | freshwater metagenome | isolation source: freshwater sample F1-80 | place: China: Fuxian Lake, Yuxi | collected 2017-12-25
CGCGCGCCTACAACAACCACGCCGGCACGAGCGGCAAGACCATGTCGGGCGGCCTCGACTCGCGCGCCATGGAGCGTCCGCGCTCGTTCTTCGGAATGGCGCGCAACACGGAGACCGCGGGCTCGCTGACGATCCTCGGCACGACGCTGGTCGACACGGGCTCGCGCCTTGACCAGATGGTGTTCGAGGAGTTCAAGGGCACCGGCACCATGGAGATCGTGCTGTCGCGCAAGCTCGCCGACCGGCGCATCTGCCCGGCCATCGCCATCGAGCGCTCGGGCACGCGCAAGGAGGAAAAGCTGCATTCCTCGACGCGTTTGCGTCGCGTGCAGGTCCTGCGCCGCGTGCTGCTCAAGATGAACTTCGCCGAGGCAATGGAGTTGCTCGTGCACAAGCTCGAGAACGTGGACAAGATCGACGACTTCCTGAAGCGCTTCGACGTCGATCCGGACGCGTGAGCGCGGCGCACGGGGCGCAAGCATGACGACGACGGCCAAGCTCGTGCTCGCGCTCGTGCTGCTGGCGCTCGGCTTGCGGCTGGCGTCGATCGGGCACGGGCTGCCGCGGCGCTACGTGCCCGATCACCACATGATCAAGCGCTCACTCGTGATGGCGAGCGAGCGCGACCTCGCCCCGCCGATCTCGGCGGAGATGAGCTACCCGTACCTCGTGCCCTACCTGCTGCTGCCGACTTACGCAGCGGAGTACGCGCTGGGGAAGGTCGCGGGCCGCTGGGAGAATCCGCAAGAATTCCAGCGCGAAGTGACGCTCGATCCGGCGCTGCTGCACATTCCGGCGCGCGCGTGGATGGCGCTCTTCGGGGCGCTGACGGCGTGGGCGGTGTATCGCGCGGCCCGAGCGGCAGGGCTCGAGCGCGGCGCGCTCGCCGCGGGCTACTTCAGCGCGACCTGCCTGCTCAACCTACAGCTCTCGACCCACGAGCGACCGTGGGCCGCGACCATCTTCTTTGGCGCGCTCGCCAGCTGGGCGGCGATCGTGCACGCGCGGGAAGGGAAGCGTGGGACGCTGCTCGCGTCCGGCGCCGCGGTCGGACTGTCGTTCGCGTGCCATCCGTCGGGACTCGTGTTCGCGGCGCTGCCAGCATTGGCGTGGGCCTGCGCACCGAACGCGTGGAGCGGCGCCGAGCTGCGCACGCGGCTTGGACGCGGCCTCGCGTGTGCAGCTCTCTTTGCGCTCGTCGCGTTCGTGTGTGGGCACCTTTACTACGTGCACGGACGTCCGGGTGGCGAGCAGGTGATCGGCGGCGGCGCGCACGCGAATACGCTAGCGATCGGCGGTCAGGCGATTCGCACGGACATCTCGCTCACCGGCGCCCCACGGCTCCTCAAGGTCTTCTTCGGCTACGACCCCGCGCTCGTGCTGCTCGGCGTCGTGGGACTCGCGCTGCTCTGGCGCGAGCGCGCGGCGCGCGTGGCGGTGCTCGGCTGCGCCTTGCTCGCGGGACTCGCGCTCGTCAATCCCAGCGACCACGTGCGCTACTTGCTTCCTGCAGCGATGTTGCTCGCGCTTGGCGCGGGTGCGCTGTTCGAGCGACTGTGGCTCGCGCGCGCCTGGCGGCCGGCGCTCGTGCTCGCGCTCGCACTGCCGCTGGTGCAGGCGCTGCGCTTCGATTGGGTGTTGCGCCAGGTCGACACGCGCTACCAGGCCGAGCTTGCGCTGGCGACGCTTCCGCCGGGCTCCGTCGTGGCGATCGACAACTACGGTCCGCAGGTCGATCTCGACGCGCGTGCGCTCGAACGGCTCGCGAAGCTGCGCCCGCTGTACGCGCGCGAGGAACTGCGACGTGCGTACTTCGAGGCCAAGGCGGAGCCGCCCACGGGCTCCGGGATCGATGCGATCCAGTGCGAGGACCTGTTCGGCATCGACCCTGCGACCCTGGAGTACGGAGTGACGCGCTCCGACGCCGTGCGCACGCTCGGCGCGACGCCGCGCGATGTGCTGGCGACGCTCGGAGTCACGCACCTGATGCTGGCGGAGCGTCGCTCCGGCTCGGAGTCGCGTCCGCTCGCGGGACTTGTCGCGGGGCGTGCGCCTCTGGTGTCGTTCGATCCCTCCGCGGAGTCCCTCGATCCGTGCGCCGAGGCCTTTCTTCCCACCGAAATGGACTTTCCCCTGACCGCGCTGTGGCTGGTTTCGCACCCCGGTCCGCGCCTGGAGCTGTACGAGCTCTGGAATCCGCGATGAAGTCGCTGGTCGGGTGCGCGTTGCTCGCGCTCTCCGCAGGCTGCGGTCGCTCGAGCGGGCCGATCGGCCTTCCTGCGGGAGGTACGTGGGAGGGCACTTTCGAGCTCGCAAGCGACGCGCGCATGGACTTCGTGCTCGAGCTGCCCGCCGACGCCGTGATTGCGCGCGTGCGTCTCGACAGCGATGTGGCCGAGCTCGACCTGTATGCCAATCCGCACGCGCGCGCGCTCGATCTCGACGACGCGCTGTATCTCTTCGACAGTGCCGAGGGCGCGCCGCAGTTCGAGCTCAATGCGCTCGGCCCCGATCCGGTCGGTGGGGCGACGTGGCACGTCACGGTGCACTGGCCGTTCGAGCAAGCGCCGCGCATCGGCGACCGGCGTGTCGAGAGCGCATCGATCGCGCTCGAAGTCGAGGTGTTCCGCGCGCGCGTCGACGGGGACCTCGCGCCCGGAGTTCCGCTCCGCAGCGCGCTCGATCACGCGACCGGGGGCTTCCGCTCGTTCCGCGTATTCGTGCCGGAAGGCGCGAAGGCCCTGCGCATCGACCTCGCCGACGTCGAAAGCGACCTCGCCCTGTATGCACGCGCGGGTGCTCCCATCCTCTCGATGGACGACTCGGTGGCATTCTCCGAACACAACTGGGGTCGTGAGTCGCTCCTGATCATGCCCTTCAGCCATCCGCCGCTCGTGCCGGGGGAATGGCGCATCGACGTGCAAGATGCGTTCGGGCCGACGCGGCGGCTTCCTTTCACGGTCCAGGTGAGTTTCGACGAGAGCGTGCCGGAGGCGCTGCTCGCGTTCCCTCGCACCATGGCAAGCGCGGGAGAGACGCCCCTGCAGCGCGCGCTTCGTTCCGTGGTGGAGATCGCGACGCCCGATGCGCTCGGGAGCGGCACGATCCTGTCTGCGGATGGCTGGATCCTGACCAACGCCCACGTCGTCGGAGACGATCCGGAACTCGACCTCGTGGTATCGCTGCTCATCGATCCGGCGCGACCGGCCGTCGAGAGCTTCCTCGCGCGCTTGGTCGAGATCGACGAGTCGCGCGACCTCGCGCTCGTGCAGGTGACGAGCGGACTCTACGGGCAGCCGTTGCCGGCGGGGTATGAGCTTCCCGCGCTCGAGTTCGGCGACGCACGCACGCTCGCCATCGGGGAGCCCCTGTGGCTCGTGGGCTATCCGGCGACGGGGGGCACCGGGAGCCGCGTGACGATCAGCGCGACGCGGGGCATCGTCGCGGGATTCGAGAACGCCGACTTCGGTCGGCTGGTGAAGACGGACGCGGAGATCACACGCGGGAACTCGGGCGGTGCCGCGATCGACGAGCGGGGCTTGCTCGTCGGCGTGCCCAGCTCGACGGTCGAGAATGGCTCGGGCCAGATCGGCTACGTGCACCCCATCGATGCACTGCCGGAGAGCTGGCTGCGGCGCCTGCGGCGCTCGCGCTAGGGGCGCTCAGAGCGTCTTCTGGAGCTTCTCCAGCTCGGCCCGACCCTGCTCGTCGCCGAGAACTTGGGCGAGCTCGAAGGCACGCTCGACGACGGTCCGGGCGCGCGGCTTGGCTTTGGTCTCGATCAGTACCGTGGCCAGACGACGCAGGGCGACGTACTCGTCGCCGGGCATGCGCAGGCTGCGGTAGATCAGCGCGGCTTCGCCGAGCGGCGCAACGGCCTCCGCCAGCTTGCCGCCGCCGGAGTACGCGGTGCCGAGGGCGGAGAGCCCCATCGCGTGGCCCCACCAGTCGCCGAGAGGGGCGGCGTGACCGACGCACTCACGTGCCTTGGCCTGAGCCTTGTCCCAGTCCCCGGCCTTGATCGCCGCACGCGACTCGCCGTGGGCCTTCTGCCCCGCGCGGAACTGCCTCCTCTGCGCGTCGTTCTGGCTCGCGAAGGCGCTGGCGTAGTCGAGGAAGATCGGCGCATGGAGCGCCTCGCTCGCTTGGCGAGCACCCCACAGCGCGCGCGCGTGCAGCTCCGCGATCGCGGCATTGTCGGGCTTGTCCGGAGACTTCTCCCACAGGGCCAGCGCGGCTTCGAGATCCTCGTCGATCGTGTAGAGGATCTCTTGCTGGAACTCCTTCCACAGCGACTTGCAGCCATCGGCGTCCTGCTTCGCATGCAGCGCCACGAAGCGCTCGCGCGCGGACTGCACCTCCTGCTGCCCGGCGATGAGATTCGCCGAGACGCGCGCCTCCGTGGGGGAGAGGAACAGCAGGGCGGAGAGGATCAGCATGTCGGTCGGTTCCGTTCGAGAAGGTCGAAGTAGCGGTACAACGCCATGGCGGAGAAGGCGTCGAGGATCTTGCCCGAGCCGAGCAGTGCGCGCACTTCCTCGAGCGTGAACACCTTCACGCAGATGCGCTCGCTCGACTCGTGCTCCGTGGCGTGGTCGAGGCGGCAGCCGAGTGCCGCGAACACGTTCGCATAGTGGTCGCTGATCCCGTAGATCGCGTAGAAGCCGGGCAAGCGCACGATCTCGCGCGCCGTGGCACCGGCCTCCTCGCGCAGCTCGCGCTCGGCGGCGAGCAGAGCGTCCTCGTTCTCGTCGATGCGCCCAGCCGGGACTTCCCAGTGAGTCGTACCGATGGGATAGCGGTACTGACCGATGAGCGCGATGCGCCCGTCCTCGAGTACGGGCACGACAACGGCCGCGGGGCTGATCTCCACGACGTGGTGCACTCCCGGCTTGCCGTCGGGGAAGATCACGTCGTCGGCGCGCAGGCCGACCCAGCGCGACTCGTAGATGCGCCGCGAGCGCACGAGTTCGTAGGGTGCGAACGGCTCCGGATCGGACGGAAAGGAGTCGCTCGATCCCGAGGTCTGGCTCATGGCGAGAGCGAGCTAGTGGGCCGAGCCCGCGTCGGGCCAGAGCTCGCGCCAGTCGGGCTTCGCGCTGCCGCGGCCGGCGAGACGCTCGAGCAGTTCGCGCGGCACGCGCAGGTCTTCGAGCGCGGTCTCGGAGAGCGCCTTGCCGCAGGCCTCGACGACCGAGTCGGCGTCGAGGTGGTGCAACGCGAACACCTCGTCGGGGCGGCCACACTTCGAGAACTTCCGCACGGCGAGCGTCACCTGCTTCACGCCGACGATCGAGCCGATGTTGTCGACGAGGCCGGCCTCGCCGTCACACATGGCGACGATCGGGACGCGGCGCGCGGCGATGCTGAGGAGCTCGGACTCGTCGGAGACCTCGCGCGCCACCGCGTGCAGGTCCCCGTCGATGCCAAGTCCAGTACGCAGGTGCGCGTAGCCGTCGTGCTCGCCGAGGATGCCGAGCAAGAGCTCGGGACTCGAGATCACGATCACGTTCGCGAAGATGCCGCGTGCGTAGAGCTTGTGCGCCGCTTCGACGGCCTCGGTCGCGACCGAGCCCATGGCGAGGAGCTGCACGACGTTGTCGCCCGGCTCGTAGCCGGCATAGCCGCGCCAGTCGAGCAGGTAGTACGCGCCCGCGAGGCACTCCTCGCGCACGCGCGCGAGCAGGTTGGCGTCGGGCAGCGTCGCGACGAGCGACTCGTCCGTGGCTTCGCTCCCGCTCGAGCCCTTCGGCGCGAGCGCTCCGCTCCACGATCCCGGCACCTTCGACTTGGCGTGCGTGCGCACGGACTCGAGCAGCAGCTTCTGCGGGATCGCGCGCGTCACCGCGCGGATCAGCACGCCGCGGCGGCCGTCGTTGCGATCCTCCATGTGACGCGTGATCGCGTCCGAGAGGATCCAGTCGACCTCGAGCGCGAACAGCGGCTCCCACGTGATCAGGTTGGGGATTTGGATGTCGCTCTTCCACGAGTGCTGCGCACCCTCGGGAGCGAGCGTCACGCCGCTCGGCGTGCCCATGATCACGAACTCCGCACCCCAGTAGAGGTTGTAGTAGAGCTGGTCGAGGGCACGTTTGATGAAGAAGTCGTACACGGTCATGATCGGGAAGAATGGCAGGCCCGTGTAGTGGGCCATCTTCCCGAAGCTCGCCGCGGCGCTCATGCAGTTCGCCTCGGCGATCTCGAAGCGAATATGGCGCGTCCAGACTTCCTCGTGCGTCACGAGCGACGGGTGGCGCACTTCCTTGGCTGCCGAGTCGTCGACGTCCGCCTTCGGACCGTAGATGCGCTGGTCCATGACCGGCGACACGTTGGTCGAGGTGCCGACGTCCGGCGAGAGCGTGAGCACGAAGTCCGCGGCGGTCTTCCAGCGCTGCTCATGCTGGGTGAGGTCCTTGCTGCCCGACATCTGCGGCCCGCCCTCGTCGGCGGTACCGATGCGCACGAGCTTGCTTGCGAGCTGGCCCCACATCCACTGCGTGTGAGCTAACGGGAACAGCGATAGGTCGATCTGGAGCGACTCGGGGATCGAGCCGTCCTTCTCGATCTGCTCGCGCACCCAGGCGCGGTTCTTCTCGCGCAGCACGCGGTGCTCCTCGATACCGGCGCGGAACTTCCGCGAGCGCGCGGCGAGGAAGCGACCTTCGTCGGAGTTCTCCGCGAACAGCTCGAATGGAGCCTCGAAGGAGCAGCCCGAGCGCTGGAGCAGCTTGGTCACTTCCTTCTGATCCGGCAGCGCCGAGTGGTTCGACGGGTCGGCCGAGCACTCGAGGCCCCAGCCCTTGATGGTGTGCGCGATGACGAGCGTCGGCTGCGTCTCCTGCTTGCGCGCCTCGGCGAACGCCGCGATCAGCTTGACGAGATCGTGGCCGCCGACGTCGCCGAATGCGCCGAGCACCTCGGCATCCGAGAGCTTCGAGAGCAGCGGCTTGCAGGCCGGCTCGAGCTCGAGCGCGCGCGCGCGGATCTTCGCCGCGTCGCGGGCGAGCAGCAGCATCTGGTACTCAAAGTCGGTGAGCCCGCCCTCGAGGAAACGCTTCCACGCCGCGCCGCCCTCGCGCGCGAAGAGCGCGTCGCGCAGGCTGCCGTGGCGCAACTGGACGACTTTCCAGCCGTTCGCGATCGCCGTCGCCTCGATGCGGTCGCAGTCCGCGCCCGAGAGCCCGCGCTGGTTGGGAATGCGCGTGCCGTCGAGGTTCTGGCGGTTGTAGTCGATGATCCACGTGACGTTGCCGAGGTGGCGCTCGCTCACATCGGGGAGGCACTCGAGCAGCGAACCCTCGCGGAACTCGCTGTCGCCGATCAGCGACCAGAAGTGGGCGCCCGCGGGCACGGTCCAGTCATGGTCCTTCGCGTAGCGATAGGCGAGCGCGAGGTACACGCTCACCACCGGCGGGATGCCGACCGAGCCCGACGGTAGGAAATGGAACGAGTCCGGGTCCGTGCGCGCGTGGTAGCTCTGGAACACCTCGGGGTGCTCCACGGTCTTGAAGGCGCGCAGGGTGTACATCACCTTCGCGCTCTCTTCGGCGTTGAACCACGTGCCGTCCTCGTGCTTGAAGAGCTGCAGGAGGTTGTGGAGCGAGTGGTCGACGGGGCTCGCGTGCGGCTTGCAGCACACGTAGTCCGCGGGTTCGCGCACCGCGAGGTGCAGCGCGGCGAGGATGTGCATCGAGCTGGCGCAGGACGCCGGGTGGCCACCGACCTTGGGATCGCCGGGCCGCTTCTCGCGGTGGTTGGCGTGCCAAATCATGGCCTGCGTCTGCGCGAAGGCGCGGTCGGTGATGCGCCCGAGCAGGGTGAGGTCGGCGGCGGACAGGGGGCCGACGCCGGACGAGCCGGCCGAGTCCTTGGGAGGGTTCATCAGCTGGGTGAGCGTGTGCGCGGGGCGGTTGCGGAAGCCCGAATCGGGTTCGGCGAGACGGTCGCGAAGTTCGTGGCTCATCGGATAGGGGGGGCAGCAGGTCGAGAGGCCACGTCCGCCTGCGCTAACGGAGAATGCGGGGAGCGGCCTTAAACGCCAGAGAGCATAGGCTCCGGGGGGCCGGAGGGCGAACCCGACGCCGGAGTCCCGGAGGCCCGAAAACGCGGTTTTCGAGGGCGGAGAGCGGTCGCGCGGCCCGGCGTGGCCGTTTGGGCCGGAGCTGCGCCGCGCTCAGCCGAGTCCGTAGAGCGCCGCGTAGCGAGACGCCATCGCGGCGAAGGAGAAGTGCTCCGCCGCACGCGCGCGGCCGAGAGCGCCAAGGTGGGCACGCAAGGCCGCATCGCAAGCCAGCCGAGCCAGCGCGCTGGCGAGCGCCGCGTCGCAGTCCGCCCCGAGGCTCACGACGAACTCACGCGCCGCGTCGGGGAGCATCGTGCGCACGTCGCCGACGTCGGTGGCCACGATCGGCAGGGCACTCGCCATGGCCTCGAGCAGGGCGAGCGGCATCTGCTCGGTGTCGGACGTCAGCGCGAACATGTCCATCGCGCGGTAGTGCGCGCGTGGATCGGCTTGGTAGCCCGCGAAGTGCACGCGGCCAGCGAGCCCGGGAGCGCGCGCGAGCTCTTCGATCCTCGCGCGCTCCGGTCCGTCGCCGAGGAGCAGCACGTGCACATCGTGCGCTCGCGCGCAGCTCGCGACGGCTCGCAGCAACCGGGGCACGTTCTTCTCGGGGCGAAGGTGGCCGACCGCGCCGACGACTAGCGCCTGCGGAGCGATGCCGAGGCTGGCGCGCAGGACGAGGTTGCCGTCGCGCGGCTCGAATCGCTCGAGCTCGATGCCGTTCGGGACGAAGTGCAGGCGGCGCTCCGCGATGCCCCAGCGCTCGCGCGCGATGCGCTGCAGGTTGGCGCTGATGACGACCACGTCCACGTTCCCGCGCAGGGAGGCGCGCCGCATCCAGCTGCGGCGCAGCTTGAGTCCCTGCGCCTCGTCGGGCAGGAAGCCGTCCTCGTGGTGCAGTACGCGAGTGCCGAGCATGCGCGCGGCGATCACGCTGTCGATTGCGCCGAAGTTGTACGTGAGCACGAGTTCGGGCGAGAGCTCGCGCAGCAAGGCGCGCATGCGCGGCACGGTCGCGAGCGTTCCGGCCTTCGGTGGCGCGGGCGCGAAGCGCACGTCGAGTCTCGGCGCGAGCAACTCGCGCGCGTCGGCGCGACCGTCCATGGCGACGATCGTGTGCCGCGCGCGCGCGCCACAGTGCGCGATCAGCTTCGTCGTGCGCACCTGCGGACCCGCAGGCGCGAACGTCGAGAACACGTGCACGAGGTGCGGGATGGCCACGGCCCTAGGAACTCTTGCCGAGGTCCTGCGCGGCCATCGGCCGCACGGCGAGCGCGAGGAAGCGCTCGCGTTCCTCGACAGGCTTCCAGCCGAGCAGCGTGCGCGCGAGGTCGCTCGCGAGGCGGACCGTGAGTGCGCGGCTGGCGAGGTCCCGGTAGCTCGGGAACGCCGCGTCCTTGCGGCGCCCCGCCTTCTTCACGAGCCACTTGCCGATCTCCATCGCCTGGCTGAGCGCGAGGCTGCGCGGGTGGAAGTGCAGCGCGCGACCTGAAGCACGGCGCAGTTCCTCGACCGTCTCGCGCGCCGTGAGCGGCACGTTGGCGGCGAGGTTGAGCGCGCGCCCGTGCAGTTCGGGGCCGTCGTGCAGCGCGGCGCGCACGAGTGCCTCCGCCACGTCGTCGACCCACACGAGCGGGAGCGGCGTGTCGCCGTGACCCCAGCCGACGCAGTGGTTGTCTCGCACCCACAGGCCGAGGCCGGAGTGCTGCAGCGCCGTGCCTTGCCCGACGACGATGCCGGGGCGCAGGATCACGAGCGGCAGCCCTCGCGAGCGATGCAGCTCGAACAGCGCCAGCTCCGCCGCGATCTTGCCGCGCGCGTAGAGCGAGCGGCCTTCCGGCTGCGGATCGCTGTTGGGCGAGTCCGTGCGGGGATGCGGCTCCGTTCCACCGAGGTAGAGCGCGGCAGTGGTGGACACGAACAGGAAGCGCTCCACCCCGTGCGCGAGGCACTGCTCCGCGACGGCGACGCTGCCCTTCACCATGGCGCGCTCGACCGCTTCCCACGAGTTGCCGTTGCCTGTGGCGAGTTGCATCACGCAGCGCGCTCCCGCCAGCGCGGGCCCGAGCGATCCCGGCTCCTCGAGACTGCCCGGAACGAGCCGCACGCGCCCGTCGCGCGCCGCGTCGATGAGGAACGGCGGCAGGCTGTGCGCGCGTCGCACGACGGCGGTCACTGGTACGCCACGCTCGAGCAGCTTCGCGATCACGCGCTTGCCGATGAAGCCCGTTCCGCCGAGCAACACGACTTCGCCTTGGCGCAGCGGGCCCGGCTCGGGAAGCCCGGGCGCGGCGGGCGGATTCGGCTGCACCCAATTCGTCGCGGCCTCGCACCAGCGCAGCACGCTCTCGCCCTTGCGCGCGTCGGCGGGCAGCTCGCGGCGCTCGCGCAGCGCGGCATGGAACGCGCGGATCGAGCCGCGCATGCCGGCGAAGAATGCGTCTTCGCGGGGCCCGAGTCCGAGCGTCAGCCGCAGGTAGTCCACGAGGTTGCGACGCGCGCTCGCTCGCAGCTCCCCGCCCCGCCGCCAGCCCGCGAGGAAGCTGTTCCAGAAGTCGAGGTAGAGCGTCTTCTCCTCGCCCGAGAGGAGGTTGTGACCGAGGTCCGCCTCGAGCGCGCCGTCGCTGCCGAGCACTTCGACCGTGCTGCGCGTGAAGGCCGCCCCAAAGTGCAGGTATAGCTCGAGCGTGCCACGCTCGCCGCGACCCGAGATCACCCAGCGCTCGTGGAAGTTCTGCCCGGGCTGGAGCTCGCGCGAGGCAAGCGCGCGCGAGTGCACGTCCACCGGCGCGCCCACGAGCTCGACAGCCTGCGCGAAGGGGTGGGGTGCCTGCTCGAACACGATGTTGCGCGGCTCGCGGAACATCCAGTGCGAGACATCGCCGGCGTCGAGCTGGCGCAGCGGCACGGAGAGGCACACGCGCACGTGCTCGACGCGCCCGATCTCGCCGGCCTTCACGCGTGCGAGCAGGCGCTCGAAGGCCGGGTGGAATACGGCGTTGTGATTGACAGCGAGCGGCACGTGGCGCGAGTCCGCGAGCTCGCCGAGCTCGCGCGCGTCGGCCGACGAGAGCGCCAGCGGCTTCTCGACGAACACTCCGATACGACGCTGCAGCAGCTCGCGTGCGACGGCGACGTGCAGGTGCGGCGGTACGAGCACATGGGCGACGTCGACCTTGAGCGGCTCGAGCTCGGCGAGCGTGCCCACGGCCGTGGCGACACCGTGGCGGCGCGCCGCTGACTGCGCGCGCGCAAGGTCCGCGTCGCACACGGCCACGACCTCAACCCCCGGCGTCGAGCGCAGGATCTCGAGGTGGAACTCCGCGATGAAGCCCGCGCCGACGATGGCGACACGGGTGGGGCGGGAGGCGAGAGGGGACGTCACGGCGGCGAGTGGGGCGGCGGTCGATGCTCGCGGCGCGCATCCTAGGGACGGGCGGGCCCGCGAGGCAGCTTGGGTAAGGCTTCTTCCTATCGGCCGGTCGCACTCGGGGACCGTGAGTGGAAAGTCCTTCCCGGGTGCCCGTGAGCCGAGGGCGAAGAATCCGGGCCGGACGCAAGTAGGTTGCCTTCGGCCGCCGAAACACCCAGAGCTCCTTCGTTGAGGGCCCGGCAGCCTGTAACAGGGCTGTCCGGGCCCACTTGCTTCCTTGGACTTGGGGCCGGCCGCTCGCTAAACTCTGGCGCTTTCCAAGACGATCCGCGGCCGCCTTTCGGCGCCCGCGAGAGCCGTCGCGGAGAAGCGGAACGTCCCTCGCGACGCGGAGCCCGTGCCTCGGGCTCCTGTGCTTTTCTGCGCGCGGCCTCGTGGCCCCGGGGAGGCGGAGCGCCGATCGCGCAAGCGAGAGCCTAGAACCATGGTGCAAGAACTGCCGCTCGGCCTGACGTTCGACGACGTCCTGCTGGTGCCCTGCCATTCCGACGTCATCCCGCGCGACGTCGACGTGTCGACGCGCTTTTCGCGCCACGTGACGCTCAAGGCGCCGTTGGCCTCGGCCGCCATGGACACCGTCACCGAGGCCGGGCTCGCCATCGCCCTCGCGCGCGAGGGCGGCATCGGCATCGTCCACCGCAACTTCACGATCGAGCAACACATCGCACAGGTCGATCAGGTCAAGCGCTCCGCCAACGGCGTGATCCTCGACCCCGTGACGCTGCCGCCGAGCGCCACCCTGCGTCAGGCGCGCGAGCTGATGGCCCGCAACAAGGTCAACGGCCTGCCGATCGTCGAGGGCGAGACCGTGGTCGGCATCCTCACGAGCCGCGACTGCCGATTCCACGCCTCGGACGAGACACCGGTGTCGCAGATGATGACGTCCAAGGGACTCGTCATCGCGCCTCCCGGCACCTCGCTCGACGAGGCCCGCAATCTGCTGCACCGCCACAAGGTCGAGAAGCTGCTGATCGTCGATCGCGACATGCGCCTGCAGGGTCTGATCACGATGAAGGACTTGAAGCAGCTCACGGAGTTCCCCAACTCTTGCCGCGACGAGCGCGGGCGCCTGCGCGTCGGCGCCGCAGTGGGCGTGCACGACTACGAGCGCGCGGAAGGTCTTGTGCAGGCCGGCGTCGACGTCGTCGTC
>SXGS01592615.1_pt1 | contig 12645 bp, 12 predicted proteins | sample 3174681 | NCBI WGS metagenome assembly SXGS01 (sample SAMN11356861, study PRJNA531348) | freshwater metagenome | isolation source: freshwater sample F1-80 | place: China: Fuxian Lake, Yuxi | collected 2017-12-25
CCTGTCGCGTCCACCATCTTTCCCCTTCAGCTTCAATCACTTGCTGGGCCGCCGCTGCTGCTGTCTGGCGGCCACCCGAAGTCCAGATACCAAATGGGTACCGGCCGGGCTGATTTCGGAGGCCCCGGCCTGGCCCTTGACGCTTCGGGGCGGGGGGAGGCCGCACAAGCGCGCGAGATGGCGGGACCGGGGGTGTTGAGACGGGTCCTTCTCCCGCCCTTTGGCCGTGTACGGTGCGGCGGAGGGCGAGCCCTCTCAGCACAGCGAAGTTCGCACGCGTGGCACGGAACGCGCACGGAAAGCGGGCTTTCGCACGGAAATCAGCACGAGTGATCGCACGGACGCGGCCAGGGCGCGGGTCCTTACCAGGCCGGCCCCTATGCGGTGTGGCGGAGCGCAACCTGTCTCCAGCCTGGCCGGCACTTAGAAGCCTAAAGCAATCCTCGCGAATGCCGTTGAGCGGCTAGAGCGCGGGCTAAATCCGGTGGGGACAGTGGGTGCCGTGGGGACGCCCCCTACCTACCCATTGAAATACATAGCTTTATCTACGCCTCGCGGGCGTACCCACCCGTACTTGAGCGGTGGGGACGGGTGGGGACCGCTCAAGCACTAAACAGAGCTGCTGGATCGCCGCCGCGGCGCAGAGCTCGGCGACCAGGCGGGGGCAAGAGTTTGCCTCGCGGCCCGGTACCCCGCGCGCAAGTGTGGCCCCCTTCCCCCGCGAGGATGACCGCCGGTGTGTGCGTCGACTTCATCGTCGCCGGCACTATGGTGAGCTCGTGTCCAGGTAATCAGCGGGCGGGGGCGCGGATGGAAAAGTCTCAGCCACACGGCTTGGCCGGAAGGTTGGCCGTGGATGTTCGGGCCAGAACGCTTGGCCCGTCAGAGAGGGGCGTGATCCTGAGTCCGCCGCGGCGCGCGCACGGTGACGGCATCGTTATGGAAAGCTGGCGACGCGACGAAATCACCGCTGCCCTGCTGTATTGGGACGCGATCGAGTACCCCGTGAATCCGCTGATCGAGGTCTGGGGCGACGCCCTGGACGGCCTCGAAGAGCTGGGGGTCATGTCCCGGTCCCGGGTCCGCGCGCACGGTCGCTTTGCGATAGAGGAAGGCCTCGTCGGCGTAGCAGACGAGGTCTGGCGCGCCCTGGAGGAGCTTTCGCCAGGTAGATGGACACCAGCTAGGCGCACTGGAGGCTCAACGGTCGAGGGAAGGACCGCTGCGCTCATCACTCTTGGGCTCGCCGACGCTTTGCCGTTGCCCTCCGAGAACCAGCCATATGGCGAGATCCTGGAGTTCAAGGCCAAACGCCGCGACGAACTCAGCCGCCTTCGGGACAGGCTTGGCCATCTTGAGCAGTCTGTCATTCAGTCCGCGGACCCTGGCGCAGACTTGGCCGCGGCCATTTCGGAGCTGCGGGAGGCTGCGAACGATGCCCGGCGCGTCTCACTGGAGAGGTTCTCCGAACTGGCCGGCCTAAGGCTGAAGGTGAGCTTTAACCTGACAAGTGCCATTCGAGCCGGGCTCGTCGGCGCATTCGGTGCGACAGCGGTGGGGCAGTCTGGCCTCTGGGGGGTCGGAGCGGCGGTGATTAATGGGGTCGATATCAGCTTGGAAGGGCGGTCCCGGGCCACTTTGCGGAACCGCCCCTATCAATACCTGATCGAGGTTGTGCGGGAGCTGAGGTAGCGCCAGATCCTGCGGCACCGGCTGGTCGGAGGGGGTGATGCTTCAGAGATTACGATCGTCGATGTCACGCCTACGAGGGTACCGGCCGACCTTGATTGGCTTGGCCATTGGCGGAGCCGCGGCCTACGCCGTCCTCGTGGCTGTCCTGGCCTGGCGCCGGTGGGGTTGCGACTTGCCGTTCACGGCGCAATGCGTCGCGACCTGGTGGCGCTGGACGGAAACCTTCCTGCTGTTCCTCTGGGTGGACGACTGGGAGGGCCTGCTCGCCGGAATCGCGACGCTCTTGGCGGCGATCATCGGGGCCTCGGCCATTTACGCCGAAGGCGAGCGGCGGGCGTCAGCCCAGCTCGAAGCTGAGCGTGCCGTCTTAGCCCATAGGCTCAAGGCGCTCCTCGACTACGCGGCCGCTTGCATCGCTGTCGTTTCCGATGCCTTGGCGAAACGCGGTGATCCGATCGAGGATGGCCTCCGACCACTCCAGCTTGCGTGGGAAAGAACGCCCGACCGGCCGAGCGAGGCCGTCGACCAGATAAGGCGGGTGATCGCCTTGGCGGATGTCCGCGACGGCCGCGTGCTTTCGAGGTTCCTGCTTCAGTTGCAGGTCCAGCATGCTCGGCTCGATTCGCTCAGGGAGGACCTGCTCCCGAACCGAGGACAGATCCCATGGCCCTCGCATTTCCACAGTCGAATAGGCGAAGCCTTGGCTCTTCACGCGGCCGCGTCCGAACTCTACCCCTGGGCGCGATCGCAGAGCCGAAGGCTTCCGAGCCGGCTCGGCCTAGGCAAGATCGACAACTCGTCAGACAGCCTGTTCCTGGACAGGGACGTGCCCTTCGCTCTCGATGAGGTGATTGAGCGAGCCCGGAAGCACATCGAACAGCAGTACCCTCAAGAGCAGAACGGCCCGCCCAGGAAGCCGGGCGGGCCGTAGAGCAAGCCAGCAGCAGGATGACCGCTACGCCTGCGCGAGCCGTTCAAGATCCTCGAGGAACGCGACGAAGGGGAAGGCCGCGGCGATGTCTTCCCCGTTCGGGGCCATGTAGGCGGCCAGCATGACGGCGTACTTCGTCACCGCCTCGCGGACGGATGCCGGCCGGCTGGAGACCACTCGCTCGGCCGCGCGGTCCTCGGCTTCAATGGCTCGGTCCAGCGCCTCGTCCAGGCCGGGAACGCCGAACGATGAGTCGATGGCCGCACACTGTGAGGACCACCGCTCAAACGCTGCACGACGTTGGGGGTCGGCAAGGGCCGGGTGATCGGCATCAGCCCCGCGGGGCAGGCACCGGATGATCCCCGGCCGGTCGGGGTGGAGGGCTGACGCTGCTGTGCTCGCAGTATCGAGGCGGCTGGAGGCCTCATCCCGATCGCGGCGAGCAGCGAAGAACTGCGCCGCCGCCTGGACTAGATCGCCGGCAGGCGGCCTTTCCGCGTGGCCTCGGTGGTTGCCAGCAGTCATGTCAACAAGGTCCAGGATGATGGCGTGGGCCGCCCTCTCCGACGTGGTGCGAGCCTCCCGCATCGCATTGTTGCGCCATTGGTCGACATCGCCCCAGCACCACAGCAGAGCCCTCGCCTTGGCCTGCAAGGCGGGCAGTGAGTGCGCCCTGATGGCCAGCATGGCGTCTACCGTCTCGCCAGAGACAGTCACGCGCCGATCGCACTCATCGTCGCTGATGGAAGGATCGCCTTCGGCTCGCCACTGCGACTCGAGGACTTGCGCCAAGCGGATAAGCTCGGCGTCCGCCCGGCGTCCCTCATCGACCCCCAGCACCCTCGCAAGTGCCTGCATCGCAGGCGCGCCGCCTTCAGTGCGAACGGCGGTCGCATCGGCCCTCGTATCCCGGATTGCGATCGTCATTGTCAGTACCCCATCCGAGCCGAGTAGTAGACCGAGCTCCACTTGCCACCGACCAGGGCTCCGCGGCCCTGCATGGCGAGCTCCAGCGACGGCTTCACAGTGGACTTGCGGACGCTGGCGACGGTCAGCTTCGCTGCGCTCAGGCGCTTGATGAAGCGCCAGGCCCCGGCGAGGGCATCGGCGAAGGTCCGCGGAGCGTCGGTGTCTCGGGCGTCCCGGAAGAGGCCCCACGCGACCTTCATGACCCGGCTGCGGACTTTGTTGGTGATGTGCATCAGCTCCTCCTATGCATACACTTGTATGCATTCTTTCCCGCCTTGTCAACGCTGTTGATACGCTTGTATCCTCTTTCCCTCAGAGAGACGGAGCGAACGAAATGGCGATTACGCCAGAGGCCTGCCGCGCCGGCCGCGCGATCCTGAAGTGGTCCATGAGGGACCTCGCAGAACGAAGCGGCGTGGCCTGGACGACGATCAACCGGCTTGAAGCCGGGGCTGGCGCGCGAGACGCGACGGCCGCGAAGATCATTGCTGCCTTTGAGGCAGAGGGTGTGGAGCTGGTCGCAGAGGAAACCCGGACGGGTGCTCTCGTCGCGCGTGATGGGGCGCCCGATGCCTAGGTATGGATCTCCGGACCAGGAGCGAGACGGCCTCCGGGAGGTGACTTTCACTGCCGACGACGACGCGCGCCTGGAGGGCTGGGTTCAGACGGACCGGTTCTTCATCCCACCGGACGAGACGGCAGAGGTTGACCATATCGAGACGTGGGAGACTGGCGACCTGTTCGATCGGATCGAGCGTCTCGTGGCTTTCGTCGCCATAGAAAGCCCCAGAGAAGAACGTTCAGTATTCCCTATGCCGATTTTCTTCCGCCGGCTTGATGACGACTCGCTAAGGTCGCTGGATGATCTTCAGAGGTCGCTTCGCCTAACACTGCAAACCGACGACCTCTCAGCATTCTTCAATAGCTTGAAGACCTCGGCCGAGCCCTGGCCCACCGGCCTTATCGAGCCTCCCGAGATGGACATGGCCTTCCGTAGCGTGGTCGCCATCGAGGGCTTCATCCTGGAGCTGGCCGACATCAACCCCTCCCTGGCGAGCAGAGCAGCCGTGTTCTTCGACCACGCCTACACAGCAGGGCGCAGCGCCGCGACCCTTGAGGTGAAGCAGAGGTACGAGGCGGCGGCGATACGTGGCCTCGACGTTCCGCGCCAGAAGCGTGCCGGTGGAAAAGCGCGCGGTGCGCAGCAAAAGGCCGAGGCAGATGCTTGGCATCAGCCCGCTGCCAGATGGGTGCAAAGTCTGATTGACGCTCACCCCTCGGGAGCAAGGCCGTTGTCGCGCTGGAGGCTCGCCGTGATGATCTGCGATCAATGGCCGGCCCGCGGCTTTTCGGAAGGTTCTGACGAACCACCGAGCGTTGAATACCTTGCCAAAAGCCTGCTTCCGAAGTGGGAAAGGGAGGGAATGATGACCCGGGCCAGCGGCGCTTAACTGACAATGCGAGCGGCGCTTGCATGGTGGCTTGAGCGGCAAAGCACAGGCCATTTCAGCAAACCACCTAGCCCCTTTCCACCGCTGCTGGTGAGGGCGACGACGGTCAGCAGCGGTGTGAACCTCCCTCCAGCGGCTCCGCATTGGACCCGCCTAGCGAGGGAAACCCTATGTCATCCGAACTCTTCACCGTTTCGGAGGCCGCCCGTTGGGCCAAGGTCTCCGAAAGCTTCCTGAACAAGGCCCGGCTCACAGGCGGCGGGCCCAAGTTCGTTCGCCTCGGCCGATCCGTTCGGTATCGCCTGGAAGACCTGGAGGCCTGGGCGGCTCAAGGCGAAGCAGGCTCGACTTCTGAATACGGGGCGACGTCGTGACCGCCGCCGATGGTCCCCGGCGGATTGACTTCGACCGGGTGAACGCCGCCGCCCTCCGGAGCGCAGACGCGGTGGTGCGGGGGCTGCTGCCGGACGGCCGGCGCGATGGAGCGGAGTGGGTGGCCCGCAATCCGCTCCGCAACGATCGAAAGCCCGGAAGCTTCAAGGTCAACCTCTTGACCGGGAAGTGGGGCGACTTCGCCACTACCGATCGCGGCGGCGACCTGGTCAGCCTCGCGGCCTTCGTCGCGGCGCTCCCCCAACGTGAAGCAGCCATCCGCCTGGCGGAGAGCCTGGGGGTGGATCCCTATGCGTAAGGTGCAAGTCTCAGACGATCCGGCGGTCGTGTGGCTGACGCCCGAGCGCTGCCGGGCCGCGCGCGCCCTCTTGAACTGGACGCCAAAGCATCTGGCCGACCGAGTGACCAAGGCGCTTCAGGTGCCGGTCATCGCACCCGAGATCCTCCATTTCGAGGACTTCGGCCTCCAGCTCGATCCGGCTGTCTCGTCGGGCGTGCTTGCTGTGTTGCTGGACAAGGTGGAGTTCACGACCACCGAAGGCGAGCCGGGCGTGGTGCGGAAGCGGCATGTCGGCGCGGCACAGGGTGAGGGCTATGTTGAGTGGGGCGGCCCGCGTCGGCGGAGGCCCCCGCTTTGAGCACCGACGAGAACAATCCGTTCGCTCGGGTCAAGGCGGCGGCCGAGTCCGGCGGGGATGCGAACGGCGTGCGCATGAAGACGGACGGGGCTCCTGCAATGCCCGTCCCCAGCGACGCGCCCGCTCCCCCCGATCGCCATCCGACCAAGGGGCGGTGGTCTGCCCGCTGGGCCTATCTCGACCCCACCGGCCACGTCCTCGGATACGTGGTGCGGATCGACGGGGAGGATGGAAAGCAGGTCCTGCCGTTGACCTGTTGGCGGGAAGCCGGAGATCTACGCTGGCGCTGGAAGGGCTTCGCCGACCCGCGCCCGCTGTACGGCCTGGACCAGCTGGCGCGACTACCATCCGCCCCCGTGCTGGTCGTCGAGGGCGAAAAGACGGCCGACGCCGCCCGCGAGCGCTTCCCCGGGTTCGCGGTGGTCACCTGGCCCGGGGGCTCCAAGGCTACAGGCAAGGTGGATTGGTCGCCGCTCGCCGGGCGGGAGGTCGTCGTCTTCCCGGACGCTGACGCCCCCGGCCGCAAGGCTGGCGACGACGTCGCCCGCCGCGCGAGCGCAGCAGGCGCAGAGTCCGTCGCGGTGGTGCACGTCCCGGCCTTCCTCCCGGACGGCTGGGACCTCGCCGACGACTGGCCCGTGGGCTTCGGCCTCGCCGACGCCACCACCGCCATAGAGGAAGCGCGCTTCGAAGGTCTCGCCGGCGGAGTGGAGCTGCCCCACGGGTTCTCACTGGACGCCGAAGGCCTGTGGCTTGATGTCGTGACCGGGAAGAAGGGTGAAAAGACCACGTTCAAGGTCTCGGCGCCGTTCGAGCCGCTGGGAGAGGCGCGCGATCCCGATGGGAGCGGCTGGGGCGTCGTGATCCGCTTCCGAGACCCGGACGGCAGGGTGAAAACCGAAGTCATCTCTCGAGCTGCGCTCGTCTCAGAGGGAGCGGGCGTCAAGGCGCGGCTCGCCAGTGAGGGGCTAATGATTGTCCCGGGTCGGGGGCAGTACGATCGCTTCACCGCGTGCCTTGCAGAGTTGCGATGCACCCGGCGGATCACGCTCGTGAACGCCACGGGCTGGGCCCCTGGAGATCGCTTCGTGCTGCCCTCGCGCGTCGTCGGACCACCGGGCGCGGAACCTGTGCTGTTCACGGGGGAAGCGGCGGCACTGCACTACAGGGCAGCGGGCACGCTGGACGGTTGGCGTGATAGCGTGGCCGCGAAAGCTACCGGAAACCCCCTGCTGTTGCTGGCGCTCTCGATCGGCTTCGCGGGCCCCCTCCTGCGCCCGCTCGGCCTTGAAGGTGGCGGCTTCCACTTCCGGGGCGGCTCTTCCAGCGGGAAGACCACTCTGGGCCTCGCAGCGGGCTCGATCTGGGGCGGCGGTGGTCCGCTCGGGTCGGCCCACTCCTGGCGCGCCACGGCGAACGCCCTGGAAATGATCGCCCACGGCCACTCTGAAACCCTTCTGGTGCTGGACGAGCTGGCATTGGTCGCGCCGGAGGAAGCGGGACAGGCCGCCTATGCTCTGGCCACGGGGCAGGGAAAGGCCCGCTCCAAGACAGATGGCCAGCTGCGCAAGCGGTCTGAGTGGCGGGCGATCCTGCTATCGACCGGCGAAATCGGGCTTGCCGACCACATCCGCGCCAGCAGACGTGGCGATCGCGCAATGGCGGGGCAGGAGCTGCGGCTGTTGGACATTGCCGCCGACGCCGGAAAGGGCATGGGCGTCTGGGAGGCCCTGCATGACTTCAAAGGCCCGGCCGAGATGTCGGACGCCCTGAAGGCCGCCACGCGCGAGCATTACGGCCATGCCGGGCCCGCGTTCGTCGCGAGGTTCGTTGAAGACATCGATCAGGCCAAGCGGACCGCGACCGACGTGATGGCTGGCTTCATGGCGTCAGCGAAGCGCCCTGACGATCATGGGCAAGTGCACCGGGCCGCGCTGCGGTTCGCCTTGGTGGCGGCGGCCGGGGAGCTGGCGACGCTGTTCGGGGTCACGCCCTGGGAGGGCGGCGAGGCTTCAGCGGCCTGCCTTGCCCTGTTCAACCGATGGGCGGATGCCTTCGGGCGGTCTGCACCACGGGAGGAGCGGGACGTGCTGCGGACCCTGAAGGGCGCGATCGAACAGCAGCTGAGCCGCTTCGCCAATCTCAACGAGGACAGGGGGACCGAGTGGGAAGAGGCCACTAGCGATCGGGCCGGCGAGGCTCGCTCTCTGTCAACCTTAGGCCTTCGGCACGTGTCAGGTCCGGACACTTTCTACCTGTTCCACGACGCCGGCTGGGCGGAGGTCTTCCGAGGTTTCGATCAGCGCTTCGCCGCCCAGACCGTCCTTGATGCTGGCTACCTTGAGAAGGGCGACGGGAAGCATCTCAAGAAGCAGAAGAAGGTCCAATCGCAGAACCGCCGGTTCTACTGGGTGAAGGCCTCAATCCTGGAGCTGGACACTGATTGATCCGCTGGCCGCCGCGCTCGCGCGAGCTTGGGGCGAGCTGAGGCCAGCCGCCCCCCTGCCTAGCACTCTGAAGGCGGTGGTAGCGGCGCCGACCGACGACATGCGCACGGCGTTCGCATCGTCCCCACCTCCGAAGGAGTGGGGACGGGCCTCGCAGGCGGTGGGGACCCGAAAAGCGACAGCCGCAAAAGGGGATAACGCTTGCGTCCCCACCGCACCCACCGTCCCCACCAGAAACAGGAAGGGCTGGAGCCCACGCGATGCCGATGCCCATGTGTGCGCCTGGTATGAGTGGGGCGAGCGCGCGGCCTGGCTGGAGTTCGGGTGCGGGCTGGACCGCACCACCGCCGAACGTCAGGCGACCGCCGAATGGCTTACCCGCGCTGGCGCAGAGGGATAACCTCGCCGCCTGCTCCCTCCTGCTCATCGCTCTGGAAGCGCCGTCCGACAGCGGCGGCCGCGTCCTGAAGCGGATCGCCGGCCAAGTGCGCGTATCGCTCGGCCGTGCGCGCGCTGGAGTGCCCCAGCAGCTTGCTGACCAGAAACAGACTGGCCCCGTCTGCGATGGCGAAGGACGCGAAGGAGTGGCGGAGGTCATGAACTCTCAGCGGGTCGATCTTGGCCGCCTCGACCACCTTGAAGAAGGCCTTGCGGAGTCCGACCGCATGCCCTTCGCCGCGTGCAGCGGGAAAGACATAGGGCGACTCCTTGATGGGCTTTCCCGCCTTCCTGGCGGCCTCGCTGGCGGCCTGGGCCTCGGCCTTCCTGCGCTCAAGTAGGGCGACGGCAGGGGGGGACAGCACGATCCGACGTTCGCCTGTTTTGCCGCCCGCCTTCGTCCTGGAGGGCGGCAGCTTCAGCTCGCGCCGATCCCATACGACCTCGCTCCAGCGGAGCCCCAGAACCTCATTCCTCCGGGCCCCCGATAGCAGCAGCAGTCGCGTGGCGTCGGCGAAGGTGGCTGAAAGCTTCTCCTCGCTCTGGAGCCGGGCGGTGGCGTCCAGCAGCTGGGCGGCCTCGGCATCCGACAGGAATCGCTCCTGAACCGGAGCGGCCGTCAGCTTCACGCTCGCGAAGGGGTTGGTCTTCACGAGGCCGTGCTTCACTCCCCATGCATACATCGCCGCGGCGGTGGTCTTTGTCCGCCGAGCCGTACCCTCACCACCGGTCACCCGAGCGAGGCCGCGCTTGCCCGTCTTCTCCCGTGTGGCTGTCTTCCCGTTGGCGATGTCGCGATAGACCCGGGCTGCGTCGGCATTGGTGACCGAGTCCGCCAGCTTGCGGCCGATCAGCGGCCCGACGTGGCGCTTCAGGTTCGATCCGTCGATCGCCCAGGTGCTGGCCCGCTTCTCCGGCTTCGTGGCTGGGCCGTCGTCGAGATACGCCGCGATCAGTTGGTTCACCGTCAGCGCCTCGCGGGCGGCCTTCTTCGCGGTGGTGGGATCTTCACCATCGCGCACGCGGCCCAGCACTTTCAGCGCCTCGGCCCGTGCGGCGTCTGGCGTCCAAGGGGAGCCATGCGTCCCGATCGTATAGGTCACCTGACGGGAGCCGAGACGATAGCGGAGGGCATAGACCTTCCGGCCACTCGCCCGCGCCCGGAGGATGAAGCCCTTGATCTCGGTATCCCAGACCCAGACCTCGCCTTCAGCCGGCGGCTGGAGAGCATCCACCGTCCGCTTCGTGAGCTTCGCTTTCACCTTCGCCGCCATGGTCGCTCTCCGCCTCCGATCCCCAGCCAGATACCAGCCAGATACCAGATGGGGCGAAAGCGGAGGAACCACCGTCTAACGCCGTCTGGCTCAAATGCCTGTAACAGCAGGCTTCTGGAGAATGTATGCCACGACGGGAAACGCTAGGAAACAGCGGAACGCAACATTGACATCGTAGGGGTCACAGGTTCAATCCCTGTCGCGTCCACCATCTTTCCCCTCCGCAGCAGGGGAGCGGACTCAGGTCCCTATGATCCCCCCGTCGTCCTTGGTGATCACCACCGTCGCCGAGCGCGGGACCCCGCCATTGTAGTCCGGAAAGCCTGACCCGTAGTCCCCGGCCGCGAACTGCGCGGCGGTGGCGTGGGCCCCGGGGTGCTGGAAGTTGACGAACATGGTCCGCCCGTCGGGCGTGGTCACGACCCCGGTGCACTCCTGCCCCCAGGGCCCGGTCATGAACCGCCGGAGCTCCCCCGTGGCCGGATCCGCCGCCAGCAGCATGTTCATGCCGAACAGCCGCAGCGGACCGTCCTCGGCGGGCCCGACATCGCCCATGTCGGTCTGGATCCAGAGCCGCCCGTCAGGATCGAACCACAGGCCGTCGGGACAGGCGAACAGGCTGTCGTCGTTCAGGGCCCCGCCGTTCGCGACGCGGGAATGCCGGGCGTCTCCCGCGAGCACGAACAGATCCCAGCGGAACTGCGTCTGGCGGTGATCGCCCCCGGCGTAGCTCCAGCGCACGATATGGCCGAAGTTGTTGACGGCCCGCGGATTGGCCGCGTCCGCCTGGGCCAGGGTGCGACGGGTGTTGTTGGTCAGGGTGAAATAGACAGCCCCGGTTCGGGGATCGACCGCCCCCCATTCCGGCCGGTCCATCTTGGTCGCCCCGGCCCGGTCGGCGGCCAGCCGCGTGTTGACGAGGATGTCGGCCAGGTCGGCGAAGCCATTGGCCGGCGTCAGCCCGTTCTGGCCGGGGGCCAGGGCCAGCCACTCGCCCGTGCCGTCGTCGTTGAACCGCGCGACATACAGGGTGCCGCGGTCGAGGATGGTACCGTCGGTCCGGCCCGCGACATAGACCGCTTCGGAGACGAACTTGTAGATGTACTCGAAGCGGGAGTCGTCACCGGAGTAGCAGACCACCGGCGCCCCCTCCACGGCCGGGGCGAAGACGACGCCCTCGTGGGCGAAACGGCCCAGATGGGTGCGCTTGACCGGCATGGCTGACGGGTCGAACGGATCGATCTCGACCACCCAGCCGAAGGTGTTCGGCTCGTTGCGGTAGTCCTCCAGGGCCGAGCCCCCCCGAGCGGAAGCGTCGAACCGCACATGCTCGTCGGCGCCCGACCGCGCCAGGTGCCAGCCATAGCGGCCGCCGCGCCGATTGGTCGGAACGCCGTAACGGGCATGCTCGCGCGGCAGGTCCGGCTTCTGGTCGACCTCGTCGGTGTTGGTGAAGTAGCTGGCCCAGTTCTCCTCGGCGGCCAGATAGGTGTTCCACGGGGTCACGCCGTGGGCGCAGTTGTTGAGGGTGCCACGGGCCATCACCCCCCCGGGGCTGAAGCGCGTACGGACGTGCGGCGATCCGCGCACCGGTCCGGCGATCTGCACCGGCGTCGCCGGCGTGATGCGGCGGTTGCGCGGGTCGGCGACCACGCTCCAGCTGCCGTCAGCCTGCTTCCGGGCGCGGTAGACCGACACGCCGTGGGCGGCCACCTCCATCCGCACCTCGTCATCGTCGCGCAGGCCGTCGGGGCCATAGACGACACTGCTGTTGTCGTGGGCCACGCCCCGGTAGCCGTCCTTGGCGGCGTGCAGGAAACGAGGCTCGACGTACTCGTGGTTGACCACGATCAGCCCGTCGTCCGAGGCGCCGTCGAGCGGGAAGAAGTGCAGGCCGTCATGGTGCTGGCCGATCTGGTGTTCCTGCTCACCCCCGGTGTTCGCCCCGGGCCGGCAGGCCGGCATCGGCCCCGAGATCGGCGTGCCGGTCGGGCCGAGGATGCGGAAGCTGTAGCCCTCCGGCACCACCACCGTGTCGGTCCGGCTGACCGGCACCGGCCGGAAGCCGAGCCGCCCCTCGCGCGCCTGCGCCCGAACCGGCCCCGCCGGCAGGGCGCCGCCGAACAGGCCTCCGGCCATGGTCGCCAGGCCGCCCATGAGGAAGCTGCGGCGCGCCACCCGCGCTTCCATCACCTCATAGAAGTTGCGGTTGGCCGAGCTGTTGCAAGGGGGCTCGTCGCCGTGCTGGTGGCCCGGGGTCGCGGTCGGATCCGGATACTCGGTCTCGAAGGACGTCTTGGTCATTGCTCGCAGGCCCGGTGTCTCCGACGAGGCCTAGAGGTCGCGCGTCACATCGCCATGACAATGACGGTCTTCGTCCCCCGGTTTCAGCCGGTGTCACAAACGCTGGCG
>SXGS01736207.1_pt1 | contig 12645 bp, 8 predicted proteins | sample 3174681 | NCBI WGS metagenome assembly SXGS01 (sample SAMN11356861, study PRJNA531348) | freshwater metagenome | isolation source: freshwater sample F1-80 | place: China: Fuxian Lake, Yuxi | collected 2017-12-25
AACGCCAGGAGGGTTCCTTCGGAACAATGAAGCTCTCACCCATCGCCAAAAAGTTACAGAAACTCATCGACGGGGAAGACGCGAACTCGGCCGAACGCGGCTGAGTTACAAGTCCACAGCGCAAGCCCCTCGGAACGTCGCGGAATGGTCCCGTCACGCGAGTATGTCTTTCACGACCTTACCGTGAACGTCGGTGAGCCGGTAGTCGCGGCCCTGGAACCGGTACGTCAGCTTCGTGTGATCCATTCCCATCTGGTTGAGGATCGTCGCTTGTAGGTCGTGTACGTGAACCTGCTCCTCCACCACGTTGTAACCAATCTCATCGCTCTTGCCGTGCATCGCGCCAGGTTTGAAGCCGCCGCCCGCGAGCCACATCGTGTAGGCATCAATGTGGTGGTCGCGACCGATCGTCTCGCGGCTCTCGCCCATTGGCGTGCGCCCGAACTCGCCGCCCCACACCACGATCGTGCTGTCGAGCATTCCAAGTTGCTTCAAGTCTTTAATCAGCGCGGCGCACGGCTGGTCGATCTCCTTGCAGATGTTGTCGAGCGGCTTGACGAGGTCGAGGGCGCCGCCGTGCATGTCCCAGTCGGTGTGGTAGAGCTGAATGAACCGCACGCCGCGCTGCACGAGCCGCCGCGCGAGTACGCAGTTCGCCGCGAAGCTCGGTTTGCCCGAAACCGCACCGTACATGTCGAGCGTCTTCTTGGCTTCTTTCGAGAGGTCCATGAGTTCGGGCGCGCTGGTCTGCATCCGGTAGGCCATTTCGTACGCCGCGATCCGTGTCTGAATCTCCGGGTCGCCGGTCGCGTCATGGCGCAGTTTGTTCAGGTCGTTGACCGCGTCCACGAACTCGCCCTGCTTCTTCACGTCCACGCCGGGCGGCGGTGCGAGGTCGAGGATCGGGTTCGCACCCTTTAAGAACGGCACGCCTTGATACACGCTCGGCAGGAACCCAGAGCCGTACAGCGACGCGCCGCCGCGCGGGCCGCGCGGACCGGACTGCAACACCACGAACCCGGGCAGGCTGTCGCTCTCCGCGCCCAGCCCGTAAGTGAGCCACGCGCCCATGCTCGGGCGCCCGAACTGCGGCGAACCGGTGTTGATGAAGCACTTCGCGGGGCCGTGGTTGAACACGTCCGTCTTCATCCCGCGAACCCAGCAAATCTCGTCCGCGACTTCCTTGTGGTGCGGCAGCAGTTCGCTGATGTCCATGCCGCACTTGCCAGCCTTTGAAAACTTGCGGTTGGAGCCGAGCAACTTCGCATCGCCTTTGATGAACGCGAACCGCTTGCCCTTCGTGAACGATTCCGGCACCTTCTGGCCGTGGAGCTTGTTCAACTCCGGCTTCGGCTCGAACAACTCCAGTTGGCTCGGCGCGCCGGCCATGAACAGGTAGATGACGGCCTTCGCCTTCGCGGCGAAGTGCGACTTCTTGGGCGCAAGTGGGTCATTCCGCTCCTTCGCCTGCGTGTCGCGACTGAGCATCGAGCCAAGCGCCATCGCGCCGACGCCGACGCCGCAGTCGCGGAAGAAGTGCCGTCGCGTGCGGGCCAATGTCAACGCGCTGTCAATTTCGTGCTGTTGCATGGTTGTTTGTCACGGAAGGCCGCGCCGTTGTTAGGGGAAAACGCGTCACCCCTCCGGGGCCGACGCTAAACATGTTCTGAACGCGCGTCGAAGCAGTCGTTCACTCTCTGGTGATGAACTCGTCGAGGTTCATCAGCACGCGGGCCACCGCGACCCACGCGGTCTTCGGGTCGGCTTTGCGCTTCGCGTCGAGGTAGGCTTGCACGCGCTGCGCTTCGGCGCTCGTCGGCGTGCGCGCGAAACACACGCGGTACGCGAAGCTAATCTTACCGGCGTCGTCGCTCGGGCCTTCGGCTTCGATGCGCCCGCCGAACGAGTTCGCGAACTCCACGAACACCGGGTCGTTCGCCATGTGCAGCGCTTGTAGCGGCGTGTTGCTGCGGGTTCGCTTCGTACAGGTGACCTGTGCGTCGGCAGCGTCAAACGTGGTCAGCAGCGGGTGCTGCGACTGCCGCCAGATGTAGGTGTACATCCCGCGACGGTAGCGATCCGGCCCCTTGCTCTCCACCCACGGGTGGTTGCTCTGCGTGAACAAGAACACTTCCTTCGGCTGCGGCGGGAACACGCCCGGCCCGCCGAGTTTCGGGTTCAGCAGCCCGCTCGCCGAGAGGGACGCGTCGCGGATGATCTCTGCTTCGAGTCGCAGGCGCGTTTGCCGACCCAGGAGGAGGTTGCGTGGGTCTTTCTCGCTCAGGTCTTTGCGCAGTGCAGAGGACTGCTTGTAGGTGGACGACGTAACGATCAGCTTGTGCAGGCGCTTGAGGCTCCACGGAACGCCGTCCGTGGGCTTTCTGGGCAGCATGAATTCCACCGATAGCCAGTCGAGTAGTTCAGGGTGAGTGGGGAAGTTACCCTGAAGTCCAAAGTCGTTCTCCGTTTCGACCAGGCCGCGCCCGAAGAATTTTTGCCATTCGCGATTCACAGTGACGCGAGCCGTTAGCGGGTTCTCGGCACTCGTCAACCACTTCGCGAGGTCGAGACGTGTCAGGCGTTTCCCCGTGTTCGTTGCGCTGATCACGGTGGGGTAGGTGGGTTGGACCTCGTCGCCCTTGCGCAGGAAGTCACCACGGATCTGCACGAACGTCTGACGCTGTTTCGGCCGCTCGCGCATCACGAGTGTCGTCGGCGCCTGGCTCTGAACTTTCTTGAGTTCCGCGATGAGTTTCTTTGCTTCTTCGTCGTTGCCCGAGAGCCGGGCAGCGGCCAGTTTCGTCTGAACGTCCGCGATCTGTTTTTCGAGGTCCGGCGGGCCGCCCAGGGGGAGCGTCGGCTCGTCGCACGAGTCGAAGAACGCGTACAGACGGTAATAGTCCTTCTGCGAGAACGGGTCGTACTTGTGGTCGTGGCACTGCGCGCAACCGGCGGTGAGGCCGAGCCACACGGCCGCGGTGGTATTCGCGCGGTCCACGGTGCGCTCGACGCGGAACTGCTCCGCGTCCGTGCCGCCCTCTTCGTTGAACGACGTGTTGCGGTGGAACCCGGTCGCCACCTTCTGTTGAAGCGTCGCGTTGGGCAGCAAGTCGCCCGCGAGCTGCTCCGTCGTGAACTGGTCGAACGGCATGTCCGCGTTCAGCGCGTTGATGACCCATTCGCGATAGGCCCAGATTTGTCGCGGACCGTCGATGGTGTAGCCGTTGCTGTCGGCGTAGCGTGCCAGATCAAGCCAGTGGCGCGCCTGACGTTCGCCGTAGTGCGGCGACACGAGCAACCGGTCCACCACCTTCTCGTATGCCCGCGGCGATTCGTCTTTGAGAAACTCGTTCACTTCCTTTGGCGAAGGCAGAAGGCCGGTAAGGTCGAGCGTGACGCGGCGAATTAGCGTCGCTTTGTCCGCTTCGAGCGAAGGCTTTAGCCCTTCCTTCTCAAGTCGCGCGAAGGTGAACGCGTCAATCGGGTTTGGTGTTTGGTGTTTGGTGTTTGGCGGAGTCGGGCGCTTCGGTGCCACGAAGGCCCAGTGAGGTGGGTACTCGGCGCCCTGATCGATCCATGCCTTGAGTTTCGCGATTTGATCCGGTGTGAGCCGGTCCGCGACACCGACGGGTGGCATCCGCGCCTTGTCGTTGTCCTCGAGCAACACGCGAACGATCAGTTCGCTGTTCGCGTGCTTGCCCGGCAAAATCGCGTCCTTCTTGATGGCCGTATCGCGGTCGTCGAGGCGGAGCTTCGACTTTTGCACCGCGGGGCCGTGGCACTTGAAACACTTGTCGGAAAGGACTGGGCGGATGTCGCGTGCGAAATCGACCTTCTCCGCGCTTTCAGCAGAGCGGGCGAATGCCAGGAGTGCGACGGCGGCAGCGAGCGAGAGGCGGGTCAACGGCATGGCGGCTCCGGTGGCAGTCCGAAGCTTGGGAGAGCTTCGCGGGCGAGAAAGTAATTGTCGTGGATGCGATCACGGAGGGCAAGCAAAAGACGGCGCGAGGCGATACACTTGACGGTATCGCGTAACTCACCCGGAGCTGCCGTGACCCTGCTCGCTTCGTTCAAACTTGCAAAGCGCGTTCTAATGGAGACCGACAAGCGGCTCCTCTGGAAACTGGCGTACAACATGGGCTTCAAGGGCGCGCTGTCGGTTCACCGCCACAAACTGCGACTGAAGATGGGGCAGGTGTTCCCGCCGTTCCTCTACGTGAGCATCATCAACACGTGCAACCTGCGGTGCCAAGGGTGCTGGGTCGATGTGTCGATGAAGCAGGAAACGATCAAGCCGGAAGCGTTCCACCAGCTCATTCGCGAAGCGAAGGCGATGGGGAACGTCTTCTTCGGCATCGTCGGCGGTGAGCCGTTCATGCACCCGCACCTGCTGGACATGCTCAAGGAACACCCGGACTGCTATTTCCAGATCTTCACGAACGGCCACTTCATCACGCCCGAGCGTGCGAAGCAGATGTGGCGGCTCGGCAACGTGACGCCGCTCATCTCGGTCGAAGGCACGGAAATCATCTCCGACGAGCGCCGCGGCCGTTCGGGGGTGTTAAGCAAAACCATGCAGGGGCTTCACAACGCGCTGGACGCGGGCGTGTTCACGGGTGTCTGCACGAGCCTCGCGCGAACGAACATCGACGACCTGCTTCGCGAAGAGTGGATCGACCGGCTCGTGGAAATGGGCGTCCTGTACACGTGGTTCCACGTCTACCGGCCGATGGGGCCGAACCCGAACCCGGCACTGTGTCTCACGCCGGAACAGGCTCTCCGCGCGCGGAAGTTCGTGGTGGACATGCGCGCGAAGAAGCCCATCGTGATCATCGACGCGTATCACGACGGCGAGGGCAAAGCGCTGTGCCCGGCCGCAACCGGGATCAGCCACCACATCAACCCGTGGGGCGATATCGAGCCGTGCCCGATCGTACAGTTCAGCACGGAGTCCATCCACGCGACCACCGATGCGCGCCCACTGAAGCAGAAGTTCCTCCAGTCCGCGTTCCTGGCGGACTTCCGCAAGCTCGCGGCGGAGACGACGCGCGGGTGCATCGTGCTGGAGCGTCCAGACCTGTTAAAGAAGCTGGTGGAAGCGCACGGCGCGAAGGACGCGACCGCGCGCCAGTCGGCGCTGGCGGAACTCGACGCGATGACGGTCCGCACGTCGCAGTACAACCCGGAAGCGGAAGTACGGGAGAAGAACGTGTTCTACCGGTTGGCGAAGCGGTTGTTCTTCAACGACTTCGGCGCCTACACCGGGCACGACGCGAAGCACGCACAGACCTCCGCGCCCGCAGTGCTGGGGAAGTGAGGCGCATCCCATTATTGGGTGAGCCTCACCTGGCAAGTGTGGTCGTTTGCGGGGGAACGACCGCGGGAGACGCGAACCGGCGCCGACCCCAGGAGATGATCGCCAACTGGCCCAGCCCGATACAGAACAGGATTCCCGTCAGCACGGCCGCACCGGTGTAGACCCACGAGTTGAACGTCCGGCGCACCTCCGGCAGTTCTCCGCGTAGTCTCTCGGATTCTTGCTTCACGTCCGATAGAGCGGTGGTCATCCGGTCCAGTGGCTTTCGCGTTCGCCGGGCCAGGCTCTCGACTTCTTTCGCGCTCATCGCCTCTTTACTTACACGAAACTCGGCGGCGTGATCGCGGAGGTCGTCCAGTTCCTTTGCGGCTTCACGCACGCTCCCGGCGGTCACGCGGAGCCGGTCCGCACGCGGTTCGTTTCCGCTGTTCCCAGCCAGGTCCGCGGCGTTGTCGAGCAACTCGGCGATCGGCGGGAGCGCCGTGCTCATCATCTCCGTTCGCTCGATAAGCGGAAGGAGCGTCGTTCGCAAGCGATCGGCTTCGGCTTTCGCGGCTGGGGTGTTCGGTCGCTCACCGGCCGTCGCGGCCGCCTCGCGCACCTCTTCGACGGACTTCGTGGTTGAAGCCACCGGTTCTTTTAGAGTGCTGAGGCCCTCTTCGACCTGGACAAGCGCCTTGTCCGCGTGGGAGGTCGCCTTCTCGGTTTGCGCCGTGATCTTGAACGCGCCCCACCATACCAGACCGGTGACCACGAGTGCGATGAGGGTTCCCACGCCGCCTAGAAGGATGGCGAAGCAGCCGGTGAGTGTCTTCATGTGTGTGGTGCGATCCTGTGGCGGAATCGTTTGAAGTGTTCGCTCGCCGCGACGACGCGACTTCAACCCATCGTATCTCTCAAACAGTGTTCCGGCACATTCGACGAGCATGTCCACGACGCGAAGCACGCGCAAGCCTCCCGTCGCGTCGAATGCCCCTGGCTACGCCTTGCCCCTGAGCACCGCGAAGTCATCCACGCAGTCGAAGTTGGAGTTCCAACTGCGGACCACTCCTGTCGGTGACGTGCTTGTTTTCGTCATCGAGAGTTGCGAAACCGCAAGCGGCGCGCTACACGCCGTCGCCCATGCCCACGTCGGCGATGTAGTTCTCGTAGCGGTTGTACTCCTTCCGCCACGTTAGTGTAATCTCGCCCGTGGGACCGTTGCGCTGCTTCGCGATGATGATCTCCAGCACGTTGTCATCCTGCGTGCCGTCGAACCTCCCCGGCCGGTGCAGCATCATGCACGTGTCCGCGTCTTGTTCGATCGACCCCGACTCGCGTAAGTCCGAGAGCCGCGGCTTGTGGTCCTGGCGATCTTCGGATGCACGGTTCACCTGCGCCAGCGCGATCACCGGGAGGAGCAGTTCGCGCGCGAGGAACTTCAACCGGCGGCTGATCTGCGCGACCTGCTCCTGACGCGGGTCGCGGCGGTTCTCAGGCTCGATGAGTTGCAAGTAGTCGATCACGACGAGCTTCAACCCGCCGTCGCGCTCGTGCTTCTTGTGGAGCCGGCGGGCGCTCGCGGCGATCTGGATCATGGTGCGGCTTGGCGTGTCGTCGATGTACAATCGCGCTTTCTTGAGCACGTCGCCCGCGTCCATCAACTTTTGAATGTCGTCCGAGTTGAGGTGGCCCTTGCGCACCTTGTGGCTGTCCACACGCGACTGGCAGCACAGCAGACGTTCGGCCAACTCGATGCGGGCCATTTCGAGGCTGAAGAACAGCACCACCGGCGAGTTCCCGTTCGCGACGCCGTCCATCACGATGTTTCTAACCATGTTCAGAGCGAATGCTGTCTTCCCGACACCAGGCCGCGCGGCGATGATGACGAGTTCGGAGTTTTGCAGCCCCGCAGTGATGTTGTCGAGGTCCACGTAGCCGCTCGCGAGGCCGCTGATCGAAAGGTTGTCTTTCCCGATGCGCGAGTCCAGACGCGTGAACGCCTCGCCCACAATCTCGGTCAGTGTCTTCGTCTCGCCGACCATGCTCGCCTTCGCGATGTCCATGATCTTGCGCTCGGCCTGTGAAACCAGTTCGTCTGCCGATTGCGTGCGGTCGTAGGAATCACGCAGGATCTCGTTGCTCGCGTGGATGAGCCCGCGAACCATCGCCGTGTCGCGCACGAGTTTCGCGTGATACTCCGCGTTCGCCCCAGTCGGCACCGCCTCCCACAACTCGACGAGATACGCCTGACCGCCTACGTCCTCGAGTTGCTTGTTGCGGCGCAACTTGTCGTAGAGGATGACAAGGTCGATCGGCTGCCCGTCGGTCGCGAGGTCGCACAGCGCCTGGTAGATCTTCTGGTGCGCGTCGAAGTAGAAGTTGTCCGCGACGATCACCTGCTGAACGGTGGACAGCGTTTCCGGGTCGCGGAGGATGCCGCCGATGACGCCGCGTTCGGCGTCGCGGTTCTGGGGCGGGAGGCGGTCGGTCAGTGGATCGTTGGACATTGCGAGTAGCTCACGGCTTGCGGCGAGTGTGGTATACGCTTTTATAGTAATCGCGTTCCGGCCAGCGCGTGATTGATACCAATGGGCGCGCAGAAATAGAAGCCCACCGGCACCGGGTTGGGGAAGGGCGGGACGAGGAGAGGAGCGGGCTAATTGGGAGAAAGCGGAAAGGGTGGGAAGGGCGATTGTGCGGCCCGCGGTTATTCCGTGCTCATCGCTTCGATTCGCGCCCACAAATCATCCGGCACGGGCATCACGGACAGGCGTGCCTGCTTCACCAACTCCCAAGCGGCGAATGCCTGGTCCGCTTTGATCGCGGACAGTGTCACGGGCGAAGCGAGTTTGCGAAGTGGTTTCACGGTCACCGCGACGCACTTGCCGGTTCCGTCGGTCGGGTCCGAGGTGGGATCCGTGGACACTTCCATCACGCCGATGACGGCTTTCAACTTGCCGGTCGCGTAGAAGAAGGCGTGGTCGCCCATCTTCACCGCACGCAGATGTTTTTGGGCAAGCGCGTTGGTAACACCGGTCCAGGTGGTAGAGCCGTCACGTTCGAGGTCCGCGAAACCGTACGTTTCGGGCTCTTCCTTGAACAACCAGAGTGCCATTAATTTCGTGCCCCAAGTGACAGGAGTGGGCGTCTGGTTCCGTAGAATCGTGTGGCGTGGCTCCGGCGGTTCGCTTCCATGCTCTACACCATGTGCGCCGGGGTCACGTCGCTCGTTCAAGTTGGATGGCTTCACGAGCCTTAGCGTCGGAGTAAACCCGGTTCGCGGAAGAGTACCTTCCGCGCGGCGTCCACTTCTTCGGCCGACCAGCGTGTGATCTTCCCGTTTGCGAGTTCGAGGATCGTCTTCGCGGTTGCGGCGGTGTCCATCGCGTCGGTGTGGCTGACCTGCGCCAACACGGCCGGCACGCCGAGTTGCTGCAGGTCTTCGGACCACTGACTGCGGGTGGACACGAGACCGTCCGTCTCCAGTCGCTTCAACTTGCACACCACGCACGCGAACTCGACGTCTTTGCCGAGGGCGAGGTTGTTCGCCTTCGTTGCTATGGTGCGCGCTTCGGGGGTGAGCGACTCCACGAAGGGCGCTTGCACTTTCCGATAGCCGAGCTCAAGCGTGGCCATTTTCACGCCCGTGAACGGGGACGCGACCGCGATCACCTTCGTCACGCCCGCGTCTGGGTTCTCTTCAACGAACAGCCGCGAGATGACGCCCCCGGCCGAGTGCCCGACGAGAACGATCTCGGTGTATCCGGCTTTGCGGATCTTCGCGACCGCGTCGCGCAGCCCCGGCGTGCGTGCGGTATCGTCCACGCTCGCGATCTGCGCGTACCCGAACGCGAACACATCGAAGTCTTTCGCGAGCGTCTTCACCAGTACGCTGTTCGGCTGTTGCCAGTCACGGAAGAACGGTTGCGTGGCCTTCGCCGGACGCACGGGGTGAAGGTACAAACCGTGCAGGAGGACGATTGCTCGCGTCTTCTCGCTGGGAACCGCGGGCGCGACCCACGCCTTCGCGCCCCTGTCGGGTGCTACCTGTCGAAGTTCGGTGGCGGGCGCGACCCACGGCGCGGCGATTGTCCCGGCAATCGCGAGCAGGGTGTGGATCATCGCGTTCCTCGCTCTGGGGTGGAGTTGCGTTGCTTACAAAGTATATCGACTGCGGGGACCGCGCTTCTCGTGCTGTTTGGGCAGGTTTCGTCAAGCCAGGTGGCGATGGTAGTCGATTGTTCCGGGGGGGAAGTGTTTTGTAGGAGGCAGGTTAATGGGCGTGTTACCGGACTGGATGATCGAACGCGACGTGAAGATCGTCCCGTTCGCGCCGCAGCAACACCGGCCGGGGATCATTTCCTACGGCGTCACGAGTTACGGGTACGACGTGCGAGTGGACCGGCACTTCAAGGTATTCACGAACGTGTGGGGCAGTACAGTCGATCCGAAGAACTTCGACCCGAAGTCGTTCGTGGACGTGGACGCGGACTTCTGCATCATCCCGCCGAACAGTTTTGCGCTTGCGGAGACGGTGGAATACTTCGAGATCCCGCGGGACATCCTCGCGGTATGCCTCGGGAAATCGACTTACGCGCGTTGCGGGATTATCGTGAATGTAACGCCTTTGGAGCCTGAATGGCGCGGGCGCATCACGATCGAGATCAGCAACACGACTCCGCTCCCGGCGAAGATCTACGCGCATGAGGGGATCGCCCAGATCCTCTTCTACAAGGGCGAAGCGGTGTGCAAAACGAGTTACGCAGACAAGAAGGGAAAGTACCAAGACCAGGTTGGGCTGACGCTCCCTTTCGTGCCCGGCACGAGCGGGTGAGGTGAGTTGCGCTGTCCTGGCGAGCGGGGAGCTTAAGATCCCTGTTAGAGATCAAAGCGAACAGTTGCTTTGATCTCTAACAGGGATCTTAAGCTCCCCGCTCGACTTCTCGAATTGCGAGAACTCAGCGCAACTCCAATCTTGACAGCGGCATGCGTTAGTGTATGCTTGTCCACACACCTCGTGGGGTGCAACCTTACGGGTTATTCCGGTTCTACCGGAGGCGCATCGTGCGCCGAGGCGCACGCGCTGTGGCGCCGAATCTTGTTCGCGACTCACGGTCCTCACCTGTCGATCACTGACAGGTTGAGGCATTATGAGGTTTGGTTCACGGACGGCCGAACTTCCTCTTCATCTATCTCGCCGGACCTCGTGCTATGCAGATCACCCGCCGATTCACCCGCGAAGGGCAAGACCCGTTCGCCGGCATTGAGTTCACCCCGCGGACCTCGGCCATTCGCAACCCGAACGGCTCGGTCGTCTTCGAGATGACCGGCGTGATGGTTCCCGCCAAATGGTCGCAGGTCGCGGTCGATATCCTCGCGCAGAAATATTTCCGGCGTGCCGGTGTGCCGGCGCGTCTCACGCATGTTTCCGAAGAGAACGTGTCCACGTGGATCCAGAAGAGCACGCCGGAATCGGCCGACACGCCCCTCGGCGGCGAAACGGATTCGCGTCAGGTGTTTCACCGGCTCGCGGGGTGCTGGACCTATTGGGGGTGGAAGGGCGGATACTTCACATCCGAGCGCGATGCACGCACGTTCTACGACGAGACGTGCTACATGCTCGCGATGCAGATGGCGGCTCCGAACAGCCCGCAGTGGTTCAACACGGGTTTGAATTGGGCCTATGGCATCGAAGGGCCGCCACAGGGACACTCCTTCGTCAACCCGCACACCGGGCAACTCGAACTCTCCACGAGTGCGTATGAACGACCGGCACCGCACGCATGCTTCATCCAACAGGTCAACGACGACCTCGTGAACGACGGCGGCATCATGGATCTGTGGGTCCGTGAGGCGCGCATCTTCAAATACGGAAGCGGCACGGGGAGTAACTTCTCCTCGCTGCGCGGGGAAGGCGAACCGCTGTCCGGCGGCGGCAAGTCGTCCGGCCTCATGAGCTTCCTCAAGATCGGCGATCGGGCGGCCGGCGCAATAAAGAGCGGTGGGACAACACGTCGCGCCGCGAAGATGGTCGTACTCGATCTCGATCACCCTGACATCGAAGAGTTCGTGAACTGGAAGGTGACCGAAGAGCAGAAGGTCGCAGACCTTGTCACCGGGTCGAAGCTGATGAACAAGCACCTTAATGCGATCATGCGTGCGCTGACGGGGCACGCGGTCGCCGAGGAACGCTATGACCCGGCGAAGAACACCGGGCTGCGCAAGTCGGTTCTCGATGCGCGAGCCGCGCTGATCCCCGAAAACTACATTGCTCGCGTGCTCCAACTCGCGCGTCAAGGGTGGAAGAGCATCGAGATTGACGAGTACGACACCGACTGGACCTCGAAAGCGTACTACACGGTTTCCGGGCAGAACAGCAACAACACGGTGCGCATCCCCAACGAGTTCATGAAGGCCGTGGAGACAAACGGCCAGTGGCAACTCTACTGGCGGACGGAGTTGGAGAAGGCGAAGACGGAGAACCGCTCGCCGAAGGCGAAGAAGACCATCCCGGCACGCGATCTGTGGGAGCAGATTTCCTATGCTGCGTGGAGTTGCGCCGACCCTGGCGTGCAGTTCCAGACCACCATCAACGAGTGGCACACGTGCCCACTCGATGGTGAGATTCGCGCAAGTAACCCCTGTAGCGAATATTTGTTCCTCGACGATACGGCGTGCAACCTCGCGTCGCTGAACCTCACGACGTTCTTCGATGTGAAGGCCAACAAGTTCGACATCGAAGCGTACCGGCACGCGGTCCGCATCTGGACGATGATCCTCGAAGTCAGCGTGTACATGGCGCAGTTCCCGAGCCAGTCGGTCGCGCAGAAGTCCTTCGACTTCCGCACGCTCGGACTTGGCTACGCGAACCTCGGCGCGCTGCTCATGGTGCAGGGCATTCCCTACGACTCGCCCGAAGGCCGGGCGCAGTGTGGGGCACTCACCGCGATCATGCACGCGGGCGCCTACGCCGCGAGCGCGGAAATGGCGGGCGAAGTCGGGGCGTTCTCGCGGTACGCCGCGAACCGCGACCACATGCTACGCGTGATCCGGAATCACCGGCGGGCGTCGTACAACGCGGCGCCCGCGGAGTACGAAGGTCTGAGCGTGTTCCCGGTCGGTATCGACGCCAGGTACTGCCCGCCGGACATGCTCGCTACAGCGCGACGCGAGTCCGACCGCATGCTCGAACTAGGTGAGAAGCACGGCTTCCGCAACGCGCAAGTCACGGTTGTCGCGCCGACCGGCACTATCGCGATCATCGCGGGCACTTCCTCGGGCATCGAACCGCTGTTTTCGCTCGCCCACATGCGGCGGATGGGCGACGGCACGATGCTCGCTGAGGT
>SXGS01121751.1_pt1 | contig 12641 bp, 9 predicted proteins | sample 3174681 | NCBI WGS metagenome assembly SXGS01 (sample SAMN11356861, study PRJNA531348) | freshwater metagenome | isolation source: freshwater sample F1-80 | place: China: Fuxian Lake, Yuxi | collected 2017-12-25
AGGCCCTAGGCGGCCTTGGAGCGGCCTTGGATGCCGCCGATCGAGGCACGGAAATCGTCGCCCTCCACATTTTCGGGGCGGCCGCCCGGGCCGGGCCCCGAGGTTGGTCCGATTTTGCGGATCTTGGGACAGGCTCTAACTGTCCGATCCGGCGCCATCCGTGACACTCTTGCCGGGGAAGTGGTGGGCGGCGGGACGATCTGGACCGCGGTTGGCTTCGCGGCGGTCCTCCGGCCCCTCCTGTCCGCCGGCCCGGGAAACTCCCTAGGCCAGTAGGGCATTTCGCCCGATCCGCCGTCGAAATCCCGTTTGCGGGGTGCGGGGCTGCCTCCGGGTTTCCGATGAGAGACGGAGGACAATTCATAGAGTGCGCGGAAGCTCGAGCCTTCCGGAGTGGCCCCCGGCCGCTGCCGGAGATGCCCCGATCGCGATGACCGCGCCCTTGCTCGCGCAGGCGTTTCCGTTCCTCCTGATCGTCGCTGGCGACGGCAGGATCGTCGAGACCGGTCCCGCCTTCGAACGGCTGGCCGGCGGCGTTCGCCCGGGCGAGCCGCTGACCGCGTTGTTCGCTATCGAACGGCCCTCCGGGATCCCGGGAGCCGCGTTCGTGCTGCATCACCTCGCGACCGGACTTCGCCTCCGAGGCCAGTCAATCGAGGATCCCGCCACCGGCGCTGTCTGGCTGTTGGGGCGGCCTTGGGCGGAGTCGGCGGGCAAGCTGCTCGCGGCCGGCATCGGCAAGCGCGACTTTGCACCCGGCGATCCCACCCTGGAACTACTCGGGCAGCTCGACTGCCAGTCCTCGGCGATCGACGAAGTGCGCCAGGTGACGCTGAAGCTGACCCGTCAACGGCAGGAATTGGAGGTGGCCAATCACAAGCAGGGACTCCACCTCCAATTCACTCGCATTCTCGCTGAAGCCGACACACTGGCCGAGGCGGCTCCACGCATGCTCGAGGTGATGGCGATCGAGGCCGGCTTCGACCACGGCGTCATGTGGGGCGACGACAACGGGGAGCCGGTTCCCCTCTCGTTCTGGACCCGCGCCGGCTCTGTCAACGATCCTCGCTGCGGACCCATGGCCACCCAGGCGATGCAAGCATGCCGGCCAGCCTGGCAGGACGCCGGCGACGGGACAGTGCTGTTCGCCTTCCCCATCCTCGTCGGAGGACGTCCCAGCGGCGCGATGGCGTTCGCCGGGCAGGACCCGGCGGTGGTCATCCGCGAGGTGGCTAACGCGCTACCGGCCATTGGCTCCCAAGGCGGCCAGTTCATCGAGCGCAAGCGCACCGAGGAAGCGTTGGTGCGCCGCACCCGCGAACTCGAGGCCGCCCGAACCGAGGCGCTCCAGGCTAGCCGTCTCAAGTCCGAATTCCTCGCGATGATGAGCCACGAGGTCCGTACTCCGCTCAACGGCATCTTGGGAATGATGGGCCTGCTCCGCCACACCGCGATGTCGCGCGAGCAGCGCGACTACGCGGACACGGTGACGATGTCGGCCGAATCCCTCCTGCAAATCCTCAACGACATTCTCGATTTCTCCAAGGCCGAAGCGGGACGGATGTCGTTCGAGTGCGCCGATTTCGATCCGGTCCGCCTGGCCGAGGAAGCGGCCGCCACCATGGCCGGAAACGCCTTTGCCAAGGGGCTCGACTTCGTGGTGGATGCCTCGCCCGGAACCCCCGGTTTGGTGGCCGGGGATGCCGCGCGGATTCGCCAGATTCTGCTCAACCTGACCGGTAACGCCCTCAAATTCACCACCAGAGGCCAGGTAGCGCTCTCCGTCTGGTCCGCCCGTGAGGGCGAGATCCGCTTCTCGGTGGAAGATACCGGCATCGGAATGTCGGCGGAGACCGTAGGCGGACTCTTCCAGCCGTTCCACCAGGCCGACGCGGGCTCGGCGCGGCGATTCGGCGGAACCGGACTAGGCTTGGCGATCTCGAAGGAACTGGCCGCCGGAATGGGCGGTTCGATCACGGTCACCAGCGCGCCCGGGAAAGGCTCGCGGTTTGAGGTAAGCCTGCCGGTCAAACCTCCCGAAGGCGTTCCACCGCCGCGCCGCGTGATGCCTGGCAAGTCGCTCCTGGTCATCGACGAGAACCAACGCCGCCGCGCCGTGATCGGATGCTGGGCGCGGTACTGGGGAATGGAAGTCGCCGAGGCCTCCGGGTCCGATGACGCCCTTTCCTGGCTGGAGGACAACCGCGCCGACGTCGCAATCGTCCACCACGCCTTGGCCGACGCCTCGGCGGTGGAGTTCGCCCTACAGATCCGCTCCTCCGCCAAGTCGATGCTCGCCGCGCCACTCGGATATCCGTGCCCGGCCACGATTCCCGTCCTCCCGCTCCCGTTGCGCCGCGACGTGCTGTTCGCCATGCTCTCCGGCGACGCCGCCGCGGCGGAGCTTCCGGCCACGCGCCCCGCCTCGCCCGGTCAGCGCGTGCTGATCGCCGAGGACAATCTGGTCAATCAGCGGGTGGCGCTTCGTCAATTGGAACTTCTGGGTGTGTGCGCCGATCTGGCGGCCACCGGCAAGGAAGCAGTGGCGGCGGCGCACCGGTTTCCTTATTCGCTGATCCTCATGGATATGCAAATGCCCGAAATGGACGGCGTGGAAGCGGCCGCCATCCTGCGTTCGGACCCGCCTTTCGGACGCCGCGTGCCGATCGTGGCGCTCACCGCCAACGCCCTCACCGAGGACAGGGCCCGCTGTCTCGCCGCCGGCATGGACGACTTCCTCGCCAAGCCCGCGCGTATCGCCGACTTGTGGAATACCGTCTCCCGTTGGGTCAACTCCGCGCCGCCAGTTTGATACACTGAAATTTTGCGCGGCGTTTCCCTCCTGCCGCGTAGCCCGATCCCACATCCCCACATCCCGGACTAATCAATGGCAAACGTTCCCATCACGGTCGCCCACGGCGACGGCATCGGCCCCGAAATCATGGCCGCGACCCTGCACATCCTGAAGGAGGCCGGCGCGCGCATCGATATCGAAGAGATCGAGATCGGCGAAAAGGTGTACCTGCGCGGAATCAGCGCCGGCATCGAGCCCGGCGCATGGGAATCGCTCCGCCGGACCAAGGTTTTTCTCAAGGCGCCGATCACCACGCCCCAGGGCGGCGGTTTCAAGAGCCTGAACGTCACCACCCGCAAGACGCTGGGCCTTTACGCCAACGTCCGCCCCTGCGTCTCCTATCACCCCTACATTTCCACCAAGCACCCTGTCATGGACGTGGTGATCGTCCGCGAGAACGAGGAAGACCTCTACGCCGGCATCGAGTACCGGAATACCGATCAGGTGGTCAAAAGCGTCAAGCTCATCTCCCGGCCCGGCTGCGAGAAGATCGTCCGTTATGCCTTCGAATACGCGGTCCGGAACAACCGCAAGAAGGTCACCTGTTTCACCAAGGACAACATCATGAAGATGAGCGACGGCCTGTTCCACAAGGTGTTCGACGAGATCGCGGCGGATTACCCCGCGATTCCGAACGAGCACTGGATCGTGGACATCGGGGCCGCCAAGCTCGCCGACACGCCGGAAGCTTTCGACGTGATCGTCATGCCCAACCTCTACGGGGACATCCTCTCCGACGTGGCCGCCCAGATCGCCGGATCGGTCGGCTTGGCCGGATCCGCCAACATCGGCACCGGCGCCGCGATGTTCGAAGCCATCCACGGTTCCGCGCCCCGCCGCGCGGGCCAGAACCTGGCCAATCCGTCGGGTCTGCTGTTGGGCGGCGTGATGATGCTCGTGCATATCGATCAGGCCGATGTCGCCGAACGCGTTCACAACGCCTGGCTCAAGACGATCGAGGACGGCGTCCACACCTATGACACCTTCCGCGAAGGCGTCAGCAAGACCAAAGTCGGAACCAAGGAGTTCGCCGAGGCCGTTGTCGCGCGCATGGGCCAGAAGCCGGAGAAGCTGAAGCCGGTCGTCTACAACTCCGGCCGCCAGAAGCTCGGCGAGATCTCCAATCCCCCCAAGGCGAAAAAGGAACTGGTCGGCGCCGATGTCTACTTGCAATGGGACAAACCCGCCAACGATCTGGCTGAGCGCCTCATCGCCCTGGATGCCCCCGGTCTGAAGCTCCAGATGATGTCGAACCGCGGCGTCAAGGTGTGGCCCGCTGGCGCGGCGGAGACCTTCCATACCGACTACTTCCGCTGCCGCTTCCTCGGCGCCGCCGGTGGACCGGCGTCCCAGGCGCAAGTCGTCGAATTGTTGACTCTTATTAATGGAGCCGGTCTCGAGCTGCTGGAAGTCCAGAGCTTATTCACCTTCGACGGCGAACGCGGATTCTCGCTGGCTCAGGGCGAGTAGTTCTTACAATCCGCGTTCCAATCGATCTGGTAAGAAGTACTAAAGCGGGAGCCTTCGGGCTCCCGCTTCGCCGTTTCCAGGGCCATTTCCGCCCCTTTTCGACCTCCCGCCGGGTTTGGCACACCGGTTGCATTGTCCAATGCGTCACCCAAAAGGGAATCACCGGACTGGCGGGTGCGAGATCGAGTGGGAGGTTACCAAACCATGGCAAACCTGAAGATTTGGCTGGCGGGCGGAGCGGTTCTCGGCCTCGCGGCGGTAAACGGATTCCTGATGGTGCGGAGCAGCCGCATGGAAGCGGAGATGGGGCGCATGAAAACCGCCACCGAGCAGGAGATCACCGCTCTCCGGCAGCATTCCGCCCAGAACTCGGCGGCGACGCGCAAGACGATCGAGGAGTTGAACCAACAGCTCTCCGAGAATCAAAACAAAGCGGGGGCGCTCGCCGCCATGGCCAAGGTCAACGCGCAAAAGCACGCCGAGAGGCTCGTCGCGGGCTTGGCCGACAAGCAGAAGTCCCTCGACGCCGAGCGGCAGGAAGAGACGGCCCGCTCGTTGAAGCAACTCGACGACAGGGCCGGCGAGGCCAGGCAGGCCGTCGAGACCGTGTCCGGCAAGGTGACCGAGGTCGCCAACGAAGTCGGCGCCGTCAGGGCCGAGGTCGCCACGGCCAAGACCGCCATCGACACCACGATCGCCGACCTCAAGAGCGTACGCGGCGACATGGGCGTCCAGTCCGGGCTCATCGCCACCAACTCCAAGGAACTGGCGGCTCTCCGCCAGCTCGGCGAGCGCGGCTACTACGAGTTCACCCTCACCAAGGCGTCCCGCCAGGCCAAGATCGCGGGCCTGGTGATCGCGATGAAGAAGGCCGACAGCAAGCGTAACAAGTTCAGCCTGGATGTCCTCGCCGACGACCGCAAGGTGGAGAAGAAGGACAAGACGATCAACGAGCCGGTGCAGTTCTACGTCGCCGGCGCGCGGCAGCCCTACGAACTGGTGGTGAATCAGGTAGGAAAGGACCTGCTGGTAGGTTACGTGGCAGTCCCAAAAGTCCTGCAGGCCAGAGCCCTGGCCAGTAACTGAGGACGGTTCACCGAAGGGTTCGTTCGCGGCGGGACCGATACATTGGACGCGTGGGCGTCCCGCCGCGGACGACGACGAAGCCGGAGCGCGAATTACGGATCTCGCGCTCCGGCGAAGCTGTTTTTAGGTAGCGGAACGCGGAAGGCTACCCCGCGCTGTACTGTTCCAGCGCCTTCCTCAGGTATTCCGCGATCTCCACCGCCTCACGGCCCTCGATCTGATGCCGGTGCATCGAAAACACGGGCTTGCCATCCTGGAACAGCGCCACCGAAGGCGAAGACGGCGGGTATCCCGCCATCAACTCCCGCACCCGCGCCACCGCCTCGATATCGGCTCCGGCGAACACCGTCGCCACCTTGTCCGGCTTCACCGTTCCCCGCAGCGCCATCACCACGCCAGGGCGGGCCTTCCCCGCCGCGCAGCCGCACACGGAGTTCACCACCATCATCACCGTGCCCGATCCGGGCGCCAACAGCGCGTCCACTTCACTGGGGGTCCGGGCCTCCACGACGCCGTGGCGCGTCAGATCTTCCCGCATCGGTGCGATCAGTTGTTCGGGATAGCGTTGCATGGTCCTCGTTGTTTCACTTACCAGTTAATCGTGTCGCCGAGCTTCAACTTGTGCTTGGACGCGCCGCCCGCGGCCAGCTCGAGCACGTACATCGACATGAAGTTGCCTCCGTGGATCGGGCATTCCTTCGATTCCTTCAAACACGGCGGCGTGTGCTGGGATATCTCGACGATCGTCCTGTCCGGCGACAGCCAGATGATGTCGAGCGGAATCTTGACGTTGTGCATCCAGTACGGATAGGGGCCGGGGTTGGTGTGCACGAACAGCATGCCCTTGTTGGCGTCCAGCGATTCGCGATGCATCATCCCACGCCCCATGTCCTCCGACCGGATCATGACTTCGCAGTAGATCTTCGAACCGTCCGGCAGCACCACGGTCTTGTGGTTCAGCGAGTCCACGCCGGACGTATCGCGGCATGCCGCCATCAGCAGCGCCAGGGCCGCCAGCGAGGCCCGGTACAATAGTGGGTTCACGGGGAAAACTCCATTGTACGCGATCGATCCCGCTCCAGCTTCCGCCGCGTCCCGATTCTGGCGCAAACTCCGCCTCACGCTCGAAATGATCAAGTTCGAGCACTCGGTCTTCGCCCTGCCGTTCGCCCTCACGGCGGCGCTGCTTGCCATCCGCCAGACCGGCCCCGCGCCCTCGGAAATCGCCGCCAAGCTCGCGGGCATCGTCGTGGCGATGGTCGGCGCGCGCTCGGCGGCCATGACGTTCAACCGCATCGTCGACGCCAAGATCGACGCTCGCAACCCCCGGACCCGCCAGCGCCAACTCCCCGCCGGCGCACTCAGCGTCCGCTTCGCCCACGGCTTCTTCCTGGCGTCCTGCGCCGTCTTCCTCCTCGCCGCGGCGGCGCTCAACGCCATGTGCCTCCAACTCGCGCCGCTCGCCCTCGCCGTCGTACTTCTCTACTCCTACACCAAACGATTCACCGCATGGTGCCATTTGGTCCTCGGCGTGGCCCTCGGCATCGCGCCGGCCGCCGCCTGGATCGCCGTCACCGGCTCGCTCGACGCGCGGATCGTCTGGCTCACCGCCGCCGTCACCCTCTGGACCGCCGGGTTCGACATCATCTACGCCTGCCAGGATTACGAATTCGACGGCTCGGCGGGCCTGTTCAGCCTACCCCGCCGCCTGGGAATCGCCGGCGCCCTCTGGCTTTCGCGCGCCTTCCACGTGGGGATGATCCTCTGCCTGGCGATGCTGTGGACCTCTTTCGCCATGGGGCCTCTGGCCGCCATCGGCGTCGCGTTGGTGGCGGCGCTGCTCGTCTACGAGCACACTCTGGTACGCGCGGACGATCTCAGCCGCGTCGACGCCGCCTTCTTCGCCGTGAACGGTTGGGTGGGCATGCTATTCTTTGTCTTCTGGGCGGCCGATCTCTGGACCCGCCGCTGAACTCCGGCATGCAACCGAATTTCGAGGATAACCGGCTCGCTCCGGTTCTGGAAAAGGTGGTCTCGGGCGAGCGCCTCTCGTTCGACGACGGCGCCGCTCTGTACCGCTCCCCGGACTTACTGGCGCTCGGCTACATGGCCAACGTCGTCCGCGAACGCCTCCACGGGGACCGCACTTACTTCAACGTCAACCGGCACATCAACCCCACCGACGTCTGCGTCGCGAGTTGCCGCCTGTGCGCCTTTGGCAAGAAAGCGCGCGACCCCAAGGCCTACACCATGTCGCTCGAACAGGTCTGGGAGTCCGCCGGCAAGGGTTATTCGGAGGCGATCAGCGAATTCCACATCGTCGGCGGACTCCACCCGGAGCTCACCCTCGACTGGTTCTGCCAAATGCTCCGCGGCCTGAAGGAGCGCTTCCCCCAGGTGCACCTGAAGGCGTTCACCATGGTCGAGATCTCGTTCCTGGCCAAACGCGCCAAGGTCTCCATCCGTGAAACCCTCGAACGCCTCCGGGACGCGGGCATGGACTCGCTCCCCGGCGGCGGCGCCGAGATCTTCAGCGAGCCCGTCCGCCGCATCATCTGCGATCACAAGATCGATGGCAACGAGTGGCTCGACGTCGCGCGCGAGGCGCACCGGCTCGGATTGAAGTCCAACTGCACCATGTTGTACGGCCACATCGAGCACGACGAGGACCGCGTGGATCACCTGGTGAAGCTCCGCTCGCTGCAGGACGAAACCGGCGGATTCCAGACCTACATCCCGCTCGCGTTCCACCCGGACAACACGCCGCTCGGACACATCGCCAAGACGACCGGATTCATGGATCTGAAGCAGATCGCCATCGGCCGTCTGATGCTGGACAACATCCCGCACATCAAGTCGTACTGGGTAATGATGACGCCGCGGATCGCGCAGATCGCCCAACGGTTCGGCGCGGACGATATCGACGGCACGGTGGTGGAAGAGCACATCTACCGGGACGCGGGCTCCACGTCGGGCCAGTCGCTGCGGCGCGGCGAGTTACTGCGTCTGATCCGCGAGGCGGGCCGCGAGCCGTTCGAGCGCGACACGCTCTACCGTCCCGTCGAGCGCACGGAGACGGCGTTCACCGTGCTCGTATAGCTCTTTATCGCGCGCTCGCACGGCGTTTGCTTTCGGCGCCGGCTTTCGATACACTCGCAAGCGGCCGAACAGTATCGTTGACACCCGGCCGATCGAGTCCAAGTCCAGGAGTACCCGTGCTACGAAAGCTTTTGGCCGCCGCGAGTCTGATGTCCCTGGCGTACGCGCAGGAAGAGCGTGCGTCGATTTCCGGTCTCATCACCGATCCGGGCGGAGCCTCCGTCGCCGGGGCGCAAGTCACCGTCACCAGCGTGGAGCGCAGCGTGGCGACCAAAGCCGTCTCGAGCGACGCCGGCCGGTTTCATGCCGCCTTTCTGCTCTCCGGCAAGTACACACTCACCGTGGAGGCGTCGGGCTTCAAGAAACACGTGCGCGAGAACATTGAACTCGCCGTGGCGCAAAAGCTCGGCATCGACGTCCAGCTCGAGATCGGAGCCCTGTCGGACAGCGTGACCGTGACCGGCGAGGTCACGCTTCTCGAGACCGAATCGGCGTCGCGCGGGCAGGTGATCACCCGCCGCGAACTGCACGACATCCCCAACAACGGGCTGAATCCTTTCCAACTGGTGTGGGCGATCGCCGGGGTCACCAGGACAACGGCGGGTTGGGGCGGCATGAGCCCGCAGGGCGTGGCCAACGCCACCAACTTCTCGCTGAACGGCAGCCGGCCGGGAGAAAACGAGGTGCTGCTCGACGGCGTCAGCGACGTGCACGGGGGCCGTCAGGTGAAGAACGTTCCCTCGATCCTCATTCTCGACGAGTTCAAGGTCATCACCAATCCGTACGACGCGCAGTACGGCCGCACCGGCGGCGGCGTGATCAGCTTTACCACCAAGTCCGGCACGAACAGCTTCCACGGCCAGATGTGGGAGACCGTCTCCAACAAGGTGTTCAACGCCAACAGCTTCGCCAACAACCGGGCCGGCAACAAACGTCCGCAGGCCAACGTCAACGTGTTCGGCTTCGAGACCAACGGACCGGTGTACATCCCCAAGCTGGTCGACGGACGCAACAAGCTGTTCTATATGTTTTCCTACGAGGGTTGGCGCGGCCGCGGAACCGATCTGCAGAACTTCACGATCCCGCTCGACGCGCAACGCGGAGGGGATTTTTCCGGCCTGCTCAACGGCGCCGGACAGCAGGTGGCGATCTTCGATCCGCTCACCACGGTCTCCGACGGCGCGGGCGGTTTCCGCCGGACCCCCTTCGCCGGCAACGTGCTCCCGCCCAACCGGATGAACCCGATTTCGGTGAAGACCGCGGCTTTCCTTCCCAAACCCATCTTCGGCGGCCAGGGACCGGGCCAACTCAACAACTACGTGTTGGCGACGCCGAACATCTACGGCATCAATATGGTGGCCTCGCGAATCGACTACAACATCAACTCCAACAACCGGGTTCACTTTCGTTACTCCAACACTCCGTTTCAGGAAAACCGCTTCATTGCCTGGGGCAACAACGCCGCCGAGACCAGCGGCAACCTGCCTCTTGCGCGCAACGGCGTGAATTGGAGCTTCGACTGGACTTCGAGCCTGAACGCCACCACCGTCTGGAACCTGAAGTTCGGACTCACTCGCTGGGAAGACTTCTCCGGGAACCTGCTCGGTAGAGGATTCAATCCCACGCAACTCGGTTTCTCCGACACGCTGGTAAGGCAATTCAAGGTTCTGCAGTTTCCCCGGTTCGACCTCGGCGGCGGCGGCAACTACACCGCCATCGGATCCAACCGTCCCGGCAATCTGGAGGCGGACTACGCCTATAGCCTGCAGCCGAATTTGAACCTCGTTCGCGGCAGCCACGTGATCAAGCTCGGCTCCGAGGGCAAGCGCTTCGACAAGAACCGCATACCGCTCGGACTGATCAGCGGGCAGTATAGCTTCGACCGCGGCTACACGCAGTCGAATCCTCTTCGCGGCGATGCCGTGTCCGGCAACGAGTTCGCGACGTTCCTGTTGGGCTATCCGGCGGGGGGCAATGTCGAGGACCTGAATCACCCGGCGCACCGCGCCTACTTCTACGCTGCCTTCATTCAGGACGACTGGAAGCTGACGCAACGGCTCACGCTGAACCTCGGTTTCCGCTACGACTACGAGCAGCCTCTGTCGGAGCGCTACAATCGCATGGTTCGCGGCTTCGCCTTCGACCAGCCGAGTCCGATCGCCGCCTCGGTGCAGGGACTCTCGCTCAAGGGGGGACTGCTCTACGCCGGAACGGAGGGCACGGCCCGGCAGGCGTTCAATCGCGATTTCAAGCGTCCGCAGCCCCGCGTGGGATTCGCCTACCGTCTGGCCCAGCGCGCCGTCCTGCGCGGCGGCTGGGGCATGTTCTTCCTCGGCCAATACGAGGAAGGCCCATCCACCGGCTTTAGCAGAACTACGCCCTTGATCGCGAGTTTCGATGGCGGCGTCACTCCCACCAGAACTTTGAGCGATCCGTTTCCCAATGGCCTGCTGCGCCCGGTCGGAAACACGCGCGGTTTGTCCACCGACATCGGCCTCGGAGTGGGCGCGCAGTACCTGGACCGCAAGCTGCCGTACTCGCAACAGTTCTCCTTCGGCTTTCAGGTGGAACTGGCGCGCTGGGTGTGGGATTCGGCTTACTCGGCCAACCTGACGCGGCGGCTCCCGGTAGGGGTGCAGACCAACAACCTCCCGATCGGCGAACTCGGCAGGGTGTCGAGTTACTACACCGAGGCCGTTCCCAATCCGATGGCCGGCTTGCTCCCCGATAACCCCGCCAAGAACGGCCGGACGATTCCGCGTCAGGACTTGCTACGTCCTTTCCCCCAATACACGGGAGTCTCGCTGTCCAATCTGTCATTCGGCCGCCAGGACTACCACGGCTGGCAGAACCGGGTCTCCCGCCGCTTCTCGGGAGGCGTAACCGTGCAGGGCTCCTATACATTCTCGAAGACCCTCGAGCAGGTCTCCTTCCTCAACAACGAGCAGTTCATTCTCGCCCGTCCTCTCGAGTCTCCACTCGAACGCCGGTTGTTGCAGTTCGACGTGCCGCAAAAGCTGGCGGTGCTTGCCACCTATGAGCTGCCCTTCGGCCGCGGCAAGAAATACGGAGCGTCGATGCATCCGTTGGTCAACATTTTGGCCGGTGGCTGGCAGGTGAACGGCGACCTTACCGTGCAAAGAGGATTCCCGATTCAGTTCCCCAACGCCGCGCCGGTTGCCGCGAAGAGCGCCAAGCTCCCCGAGGGCGAGCGTACGTTGCTGCGCTGGTTCGATACATCGCTTTGGCGCGACTCCGCTACCGGCCGCCCCGTGCCGGCGCAAGCCCCCTTCACGCTTCGCAATTTCCCCACCCGCTTCCCCGACGTGCGTTTCCCGGGGTTGAAGAATCTGGATCTGTCGCTGTTCAAGGATTTTCAGATCAAGGAGCGGCTCAAGCTGAATTTCCGCGCCGAGTGCTACAACATCTCGAATACGCCGTGGTTCAGCGCGCTCGACGGCAACGGCGCCAACGTAACGTCGGCGTCCTTCGGAGCGCTGAATCTGGCGCAGAGCAATTCGGCCCGCCGGTTCACGCTGGCGCTACGAATGATCTGGTAGGTTCGAGCCGGTTGGCTACCCGCGCCGGTCGTGCCGCCTCGGCGTCGCAACGGCGTTCCGCGCCGGACAGATTGTCACCCCGGCGCCTCCTGTCCGGACATTCCGTCTGGTACCTCGACGCGTTGCGTTTTTTCCGTGCCTTCTTTCAATCACTTGCCGATCCCTCCAGTGTTGGCATCCGGAGTGCATTCTTCGACGCAGAGGAAAGCAAATCCATGCGACACATCACCGGCTTCGGAACGCTCCTGCTGTCAGCCACGCTCGCGTTAGTTAGTTAGCCTGACTTTCGCAGATCGCGGCGTTTTGGGGCGTTTTCGGGGTCCGCCGCAGGATTTACAATTGGCTAAGTTCAATGCTTGTAATGCGTGTTCTGTCCGGCCCGTTGAAAAAGTGCTTGAAAAACTCAGGGTGAAGACCTTGCCCCTTTTCTTCGGTAATCGTTTATGGCATTCTGGCGAGGCATGTTCCTCCGCGCCACGAATCGTAAAAAAGATGGCAAGGAGCACCGCTACTTCAGCATCGTCGAGAACCAGCGCGTCTCCTCCACCAAGACCGTTCAGCGCACGATCTTG
>SXGS01189504.1_pt1 | contig 12641 bp, 13 predicted proteins | sample 3174681 | NCBI WGS metagenome assembly SXGS01 (sample SAMN11356861, study PRJNA531348) | freshwater metagenome | isolation source: freshwater sample F1-80 | place: China: Fuxian Lake, Yuxi | collected 2017-12-25
CGAGCTCGACCGGTTCTGCGACGCGCTGGAATCCATCGCCCGCCGCGCCGCGCAGGGAGACGACACGCTGAAAGGCGCGCCTTACCTCGCCCCGGCCAAGCGCCTCGACGAGACCCGCGCGGCCCGCAAGCCGGTGCTCAAATGGACCCCCGAAGACGCCAGCAAGGTCGCCGCCGAATAAGCGGCGCCTTCACGGGCCTCAATCAGACATCCCGGGCACGGCGGCTGTATGGAAACAGCCGCCGTCTCAGCATTTTGAACAGGGCCAGCGCCGGCCGCTCGACCAGCATGTAACCGGTCCACCCCGCCAGCAGCGCGCCAATGAAGACCGCCGCGATATAGGCAAGGTCATCGCCAATCCCCGGCGCCCCCAGCACGAACGGCGCGGCCCATCCGCCCGTCTCCGCCATCCATCGGATCGCAAAGATCAGCCCGCCGATCGCAAAGATGTGCCCCAGATAGATCGAATAGGACCAGTCGCCGATATGGCTGCCTGCCCGGAAAAGCCCCTCCAGCGGCCGGGCCAGACCATACATCGCCCCGGGCGCAAACCTTCCGCCCAGCCAGCCAAGGCCGATCACGCCCCCCGCCGCGAGCATGCCCGCGCCCAGCGCCCATAGCGCCGCGCCCTGCCGCATGCCCGCCTCGCTCGCCGGCGTCAGCCCGTGCATCTGGTACACCGCCGCGCAGGCGATCACCGCCGCCGTCACCGGCACCAGCCACACCAGCCGCCCATGCTGCTCCAGCGCCGCAATACCATAAACCAGCAGCGCGCCGGGAATGCCAAAGGCCAGCACCCGGCCCCACTGATAGGTGTACGCCGTCAGCTCGCCCTGCAGGCAAAGATTTGCCGTGAACCAAAGCGCCGCTCCAAGCGTTAGGAACCCCGAGCGGGCGACAAAGCCTGCGCTGACGATCAAGCCCACCATCGCCCCGAAGATGAATTCCATCGTCAGCGGGTGGATCGCCAGCGTCAGCAGGTTCACTGCGTCCGGGCGTGACAGCCCCAACAGCGAGGCGCCCACGATCACCCCGCCCCATGCCAGAAGGGCAAAGGGCAGCAAGCCCCGTGGCAACAGCAGGAGGCAGGCAAACACGGCGTAGAAATACATCTCGTGCATCAGCGTCCAGCCGAGGCTGAGCACCGGCAGGTCAGACTGGGGCACGAGGAAGAACGACTTCACCAGAAACCCCGCCGCGTCCCCTTCCTGCAGCGCCGCCCGCCAGGCCGGATCGTTCGCATCCGGAACATGAAGGAAAAGATAGTAAGCCGTCGCCAGCCCCGCCGCCGCCCACCAGAGCGGATAGATCCGCGTCACCCGTGAGAATAGGAACTCGCCAACCCCTGCGGCCCCCGGCGCCGTCTGCCGCGTCACCCACACCATGATGAAGCCTGAGATTACAAAGAAGAGATCAACCCCCGCATACCCGCTGGCAAAGATGCCGCCGAGCAGGCCGGGCGCTGAATTTTCCGGGTCGATAGTGAGGAGCTGTAAACCCCAGGCGTGGTAGAAAACCACCAGTAGAGCCGCAATGCCGCGCAGAAGCTGGATCGAGTGAAGCTTCATGTTCGGCGGGGCCAACTCTCTCTACGCAAATACTCAATTATCCGAAGGTGTAGCAATGAGGTCACGCCCTTGCCAGACTTTCGACACATCTCGTGCGTTACTCTGGTAAGTATCAACTCCAAACCCATATTGATCGCCATGCCACCTGAAAACGCCCCCCTGATGAACGAACCGGTCTACGCGCCGCCCAAGCCCATTCACGTTCTCCGCAACGGAGTGAATGTCGTCGCGCGCCAGACACTCGCTGTTACCGGCCTCGGCATGATCGCCCTGGCAGTTCCGGTCGGCATTGCCACACCGTTCATTCCGATCGGCCTGCCGATGGCGATCGTCGGAGTGGTGCTCCTCGGCCGCAACGCCGTCTGGGGCCGACGCTGGATGGAGAGCGTCATGGCGCGCCATCCCCGCGTCGAGCGTATGGCGCCCAACTGGCTGATGCGCAGCGTCTTTGGCCGCGACAAACGCGTTGTGCCAGAATAGGCCCGCGACGGGCCAAAGCTCACCTCCAGCCCTTGCAAGCAGCAGCAAACTTTGCCCTGATAGGGGCCAAGGATTAGCTGACTTGCGGGGCATTGATGAAGAAGCTGCTGTTGAGCGCCGGCCTGGGCCTATGCCTGGCCGCAAGCGCCTGTGGAGGATCGGGCGACGCAAAGAAGGACGGCGAGGTCTCCCGCGTCTTTGATCCGTTCCCGTCGACCTACACCGCCTATCCCTCCGGCGCGACGCTGATCACGGGCGCCACCGTGCTCGACGGCAAGGGCGGCCTGATCGAAGGCGGCAGTGTCCTGATCGAAGGCGGCAAGATAACCGCCGTCGGCGCAGACCTCACCGCCCCGGAAGGCGCCGCCACGATCAATGCCGCCGGCAAATGGATCACTCCCGGCATCATCGACAATCACAGCCATCTGGGCGCCTATCCCTCGCCGGGCGTCGAGGCACATGGCGACGGCAATGAAGTCTCCGGCCCCGTCACCGCCGAAGTCTGGGTGGAGCATTCCGTCTGGCCCCAGGACCCCGGCTTCACCCGCGCGCTCGCGGGCGGCATCACCTCGCTGCAGATCCTGCCGGGCAGTGCCAACCTCTTCGGCGGGCGCGGCGTCGTCCTGAAAAACGTGCCCGCCCGCTCGGTGCAGGAAATGAAATTCCCCGGCGCCCCCCATACGCTCAAGATGGCCTGCGGCGAAAACCCCAAGCGCGTCTATGGCTATGGCCGCGGCAGCTTCCCGGGCGGCGCGCCCTATTCCCGCATGGGCAATGTCGCAGGCTACCGCGCTGCCTGGATCGAAGCGGCAGAATACAAGAAAAAGTGGGATGCCTTCATCGACGGGGAAGGCGAGGAGCCCGCCCGCAATCTCGAACTGGAAACCCTGGCCGGCGCCCTCAATGGCGACATCCTCGTCCACATGCACTGTTACCGCGCCGACGAAATGGCGATCATCCTCGATCTCTCCGAGGAGTTCGGATACAAGGTCGCCGCCTTCCACCATGCCGTGGAATCCTACAAGATCGCCGACAAGCTCGCCGAATACGGCACCTGCTCGTCCATGTGGGCCGATTGGTGGGGCTTCAAAATGGAAGCCTATGACGGCATCCGCGAAAACATCCCGATGGTCCACAATGCCGGGGCTTGCGCCATCGTCCATTCCGACAGCGATATCGGCATCCAGCGCCTCAACCAGGAAGCCGCCAAGGCCTGGTCGGATGGCAAGCGGGCAGGCATCGACATCCCCATCGAAGTGGCCTGGCAATGGCTCTCGCTCAACCCCGCCAAATCTCTCGGCATCGACGACAGGACCGGCACGCTCGAGCCCGGCAAGATGGCCGATGTGGTCGTCTGGTCAGCCAACCCCTTCAGCGTCTACGCCCAGGCCGAGAAGGTCTATATCGACGGCGCCCTGATGTATGACCGCGAAGACCCCGCCATCCAGCCGGTCATGGATTTTGAACTCGGCCAGCCCGGTGAAGGAGACCGTAAATGATCCGTCCTCTGCTTCTCGGCCTTGCCGCCCTCTGCCTCGCCCCGATCACCGCTGCCCAGCCCGTCGCCATCGTCGGCGAAAAGGTCTGGACCGGCACCGCGCAGGGCACCCTCACCAATGGCGTCGTCGTGATTGATGACGGCCGCATCGTCTCGGTCGGCACAGGCGCGGCCCCCGCCGGCATGGCGAAAGTCGAGGCCGAATGGGTCACCCCCGGCCTCATCTCCGCCTTCTCGCGCACCGGCATCACCGAAGTGCCCGGCGAGCGCTCCGCCAACGACACCGGCGCCGGCAGCTCGCCTTTCTCCGCCGCCCTCAACGCGGCCGATGGCTTCAACCCCGACGCCACCCCGATTGCTGTCACCCGGCTTGAAGGCTTCACGCGCATTGCGGTGGCGCCCGACGCCCGCTCGAAACTCTTCGCCGGTCAGGGATTCCTGGCCGATACCAGCGGCCTGCCCGGCTCGGTCTTCAAGCAACGCGCCTTCGCTTTCCTTGTGCTGGGCGAGCGCGGCGCCTCGCTCTCGGGCGGCTCGCGCCCGGCAGCCTGGACCGCCCTGCGCGGCGCCTTTGATGACGTGCGCTTCTTCGGCGCCCGCTACATGACCCATAACGATGGCAACGTGCTGACCCGCATGGACGCGCAGGCGCTCATGCCGGCGGTCAAAGGCGACCAGCTGATCCTGATCGAAGCCCGCCGCGCCAGCGATCTGGAAGCCATCATGGACTTCAAGCAGGAAAACCCCATGCTGAAGATCGCCATCGTCGGCGCCGATGAAGGCTGGCGCGTCGCAGACCGGCTCGCCGCGATGAATATCCCCGTCATCATTGACGCCTTCTCGAACCTCCCTTCGAGCTTCTCCCAACTCGCCGCCACCAGCGAAAACGCCGCCCGCCTGTCTGAGGCCGGCGTCACCGTCGCCATCGTCAACCTTGATGATGCCAGCCATCAGGCCCGCCTGGCCACGCAGATTGCCGGCAATGCCGTTGCCAACGGCCTGCCCTTTGATGAAGCGATGAAAGCGCTGACGACCGCTCCGGCCGAAATCTTCGGCATGACCGGCCTCGGCGTCCTCGCCCCCGGCGCCCGCGCCGATGTCGTGGCCTGGGACGGCGACCCGCTGGAGGTCACGTCCGCGCCCACGGCCGTGTTCATCGACGGGGTGAGCGAGCCGATGGAGTCGCGCCAGACCAAGCTGCGCGACCGCTATCTCAGCCTCGACACCAGCGAACGTCCGCTGGCCTACAAACATTAAAACCGGCGCCGGATGCCTTTTGTTCAACTCCCGTAAATGTTGGGCGGGCAAGGCTGAGGCATCTGGACGCTGAGTTTGCCTGAAACCGCGCGGCGGGGGTTACCCTGCCGCGAAGTTGCCGCAATTCCTCCGGATGAGTTTGCGCCGAACGCGATGGGTAGAGTGATGCTGCTGCAGGTATTCCTGGCTTCTCTGACAATGGCGACCGGAACCGGGCCGATGCATGCGGCGCTGGAAGCCACCGAAGCGCCCGAAACCCTGCGCGCCGCCTTCACCGTCGAACTCAGCTCGCAGTCGGCCCGTCAGGTCTACGCCTTCGACCCACGCGAGCCCCAGGGCCAGCGCTGGAAACTCGTTTCCCGCCAGGGCCATGACGAGGAGCTGGATGCGGTGGCCGCCAACTGGGCGAGCGAAGCAGCCCCCGATGGCCGTCTTTTCCCGGATGATCTGCGCGCCTGCCTTGGCCAGACCGTTCAGGTGAACACCGAAGGCCATGCCTGGCGTGTCGGCTTCCGCCATCACCCCAACTACAATGACAACGAGTTCGATCGCTGGGCCGCCGAGCGCCTGCAGGCCAATGCGCTGCTCGATCCGGTCGGCGAGCGCTTCCTGCAGATCGACTACACGCTCCCGAAAGCCGTGAACGGTCCCTCCGGCGGCAAGCTGACGAAATACAACCAGTCCTACATCCTCAGCACCGAGCCGCGCTGGGGCTTCTCCTATGTGTCGGGGTTCACCATCGACCTGGAAGCCCGCGCCGCCTTCCGCCGCATCACCCGCAGCTACCGCGCCGAAGTCACCGACGTGCAGTTCTTCTTCGCCAGCCCGGAAGCCGAACGCGCCTATCTCGACCAACAAGCCGGGATGATTGAGGTGAGCCTTCCCACTGGATTTGGCGCGCCCCTCCGCTAGGTTGGGGGCATGACGATTCACATGGTGAAACTCTGCGTCGGCGCTGACGACATCGACGACCTTGCCGACTGGCAGGCGCGCCTGATGAAACAGCTGCCCGCGCCGGTCCATCACACCCGCATGTATCCCAAGCGCGCCGAAGAGATGCTCAAGGGCGGCTCGATCTACTGGGTCATCAAGCGCGCCATCCGCGTGCGCCAGCGCATCATCGACATCCGCACCGTCAAGGACGAGGAAGGCAAGGACCTCTGCGAGCTGGTCTTCGACCCCGACCTCGTGCGCACCTATGCCCAGCCCAAACGCCCGTTTCAGGGCTGGCGCTATCTGAAACCGGAGGAGGCGCCGCGCGACCTCAAATCCGGAGAGGCGGCGGTCGACCTGCCCGCTGACCTCGACGCCGCCCTCAAGAATGCCGGTGTCTGGTAGGGCGCGGCCTGACCCAGACTGTCCCAAATTGTCCGGACAATGGCTGGATCTGGCACCTTTTTTGTCGGTCCGGTGACCGGTTTTGATCTGGTTTGTCCCTTTTTTGCGCCTATCCTGGTGTGGAAGTTTGGGGACGTGACACATGAAATTCTGGACCGCACTGGCGCTCGCCGCCGCCTTGAGTGCCTGCGCCACACCGCGCACAACCTCGCCGATTACGCAGGATACGCTGACTTATTCCAACGAAGTGGCCACCGCCCAGCAGCGCCAGCTCCTGCTGAACATCGTGAAGCTGCGCTACAACGACCCCGTCAGCTTCGTGGAAATCCAGACCCTGACCACCGAGGATTTCTCCGGCCGGGGCGGCAGTCTCGCCAGCGCCATCGGCCTCGATGACGGCCCCTTCACCGAAGTGCTCGCCGGAGACGCCGGCCTCCAGCGCTCGGAAACCCCCACCGCCGTCTACAACGTCCTGCGCGGCGGGGCTTATGCCCAGCAATTGCTGCAGCCAGTGGCCCCGGAATCGATCTTCCTGCTCAGCCAGTCCGGCTGGAGCGTGGAGCGGCTGATGCTCTGCTGCGTCGCCCGGATCGGCGACGTCGACAATGCCCGCGCCGCTGCGGGGCCGACGCCGGAAACCGTGCCGGATAACACCGCCTTCCGCGGCCTTGCCCGCCTTATGCGGCGCCTGCAGCTGTCGGGCGACCTGCTGGTTCAGGTGATGAATGACGACGAGGACAAGGCCGCCCGGGTCGTCATCACCTGGCATTCCGGATCGGACGACGGCGAAGCCCTCGCCCGCCTCTTCAAGGAACACGACGCCGCCGCAGAATTCACCGTGGAAGATGGCCTCTACTCCGCAGAGCTCGCCACCCGCTCCACCCGCAAGGGCGACTCGCCCCTGCGCGGACGCAGCGTGCTGGGCATGATGGCGGCCCTCTCCCATGCTGTCGATATTCCGCCAGGACACGAGGATTTCGTCATCCCCATCAGCGGCCCGGAAGCGCCGCCCACGCCCTGCGCGCCGGTTGGCGTGTGGACGCATGTCCTGGGGGATTATTTCGGCGTGTCCTGGAGCCTCGAGCAGCCCCTCACGGCCGCTGTATCGGTGCCCTATCGGGGTGTGTGGTTCTACATCGATGACCGCTGCAAATCGGCCAAGTCCACTCTCGACCTGATCGGCCATCTCTATGCCCTTCAGGCTGGCCTCAGCTCGGAAGGCAGCCGCGAAACCTTGCTGCTGATCGGCGGGTGAGGCCTTGATAATGCGGCGCCTGTAGTCGAGAGGATAAGCGTTCCGTTTTCCGGCATCAGAAAGGCCTCGCCATGCCCCAGTTCGACATGATCCTCCTCACCCCGCAGCAGGCCGAAGGCGCTGACATCCTCGAGCACACCGCCGGCAAGCCGGTGCGCGAAGGCGGCGGCGACGAGACCCATCGCTGCGGCGCCTGCAAGACCAAGCTGATGATCAATGTCGCCCACCGCGACGTCCACGGTGTCGTCATCCAGTGCGGCAAATGCGGCCGCCTCAATACCGAAGCCCACCACCATCATCACTGACCGCCAGCCAGGGCGCGGGACATGATGGATTTCCTCAGCACCTACGGGCCCATGCTGCTCGCGCTGGCGGTTGCGGGCCTGTTTGCGGGGCTGGCCGCCGGCCTGTTCGGCATTGGCGGGGGCGTCGTCATCGTGCCGGTGCTGTTCTTCCTGCTCGATAGTCTCGGCTACCGGGAGACCGCCATGCATGTGGCTGTCTCCACCTCGCTCGCCACCATCATCCTCACCTCCGTCCGCAGCGTGATGGCCCACCACAAGCGCGGCGCCGTCGACTGGCAGATCATCCGCACATGGTCGCCCTGGATCGTCCTTGGCTCGGTGCTGGGCATCCTGCTGGCGGGGTATTTCTCTAAGCAGGTCATGCTCGCCATCTTCGGGACGGTGCTGATCCTCTTTGCCGCGCAGTTCTATTTCGGCCGGCCGGGCTGGAAACTTGCCCCGCAGATGCCGGGCGGTTTGCCGCGCGCCGGCATCGGGACCTTCAATGGCGCGCTCTCCTCGATCATGGGGATTGGCGGGGGCACGCTGGGGGTCACGCTGATGACGCTCTGCGCCATGCCCATGCACCGCGCGGTGGCCACTGCGGCAGGCTGGGGCGTCGCCATCGGGCTGCCCGGCGCCATTGCGGCCATGATCGTCGGCTGGGGGCGGGAAGGCCTGCCGCCCTTTTCGGCCGGCTTTGTGAACCTGCCCGCCTTTGCGCTGATTTCGGTGTTCACCGTGCTTATGGCCCCCGTCGGCGCGGCGCTTGCCCACAAGCTCAACGCTGATCGGCTTCGCCGCCTGTTCGGCATTCTTCTGGGCGTGGTCTCGCTGCGCATGCTGTGGCAGGCAGCCGGGCTCTAGCCCCGCCAGAAACGGCCCGTCAGCACCACGAACACGGCGACAAACTCAAGCCGCCCCAGCAGCATCGCCACTGTGCAGACCCATTTGGCAAAATCCGTCACCGACGCAAAGTTCGTGGACGGGCCGACATCAGGTCCAAGACCCGGGCCGACATTCGAGACCATTGTGGCCGAGGCCGAAATGGCGCTCAGCGCATCAAGACCGGTGAAGGACAGCAGCGCGGCCGCCACCATGAAGGTGACGAGATAGAGGAACATGAACACCATGACCGATTGCAGCGTCTCTTCGTCCACAGGCTTGCCGGCATAGCGCACGGGCGTGCGCCGGTGGGGCTGGACCATCCGCTGCGACCAGGCGACAAGCGCCTTGGCCGTGATCTCAAGCCGGAACATCTTCATGCCGCAGGAGGCCGATCCGGCGCAGCCGCCCATGAAGGTCGCCAGCAGGAAGATGATGATCGCCGGCTGGCCCCATGTGTCATAGGCCGTTGAAGCGTAGCCCGTCCCGGTCATGACCGAGATGATGTTGAACGCGGTCTCCGTGATCCCGTGGAAGATGTGATCGAAGATCGGCGGCTCGACCACGGCTTCATGCCAGATGACGATCGTGGCGGTGAAGAAGAACAGAAGGCCGAAATACAGCCGCGGCTGGGGATCGCGCAGCATCGGACGGATGCGCCCCTGCAGCACCAGCATTGTCAGCAAAGCGAAAGGCAGGCCCGCCACCACCATGAAGAAGATGGCCGGGGCCATCGCCGGTTGAAGGTTTTCATGGCCGAAAGACGCGTCGTAATTGGCAAAGCCCCCCGCCGACACGGTCGACATCGCATGCACGATGGCATCAAACCAGTTCAGGCCCGCCAGGCTGTAGGAGAAGGCGCAGGCCGAGGAGATGATCAGGTAGGTGAGGCCCATATAGGCCGCGATATCCTTGATGCGCGGCAGGAACTTGCCGGTGATGTCCGAACTCTCAAGCTGGAAGAGCTGCATGCCGCCGACCCGCAGCTGGGGCAGGATGGCGACGGCCGTGACGACGATGCCGATGCCGCCGATCCATTGCAGGATACCGCGCCACAGCAGCAATCCGCGGGGCATGTTGTCGAGGCCCGACAGCGCCGTCGCGCCAGTGGTCGTGAGGCCGGAGACGGCTTCAAAAATGGAATCGGTGAACGAAATCCCCGAGACCACGAAGGGCACAGCCGCAACGGCCGGCACGAGCACCCAGACCGACACCGTGAGCAGGAACGTCTCCCGCTGGCCGATCCGCGTATCGCCGCCCCGGGCCAGTACCCAGAGCAGGCAGCCGACCAGTCCGGAGGCAAAGGAGGAGAACCAGAAGACGTGGGCCTCATCGCTGCCATCGGCCAGATCCAGCAAGGCACAGGGCACCATCGCCCCGGCAAGGAGGACGGTCATGATGCCGAGAGCGAGAAGGACCGGGCGCAACTGCATTCGGCGGGCACCTTAAGCCCCAATCCCTGAAAAGGTGTCAATATGAGACGGCGCTGTCACAGCCCCCGCAGTTGACCTTGCGGCGCGCTCCCGGCTAGAGCGCTGCAAAGCTTTTCTGTTTCCAAAAAATCCGGCCAAACATGTTTGATCATCCCTCTTTTGACGCCCATGAGGGTGTTCATGCCTTCCACGACGCGCAAAGCGGGTTGAAATGCATCATTGCGGTTCACTCCACCGCGCTGGGACCCGCGGCCGGCGGGTGCCGGATGTGGAACTATGCCAGCGGCGACGCGATGCTGACCGACGCGCTGCGTCTCTCGCAAGGCATGAGCTTCAAGAATGCGATGGCCGCCCTGCCGCTCGGCGGTGGCAAATCGGTCATCTGGGGCGACCCGCGCAAGGACAAATCGGAAGCCCTGTTCCGCGCCTTCGGCCGCGCTGTCGATAGCCTGAACGGATCGTACTACACCGCCGAAGACGTCGGCATCGACACTTCGGACATGGCCATGGTGCGCCGGGAAACGCGTTATGTCGCCGGCCTCGATGAAGGCGCCGCCGCCAGCGGCGACCCCTCGCCGATCACGGCCCGCGGCGTCTATCTCGGCATCCGTGAAGTCGCCAAGCGCCTGTATGGGACGGACGACCTGTCGAAGCGCACCGTGGCGGTGCAGGGCGTTGGTTCGGTCGGCGCGCATGTTTGCGAGTATCTGGCGAAGGATGGCGCCAAACTTGTCATTTCAGACATCGACCAGGTGGCATTGAAAGATGTATCCGCCAGCACCGGGGCAACCATCGTCCAACCTGACGACATCTATGACGCGGAAGCCGACATCTTCTCGCCCTGCGCGCTCGGCGCGGTGATCAACGAAAAGACGCTCGACCGCCTGCGCGTCAAAGGCGTGGCCGGGGCCGCCAACAATCAGCTGATCGTGCCGGAAATGGGCGAGTTCCTGCGCCGCAAGGGCATCCTCTATGCCCCCGATTACGTCATCAATGGCGGCGGCATCATCAATGTGGCGGCCGAGATTTCCGGCAACTATTCCCGCGACTGGGTGGACGGCAAACTCGCCCGCCTGATCGAGACGCTCGGCGAAGTGCTCGACGAGGCCCTCTCAATAAACCAGCCGGCGAACGCCGTGGCAGACCGCATCGCGCGCCAGCGCATTGCCGGTGCCAAAGCCGCCGCGCCTAAGTAGACCTCCTTACTCCGGAACCATGCCTCTGTTGCTACGTTGATGATATCACTCCGGTGGGAGTGGTGGAAACGCAGGAGAGAGCCATGTCAGTCGTCGCAATGCTTCAGGGCACGCCGGAAACGGATGCCGAGACAACCCGGTCTGCACTGGCTATGGCCCGAATGCTGGGCACGAGCCTGACAGGGCTCTGCGCCCTGCCTGACCCGCAGGCGGCCGTCATGCTCGTCACCACGCCGGAATCCACCGGCCTGACCGCCGCGGCCACCACGAACATCATCGAACTTCAGAAGGAAATGCTGGAGAAGGCCGAAGCCGCCTTCCGGCAGGGCGTGGGTGTCACCCCCGGCCTGGACAGCGTGTTCCTTCACCAGGTGGCCAATGCCGAGGCTGCTGCCGCAAGCGCCGCCACCCTCGCCGACGTGCTCCTCTTCCCGCGCAGCGCAGCCCGCAGCGGCGAGCCGCTGTCCATTGCCTTTGACCATGTGATGATGGATGCGCGCCTGCCGGTCGTCCTTTCGGGCACGGCGCCCTACACCCCCGGCCCGGTCGTGATCGGCTGGGATGGATCTAACGGCGCCGCCCGCGCGCTGCGCTTCCACGCCCCGCTGCTCAAGGCTGCCGGCGAAGTGATCATCGCCCAGAACCGCAAGGACGCCGAGCGCGACGGGGCCCGGCCCGGGATCGAACCCGGCTCGCTGGAAGACTGGCTGAAACGCAAGGGCATCAAGTCCAGCGTGTCTCCCATTGAGGGCGAGGTTTCTGCCGCCCTGCTGGCGCTCGCCAAGGGCAGTGGCGCCAGCATGATCGTGGCGGGCGCTTACGGCCACTCCCGCATCGGCGAGCGGCTCTTCGGCGGCACCAGCAAGCGCCTTCTGAGCGCCGATGAAGCCCCGGCCCTCGCACTCGCCCGTTGATCCACATTTCAATCCGGAGCCTGACATGACGCTCAAGCGCATTTCCCTGCAACTCGCCCTCAACCCCGGCACGGACGCCGTTCCCGGGCAGGGCTATACGATTATCGCCCCGCTGACTGCCGAGGGGCGGCTGGACGTGGACGGCTGGCGCGCCAATCGCACGGACTGCCGCGTCTACCGCCTGCACCCCGACCCGGCAGAGCAGGCCGACGGGTGGCTGACCCACCGGGGCAATAACTGGTTCTTCCGCTATGACGAGGAAGAAGAGGGCGATGATGAAAGCGTTCACCGTCTTGGTGACCATGTGTTCCGCGAAGGCGAGTACGTGACCGTCGCCTTTCACGGCCAAACACCCCTGACCTACAAGGTTGTCGACATCGCCAGCCTCTAGGCATGCGGAAGGGCCGGAAAGCGGCCTGGAATGCGGGCAGGTAACCGCTTTTGCCCCTTGAAAAATCCCCGGCCCGGCGTAAACACGCGGGCTTCGGGCGGGCCACGGGCCGCCTGCGATGGACGGCGGAGTGTAGCTCAGC